>OLOO01000748.1_pt1 | contig 26310 bp, 21 predicted proteins | sample 1672621 | NCBI WGS metagenome assembly OLOO01 (sample SAMEA3136706, study PRJEB25190) | human gut metagenome | biome: human gut; feature: human-associated habitat; material: faeces | place: Austria | collected 2013 | reverse complement strand
ATGCCGCACTGCACATAGGTCAGCTGTGCGGCGTCATCGGCAGCGTACATGCCGTAGTTGACCACCTCGTGGCCCATCGGCTCTACGACTTTCTTCAGAGCGGCCTCGATGATGCCGTTCTTTGCGGCCTGACTGTTCTCGTTGATAAGTGCGATCTTCATGGGGAAGTCCTCCTGTTTTTATTATTATGACCAGTGTAGCAGATTCCGGGAAAAAAGTCGATATGGGAAACAAAAGAGCGCCGTGCCCGGCACCCGGAAGGCAGCGGACACGGCGCAAAAAATGCCGGATATGGAAAAACTTACTGCGGCTGCTTGCCGATGTAAGCCAGGATGCCGCCGTCAACGTACAGGATGAGGCCGTTGACGAAGTCGGAAGCGGCAGAAGCTAGGAAGACAGCGGGTCCGCCCAGATCCTCAGCCTCGCCCCAGCGGCCTGCGGGGGTCTTGGCGACGATGAAGCTGTCGAAGGGATGACGGCTGCCGTCGGTCTGCCACCAGCAGTCGATGCCAATGCCGCCGTTGTTATGCTGGGCGCAGAGGGCAATCTCCAACGGCTGGGTGTACAAATCCACACCCTTATCACGGTAAAAATCGATGGCAGGCTGGTTCATATGCGCCAGCCGCTCAATCGGCGTGCCGAAGCAGGCACCGGCGCGGGTCAGGTACTCGCGCGCCTCGGGCAGCAAGGCGTCATAGCTAAACTCGCCGCCCGCAGGGTTTGTGCGGTAATCAAGATAGACTTTGCGTCCCTTGCAGGTTTCCAGATACACCAGAATGTCGATGATCGAGCTGCCGTCGGCGACCTTGCGCACATCGAACGGCCACTGGTAGCCCTTCAAAAACAGCTTGCTGAGCATGTCGTGTGCATCGGTGAAAAAGTCCATCAAAAACTCGTGCTCGCCGCTGCCGTCCGCCGCCGTGGAAAACACCCGCGGCAGCACCTGCATATAGGTGCCGGAAACATTCCAGCGCGGCGCAACGGAGGCAAGCCCGTACTGCCATTCGGTCAGGTTTTTGCCCTTTGCGCCTGCTTCCAGCGCAAGGCCGGTGGCCCCATACTGGCTGAAGGGATAGACGCTGTCGGCGTACATACCGGCGGGGCCGCCGGTGGCCCAGATAACGTTTTTGCAGCGAATCAGCGTAAAGTGGTCGGCGGCGTCCTGCGCGGTCACATTCAGGCAGAGCAGGCCGCAAACCGTACCGCCGTCCGTCAGAATTTTGATGACTTGTGTCTTGTCCAGCATCGGCACGCCCTTGGCCTGCACGGCAGCTTCCAGACATTCGGTCATCTGCTTGCTGGTGTAGGGTCCCACACTGGTGGCGCGGCGGCGCGGGTCGTGGTCGGTCTTGTAGCCGATGTACTCGCCGTAGCGGTTGCGGGGGAACGGCACGCCCAGCTCGACCAGCTTCAAGAAGTACTGGGTCGAGAGCGCGGCCTCGCACAGGGCAATATCACCATCCACGCAGCGGCCCGCAAACAGTGTGTCGGCCATCTCGCGCACGCTGTCGGGGTCGCCCCCGGACAGGGTCAGCTTATAGTAGGTCTGCTTGTCGCTGCCGGTGTTGCGGCTGGTGCCGCCGACGCGGTTCTCAGTGACGAGGACGATGTCATGCTGCCCCAGCTGCCACAGGCGGTCGGCGGCGTTGAAGCCCGCTGCGCCGCTACCCACGATGGCCGTGTTGCAGCGGACGACCTTGGCGGTGTAATTTCCGGCGCGGAAAATTTCGTTTTCCATCTCGTTGCTCCCTTACAGGCGCTGGATATGGAAGCCGCCGTCCACATCAATGTAGTTGCCGGTGGTGTAGCGCAGACGGTCGCTGCACAACAGGCTGACGGCCCCGGCCACATCCTCCGGCGTGCCCCAGCGGGCGATGGGGAAGGTGCCCTTTTCAATCAAGGCATCATACTTGCCCTGCACCTTGCTGGTCATATCGGTGGCGATAACGCCGGGGCGCACCTCGTTGACAAGGATGCCCTCAGCAGCCAGACGGTCGGCGTAGAGCGTCGTCAGCATCGAGATGCCCGCCTTGGAGACACAGTATTCACCGCGGTTGGTGGAGGACACCACCGAGCTGCAGCTGGACACATTGACGATGACGCCCTTACGGCCATCGACAGGTTCCTGCGAAATCATCTGCTTGGCCACCAGCTGCGTCAGGAACATATTGCCCTTGGTGTTGATGCCGACAACATAGTCAAAGCTTTCCTCGCTCATATCCAGCAAATCGGCGCGGACTTTGGGAGCAACACCTGCATTATTAACCAGCACATCCACGCGGCCAAAGGCGGCCAGTGCGCCGTCCAGAATCTTCTTGCGGTCGTCGGTGCTGCCGATGTTGGCCTGCACATAGGCGCAGTCAATGCCCATCGCTTTCAGCTCATCCAGCGCATGCTGGTTTTTCTCCTGTGGGCCGGTGGCGACCATAACAATATTGTATCCATCCAGCCCCAGCTGCTTGGCAATGGCAAAGCCGATGCCGCGGCTGGACCCGGTGACGATGGCAGTTTTTTTCATAAATACACCCTCTCCATCAGCCGCGGAAGTTCGCAGGCTGGGTCTTTTTGATCTCCAAGAATTCCTTGTAGAACGGCATAAACGTCTTACTGTCGCGGATGACACAGCCCGTGGGCTTGTGAGCGCGGATCAAATCGCCGCACTTGCCGCAGGTCAGGCAGACCCGCTTAGGGTCGATGCGGCCATTTTTGACGATCTCGTTGGCAAAATCCGGGTCAGCAAAGGCCATGCGGCCGAACAGCATACCATCGCACAGGCCCTGCTCGACCGCGCCTGCGCTGAACAGATCAGCATAGGCTCGCAGGTAAGTAGGTGCAGATGCCCAAACCGTCATTTCCGGCACGGCCTTTTTCACTGCGCCAATGCCGTGGATCATGCGGGACAGGCCAACAAACGGATGTTCGTCCGGTTCATACTTGCCAAAATCGAACGGGCGGGTCACATGGGTCGTGGCGTAGGGGTTGCCCATCGTCAGGTTCACCATATCCAGCCCCAGCTCGTCGTGCAGCTCATGCACAAGGCGGATCGGCTCGGTCAAATCGGGCGTCGTGCCGCTCTCCGGGCTGACGCCAAAGCCCCACGGGTAGGCGTAGCCGTCGTAGATGCCAAGGCGGGCGGTAACCATAAAGTGGTCGTCCTCATACACCTTGGCGGCGCGGATGCCGTTTTTCAGCAGGCGGAAGCGGTTTTCAAAGCTGCCGCCGTACTCGCCGGGGCGGTTGTAGGCGGATGCCAGCTCTGCCAGCAGGTAGCCGTGGCAGCTCTTGATGTCGATGGCATCAAAGCCTGCCTCTTTTGCCAGCAGAGCGGCCTCGCCGAACTTGACCTCCAGACCCTTCAGGTAGTCGTCGCTGACAATGCAGGAGTCATCCGCGGCGCGGTACTGCTCCAGAATCGGGTGACGATAGGCAATCATCGGGGCGGGCTTATTACCGGGGTTGGAGTAGCGCCCGCTGTGGTTGGCCTGCATGATCAAATACGGCGCATAGCCGTTGGCCTTGAGGCCCGCCTCCTTGACGGCGGTGGTCATCTTCTTGAACTCATCCAGCGTGTCACGGGTCAGCAGCAGCTGCGTCTGGGAGGATCGTCCCTCCTCTACAATGGAGATTGCCTCGAACCAGATGACCGAGCTGCCGCCGATAGCCTCGTTGACATAGCGGCGGGTCGTATGCTCGGTGGGTGCGCCTTCGGGCGTCGAGTCCGCGCCCTCCATGGGCGCGATGCCCAGACGGTTCGGGAAGGTAATATTACGCACAGTCAGCGGCTGCGCCAGCGCGTGGGTGTCGGCTGCAAAGGGCAGGTCAACACCCAGCTCTGCGGCACGCTGCTTGACTTCTTCTAACGATTTATAGTGGAATTTTTCTTGTGGCATTGTGTTACCTCTTTTCTTCGGGGTGGGGCCACACTGCAACCCAATCGGCAAAGCGGACTGCAGATGCGCCGTGGACATACAGGCCCACCATAGCCCCTGTGAACCGCTTTCCGCACTGTAAGCCCTCACTGGTCAGGTAGCGTGGTTCTGGGATGCTCCAAATCGTGTGCCAGTCTGTTCCATCCTGTATCGCAAAATGTCGTTGCCCATCCGTTGCCGTAACGCGCAAACGAACATGAGATGTGCTAGCAGGCAACGGTGCTGTTTGCATTGAAACCACCTCATATCCTGCGTATTCCTCTAGTAAAAGGCCCTCCGGCCCAATGCCGAATTTTAAATAGCTGTGCTCATCGTAATAACAGGTCAGCCCTGCAGTACCTGCAGCGGGGATTTCCAGCGCTGTTTCCGCAGTGAACGCGCGTTCCTGCTGGCGGACGAGAAGCAGCCCCTGCATCTTCCTGTCGCACAGGTCAAGGCCGTTTCCGCACAGTGTCAAGGCATCTTTTTCCACGGTAAAATTCGCGGTATCCAACGCACGCTGGGTAATCCATTCTTCGCCCTTCCATCTGGTTATGCCTACCGGGGTCAAAGTAGGAATCTCTTCAGAAAAAGGCATATTCAGCACAGCTCGTGGGCGGCGGCCATAAGCGGCCACAGGCCAGCCATCAGGCGTCCAAGTCACTTCGGCAATCGAAGTTTCCCGTCCCATAGGAGCCGTACCATCCGGTTCGCGGCGCAGACAGAGAAAGCAGAGGAACCACCGTCCGTCTGCAGTCTGCAGCAGCTTTCCGTGACCGCAGTTTTGCAGATAGCCGCCCTCGTCATCCTGACGTAGAATCGGGTTATAGGGACAGTTTTCATAAGGACCCCACACATTTTTGCTGCGTGCCGCCGAAATGCGGTGTCCTGCTCCCGTGCCGCCTTCGGCGGCCAGCAGATAGTAATATCCGTCATGCTTCATAAGCTGAGGTCCCTCGGTCTTTCTCTTAAGGTCACCACCCCAGATCAGGCGTGCGGGACCGCGCATGGCGCGGCAGTCGGGCGTCAGCTCCGCCATGCGGACGCTGCGATTGAACAGCATATAATGCCGTCCATCGTCATCGTGGAGGATGGACGGGTCTATACCGTCCTCATGGATCCACGCAGGCTCACCGTAGGGACCCTCGGGTCGCTCGGCACTGACGACCATCTGACAGCGCGGCTCCGCGTCGTCCTCGTTGCCGCGGTAGGTAGCCGTAATAAAATAATGCTTGGACGCTGCATCGTAGGATATATCAGGCGCCCAATAGCCGCGCCCGCCTTCGGACCGCGCCACTCTGGCCCAGTCCGGGTTTGTAATGGCGTAGCCGACAGTCGTCCAGTGTACTAAATCGCGGGACTTGGAAATCGGAATACACGGGAAAAAGCCGAACGACGAGTTGACCATGTAATAGTCCTCGCCCACGCGGATCCACGACGGATCCGGGTAAAAGCCGCGCCGTACAGGGTTGTGAATGATTCGCGTGGGATCAACGCCCGCCTTATTTGCAAGGTACGCAGCAATTTCATCAAGGCCGTCTTGCAGAGCCAAGTCCAAGGGCGTGATGCCCGAAAGGTTCGCCTCCAGCGGATCCAGTGCGAGAAAGTCTGTCAGGTAAGCCACTTTTGCAAGGCTACCCGAACGCACGGCGCAGTGCAGCAGTGTATTACCGTCAGCATCGCGCTCACGGAAGTTCTGACCCTCATATTCAACCGTGTGCTGCAGGGTCTGCAGGTCGGCTTTCAGGGCTGTATCAAAAGGTGTCATTTTTGTATCTCCTTACAAAAATCGGCGCAGCTGTGCAGCCGTAGCTTGCACATGCTGCGCCATAGTCATTTTTGGATGAATTGCAGCAGCCGACCAGTGGTACACCGGGGCAGGTCGTTGATTCTGGGACATCCTGACAGCAATGCCTCTGTTACTTGTTTCCCCGCCGGATGCCCGCTTCCTCAAAGGCGGAACGGAGAATACCCTTCTTATCCACATAGAGTGCCTGTGTCGGGCAGACCTGGAAGCAGTAGCCGCAGCCGATGCACTTATCGGTCTTGTAGGCCTTGCGCTCCTTGATCTCGATGCCCTGATGCCAGCAGACATCCTCGCAGCGACCGCAGCCGATACACTTGGTTCGGTCAGCGTCGGCGGTCTGGTAGGCATCGGCCAGCTTATTCTGCCGTTTTTTCGTAAAGTCAGCATCCATCTGGAACAGCTTCAAGCTGTCGCCGACAAGAGAATCCATGTCGGCATAACCGTTCTCGTCCATCCAGCGGTTCAGATCGCTGATAAGCTTCTTACAGGCCATCGTGCCGCCGGCACAGGCCAGGGCGCCCAGCTGCACCATCTCAGAGCCTGCCATCAGGATACGCGCTGCGTTTTCGTAGTTGAAAACGCCGCCACCGCCGTAGAGAGGAATTTTCACACCTGCGGTGCGCGCCTCGGCGATGGAGTAGCACACCAACGGGGTGGCCTGCGTGCCGCCGTAGCCAGCACCGGGGCGTGCCTCGGTGCCGCGCCAGTCAAGATCCATGTAATAACCCTTCCAACGGGCGGTGGGGCCTGCGGCGGCAGCGCCGGCTGCCTCGGCAATTCGCATGGAGGTCAGCGCGTCGGTGGACTCGATGGCAAGCTTGGCCATAATCGGCATATTGGGCACTGTCTTTTTCATCAATTCAATGGAGTGGCGGAGCAGCTGATGGTAAGCAAATGTACGGTCCTTTGCCACGGCAACGCCCGGGGTATTGAAATGCAATTCAATGGCATCCGCACCCGCGAGAGCGAGCTCCTCCGCCTGATGCGCCCAGTTTTTCTCCCAATCACCGCCCTTGACGATGTCGCTATAATGGCCGACAGACACCCACAGCTTGATGTCAGAGTCCATCTCCTTCTTGATTTTGTGAACTTCCTCACAATATTTTTCCAGCGTGTCGACACTGTCTGGGATTTGACGGCCCACAGCATGGCTGTGGATGGCCATCTCTCCGCCGAACATTGCCTTGGAGTCAGGGCCGATAAAGCTGCCGCCGCCCGAACCGTGGCCATAGTTGCGCAGCACAATGGCACCGGGCCGCATTTTAGCGCTCTTCAAAACATTCAGCGCGCCCTGCGTTGCGGGGCTCGATGCCACAACAAAGGGATTGATCATATCAAATTTCTTTACATATAAATCTGCCATTTTGCTTTTCTCCTCTTCAGTTCATCGCCGTTTCCTGCAAAAGCCGCTTCCATTGAGCGGCGTCTTCCAGAAACTGCTCCTCGGTGTTGTCCAACACAAATTCCAGCAGACCGTAGCGTTTTTCGTTGCGGTTGACATGCTGTAAGTACCGCCGCCATTCGTCAAGACCTTCCACAAACGGGCGGCGCTTGCCTTCCAGCCAGTAGTAGACATGCAGGTTGAGCAGACGGCCACGGGCTTCGAGCATATCTAGCCCCGCACACCGCTCGTCCATATTCAGCGCTACAGTGGGCTGCCACAGGCAGTAGAGATTATCTGCGGCAACTTCGTCTAAAAAGGACAGGCCCGATTCATTCGTATCGGTGACGGTGTTTTTGTGCCATTCCAGGGCGACCTTGATGCCCTCCGATGCCGCCATATCACTGACGATCCTTGCCTCGACCGCCAACTCCCTGCGTGTGTCTGCATCCAGCTCTGCCGATGCTGTGCCGCCACCCCAGATGCGAATGAGCGGCGCGCCCAATGCCGCAGCACTCTGCAGCGTGGGCAAAAAATCTTTGGCGGGGTCGCTGTTCTGGCCCAAGCGATAGTAGGAACCGTAGGCCGCAATCTTGGCACCCTGCGCAAGGGTCCGCTCCCGCAGGTCACGGGCCAGCGCGGCATCCCCCGCCGGGATATGCCAGTTTTCCGACCATTCCACCGCATGAAGATCGGCTTTTTTCAGTGCCGCCAGCACAAAATCGGGGCTTTCTGTTTTGAATGTTGCCGATACCAGTCCCGGTATGATCATACCGCGCACCTCCCTTTACAGTGCCAGCACCTGCTGCCAGATCGCATCCTCGACAGGGATACCGTTCTCCATGTTGTCGCTGCGGACCTCGGCCATATGCGCGCCGGGGAAATGAACCGGGCGGCCCTCTTCCACGGGGGTAGAAGTCTCCATATCGCGCAATGTTGCCTCAACATTGGCAGCGATATTCTCCTTGTCAGGCAGGCTGTCCAAGTCGATGCAGATAAACACCTGACTCAGTTCGGTTTCCAGCGGCAACTCCCCGACCTGACGGGTTGTACGACCGCCCGCCAGCGCGGACGCGATAAGATCAAGCGCCAAGCTCAGACCGGAGCCTTTCCAATAACCAATGGGATAGCTCTCATGTGTTTCAAGGATCTCGGCAGCGTTCTTCGTGGGCTGCTGGTCCTTGTTCAGGCCGCCGTCCACAGGCAGCGGCCTGCCGCTGCGCTTATAGACCTCCAGCTTACCGTAGGAGAACATCGACATAGCCACATCCACCAACACGGGCGTATCCCCGTGGGGTATGGCCAGTGTAATGGGGTTGTTGCCAAGGCGTGCGTCACGCCCGCCCCACGGCGGCATATTGGGCACGGTGTTCGTCCAAAAAATACCGATGCAATTCTGCTCAACCGCCATCAGGCCGTAGTTGCCCGGGCGCATCCAGTGGTTGGTATTAGCCAGCGCCACACAGCCGATGGTGTTCTGCTTGGCCAACTCAATGGCCCGCTTCGTACTGGCGTAGGCGTTCAGGTTGCCGGGTCCGTGACAGCCGTCGTAGCGTTCAAATGCGCCAAAGCTCTCCTTCAGCACAGGCTCGGCGTGGATGTCCACAATGCCGTCATGGATGCTCTTGATGAATTTCGGAAAGCGGTTCAGCCCGTGCGTGTATACACCGTCACGGCTGGCGTCTGCGTAGAGCTTGGCGGAGATCTCCGCTTTCTCCTTGTCAAAGCCGTACTTCAGCAGAACCCGCACAAATTCGTTATACATTTCCTCATAAGGTACGCGCATGGTAATTTCTCCTTTTCACTGTGCAGCTTAGCCCTTGATGGCACCGATCATAACACCCTTGACAAAGTACTTCTGAACGAACGGATAAATACAGAGGATGGGCAGTGTAGCAACCACAACAGTCGCGTACTGGATTGTCTCGCTCACGAGGTAATCCGCACCGGCGGTCATGTCGGCCGTGTCGTTCTGGATAAGGATCTGGCGCAGGATCAGCTGCAGGGGATACTGCGTCTTTTCGCGCAGGAACAGCATGGCGTTGAACCAGGAGTTCCAATGGCTGACCGCGTAGTACAGCGTAATGACGGCAACCGTAGGCTTTACCAACGGCGCCATGATACGCCACAGGATCGTCCACGCATTGGCACCGTCCAGCTTGGCGGATTCTTCCAGGGAGTCAGGCACGCCCGCAAAGGCGGTGCGCATAATGATGAGGTTGTAGGTATCGACCAAGGTGGGCAGGATCAGCGCCCAGCGGGAGCCGTAAAGCCCAACGCCCTTGACAACCAGGTACAGCGGGATCATACCGCCGCTGAAATACATCGTAAAGACAAGCAGCTTCATAATGGTGGGACCTGCCGCCACACGCTTGCGGGACAGGCAGTAGGCCGCAACCATCGAGAGAAGAACATTGAGAACCGTACCTACGAGAACAATAAACAGTGTGTTTGCGTAGCCGGTCCAGAGGAAGGTATTCTTGAACACAGCCTGATACGATGCAAGAGAAAATCCTTCCGGCCAGAGCAGAATGCCCTTATGCCCCACGAAGAGCGACGGATTACTGAAGGACGCCGCCACAATATGGATCAGCGGAATCAGCACGCAGGCCAGCAGCAAACAGATAATCAGGACATCCACGACATCAAATAGCCGGCTGCCGAAGGATTCCTTGATCTTGGTGCTGCGCGGTGCGGTTTTGGTATTTGTATTAGCCATGATCGTATCCTCCTTACCACAGACCGCTGCCATTGACCTTCTGGCTGATCTTGTTTGTGATCATGACCAGTGCGAAGCTGACAAGGCAGTTGAACATACCGACCGCCGTACTGTAGCTGAACTGTGCATCGATCATGCCTTTACGGTAAACATATGTGTTGATGACATCGGCGGTGTTGTAAATTGCGGGGTTGTACAACAGCATAACGCGCTCATAACCGACATTGAAGATCTTACCCATCTTCAGGATCAGCATAATGACGATGGTAGGCGCAATGCCGGGGAGCGTGACATGCAGGCACTGCTGCCAACGGTTCGCGCCATCGACCTTGGCCGCATCATACAATTCCTGATCTATGCCGGAAAGAGCTGACAAATAGATGATGGAGTTCCAGCCCAGCGTCTGCCAAAGCTCTGTCAATATGTAGATCGGCAGGAAGTTGGACGGGTTATTTAGCAGCGCCTGCTCTTTGATGCCGAAAAAGTTGTGCAGCACCTCGGTAATGGCACCGGTGGAGCTCGTCAGCGTGATAACGATACCGCAGATAACAACTGTGGAGATAAAGTGCGGCACATACAGAAGCGTCTGCGCTGTCTTGGAGAATTTCTTGTTTTTCAGCTCGTTGATAAGCAGCGCCAGAATGACAGGCAGCGGGAAGGTCAGCAGATCCGCCACCGCAATGCGCACGGTGTTGATGAGCAGACGGCCGAAGTAATAGTCCGAGAAGAAAGACTTGAACCATTTTAGGCCGACAAACTTGCTGCCAAAAATGCCTCTGGCGGGCTTGTAGTCGATGAAAGAGATGTACAGACCGAACATCGGCCCGAATTTAAAGATGGCATAGTAGACCAGCACCGGAATAAGCATCGCATAGATCATGCCGTTGCGCTGCAGATCTTTTTTGATGCGGTAGCTCAGGGGCACATGCTCCGAGCTTAAGGTGATCGGCTTTTTTTCTTCGGCCGCCGCGGCTTTGCTCTTTGTGCTCATGCTTGATTCTCCTTTGTGTCAAGGCGGATGACCTCGTGATTTTTGGCGGAAGAATAAACCGCGTGGAGAAGCCTAGTACTGACAATCGCTTCCTCACCATTGACAGGGAACCGTTCCCCTGCCGCCAGCTTAGTGTAGTAATCCTCAATAAGGAACCCGTGACCGCTGCCCCAATAATCCTTGCCGAACACCGTACCGGAGGAGAAATCCTTCGTCTCTGTCTTGCCGTCCAGTTCAGTAGTGACAAGGTTGCCGACCATGCGGATACTGCCATTCTCGCAGACGATTTCTAACTCTACGGGGGCATTTTTCACATAGCAGTTCGTGCAGAAAAAGACGAGCCGCTCGCCGTTGGGGCCGGTCATAAAGACATCGCAGGTATCCTCTGTCTCAATGACGCCCTTGTGACGCTTGGTGGAGCAGCTTGCCTCCACAGTCTTGATCGGCACTGTGAGCCACTGCATCAGATCAAATGTGTGGATTGCCTGATTTTCCAGTGCACTGCCGCCTTCCTTATCCAAGGTACCGCGCCAATCAGATTCGGTATAGTATTCGGGGTTTCGGTTCCAGAACACAGCGCCCCGTGCCCCCAGAACCTTGCCCATCCTGCCCGAATCCATCAGGCTGCGCATATACCTGGACGAATCGTTGTAACGGTTCTGGAAGCAGATGCCAAGCGTCCTGCCCGTGCGGTCGCGGACTTCGATCATCTTTTCGGCATCGGCGGGATCCAGCGCCATTGGCTTTTCGCAAAGCACATGCTTACCATGCTCCATGGCTTCTATGGCAACCTGCGCGTGCAGATAATGGGGCAGGCAGATGTGTACAACATCGATTTCCGGGTTATCCAATACCCTGTGATACTCTGTCTCCGTGTGTGGGATGCCGTAGGTTTCTGCGGCGGCTGCGGCACGCTCCGGGCGAATATCACAGGCGACAACACACTCGGCGTTCTCGACATTTTTCAAGGCCTTGAAATGATTTTTGGAGATCATACCACAGCCGATAACTGCCGTTTTAAATGTTTTCATTGGTTGTTTCTTCCTTTTTGCTGTGCAACTCCCTATATTGGGTAGGAGTTACACCCTCATATTGTTTGAAGATACGCAGGATACTGCGCAGACTGCCAAACCCGCAGGTGACGGCTATCGTCTCTAATTTTTCGTCCTGCAACAGCTTTTCTTTCACATGCTCTAAGCGCACTTTGTGAATATACTGGGTCAGGTTCGTACCGTTCATCTCTTTGAAATAGCGGGAGACGAACGGAGCAGGACGGTCGAAATGCTCTGAGAGTGCATTTACATTCAGCGCAGCATCCGAATAGTTGGCTTCTATGTAGTCCCGTATCTCCAGATACAGGCGGCCTTTTTCATCCGCTGCCGCCTCCTGTTCGGAGGCGCGTACTGCTTGGCAGACTGTGCCTGCCAACCGGCAAAGCGCCTGCTCCATCGCCTCGGTGCTGCCACGGCGGGCGGCCTCCATAACGCGATTTTGATTTTCGGCCAGCTCGGGATCATCGCTCCGCTGTTCGCCTGCACGCACGATGGTCGACATGATCTTACTCACCAGGAACTGCATGCCTGCAGGGCTCAAGTAGTTTTCCTGGTTTTGGCGCATCAACGCTTGAATCTGTGTACAGGCCTCGCCTTCATCGCCGCTGCGCACAGCCAGATGCAGCTTATTCTCCGTTTCAACCGGATAGCGTACTGTCGTGTCGCCGGGCTGTACCTTCAAGTCGCTGTAAAATATCGTACCGGTATCCTGCGTGCGTTGCTGATATTGATAGACACGGCATACCTCGCGGTAAGCTTTATATACCCCATCAAGACCAGTGTGCCCACTGCTTACGGCAATGTCATAGCGAAACTCAAAATGCTGGGTCAAAAAGCTGCGACAGTATTCATAGCTCCACAAAATGCTTTCAAGCATCTCTGGGTCTTCCTTCTCGGTCCAAATAAAGTAAAGCTGCATGCCGCCTTCACGGAAGCAAAGGTTCTCCAGACTGCGGCTCGTAAGATTTTCTCTGGTTACATTCTGGAGTATGAACCACTGCATCTCATATATTTTGTCAGGATCCTTCTCGTTCGCAAGATCCTGTTCCTGCAGGCGGTAGGCCAGAAGATAATACTGTTTTGCCCTGTGGATCGGGAAGCCGAGATTTTCCAGCTGGTCTGTATCGGCCTCGTTTGCCGCATCTGCGTTCGTTATCATCGCGTGAAACTGCTCACGCAGCATCACGGTGCGCTGCTGTTCAATGAGATCGGAGCTTTCGACATTATCCTGCACAAGCTTCTGTACGCGGCTGTCAATATAGGCGAAGGCATCGGTCAGATTTTCCTCCGGGTCAGCCGCATTGCCACGGTGCAGCACCTGCACGATGTTGCGCAGCTTCAAATAACGCTTGGCTGCGCTGTTGGCAATAACCGCTACCGTCAACAGCAGGTAGATAATGACAACATCAGCCAAAAGCTTCTGTATATCAATGATTTTCGATGCAAAAGCCTGTTCCTTCAGAATGACTGCAATATCCCAGTTTTCGTAAGTGGAAGAAATGATTGAAATGTATTCTTCCTTGCTCGTTCTATGAGCCGCTTCGTCAAACTTACGGCTTCCGCTGCTTTTAATCAGCTCTGTGACAGCATTTTCCGTTGCCTCAGGGAGTTCATGGTTAGCAACCAGCACACCGTTGTTGCGGTCATTGATACACAGTGTATCGTTATTCAGCCAATCAGAGGCCTTGAACAGATCCTCCAAATCAACGATCATAACCGCCACTGCCTTATCAGGCTCTCGGCTTGTGATGTTCAGCGGACGCATCAGAACCAGATAGTTTTTGCTATCCTTGCCCTGTACAACAGGTTGAAATACCCGCGTTGTCACTAAGTTCTGCTTCAATATTTCCATCCAATCCTCATAGCTGATGTCATAAGCCTCCAGCACAAGGTCATAAAATCGACGGCTTTGCCCGTATTTCGTGTTGGATACTATCGCATCCGTGGACGGAAAATAGAGAAAGTATGCATCCCCTATACCGTAGTTGATGACATCTGTAGAGATTTTCCTCGTAAGCATGTAGTAATCATACCGTGGAATATCATCATAGTCATCCGCCTGACGTACGGCCTCAATGGCCGCTGTGCTACTCTCTTTTGCTGTGATGTTGCGTAGCAGCTTGACCTTCTGATCCAGCCAGACCCGCGTCATATCCAGCTGGATGCCGTTCGTGTATTCCAAATTGTCCCGCAGCACATCAAGATATCTGTACCCGGATGCCAAAAGCAGCGTCAGGGCAATAACAGAAATCAGCAGATAGGAAAGGCACCACTGCAAAAACATCTTTGTAGGGGCCCACTTTTTCTTTTCAGCCACGTTTGTATACTCCGTTTCTTCGGCTTAGCTTCTGCTGCGGGCAACTGTTATTTTGTGACCGGTTCCTTGCAATGCTCCTGCAGTTTCTCAAGGAACAAATCTCCGTTCACGGGGATGTCGACCCATTCGCCATTCAGCCAACTCGAAAGGTGAATAGCGTTGGAAATCTGCAAACCACGGATGCCCTCGGCGCCGGGGGCAATGGGCTTTGCACCTTTCAGGATGCAGTCACAGAAATTGTTGATAATACCAGGGTGGGAGGTGTAGGTGCCCTTGATGGGAATCTTGCACTCCCACACTTCCGGCTTGCCAAGACCACCCTTGTAGGTGGCATTGAATTCCGGTTCCGGAATACGCAGACGGTAGAAGGTAAGCTCGTTATTTTCAACTACAATTTTACCATTTGTCCCGTCAATTTCCAAACGATTTGTACCGGGGGCATCCCCTACTGTCGTAATGTAGCAGCCTGTCGCACCGTTTTCGTATTCGACAAGAGCATAAAGATCGTCTTCGACCTCGATATTGCGGTGCTTTCCGTAGTATACCTGTGATTTTACGCGCTTAGGGATGCCGCACATCCACTGCCACAAATCAAGATTGTGGGGATTCTGGTTCAGCAGCACGCCGCCGCCTTCGCCATCCCAGGTAGCACGCCAGCCGCCCTGATCATAGTAGCTCTGCGAGCGGTACCAATCCGTAACGATCCAAATAACGCGGGTCATCTCACCCAAATCACCACTGTCGATGAGATCCTTGACTTTTTTGTACAGCGGGTTCGTGCGCTGGTTGAAATCCATACAGTAGACAAGCTCCGGGTGTTTGGCCGCAACAGCGTTCATTTCCTCGACCTGCTTGGTGTAGACGCCCGCGGGCTTTTCTACAATGACATGCAAGCCTGTCTCCATAGCCTCTATGGCCATCGAGGGGTGCAGGTAATGCGGCACTGCAATGATGACAGCCTCGCACACGCCGGAATGAATCAGCTCGGATGCATCGGTAAATGTCTGAATGCCCTCACCGTTCGTCTTTTTTGCCAGTTCAAGACGGGCGGGGTCAATGTCGCAGACCGCAGTCAGATCGACCTGCGGACACTTTCCGTCCCGAATCGCGCGGCCATGCTGGCTACCAATATGACCGTAGCCGATGATACCGAGTTTTACTTTATCAGCCATTATTTTGCGCCTCCAACTGTTTTAAGTAAGCAAGGGCGGCCGCACCGTCCTGCTCGATGTTCTCTGTTTTGCCCTCGATACTCATGCGGCCGTTATAACCCGCCGTGTGCAGAGCAGCAAAAAGCTCGCCATAGTTTTCGCCATCGCCGGGCAGCGGATAACGCCGGCCATTGCCGGACGCAATATGGATATGCCCAAAGTCCTTGATGGATGCGATGCTGTTGAGGTCATCGTGGTTGGCGCAAATATGGAAGTAGTCGGCCAGCAATCCTACATTCTCGTTGGCCGCATCCCTCTGCAGCAATGCGCCCTCGGCCACGGTACAGACCATATTGGTTTCTTTTCGGCTCAGCGGCTCGATGACCACCCTGATGCCGTACCTTCCTGCGATTTCACCCGTCAGTCGGCAGGCTTTGACAAGGTTCTCGTAAGCGTCCAAATACTTGACCTCCGGCGGGCATGTACGGCACTTGCCACTACCGAACACGACCACTTTACCATGCAGATCGGCAATCATTGCCATTGCCTTTTCCAGATAAGCTTCCAACGCATCAAGGTTCGTTGTCTTACCATCAACGAAATTCATCGTTTTGGGGAACAGAATGTTGAAGCACTCAGCCTCGATTCCGCTCTCCTCCAGCGCTTTCTTGCCTGCAGCGTACGCCGCAGGGTCAAGGCCCATGGTCTTTGTCACCGAAAGCTCAATGTAGTCATAGCCCAATTTTTTTACAAGCCCGGCATTTTCGATGCCGGTACAGATACCGTATCTCATCTTGCAGGCTCCTTTCTCAATGCAGTTCTACCGCATTCTCTGTCAGTGTCAATACATTGCCACCAGCCAGCGTGACCGTGGCGGCATCACCATTGATGGCAGTTTCAGCCTTGGTTCCCTCCGGGGCCAGCACTGTAATAAAGTGGATCGGTGCTTTACCGCTATGCTTGGCGATCAGCTGCGGGATGGGCTTACGCCATGCGTAGCCATAGCTGATCCACCCACCGATGGGATCCTCACTGCCCTCAAGGATTTCAAAATCGAGCTTCTTGTCAGCCTGCACGGTCATCGTATACCTGCGTCCCTTTTGGGAGGTATAGTCAAACTTGCCGTTTTCTCCATCCAGATGGCCAAACGCAAAATTGTAATACAGGCGGATGTCATGTTCTTCCCTGCAGATGCCGGTGACGCGATCCTCAATGACATAGACATCATCGGGCAGGCGCACAACGCGGCGGCGGTGGAACATCGGGTCATCCATGAAGTCATAGCCGTTATGGGAAATATCGATAAGCTGATACTGCTCGTTTTCCTCAAAGGCATGCAGATAGGTGCGCACACCGCGGGTGCGGGTAACACCGGGCACGGTACCCATCTCGTGGTCATCCACATAGAGCGTGTTGTGAGCCTTGGCGGACAGGAAGTAGTGGCGCCAATCCTTCCAGCAGGAGCTGTTGTAGATGTAACGGCCCGAGTCTGTCAGGATGTCCTCGCCCCTGGCGTGAATCTCCACATGGCCCGTGTCATTGTGGGAGTGCGAGCTGACCTCACCACGCTCGAGCTGGATGCCGTGTACATTGAAGTAGCTGTCCTCCGGACCCCAGCCTGTGCGCATAACATAGATACCCGCCGGGATGTACTTGTAGTTGCGCTGTGCAGGCGGTGTGCCCTCTTTGCCCGCGGTGGCCATAAAACGGAAGTCCTCGCGACCCGTTTCCTCGTACCAGGTACGGAAGTACGCACGCATCTCGTTCAAATCGTAGGGGTCGAATGTCAGGTTCATACCCTCGTACAGCGAGGTATCGCAGCGGCGGGTCGTCAGATCATCCCGATCCGCATCGCCGATCATCGGCGTGGACAGGTCGGGCTTGACCAGACTCATAATAAACTGTGCGGATTTTTCCAGCGTTGGCTCCATGTAGGGCGGCACAGGGATGCCATTCAGCTTGCACAGACGGTAACACTGGAAGTAGACGCCCGCAGCCACCATGTGGTAGATGGGGGTGCGCTCCATGTGGATGCCGTCATTATCGAAGGAGTACTTTACTTCCTGCATGACCCGACGGTAGCCGGTCATGAACCAGTCGGATTTGATTTCCGGGAAGAGAATGCCGCATTCCAGCAGTGTGCCGCTTTCCATCGTCAGCCAGTTGGACGACTTCTTGTGGTTGCTGTAATGGGTCATCAAGAAATCTGCATGGTCACACAGCAGCGTCAGGAATGTTACCCAGCCCTCTCGATCCCACACAGACGAGGTGCGGAACGCCTCCATGCAGGGCAGCCAGACCGTGTAGATGCGCATGGCCGTCTCGATGGTGCGCCAGGAGTGACCGGGGAATTTGTACTTGGCTGCAGCATCCTCTTCATTTTCCATGAAGGGAGCTACAGGCCATGCTTTGCCCCACTCGGTCATTTCATGCAGGAACTCTTTCGTGTACTTTTCATCCTTTGTCAACGCGTAGGCACGGGCCAACGGCTGCCAATAAATATGGCGGTACAGCGACCATGTCCACTCGTTATCGTGGGAGGTATGCTCCGTTGGGTTGAAGAACCAGTCGATCTCGCCGTCAAACTTGTGGCCATAGATATAATGATCCAGCGTCTCCTGCGCATCCTCGAGGATGCCATTGACCTTACACTGCTCCATCTCCTTGGCGGTAAAGAGATACTTCGGCGTTATGCGTGTACGGAAATGCTCAATAACAGCATCCATTGCGCCGTCCGCATCCCCCTGTGCATAGCACATCTTTGCTTTTTTCAGCCCGGGCAGATCATAATTGATCCGTTCCAGCAGCTCTGTCATTCTGTTCATAATCTTGTCAGCACCCCGTAGTGTTTCCTTATGGAAATGGCATCCGAAAGAGCATTCCTCCGGATGCCATTTTTAACATATTATTGTCGCTTTATCGCATCGGAACTCAGTTTGCCATGTAGGTGTCGTATGCTTCCTGCATCATCTGGACTGCCTCTTCAATGCCGGCATCCTTCAGCTTCTGCTGGTAGGAATCCCACTCGCTCATCGGGGTGGTGCCGCAGATGAAGCTGGCTTCCATCTCATCGGCCAAAGTCTTAACCTGACTCATGATTTCGGAGTAGCGATCCTGATTTTCTTCAGAAACGGATGTCGGCGGGAACATATGCTCGCCCATGTCGGTCTTCATAGAAAGCTCCAGCGCTTTCTTCTGATTATCCTGTGCGTAATACTGGTCAATGTAGTCCTCGCTCTGGATACCGGCGCCGGAGGTGGAAGCACGGGTGTACGCAGCCAATGCCTGTGCAACGCTCATGCCATCGGGATTATTCATAATAAGATCGGTGTAGACAGGCTTGCCGTCCTTCATCTCGTAGCTTTCGCCCTCGATACCGAAGTTGTAGCAGACCTGACCTTCCTCGCTGTACAGCCAGTCGAGCAGCCAAACGGCAGCCTTAACATTTTTGCACTGAGAGGAGATGGCTGCAGAAGCACCGGACTGGTCATAGATGTTGTTCATCTTGGAGAACTTAGCGTTCTTACCCTTGGTAGAGGTAACGGGCGCAGCAGCCTGAATGTAATCTTCCTTGAAGTTGGGATCGGCCTCCATCATAGCCTTGGTATAGTTGCCGAGACCCTGACCGAACGGTGCGTAGCCCAAGATGCAGTTGCCGGAAACGAAGTCGGTCTGGGTGGATTTCTTATCCGCCTGCATCCAGTCGTTGTCCAGCAGACCTTCGGCATACCAGTCGGCCATCTTCTGGATGAAATCCTTGCGGCTGTCCTCAATGAGACCGTTCTTCACGACACCGTCATCTACATAGAAGCTGCCCCAGTTATCGTAAGCGGCAGACCAGACATCCTTGACCCACTCTTTACGGGTCGTGAACGGCTTGCTGTAACCGGCGGCCTTAGCGGCGCGCAGGACTTCTTCCCACTCATCGATCGTTTCGGGTACCTGGTCAAAGCCCAGTTCCTTCAGCGCATCGGCTCGATACAGGAAACCGGAAGAAAATTCGGTCTTGTTGGGGGATTCCAGACCGCGCAGACAGGGGAAGCAGTAATAGTTACCGCCGGAGGACTTGATCATCTTACCGATTTCAGGATGTTCCTGGATGACTTTGGACAGGTTTGTGGCATCTGCCATATAGTCATCCAACGAGATGATGACGCCATCATTGATGGCTGCACCCGCACCGCCAGAATAAGTCGTCCATGTATATTCAATGATGTCGGGATACTCACCGGAGGCCAGCATAACGGCGAATTCCTCGGCTTCGGACCCCTGCGTCGGGTGCTGGAATTCGATGGTGATGCCGGTCTGCTCCTCCACATACTTGGCCCATGGCGTATCGCCAAGGTTTGCGAAGTTGTCAGAGACATTGCCGTTCAATGTGGTGTACCAAGTCAGCGTAGTGCCCGCAAAGGGTTTGTCACTGTCCGTAGTCGCTTCCGCCTCAGTGGTTGCAGACGATGCAGTTTCTGTAGAGGTTGCTGCCGTAGAGGAGGCAGAACCGCCGCAGCCTGCCAGCGTAGCGCCGACCATAGTGGCCGACATGCCAAGCGCCAGTGCGCGCTTGAGGGTGCTTTGTTTTTTCATGGTGTTTCTCCTTCTTATTTATTCCCGGGTAATCCTTCTTGGAAAAGCATTTCCCGGTTTTTGTAACAAGTGATAAAAATGTCGTGCAACCCTACAATGGTGTGGAATGTGTCATCATCTTCCCGGATATCCTCCACACCTTCGGCCGGAATGGAAACAATGGGCAGCTTTGCAATTTTTTCTACCGCCTCCAAATGAGGAATTGCGCACTGTACAGTGCAGACAGGATGCTTTCCTGTGCGCACGGCTTCAATGGCATCGTAGAATTTCTGCAGGCGCTCTCCCTTAGGGATGCGGCCATAGTCGATACGCTCGCCAGTATCGCCGATGTAGACATATTCAGCTATTGGCCCACTGCCGAAGTCTTTGCCGAAGTAAACCGTGCCCTTCTCAAAACGGTATTCAGCTATAGGGCCCAGCTTCTTGTCTACAATGGCGTGGCCTGTGCCGTACCACAGCGGCACACCTGATACCGTATGCGCCAGTACTGTAATCGTGTCGAAATTTTCGACATTTGGGTTTCCTTTATAGGGATCGGCCTGTACATCGGCCAACTCGGCCGCGCGCTCCAGACGCTCCCCCAGCAGGAAAGTCATCACTTGAAATTGGTGGGCGCAGGCGTTGTTGAACGGACTGTCGTTCACAGCACAGCCCTTTACATCAATGTGCCCAGCCCAGCTGTTGCGGGCGTAGTATTTATCACCCCGCCGCATCGCGTGCAGTGCTTTCATGTAGATGGGCTTACCGAAGCGGCCATCCAGAATGTCTTGCTTCAGGGCCAGTACATCGCGGGAATAGTTAAGCTGATACCCTACCGAAATGAACTTACCGGTCTCCTTTTCCAGCTGTTCCAGCTTGCGTGCGCCCTCTACCGAGGTGCAGACGGGCTTTTCGGTCAGCACATTCGATCCATGCGTCAGGCAGGTGACGATCTGCGAATAATGCAGATGAATGGGCGTTGAGACAACAGCCAGATCGGCGGTATGTTGTTTATAGAAGTCCTCAGGCGTTTGATAGATCGGAATGTTCTGTTCTTTAATGATGGGATACAAATCTGCGGCGTTGGGAACGACCTCACAGATGCCTTCGATTTTTATACCGGGAATGTCGCGTTCCGAAATTTCCTTGATGTAGTTACTGCCATATCCGCAGATTCCCAGCAGCAGAATCTTTACCACTGCCTGCTCCATTTTCTGCTCACTCCTCTTTGCCGTTCATCTTCTCCATTTGGGGGAAGTTTTTCACTGCACCCTCATCCTATCACCCTGATGTGACAATGTAAACAGACAGTTTCTATTCGATATGTCAATTCTTGCATTCCGTTTTATATGCGATATATCGTTCTTATTTTTATGTCGATTTTTGCTTCTGTTTATTTTTAGACACTTATGAATCACTTGTTCATGTTGCAGCCTTGATTTTTATGGCCGTAGTGGCGGGGTTAGAACTGCTTTCATCGCACCGAATATTTTTATCTTGCTTCATTTCTTCTTTATCCTATCGTTTTATATCCTTTGTCACCCAACCACTATTTTGTCATATCCAACGGTTCTTTCCTGCCGTCTGGTCTATTATGCTGCAAGTGTAATTATTTCCGCTTAACAAATGCTAAAAAATCTGTAGAATAATAGGTTGTTAGCCTTTTCTAACCCAGTTTTGATTTCATTTTATTTTCATTACGCTCCGACAGGGCTGCCATAATCGTATCCACATCAGCTTGCAAAATAAGTCATTTCATTCTTACGTATGTGATGAATGCTGCGCTTCGCGCTTGTTTGCAGGCGGATATTTTTTTGTCCTTCGGTTAGTTGACGCTAATTTTAAATTTGCGCCCTTGTACCGGCGCAAACAAACCATGAGGGAATATCGAATGATAGACAAGGATCTTCTCCGCCTGCTCGGCGGCAACAAAAAGTATATCGGCTTCTGTGTAGGCTGGATGGTGCTGGGCCTGTTTGCGAATGTCGGCATCACTGCGTCTCCGTGCTAGTCCATTGCACTTGCTGTCCAGTATAACGGCGGCAGCGCGGGTGTTTTTCTGGTACCAGTAATCTGCGCCTGTGCCGGATTGGCGGTTCGCTATGCCACCACCCGTATTGTCGGGGACTTGAAGGACACACTGGGTCGCAGCGTCAAAAAGAATCTGCGCGAGTGCGTCTACAATAAAATCGTTCGCCTTGGTGTGTGTTCTACCGATGACATGAGCATGGCGGGCCTGACTCAGATTTCCCTGGAGGGCGTGGAGCATCTGGACCTGTACTATTCCAGCCACCTGCCGCAGTTCTTACTTTGGCTGGGACGGCGATTGATTTTGTAGTGGACCGACTTACCGGCCTTGTTCTTCTTCAGCGCTCCTGGTCGTTTCTCCGCTCCGAGATAGCTGCTGTCCCCATAGACTTATTCCTCATCTCCGGTAAGAAGTTCCGAGGTCACCGTAACATCATGCTCGTTGGCAGCTGTCACTTTTACCGTATGAACCAAACCACTTTCTTTATCTACTCCGATATGGGCTTTATAGCCAAAGTAGCTGCTGTAACTCGTTCATTCATAGCCTTCCGCCTTTAATAATAGACACTGCAAAGTTTTAGAATATCCTGCAACAGATCGTACCCCACCTTTGCCTTATCATTCATCTGATAATCTGTTTGAGCATTCTGTGAGCACATGGCATCTACACTTTGCACTCTCGGTGATGATTCCATTAAAGTATCCAGGTCCATATTCAAACCTGTAAGAAATTTATTCAAATCCTTATTGAATGTACTCTTATTATCTATCTCACCATTCAAAAACTTATTTAAAGTAGTGCGAGAAATTTCTGTTTTCATACAGAACGATACCTTTGAGAACCCATTACTGTGAATATAGTCCTTTAATTTTGTCCCTATCAGTTTTCTCATGGCAAAAAGTTCATCAAAACGCACTTTTTATCTCTCCCTTCTGCCATTATATACTATCGGCTTCAGGAAGCCAACAATTCTGTAAAATTCTTTTACATTTCAGGCTCTAACGTCAAAAAATGAGTCCATCACCCTCCGTGCTCACTTCAAAAGTAAAATTTTTATTTTCTTTCCGTCCCATTCCCACACTTCGACGCTATCCATTGTAATTGAGAGGAGATATACTTCCTCTCACGACAACTGAATAGCGTCCTCTGCCGTACCGCTTTTGGGGAAGCAGCGCCAGGATCCAGGTCATCCCGGGGAGCGTGCCAAGAAGGCGTGAGAACATGCTGCAAGGCCGGCCCAAAGGCTGCCTTGCAGGGCACAGCGCCGGGAAGGGTTGCCTGTCTGGAATTTGCAGGGGGAGAAAAACGTAAAACCAATATAGCAGCAGATTATGCCGTGAAAGTACCTGCTTTCACGGCATTGCTGTGCCGCCATATTGGTTCCATTCGTACATTTTTGAAATCGTAACGATTGTAGTATACTGGTTTTGCGGACGAGGAAAACTCCCCGTCCCGCCAGTCAATCCTTGGAGGTGCAATCTTATGCCACAATGCTTTGGGAGGCCCTTCTCATGACAGCCAGCTTGCGCGTAAAAAACGACAAATATTATGTTGTGCTCACGCATACGACAGATGGCAAAAAAAATCAGACCTGGGTTTCCACAGGTCTGTCAGTAACAGGAAACGAGGGCAAAGCCAGGCAGATCATGCTTGACATGCTCGGCGAAAAGCCTGAGCATGCTGCCCCGCCCAATATGCTTTTCAGTGACGCCGTGCGCCGCTGGCTTGAGGATGTCCGGCATCGCGTGGACGAGGTCACCTACCAAGGCTACGAGGTTCAGGCTCGAGCGCACATCCTCCCCTACTTCGATGACCTGCAAATCCGGCTGTGTGATGTTGACGGCGAGACGCTGCAGACGTACATCAACGTAAAGGCTAAATTCGGGCGTTCTGACGGCCACGGCGGCCTATCCGCGGTTAGCTTGCGCCAGCACAAGAACGTGCTCAATCAGACGCTCAAATTAGCGCAGAGGGACGGTTTGATCCAGACAAACCCAGCCGATCTGGTCGTCATGCCGCACGCGGCGCAGTTTACCGGCACGTTCTACACGGAAGCACAAATGCGCGATCTGTTGACCGCCGTCAAAAACGAGCGCCTCTACCCTATCATCTATGTCACCGCGCTGTACGGCCTGCGCCGCAGCGAGGTACTGGGGCTGAAATGGGACAGCATCAACTTTGCGATGCAAACGCTGACCATACGGCATACCGTGGCCCGGGTCACAAAGGTTGTGGAGAAGAACAAGACCAAGAACGCATCCAGCTTCCGCAGCTTTCCCCTGACCGACGATGCGGTGCGGCTGTTCAAGATCCTGTTACAACAGGAGCAAATCTACCGCAACCACTTCGGCAAGGACTACATAGACAACGACTACGTGTTCACCTGGGAGGACGGGCACCCCTACTCCCCCGACTATGTGAGCCACACCTTCCACAAGCTGCTGAAGAAATACGACCTGCCCCATATCCGGTTTCACGACCTGCGCCACACCTGCGCCAGCATGCTGCTGTCGGAGGGCTACGGCCTGAAAGACGTGCAGGAGTGGCTGGGCCACTCGGACATCAAGATGACCGCGAACATCTACGGCCATCTGGATATACGCCGCAAGCGTTCCATCGCTAACGGCTTGGAACAAGCGTTGCCGCGATTAAAGCCGTAAAAAACAAAAAAGCGCCAAATCCTTTCGGATTTGACGCTCCTGCTGACCTTGACAGCCATCTTTGGTCCGAGTGGCGAGAGTCGAACTCACGGCCTCTTGAACCCCATTCAAGCGCGCTACCAAACTGCGCTACACCCGGTCAACCGGGCTGTCTCGAATCATCTTTATTATTATAGCGGATTTGAAGGAGAATGTCAACAGGGTTTTGCAAAAAATATAATTTTTGCATTTTTCCGCGCAAAGCGCTGCATAAATCCGACGGCGGATGCTTGACTTTCCCGCGCAGGTGCGCTATACTTAATATCCTACCATAATAGCAAAGGAGGTGTGCCCCATGGCAGAGGACAAGTGTGGGAAAAAAATGATTGCCGTCAACCGTGAGGTGCGCCACGAATACTTTGTCATCGAGGCACTGGAAACAGGCATCGAGCTGGTAGGCACCGAGGTCAAGAGCCTGCGCGCCGGAGGGGTCAACCTGAAGGATTCCTGGGCAGACATTGATGACGGCGAGCTGATCGCTAAGGGCATCCATATCAGCCCCTATGAGCAGGGCAACATCTTCAACAAGGACCCGCGCCGTCCGCGGCGTTTGCTGGCACACAGGGCGGAGATCCGCCGTCTGGGGCAGCAGATCAAGCTGCAGGGCTACACGCTGGTGCCGCTCTCTCTTTACTTTAAAAAGGGGCGCGTCAAGCTGGAGCTGGGCCTGTGCAAGGGCAAAAAGCTGTATGACAAGCGTGCGTCTGCTGCGGCGCGCGACGCCAAGCGCGACATTGACCGCGCACTCAAAACGCAGCGATAAGTTGTTTCTACTTCACTTTCCCGGTGGGCTTGCCTGCCGAACATGCGGGGCTGTAATGGTTTCGACGGGGAGAGAGAGGCGTGAGCAGCGGGCCGTGGCGGTGACCCACGATAAAAGCGCCAACTTAAATTAACTGACAACAATTATCCTGTTGCCGTAGCTGCCTAATTAGGCGCTGCCGTCCTGCCCGTGTTAGTACCGCATGGGGTCAGGGCGTCGATTAGGTACTGAACGTGAACGGGCTTAAGCTTTGCGGCCCGGCATGAACTTATGAAGCTACCAAGGTGTAGTGCGTGTGTGCTCGCCCGCACCAAGGGAAATTTAATAAACACACTGCGCCCGGAGATACTCTAACTGATTTCTTTTCGGACACGGGTTCGACTCCCGTCAGCTCCACCAAATGTGCAAATCCGAACTCAATCTTCTTTGTGAAGCATTGTTTCGGATTTGTTTTTGTTTTAGAGGATGTGGATCAGTCCACATCCTCTTTTTTCGGCGCATCGTAAGTAAACGCCTGTTTAGCATTCCAAATGCCAGCCGTGGTCGGGTCGCTCCCGCCAACCCGCGGGCCGCATATATGCGGCCCCTACGACGCAGCAAAAAACAAAAAGCCGCTTACCTCAAACGAGATAAGCGACTTTTGGCAGGGGTAGAAGGATTCGAACCCTCGGCACGCGGTTTTGGAGACCGCTGCTCTACCAACTGAGCTATGCCCCTACACTAATGATGCCCACAATGCGTATCTTGCACTGTGGGCATCAGCGCTGGAGCTGCTAAGCAGATTTGAACTGCTGACCTCATCCTTACCAAGGATGCGCTCTACCAACTGAGCTATAGCAGCATATGGCGACCCGAATCAGGCTCGAACTGACGACCTCTAGCGTGACAGGCTAGCGTTCTAACCAACTGAACTACCGGGCCATACCCAGC
>OLOO01000723.1_pt1 | contig 26799 bp, 25 predicted proteins | sample 1672621 | NCBI WGS metagenome assembly OLOO01 (sample SAMEA3136706, study PRJEB25190) | human gut metagenome | biome: human gut; feature: human-associated habitat; material: faeces | place: Austria | collected 2013 | reverse complement strand
CAGGACATTCAATACCTTCTGGTAATGCCTTTAAATCCTGGAATGCATAAGCAATTTCTACATCATACTTCTTAGCGACTTCTTCAATACGATTCCCAATAACTTCTCTAAAGTCTTCTTCAATATCTTTACGAATAATAAAGATAATTTTGTTGAAACCAGCGGCAATTGCATCATGGATAGAATAATCCATAATAATTTCACCATTAGGTCCAACTGGTTCTAACTGCTTGATTCCTCCACCAAAACGTGAACCGATACCAGCAGCCATAATTACTAAAGCTGTATTCATAATATAATCCTCCGTTAAACATGATAAGTATATTATATATCGAAAGTTGTGTAATAGATATGTAATTAAAAAAACTCAGGATAATTCCTGAGTTATATTAGATGGTGAAGTCTACACAAGCTCTTACTTCTGCATTTTCCTTCGCAATTTTCGCAACAGCTAAATGTCTAGGATCATTCGCATAGCTAGCAAGATCTTCCATATTATCAAATTCCATAACTAATGAAACATCATATGTTTCATTAGGGTTTTCATTTCTTCCAACATGTAAAGAACGGATACCATCAATCTGCCCTACAAGTCCCTTTAATCCTTCTACAAACTGATTCTGTAGATCTTCTGTACCTTCTTTAAATTTCCATACAACAACGTGCTGAATCATTTCTTAGTCCTCCTTCATTAATTCATTCACTATAGGCATAAGTTCCATCTGTGTAATTGTTTCAATAAGACCTGCATCAACTACTTTAGTAATTGCAGGATCCATTGGAAGACGACATACAGTAGAAATATTAAACTTCTTCGCAATTTCATCTATATGACTTTCACCAAACAAATAATGTTTATGTCCACAATCAGGACAGATATAATAACTCATATTCTCAACAAGACCTAGAATAGGAATATTCATCATCTGTGCCATATTCACTGATTTTTCTACAACCATGCTGACAAGTTCCTGTGGTGAAGATACCGTAATAATACCATCTACAGGAAGAGATTGGAAGACTGTTAGAGGAACATCTCCAGTTCCTGGAGGCATATCGACAAATAAATAATCTAATTCGCCCCAATATACATCAGTCCAGAACTGTGTAACAGTATTAGAAATCAAGTTTCCTCTCCATACAACAGGATCAGTAGGATCATCTAGCATCAAGTTTAAAGAAACAATCTTAATACCTGTACGTGTTTTGGCTGGAATAATACCCTTATCACATCCATAAAGCTTTTCAGTTAAACCAAAAGCCTGGGGAATTGATGGTCCTGTAATATCCGCATCTAAAATACCTACATTATAACCAATACGGTTCATCATGACTGCAAGTAATGATGTCATTAAACTCTTACCTACACCACCCTTACCACTTGTGACTGCAATAACATGTTTGATATGGGAATCCTTATTCAAATCTTTATGAAGATCCTTATTAAAATACTTATCATATTCACCCATTTTAATCACCTCATGTATTATTATACATGAAATAAAATGAAAATGCTGATTAACGAACGGAATAACCAGCATACATGGTGATGGCAAATAAGATTAACACACAAATAATCTTAGATACTGCCCAGGCGATTTCGTATCTCATTGTCCCTCCTATTCTATACTTAGTATAGAATAGGAGGAGAAATACAAATATCATTACAACTACAAGAATACATAAATATTAAGTAAAAAAAACTAGAGAAATGAATCTCTAGTTTACACTCAATGAGTGGCAGATAGAAGTATAGTTCCCATAATCATTACAGCAACTAATTTTGAACCTAACCAATACAAATTGTACTTCATATCCATCACCCTTTCTTTTTCTATACTCAGTATAGTAAAGAAAGGGTTAAGAAGAAATCACACTCATATTAAGTGTTCGTAAGTATTACTTTAAGAAACGTTTGATCCATTTCATCTTATCATCAGTAAGTGGATAATATCTAAATGGTAAATCAATACGTGTACTCTTATGCAAAACAGAACGACGATGAGAGAATGTCTCAAAAGTAAACTTACCATGATAATAACCAATACCACTTGCGCCTACACCACCAAATGGAAGTGTATTCGTCGCAAAATGGCTGACTGTATCATTAATACATGCATCACCAAAACTACATAAATCTAGAATCTTATTGGCATGATATGAATCATTAGAGAATAAATAAAGAGCAAGAGGCTTATCATGACTATTAATATACTGAATCGCTTCTTCAATTCTATTGTATTCTACGAGTGGAAGAATAGGTCCAAAGATTTCTTCTTCCATTAAAGGATTATCAAAATCTACATCATTCACAATAGTAGGCGCAATCTTTAAGTGTTCTTCATCTACTTCTCCACCGATAAGAATATCCTGATTCTCTAATAGCTTCTTTAAGCGATCAAATTGTTCTTTATTGACGATCTTACATAAGTTCTCACTTTCTAATGGATGTTCACCAAAGAACTTCTTAATATATTCTGCAGCATAATCAATAAAAGCCGCTTTCATAGTATCTTTAATTAATATGTAATCAGGTGCAATACAAGTCTGACCAGCATTCAAGAACTTACCGAATATAATACGCTTGGCTGCAATCTCCATAGGAATCATATCAGTTAAAATAGCAGGAGACTTACCACCTAATTCTAGTGTAACAGGTGTTAATGTTTCTGCCGCCTTCATATAGATTTCTCTACCAGCTTTCTTACCACCAGTAAAGAAAATATAATCAAAAGGTAAATCTACAAGTTCCTTAGAAACCTCTAAACCAGCTTCAACACAATAGGCATGTCCTTTATCAAAACATGTATCAATGAGCTGCGCTACAATAGCGGAAGTATGTGGTGTCTGTTCACTTGGTTTTACAATCGCACAGTTTCCTGCTGCAATAGTACCAATAAGTGGTTCTATCGCAAGTAGAAATGGATAATTCCAAGGAGAAATAATAAGTGTAACACCATAAGGTTCATAAATCGTATAAGAACGAGAAAAGAACTGATGAAGAGGTGTCTTTACCTTTTCCTTCTTTACCCATTTTTTAATATTCTTTAATGTATATGTGCAGGTTTCAAGAGTTAATCCTATTTCTGTCATATAGGATTCTCCTCTGGATTTACCTAAATCCTTCTCTAAAGCATCTTCTATTAAGTCCATATGGTCTTTAATCCATAACTTAACACGTTTAATTGCATCTATTCTTAAACTTACATCTCTAGTCATTAATGTGTCATAATACGTTTTCTGATCATTAAAAATCTTTTCTAAATCCATAGCTATCACTTCCTTCTCTAGTATTCTATTACCTTTTACTTACTAATACAATAAACGAATATAATTCACATAATTCAAAAAACATACTAGATATGATAAGTGAATTCAGTATGAATAAGATAAGAAATTTATGTGTAAATAAGTTGTCATATGATCAAATCAAGTACAAGGTCTTTTGTTTGTATTAATCGCTTTCAAAAAATCAAAATAATTTCATTTTTGAAAGTGGCATCTTGTTCCTACAGTTTTAGAACAGTATAATGAATGTAGTGGTTCAGTTTCAAAATTATAAAAAAATTAAACTTTTGAAAGTGGGTGAATATATGAAAACAATTGTGAGAAAAAACTATCTCAACAGGATCATTGAACTAAAGGATACACCGGACATAAAAATCATTACTGGTATTCGTCGTTCGGGTAAATCTAAACTGATGCAGTCATACATTGAATACCTAAAAACAAATTATGATAATATCAATATAATTTTTATCGATTTTATGGATTTAGAGTTTGAAGAAATTAAGGAATATCATGCTCTCCATTCTTATGTGGAACAACATTATGTAGCAGGTAAAATGAATTATCTCTTTGTAGATGAAGTTCAGATGTGCCCAAAGTTTGAGTTAGCTATTAATAGTCTCTATTCTAAAGGAAAGTATGATATCTATGTAACTGGTTCTAATGCTTTCTTGTTGAGTGCTGATCTAGCAACTCTCTTTACAGGACGATATATTGAAATACATGTATTTCCTTTCAGCTTTCAAGAATATTGTGAATATTATAGTGATGTGAGTGATAAGGATAAGCTTTTTGATGAATACTCTTTTAAGGGTGGTTTGGCAGGCTCTTATTTATATCCAAATGATAGGGATAGGGTTACTTATATTAAGGAAGTCTATGAAACTATTGTGACAAGAGATCTAGTTCAAAAGTATGCTTTACCTGATACGACTGTATTACAAAGATTAAGTGAATTCTTAATGGATAATATCAGTAATTTAACTTCTCCAAATAAGGTGAGTCAGCTTTTAAATGCGAATAATGTATCTACAACTCATGTGACAGTACGTAAATACATTAAATACTTATGTAACGCTTTTGTTTTCTATGATATTAAGAGATATGATATTCGTGGTAAGAGATATTTGGAAAGTTCTGAGAAGTTTTATTTGTGTGATACAGGTATTCGCTATGCTATTTTAGGTAGTAGAAATATGGATTATGGCAGAGTGTATGAGAATATGGTTTGTATTGAACTATTGCGTCGTGGTTATGATGTTTATGTTGGAAAACTTTACCAGAAAGAGATAGACTTTGTAGCTCAAAGAGGTAGTGAAAAAATCTATATTCAGGTAAGTGATAATATTTCAGCACAAGAAACTTTTGAGAGAGAATATTCTCCTTTACTACAAATTAGAGATGCATATCCTAAAATGATTATTGCAAGAACGAGACATCCAAAGTATAGCTATGAAGGCATTATGATTTATGATATTGCTGAATGGTTACTAGGAGCGTAAGTGCTTTAATGGTTCACTTTCAAAACTTTAATAATATTCAACTTTTGAAAGTGAACCTCTCTGTGATAATGTGAGGACTTTCAACCCTATCATTGACAAGGTTGTAGAAATTTGTTAAAGTTTTAAAGTAAAAGCAATGAACAGAAGAGACTAAAGTGAAATGCATAGAGAACTTATGGCTGGTGTAAATAAGTGTGAAGCTTTAGAAAGATGGTCTGGGAGCTGTTATTTCGAATAGGGATAACCGTAACTCGCGTTAAGAGATTGAGTGACACGTAAGTGTAAAAAAGGTGGTACCGCGATAATTTCGTCCTTTATTAAGGACGTTTTTTTTATTTTTAGGAGGGAGCAGATAATATGAAAGATCCAAAAGATTTCTATTTAACAACCGCAATTACTTATACTTCAGGTAAACCTCATATTGGTAATACTTATGAAATCGTATTAAGTGATGCAATCTGCCGTGCTAAGAGACAGCAGGGCTATAATGTACGTTTTCAGACTGGTACAGATGAACACGGACAGAAAATCGAATTAAAGGCTAAAGAAGCTGGAATTGAACCAAAGGAATATGTAGATAAAGTTGCTGCAGAAGTAAAACGTATCTGGGATATGATGGATGTCACTTATGATAAGTTCATTCGTACTACTGATGAATATCATGTAAAACAGGTACAGAAGATTTTTAAGAAGTTACATGACAAAGGTGATATCTATCTAGGTCATTATGAAGGTAAATACTGTACTGCATGTGAATCATTCTTTACAGAATCTCAGTTAGTAGATGGAAAATGTCCTGACTGTGGTGGAGAAGTGCATGATGCAAAAGAAGAAGCATACTTCTTTAAATTATCTAAATATCAGGATCGTTTAATGCAGTATTATAATGATCATCCAGAATTCATTCAGCCTGAATCAAGAAAGAATGAAATGGTGAACAACTTCTTAAAACCAGGGTTACAGGATTTATGTGTATCAAGAACTTCATTTACTTGGTCGATCCCTGTAGACTTCGATCCAAAGCATGTTGTATATGTATGGATTGATGCATTAGTAAACTATATTACTGGATTAGGTTATGACTTAGATGGTAATAACGATGAATTATTTAATAGATATTGGCCTGCAGATGTACATGTTATTGGTAAGGACATCGTAAGATTCCATACTATTTATTGGCCAATTATCTTAATGGCATTAGATTTACCTTTACCAAAACAGGTATTTGGTCATCCTTGGTTATTAATGGGTGATTCTAAGATGTCTAAACATTTAGGTAACGTCATCTATGCAGATGATTTAGTAGATTTATTTGGTGTAGATGCTGTAAGATACTACTTATTACATGAAATTCCATATGATAACGATGGTTCAATTACTTGGGATTTATTAGTAGAACGTATCAACAGCGATCTCGCTAATATCTTAGGTAACTTAGTTAATAGAACAATCGCTATGTGTAATAAATACTTTGATGGTGTTGTCACAAATACAAATGTATGTGAACCAGTGGATGATGAATTAAAATCAATCGCACTCGCAATGCCAGAAAAGACTATTAAGTTAGAAAATGAATTCAAACTTGCAAAGGCATTAGATGAAATCTATGTATTATTAAGACGTACGAATAAGTATATTGATGATACTATGCCTTGGACTCTTGCTAAGGATGAAACAAAGAAAGATCGTCTTGCAACAGTACTATATAACCTAGTAGAAGCTATCAGATTCTCAGCTATCGCATTAGAACCATTCATTCCTGGTACTTCTAAGAAAATCTTAGATATGATCAATACAGATGAAAGAGATATGATGAAGCTAGATACTTTCGGTTCATATAAATCAGGTACTAAAGTGACTGATCATCCAGAAGTATTATTTGCTAGATTAGATCCTAAAGAAGTTGCTAAACAGGTAGAAAAGTTAACTCCTGCTAAGCCAGTTGTTCCAGAAAAGAAGGATGAAACACCTGAAATCACTATTGATGATTTCGCTAAAGTAGAATTAGTTGTTGGTGAAGTAAAGAAATGTGAAAAGCATCCTAAAGCAGATCGTCTTCTTGTATCACAGATTGATATTGGTGGAGAAGTAAGACAGATTGTTTCAGGTATCGCAGATAGCTATTCACCAGAAGATATGCCTGGTAAGAAGGTAATTGTTGTAAAGAACTTAAAATCAGCTAAATTAAGAGGTGTAGAATCTCAGGGTATGATTCTTGCAGGTGGAACTAAGAAATCTATTAAAGTATTAGAAACAGATTTACCAGCAGGTACAAAAATCAGCTAACATGAAAAGAGTGAACTTTAAACTGGTTCACTCTTTTAAATTCTCTAATTGTGTAATATAGCTATCAATGATTTCAAATGCGTCTTCTTTACTTAACAATCTTTCTTCTAGTATATATTGATAATAGTCATTAAAAGCCATGACAAGACTTGCTTCATGCAGCTGTATTGTTTTGATAGTGCCACTGGCTGATACAATTTGGAAATAGAGTGTATTAATGTTCATGACTATAACTGAGAAAGACATATTATCATATTCAGGGACATCTACAAGGTTTATAGAGTAGGTATTTATAAAGTTCTTTAGTCTACGTAAGATTTTGATTCTATCATTAATCGTTAGTGGTTGATAGAATGGTTGTAGGAAATCAATTGTATAACCAGTATCTACAAAATGTCTTAATCCTTGTAGAGTATAGAGCCCTGATAGATGATCTTTATTACGCTTCACAAACTGTTTTAAATACATTGAATGTTTCTTGAACGATTCCACAAAATCATTATCTTCTAAAAAAACTGGAAATGGATCGTCCTCTTGATAAACTGCACCAATAGGAGGTGCATAGAGAATACATTTGAAATCTTCTATCACATCGCTTTTATCATCTTTTTTAGTGATTAAACACTTTGTTTCCTTTAAATATTGATTAAATAGTATTTCATACGCATCATATGTTTCTCCTTTTTCATAAAGAATACCACTTGAATGATCTGCTGTATAAATAAGAAGATATCTAGTAGTAAGAATTATATTAGGAAAGAAACAAAAATGGTTATTAATCGCATTGATCTCATTATAGTAATAATATGGACTATAGTGATCATTATTAAAGATCAATGGCATGATATTTGTAAGAACAGTTAAGTTATAGAACTGATTATCTTTCGTTAGTTCATTTGTATTATTTAAACAGAATAAATGCGTAATAGGTATATGAGAAGAGACTATTCTTAATAAATAGAGTGCATGAGTAGGCTGACCAAAGATTCTTATATGAGGTTTTTTTTCTTTGCTTTCTAAGAGAGATAGTTCATATAAGAGATATTCTACATCATATTTATTCGAATAGTGTCCTGTCTTTAAGATAGAATCTAAAGTATCAGGTGTTGTAAAGGAACGATTATCAAGTAATGTGGCTTCTTTTAAGAAGGAACTTACATGCTGACGACAATAATAACGAAACTCTCCTATTCTGTCTATTTCATAGGCATTTAATAATTCTTTCTTTTCATCATTAGTAAGATAGAGATACTGACTGATCTGCTGGATAAAATCACGATTTGGTATTTTACGTTCTCCTCTAATAATCTTATAAAAAGTAGAACGGTCTATCTGGAAGTATTCTGCACACTTCTTGATATTGATTTTTTAGTCTTGATATATTCGGATAATAATTGAGAAACATACATAGTACTACATCTCCATTTCAATCATTTTTATACATTCATCAATCAGTTTGATTTCATCTTCTTTACTATAAGCGTTCTTCTTCACTACATTGTCAATAAAGTCTTTAAATGCTTCTACAAGGGTGATTTCTTTAATAGAGATATTTGCGAGGGTGCCAGTTGAATCGGATGCAATTATATGGAATGATTGATTAGTTAACTGGAAGTATGTTGTAGATGTTTCAGAAAGATAAGGCATATCTGCCATCATGACATAAGGATGCTTCTTGCAGAATTCTTTCCACTTTCTAAGTAATGTGAGTCTATCTTCTAAAGAAAGAGGGTTAAAGAGTTCTGGGGGAATATCATGTAGATAACCAGTCTTTGCTGTATAGCGTAATCCCTGCAGTGTATAGATAATATGGAATATATCAGAATGTTGAGGATAGAAGACCTGATTCCAGTAATTCACATAGTTTTGATAGTCTTTAATAAATCCTTCTTTATCAGGAAAGAAATCTTTTAATACTCTACGCATAATATTAAAATCACTTTTTTCAAAGACATAAGTAGGACATGGTGTTGTCATGATCTCCTGTGTAATAACATGAGTATCAAAGAATGTTTGCGTGTCTGCAAGATAGTTTGTCCATGAATCACGTGTCATAAAACACTCTGCTTCTTTTAAATAAGCATCAAATTTTTCTTTATAGGCATTCACAATCTGTGGAAGTTTATAAAGTATTCCCTGACTATGATCATTTGTATAGGTAAACACATAACGTGTTGTAATCATTACATTAGGGTAGAATATATCATGTTCATTCATGATAGAAACATTACTGTAGTAGTAATAAGGATGATAATTCTTATTACGTAAGATGACAGGTAATAGATTATTTAAACACTTTAAGTTATAGAATTCATTATTCTTTGTCTGTTTCTGTGAATTATCTAGATAGAATAAATGAGTCATAGGCATCTCTGCTGAAATATGATTAAAAGAATCGAATATAATAGACATCTCATAAGGCTGTTCCATGATTCTTACATGAGGTTTTTCTTCTCTTAGTTCATAAGAATATAAAGTATAGAGTATATGTTCTACATTGATTCTTCCTGTATAGACATCATCTACAAGAGTCTGATCATCTTGTACCTGTTCTGTAATGTGATAATGATGATCCAATACATGATCTGCTTCCTTAAAGAAATCCTGGATATGTTTACGACGATAGAATATAAAAGCACCTATTGTATCAATTTCATAAGCTTCTAATATCTGTTTTGTTTCTTCCTGACTTAAACATAGATATTGTGCCATTTTATTGACTAATGCTTCACTTGTTGCAGGTCTTTGGCCTTTAATGATCTTATGTAGTGTAGAACGATCTATTTCTAAGTATTGTGCAAATTGTGTTATATTCGTTTTCTTTTTATTAATATAAAACGATAATAGTTCTGATAGAGACATAGTTATATCCTCCCTTACTCATAATTATATCACGGAACTATTTAGCTAAGATATAATCAAATATTTTTTATTAACTCCTTGATATAGGTTTTATCGCATATAACTTTAATACATCATTTGTTTAAGTGGTTTATACTAAGTATAGGAGATGATAATGTGCAAACATTTTCACAACAATTGCATACGCTCTCTTTTGGTGCTAGACTTAATATGGTTGGATAGTCAACTAAAGAGGTGAGAAAGATGGATAAGAAAGAGAACTTCATGAGTGATAATGCATTACTGTATCGTGCGGCTATTAAATATTATGATAATAGATTAAAGAGATATGATATAGGTTATGGACAGGTTGTGAATCTGATGATGGTTCATGAACATCCTGGTATTACTATGAAGGAATTGTCTTCAAGTGGTTCTGTGGATAAAGGAACAATCACCAAGAGTATATCTAAGTTGCAGGAGGCGGGCTATATTCGTGTAGAAGAGAATACTCTTGATAAACGTTCTAAGAGGCTTAAAACAACACCTAAAGCGAAAGATGTGATTGCTGAAATGTATCTTGCGAGAAAAGACTGGTGGTCACATCTAACATCTGATCTGACTTTAGAAGAAGTGGATCAGTTAGAAAAGACAATGCATCTATTGGTCAAGAAAGCAATAGAAGAACCCGCTTATCAGAATCATTTTCGCATCTTTGGTTTTCAAAAGCTCACTCTTCTAGATTATCCAGGAAAGATGGCATGTACTCTATTTACTGGAGGATGTAATTTTAAATGTCCTTTCTGTCATAATTCTGATTTAGTTTTCTTACCAGAAAATATGGTGGAGATTGAACAGGAGGATGTCCTTGAATTCTTAGAAAAGAGAAAGAATATATTAGAGGGTGTATGTATTACAGGTGGAGAACCTTTATTACAGGCTGGTATTGTGGATTTCTTAAGAGTGATCAAGGATATGGGGTACTCTATTAAATTAGATACAAATGGTTCTTTTCCTAATAAGTTAAAAGAATTGGTAGAAGAAGGTCTTGTAGACTATGTAGCAGTAGATATCAAGAATGCCCCTAAGAAATACAATAAGACAATTGGTTTAGAAGGTTATCGTCTTGATTCTATTAAAACAACAGTCCAGTATTTATTAGAAAATCATGTGGATTATGAATTCAGAACGACAATTATTAAAGAATTTCATACAGAAAATGATATGAGACTAATTGGAGAATGGATCAAAGGTGCTAAGCGTTATTATCTTCAAAACTTTGAAGATAATGAGAATGTGATTCAAAAAGGTTTACATGCATGCTCATTAGAAACACTCCAGAGTTATAAGAAGATTTTAGAAGAATATGTTGATGAATGTGAAATCAGAGGGATAGAAGAAAGGATATGATAATATGTACCAGGTCATTAAAAGAGATGGTAAGATTACAGAGTTTGATTTAAAGAAGATAACCCGTGCGATTGAAAAAGCATTTATTTCATTAAAGAAAGAATATCATCCAAGTGTGATTGATATGCTTGCATTAAAGGTCACAAGTGATTTTGAAAAGAAGATCAAGGATCATAAGATTGCAGTAGAAGATATCCAGGATAGTGTAGAGGATATCTTATCACAGGCAGGTTATAGTGATGTGGCGAAGTCTTATATTCTTTATCGTAAACAGAGAGAGAAAGTAAGAAATATGAAGTCTACGATTCTTGATTATAAGGATTTAGTGAATAGTTATGTGAATGCGACTGACTGGAGAGTAAAAGAGAATTCTACTGTCACTTATTCTGTTGGTGGGTTGATTCTAAGTAACAGTGGTGCAATTACTGCAAATTATTGGTTATCTGAAATATATGATCAGGAGATTGCGGATGCACATAGAGATGGTGATTTCCATATTCATGATTTAAGTATGTTGACAGGGTATTGTGCAGGATGGTCTTTAAAACAATTGATTCAGGAAGGTTTAGGAGGTATTCCAGGTAAGATTACATCTAAACCAGCTAAACATCTTGCGTCATTATGTAACCAGATGGTGAACTTCTTAGGTATTATGCAGAATGAATGGGCAGGTGCTCAGGCTTTCTCTTCTTTTGATACTTACTTAGCACCATTTGTGAAGGTAGATAATCTTCCATATGATCAAGTTAAGAAATGTATTGAATCATTTATTTATGGTGTCAATACACCTTCACGCTGGGGAACACAGGCTCCTTTCTCTAATATTACTTTAGACTGGACAGTACCAAATGATTTAGCTGAACTCAATGCGATAGTTGGTGGAAAAGAAATGGACTTCCGTTATAAGGATTGTCAGAAAGAAATGGACATGATCAATAAAGCCTTTATTGAAGTGATGATTGAAGGTGATGCGAATGGTCGTGGATTTCAGTACCCTATTCCTACTTACTCTATCACAAAGGATTTTGATTGGTCTGAAACAGAAAATAATAAACTATTATTTGAAATGACTGCAAAGTTTGGTACACCCTATTTCTCTAACTATATTAATTCAGATATGGAACCAAGTGATGTCAGATCAATGTGTTGTCGATTAAGACTTGACTTAAGAGAATTAAGAAGAAAGAGTGGAGGATTCTTTGGTTCAGGTGAATCAACGGGATCAGTGGGTGTCGTTACTATTAACCTTCCACGTATTGCTTATTTATCGCATAATGAACAGGAATTCTATGAAAGATTAGATCACTTAATGGATCTTGCGGCAAGATCATTAAAGGTAAAAAGAGATGTTATTAGTAAGTTATTAGAAGAAGGTCTCTACCCTTATACAAAACGATATTTAGGATCATTTAAGAATCATTTCTCTACTATTGGTTTAGTAGGTATGAATGAAGCCACACTCAATGCGAACTGGCTTAAAGAAGACTTAACACATACAGATGCACAGGAATTTGCGAAGGATGTGTTAAACCATATGCGTGAAAGATTAGTGATCTATCAGGAAGAATATGGTGACTTATATAACCTAGAAGCAACACCTGCAGAATCTACATCTTATCGTCTTGCAAAACATGATAAGAAGAAATATCCAGATATCATTACTGCCACTAAAGAGGGTAATACACCTTACTATACAAACTCATCTCATTTACCGGTAGGTTATACAGATGACTTATTTACTGCCTTAGATATTCAGGATGAATTACAGACTCTTTATACATCAGGTACTGTATTCCATGCCTTCTTAGGTGAAAAGCTACCAGACTGGAAAGGTGCTGCAACACTTGTAAGAAAGATTGCAGAAAACTATAAACTTCCTTATTATACAATTTCACCTACTTATTCTATTTGTGAAGATCATGGTTATCTTGTAGGTGAACAGCCTATATGTCCTGTATGTGGTAAACCAACAGAAGTATGGAGCCGTATTACAGGTTACTATAGACCAGTTAAGAACTGGAATGAAGGTAAAGCACAGGAATTCAAGGAACGTAAAACATATGATATGGGTCACTCAGTACTAAGTGGCAGACATATGAAGAAGATCAAAGAAGAACAGGCACAACCTGTTATACAGAATGAAAAGCTTTATTTATTCACAACAAAAACATGTCCTAACTGTCGTATTATTAAGAAGATATTAGAAGATGAACATGTAGACTATGAATTAATAGATGCAGAAGCACAAGTAGACCTCACAAAGAGATTCTCTGTTATGCAGGCGCCTACTCTTGTCGTTGCGAATGATAAGAGCTATGCGAAATATGTGAACGTGTCTAATATTAGAAAATATATAGAAGAAAGATCATAACCAAAGTGGGCATCACTCATAGTGATGCCCATTTCTTTCAAAGTAAAAAGAAGACTGTGAGATCATTCGATTTCATAGTCTTCTTTGACTTCTATTGTTTCTTCAAAATATCCATCTTTTGAATCTCTTACTTCTTCAAAAGTCTTTTGATAAATATATGCTTTATAGCATAAGAATACTAGTAGTACAACAAGCGCAACAGATAAGAAATTCTTTAATAATCTTCTTACCTTTGCTTTTTCAATCAGGTTGTCCATATCTTCCTGCTCATAGTAACTAATAATAACTTCCTTAGGTGTACCAAGTCTTTCTACAACTTCATCATATGTCATATCATGAGAACCATCATCAATATTATCTATGAGTTTTCTTATATATTCTTTTTCAGATTTACCATAAGAAGCAAATAGATACTTACATTGTTTAATATACTTTTTAACGTTTTTATTGTAAGTCATGCTCTTCCTCCATAGAAATAGTATCATGAATATATTTTTTTATTCAATATATAGGAAAACTATACAGTCGTTGACAAAGATACAGGTGGCATGATAGTATTTAAATGTAGTAAGCGTTTACATTGATGCTAAAAATGGAGTGTTAAGATATGAAAAAATTAATTGTGCTTTCTTTTTTGGCTGTTGCTTGTGCAGTATCGCTGGCTAATACTGAAGTTGATGCTTTAGATGATACAGTTGTCAATCAATATCTTCTTTTAAAAAATGAATATAATATAACTAAATCAAGATATATGCTATCTGAAACTCATAATAATGCAGTGAAGTTAAATAAAGCAGGAAAGGATATTGATTGTTTTAAAAATCGTATTTATGAATTAAAAGGTAAATCAAGAGAGGAATTGAAAAGATATAAGTATACAAATTCTCAAATTGATGCGATAAAGAATTATGATGGAACAGAAGAAATGACTGTAAAAGCTTCTTCAAAAATCAAGTTTAGCGTTAAGAAGAATATATTAAGTTATGATGCGAAAACAGGATTGTCTACTGCAAAGGCAACAGTAAGCTTTAGCTGGAATGGAACACCTGAAGATTATGGAAACGATTCTTTTGCGATGGCATATGAAGCAGATAATAATCATATTTTTAAGGAAGTTTCATCCGTTACTTCTTCATTAACATACAAGGAATTCAAATCCTCTAAGAGTGTAAAAACATGGACGAAGTCAGCAATTAATAAAGGTGATCAAGATGTTATTGGTTCATATGGATGGTCATTTCCTTTAAGAATAAAAGGTGATCAATACTATGCGTGTTTGTATAAGGGATCTTTTTCTATAACAGGAGTAGTAAGTGGAAAATTAAAATATTTCAATGTGCGTTACTTATATAGTCATAAATCATCTATAGTTCCAATTGGATTTGGAATTAGTATATCTAGAGGTATGTCTTCTGCAGGAATAATACTCACAAAAAGATTTCGACATAAAGGGTATCCTGAAAAACATGGTGGTGTTGTGACTTGTTCATAATCTTAATGAATTATAAGGAGATAATAAAATGAAGAAATTGTTAAAGATAATATTTTTATTCTTTTTAGTAACCTATGGGTGTTTTATACTGAACGTAATAAATGTATGGATATTTATGTATGTATTTAATGCATGGCAGGATTATAGCTTGTATTTTAATCTCTTTGCTGTATACACTGCCTGCTCTATAGTTGTAGTAACTATGTATCTTCTGCATAAGAAAAAGAATTAATAAATAATCAAATGAAAATCCTGATGAATTGCGAGGACATAATGGAATGAATACATTAAAGAAATTATTAATGATAGTATTTTTGTTTTTTTTGATAACTTATGGGTGTCATATACTAACCGTAATAAATTTATGGATATATATGTATGTATTTAATGCATGGCAGGATTATGAATGGTGTTATAATCTCTTTACTGTATATACTGCCTGTTCTATAGTTGTAGTAACTATGTATCTTCTGCATAAGAAAAAGAATTAATACACAGGAAAAGACCAATCACTATTATTGATATACTTTGTTTGTTGATACAAATATGAGGCTGTTGAATATTCAACAGTCTTTTAATTTATAAAACACTTGACTACAGAGTTAGTGTATGCTAACCTATAGATAGTTAGTAAGAACTAACTAGGAGGTCAACAATGAAAGTAGTCTATGCATCAAGAACTGGAAATGTAGAAACATTAATTGGAAAACTAGGTATTACAGACGCATTACATATTGAAGATGGTACAGAAAAGGTTTCTGAAGACTATATCTTATTTACTTATACAGATGGCTTTGGAGATGTTCCTTATGAAGTATCAGACTTCTTAGAAAACAATCCATCTATTAAAGGTGTTATTGCATCTGGTGATACAGGATATGGTGAAGCATATTGTTTAGCTGGTGATAAAATCAGTGAAGATTATCATGTTCCATGTCTTTATAAAGTAGAAAATGATGGTACTGATGATGATGTAGAAGCCATCAAAGAGTTACTTTAATATGACCTTAGGATATCATCAATTTGAACATCTTCTTCTTACGCATTGCACACCTACCTTGATCAAGCGTAAGTTAGGTAGTATGTTTCATCTTGATAATAGATATTCAGATGTTCATGAACTTGTAGAATATTATGATCAGATTCTTAACCTTCAAGGATTACGAATAAATCTCTTTTATACTCATGGTCGTTATACAGTATATGTATATCTGCCTTCCTCACTCAATTACTTAATGACTAACAAAGACATTCAATCCTTTCTGAAACAATATGATTATCCTGATCATGATATTCTATCTCATCTAGAGAAACGTCTAGAGATGAGTCAATATCCACACGAAATAGGGTTATTTTTGGGTTATCCACTTGCTGATGTATGGGGGTTTGTACATCATAAGAAGTGTCAATGTTGTGGCTATTGGAAGGTATATGAAAATAAACGTGAAAAAGAAAGTCTCTTTAAACAATTTGACTGTTGTAGAAAAGAATTCATACTCCTTTATGAGCAGGGCTATTCTTTATCACAAATCCTTAATCAGGCTGATAATCAGCCTTTTTCTTTTACCTTAAATGAATTATAATGTTTTCGAGGTGGTTATAAATGATGAGAGTAAATGAAACAGAAACCAAAAGATTATTAGAAGCTGTTAAACCAGCGAAGCTTGTTGCAGCAACTAAATATATTGATGAAAAAGAAGTAGAAAAGCTAGAAGAATGTGGTGTTATGATCTATGGTGAAAATAAAGTACAGGACTTCTTAAAGAAGTATGAAGACTACCATGGAAAAGGTGTATGGCATTTTATTGGTACATTACAGACGAATAAAGTAAAGTATATTATTGATAAAGTACAGATGATTCATTCTGTCGCAAACTATAGATTAATTGATGAAATAGAGAAACAAGCAGCTAAACATGATCTTGTTATGGATATCTTATTACAGGTTAATATTGCGAAAGAAGAATCTAAACATGGCTTTAATGAAGAAGAAATGAATGAAGTCATGGACTACTTAAAAGATAAAACTCATTTAAATCCTAGAGGATTAATGATGATGGCTCCTAACATTGAAGTAGAAGAAACAAGACAATACTTTAAAGCAACTAAAGATCTATTAACTAAACTACAGGAATCTTATCCTAACTATCAATTGACTGAACTATCAATGGGTATGACACATGACTTCCCTATTGCGGTTGCAGAAGGTAGTACGATGGTAAGACTCGGTCATGCATTATTTGATGAATAATTAAAAACATCCCTAGAAACTTATTATGTTTCTAGGGATTTGTGTTTAGAATGGGAAATGTGGATTATTATATGACTCGCAAGATTCCTGACACAATGAAATACGATGTACAGAGTGTAAAATGTAATAAGCGTAAAGGATTCATCAAAGATTATTATAAGTTTATAAGTGATACGAAGATTGAATTAATGTTGCATTTTGATGGTTCTATGAGTGATAATGTAAAACAGGTACAAAGTGTAATGAAGATTTTATTTGATAAAGGTTTTAATGGAAGTGTTCAATGTTGTAATGGAGAGTATTATAGTGATTCATTTAGATTAGGTACAACAATTGATATAACGAATATAGAAAAATGTGATAACAGATAGTGTAAAAATAGTGAAAGAATAGTGAAAAAGCACTTTTTCTAGGTATAATTATATAAAAGGAGGGCTTTTTCTTATGATTAAGGTGACAATAACTAATGATATTTTAAATTCAATTATAGAAATAGAACTGAACAGATATAAGATATCGTTAGTAGAATTATCACAGAACGTTTTGAATAAACTTCGTAAAAATTCAAAGAAAAAAAGCTCTTATGCTTCAAACAAGATTGAAGGAAATCCTTTATCTGAAAAACAGGTGGAAGAAGTCATTGAAAGTGATGAAAGAAAACATTATTTGAAGCCAGAACAGGAAGTAAGAAATTATTTTCTTGCATTGAATTATCTAGAAGAGAAGTTGAACAATAAAGAAAAGTTATCTAAAAAACTCATTTTAGATGTTCAGAAATTAGTTGAGAAAGGTGCTCCTAAAGAAAAAATAGGCCTTAGAGGACCTATGCCACCAGGAGTATTATTTGCAGTATATGATTCTAAGACAGGAAATCCGGATTATATTCCACCAGAATATAGCGATGTTCCAGGATTACTGGATGAGTTGATAGAGTATGTCAATACTACTGATGATCATCCATTGATTGTTGCAGCAGTTGTACATTATCAATTGGTAACTATTCATCCATTTGAGGATGGTAATGGAAGAACCGCAAGATTATTATCTGGATATATTATGGATTTAAATGGATATGGTTTTAATGGAATTGGTTCACTAGAAGAGTATTTTGCATATGATGTAGATGAATATTATGACTCTATTCAAATGGGGTTACCTGCATTGTATTATTCTGGAAGAGAGAATCCGCCACATCCTGAAATATGGATTAATTACTTTCTACGAATGGTAAAGTTGTATTCTAGAAAAGTATGTGATCTACAATTATCTTCTGAAGAGGAAGATATTGCAGGAAGTTTATCTTTCTTAAAAGAGAGAGAAAAAGAATTATTAGTATTGTTGATTTCAAGTTATCGAGGGGAGTTTACTCCGATAGAAGTGAGTAAACAATTATCAGTTACAAATAAGACAGTTATTAATAGATTGGCTGGTTTAGTGAAGAATGGATTTGTGATTCCAATATTAGTTAATAAGAGAATCCGTTCCTACAAACTAAGTGAATTTGCGATAAATCACGAAAGGGAAATTAAGGAAGCAGTTGGGTAGTATAATTTATTTGAATTTGCTGAGGTGATGATATGGATGATCAATTTATAAAAAGCGTTGTATTCGACTGGGACAAAGTAGATGATGATAGTTATGTAAAAAAGATAGAGGGATTTAGAGGTATTGATAAGCTTAAATTCAATAAATCTATTACTTTCTTTGTAGGTGAAAATGGCAGTGGTAAATCTACTTTACTAGAGGCGCTTGCTGTAGCACATGGTTTTAACCCTGAAGGAGGTACAAAGAACTATGATTTTTCTACCTATGATAACCATTCAGAATTATGTGATGCAATAAAAATTCAAAAAAGTCACCGAAAAGAAAGATGGGGCTATTTCCTTAGGGCTGAGAGCTTTTATAATGTAGCAACACAGGAGGAAGAATATGCTGATGCAGCACATCCATCTGAAAAATATCATGAACGATCACATGGAGAAAGTTTTCTTGCATTAGCCCAGAAACATTTACAGCCCAATAGCTTATACTTTTTCGATGAACCAGAAGCTGCATTATCACCACAAAGACAACTCACATTATTAATGTTGATATACAGATGTGCACAAGCTGGGTCACAGTTTTTCATAGTCACTCATTCTCCTATTTTATTAGGTATACCAGATGCAGATATATATTGTTTTGATTGTGGAAGTATACATCTATGTGAGTATGAGGAGACAGATAGTTATGCAATAACAGAGATGTTTATTAATAATAGAGAAATGTTGCTTGATAAATTATTAAAGGATTAGAGGGTATGATGAATAAGTATAGAATTATATTCAGTCCAACAGGTGGAACTGAAAAGGTATCAAAATCAATCACAAAGAATTGGGGTTATGTAGAAGACATAGACCTTTCAGTTGTACATAAGAATTATCAAGATATATCATTGACAGAAAATGATATTGCGGTGATTGCCATGCCAACTTACGCAGGACTAGCACCACAAGTCGCATTAGATAGACTTGCTAAAATCAATGCACATAATTGTAAATGTGTCATTGTTGCGGTATATGGAAATAGGGCGTATGAAGATACACTTGTTCAAATGGAAGATTATGCACATATGGCTGGATTTGATGTCATTGGGGCTATATCAGCCATTGCTGAACATTCTATTTTCCATCAATTTGCGACAGGAAGACCGGATAAGAATGATTGTCATCAATTAGAAGAATTTGGTGATCAGATTCTAGAAAAAGCATCTAATAAGATTAATACTAAACCGAATATTCCAGGTCATAGACCTTATAAGAAAGCAGGTGGAGGAACGATTCCTCAAGCAAATACCTTATGTACAAGGTGTGGCTTATGTGTAATGAAATGTCCAACAGGTGCTATTAGTAAAGATAATCCGCAAGTGACAGACAAGAATAAATGTATCTCATGTATGCGTTGTGTGGCTGTTTGTCTTAGTCAGGCAAGAAGTCTAGATCAAGAGAAGATGGCAGTTATAGAAACAGCAATCACAAAGGCTTGTTCAATCAAAAAAGAGTGTGAATTATTTATATAATTGAATAGTAGATCATACAAAAGAGGACGAGATAGGATGATATTTTCATCCTTCTTTCCTCTTTTTGACTTTGTTGGACGAGCGTCGTACTTTTCCTTACAAATAATTAAAATTTGTGTATTTATCGTGATATTTTGTAATTTTATTAGGCAAAAAACTAGATTATTTCTTAAAATTCGTTTAATATAGGTTCGATATAATACACAAAAAGAGAGAAGGATGTGGAAATATGAAATATTATTTAGGAATTGATGTAGGATCTACGACTGTAAAACTCTATTTGACGGATGAGAATGATAAATGCTTATTTTCTAAGTACACAAGACATTTCTCAGATGTTAGAAAAACAATCTATGAGTTATTAATTGAAGTAAAGAACCAGATGGGTGATATTGATTTATATCCTGTTATGACTGGTTCAGGAGGTTTATCTCTTGCAGATAAGCTTGGTATTTCTTTTATACAGGAAGTTATTGCGTGTACAAAGACAGTAGAAACATATATTCCACAAACTGATGTTGTTATAGAGCTTGGTGGAGAAGATGCCAAGATCACTTATTTTGAAGGACAGCTTGAACAGCGTATGAACGGTACTTGTGCAGGAGGTACTGGGGCATTTATTGACCAGATGGCTACTTTATTAAAGACTGATGCTGCTGGTTTAAATGAATATGCGAAAAACTATAAGACAATCTATCCTATCGCATCACGTTGTGGTGTCTTTGCGAAAACAGATATTCAGCCTTTAATTAATGAAGGTGTATCTAAAGAAGATATTGCGGTATCTATTTTCCAGGCAGTCGTCAATCAGACTATTTCTGGTCTTGCCTGTGGTAAGCCTATTAGAGGGAATGTTGCATTCTTAGGTGGTCCACTTTATTTCATGGATCAGTTAAGAGAACGTTTTATTGAAACATTAGGTTTAACTGAAGATGAAATCATCTTCCCACAGAACTCACAGCTATTTGTTGCTATGGGTGCATGTTTAAATGCGAAAGAAAAGGTAGAAACCCCATTAAACATCTCTAAGATTATTGAAGACTTAGAAGGTCTTTCAGACTCCCCTACAGAACTTACAAATGTCTTAGAACCATTATTTAATGATGAAGCAGAATTAAAAGAATTCAGAGAAAGACACTTTACTCATATCACTAAGAAAAGAACACTTAAGAAATATAAAGGTAAAGTATTCTTAGGTATCGATGTTGGTTCTACAACATCTAAGATCATCATGACTGATGAACAGGGTGCTATTTTATATTCTTTCTATAGTTCTAATGAAGGAAATCCATTACAGTTGATCATGAGTCTGATGAAAGAAATCTATCAGATGCTTCCAGAAGGATGTTATATTGCGAAAGCCGGTGTTACTGGTTATGGTGAAGCCCTTATTAAAGCTGCTTTAAAGGTAGATATTGGTGAAGTAGAAACAATTGCCCATTATACTGCCGCAAAAGCCTATGAACCTGATGTAGACTTCATTCTTGATATTGGTGGTCAGGATATGAAGGCTATTACTATTAGAGATAATGTCATTCAGAATATTTCATTAAATGAAGCATGTTCTGCGGGATGTGGTTCATTCTTAGAGACATTCGCAAAATCATTAGGTTATAAGATTGAAGAATTCGCAGAACTTGCATTAAAGTCTAAACACCCTATTGATTTAGGTTCTAGATGTACAGTATTCATGAACTCAAAGGTAAAACAGGCACAAAAAGAAGGTGCTTCAGTAGAAGATATTAGTGCTGGTTTATCTTATTCAGTTATCAAGAATGCGTTATATAAAGTTATTAAATTAAGAAGTAAAGAAGATATTGGTAAGCATGTTGTTGTACAGGGAGGTACTTTCTATAACGAAGCTGTACTACGTGCATTTGAAAAAGAAACTGGTATTGAAGTAGTAAGACCTGATATCGCAGGATTAATGGGTGCTTATGGTATGGCCCGTATTGCGATTGAAAATGATGACAATGAACCTTCTACTATTCTTTCATTAGAAGAAATAGAAGCACTTGACTATGATACAAAGATTAGAAACTGTGGTAAGTGTACAAATAACTGTATGTTAACTATTACATCATTCAATGATGGTAGAGAATATATTTCAGGTAATAGATGTGAAAGAGGGGCTAACCTTCCAATGACATCTAAGAAGTTACCTAACCTCTATGATTATAAATATGGTCGTATCTTTGGGTATAAATCACTTTCTAAAGATGATGCAAAAAGAGGAGAAGTGGGTATTCCTAGAGTACTTAATATGTATGAGAACTATCCATTCTGGCATACATTCTTTACTCAGTTAGGCTTTAGAGTTGTCTTATCTGCAAGATCTTCTAAGAAAATCTATGAAAAGGGTATTGAATCTATTCCATCAGAAAATGCCTGTTATCCAGCAAAGATTTCTCATGGACATATTGAAAACCTGATTGAAAGAGGTATTCCTTTTATCTTCTATCCATCAGTAGCCTATGAAAGAAAAGAATATGAAGATGCAGGTAATAACTATAACTGTCCAGTTGTTGCTTCTTATCCAGAAGTTATTAGAAACAATGTAGACAGCTTAGAAGAACACAACGTGAAATATAAGAACCCATTCTTATCTTTAAATAACCCTAAAACATTATTTAAGGTAATGAAGGAATCTTTAGCTGAATATGATATTTCAGATAAGGAAATGCATAATGCGATTGATAAGGCTTATCAGGAATTAGCACGTGCAAGAAAAGATATTGAAGTTAAGGGTCAGGAAGCATTGGAATGGATGCACAAAAACCATAAGAAGGGTATTGTCCTTGCAGGACGTCCTTATCATGTGGATCCAGAAATCAATCATGGTATTGCTAGCTTAATTACAAGTGAAGGTTTCTGTGTATTAACAGAAGATTCTGTATGTAATTTAAATAAAGAAAACTTAGACTTACGTGTAGTAGACCAATGGACATATCATTCTAGACTCTATCGTGCTGCTGAATTCGTAACAACTCAGCCAGATCTTGAACTTATCCAGTTAACATCATTTGGATGTGGATTAGATGCAGTTACAAGTGACCAGGTGGCTGAATTATTACAGGCAAGAGGTAAGATTTATACACTTATTAAGATTGATGAAGCCTCTAACTTAGGACCAATCAGAATCCGTATTAGATCACTTAAAGCAACAGTAAAGAAGAAAGACAATACTGTACACTTAGAAAATAAATATGAATCTGAAAAAGTATCATTCACACAAGAAATGAAGGATGATAGATGGACTATTCTATGTCCTCAGATGTCTCCTATTCATTTCCAGTTTGTAGAAACTGCAATGAATTCAGAAGGCTATAACTTTGTGGTATTACCTTCAGTAGATAAAGAAGCGGTAGACCAGGGATTAAAGTATGTCAATAATGATGCATGTTACCCAAGTATCTTAGTAGCAGGTCAGATGATGAATGCCTTGAATTCAGGTAAGTATGATTCTCATAAGGTGGCATTGATCATCTCACAGACAGGTGGAGGATGCCGTGCAACAAACTATATTGCGTTTATTAGAAAAGCATTAAAGGATGCACATATGGATTATGTACCTGTTATTTCAGCAAACTTACAGGGATTAGAATCTAACCCAGGCTTTAAGATCACTTATAAAGTCGCTAAGAAGGTTATTATTGGGGCTATGTATGGTGACTTATTCATGAGAGTCTTATATCGTGTCAGACCTTATGAAAAGGTGAAAGGTTCAGCAAATGAATTATATGAATCATGGGTAGAAAAGTGTAAAGAAAACGTTGAAAATGGTTCTATGAAGGAATTCAAGAAGAACGTTTATCAGATTGTAAAGGAATTTGATGAATTACCACTTCTAGATATTAAGAAACCTAGAGTAGGTCTTGTAGGAGAAATCCTTGTAAAATTCCACCCTACTGCCAATAATGAGATTGTAAAGACTATTGAAGAAGAAGGCGCAGAAGCAGTTATGCCAGATCTCATTGACTTCTTCCAGTATTGTTTCTACAATACTCAGTATGAATATGAACATTATGATGCAAGCTGGAAATCCGCTAAGTTATGTAATGTAGCTATTAAACTCGTAGACTTCTTAAGAAAAGATATGATTAAGGCATTAGAAGCATCAAATCGTTTTGATGCACCACATCCTATTGATCAAATTGCGAAGAAAGCAAGTGAAGTTGTTTCTATTGGTAACCAGACAGGTGAAGGATGGTTCTTAACGGGTGAAATGATTGAACTCATTGATGAAGGTGCACCAAATATTGTATGTATGCAGCCATTTGCCTGCTTACCTAACCATGTAACAGGTAAGGGTGTCATTAAGGCATTAAGAAGAAAATATCCACAGTCTAACATCGTTGCGATTGATTACGATTCAGGGGCTAGTGAAACAAACCAGCTTAACCGTATTAAATTGATGTTATCAACAGCATTTAAGAACATGGAATCATCTAAATAGTGGAGGAAGATATGGAAGATGGACATTCCACCCCGCCCTCGCGAGGTAGGGCTATTCTAGGCTTTATAAGATCAAAACTGAATTATAATAAGATTTCTGTATTAAAGAAATTAGCCTGTAAGGATAACCCTGTAATATATAGACGTGTATTACAAGAATTAGGCGACTACAAGTATAAAAAGAAACCTGTGAAGGGTATAACCCTTTCACAGGCTGATTATGATACATGTTGCCTTATACTCACTGTAATGGTTGAGAAAGATTTCGATTATTATTATGATCAGGGAGATGTCAAACGTACAATAGAACGTATGATTGACTTACTGAGTTAGGAGACTATTGTGAGAAAGATTAAAGAAGTTGTTGTAGTAGAAGGTAAAACAGATACAGCAACACTTAAACAGTTATTTGATGTAGATACAATTGAAACATCTGGGTCAGGAATCAACGAAGATATTCTGTCTCTCATTAAAACTGCTGCCAAGACACGTGGTGTCATTGTCTTAACAGACCCTGATTATCCTGGTACACAGATTAGAAATAAAGTTATTCAGGCTGTTCCTAATGCGAAGCATGCCTTTGTCGCAAAAAAGGATGCTAAGGGTGTGAAGAAACTTGGTATTGCGGAAGCAAGACATGATGCAATTATCGAAGCACTAGAGAATGCAGTCACATTTAGTGATGCTAAAGAATCTATTTCATGGGATGAATTTATTGATCTAGATGTATTAGGAAATAAGAAGAGAAGACTACAGGTCTATGATGCCTTTCATTTAGGTTATGGTAATGCGAAAGCATTATTTAAGAGACTAAATATGATGGGTATTACAAAAGAAGAAGTACTTAAAGCACTAAAGAGTCAGTAGACATAGCATCTACTGACTCTTTCTTTTACTGATCTGTTATTGTATATTTTATTTCTCCTACACCTGAATATTTTGAATTTCTGTAGACATCATACCAAAGAAGACCAAACCATAGCGCAAGTAATGTACAAAGGACACAAAGAAAAATAATGAACTTCTGGAACACTTCTTTTAGTCTCATTCTTTGAATCAAATAGTTCTCATCACTATTCTGGATATATTCAACGACTATATCCTTTGGTTCACCAAAATGTTCTACAATATCTTTATAGGAACAATCAGGATGATCATCCATGAATTCTTTTAAATGTTTCTTTAAATCAAGAAGATAGAATTTCTCTTTATCTGTATGCATGGGCATAATAGTCCAAATATTGTGAATATATTGTTCTATATTATTCATAAGATTCTCCTAAAGATTCCTTAATCACATTATGGATTCCATCCACGGCTTGATTAAATTCATTAATCATTTCTAATAACTTTTCTTTACCCTCTTCTTCTATATGATAATAGACTCTTATTTTGCGTTCTATTACTTTCTCATAACTAGAAATATAGTGTGCATCCTGTAATTTATAGAGAATAGGATACATAGTTCCTTCTTTAATGTCTATAAGTTCATGAGAGTAAGTTTTAATTTGTTTCGTTATTTCATACCCATAACAATCCTGCTTTGCAATAATACATAGAAGAAGCATATCCAGTTTGAAAAATTGATTCTTTTTGGCCATATTAATCGATCCTCAACATTCATATACTTATATTATACTTTGTGTTTTAAAAGTAGCAATACATAGATATACTATGTACAAAGTGTAATATTCATGATATTATATGTATGTGGAAACGTTTTCAATAAAATCATATTTATCTAAAAAACAGGCAGAAATACCCACCACCTCAATATAGAATATAGGTGAGGGATGAATGCCGTTAATGCATCTGATAGAGAAATTTGGAGTAAGAAATAGTATA
>OLOO01000707.1_pt1 | contig 27392 bp, 15 predicted proteins | sample 1672621 | NCBI WGS metagenome assembly OLOO01 (sample SAMEA3136706, study PRJEB25190) | human gut metagenome | biome: human gut; feature: human-associated habitat; material: faeces | place: Austria | collected 2013 | reverse complement strand
CCTCGCAGAGGGGGCCAGGGAACTTGCCTCCCTCTGCGAGGGAGGTGGCCCGTAGGGCCGGAGGGAGAGAAGCTGCCGGGAAAATCCCTTTTCAGGGTTGACGGTGGTTCCTTTAAATCGCGCCGCTCGACGCGCCGATGGTGCCGTAGGACTGGTAGATGGGCACGATGACCGCGGCTACGACGCCGCCGACCACGATACCCATAACAACGATCATAACGGGCTCCAGCAGCGTGACAAGGCGCTTGGTCGCCATCTCGGCCTCATAGTCGAGTGTCTCGCTGATGGTCGCCAGCAGGCTGTCCAGCTTGCCGGTCTCCTCGCCGACAGCGACGGAGGAGGAGAGCTTCGTTTCAAAACCGTCGATGCCCGCAATCGCCTGCGACAGGCTGTGACCTGCGCGGATGCTGTCCAGCGCGTCACCGAACTGGCTCTCGATCCAGCGGTTGCCGATGGCGTCGCGTGCCGCGGCCAGGGTCGTGATGATGGGCACGCCGCTGCCGTATAGGTTGGACAGCGTGCTGGCAAAGCGTGCCGTGCAGATCTTGCGGTTCAGCACGCCGACCACCGGCGCGTGCAGGATGAAGCGGTCCCACTGGCGGCGGACCTTCGGCTGCGCCAGCAGGAGTTTGCCGCCAAAGACGATGAGCGCCGCCACGACGAGCAGCACCGGCCAGTTGGCACCGACAAAGTCGCTGACGTCAAACAGCAGCTGGGTCAGGAACGGCAGGGTCTCCATCTGGTCAAACATCGGTTTGAACTGCGGCAGAACAAAGGTCATCAAAATCGCAATAACGCCGACGATCAGCACGGACAGGATAATGGGGTACATCATGCTGTTGCCGACCTGCTGGTTCATCTTGTGCTCACGCTCATAGTAGGTCGCCATGCGGGCGCAGGCGTGGTCGATGCTGCCGGTGCCCTCGGCGCTGCGGATCATGGCCAGCAGCAGGGTGGGAAACGCGGGTGCGCAGGACTCCATCGCATCGGACAGCGGGACGCCCTTGCGCAGCTCGCTCAGGATGGCCTCGTACAGGGCCTTCTGGCGGGCGTCGATGGTGCGCTCGTCCGCCATGATGCGGAACGCACGCACCAGCGGCACACCGGCGGTCAGCAGGGTGCCCAGGTTGCGGCAGAAATCCGCCAGCACGGCGGTTTTCAGCGGGCGGAACGTCGCGAGGGCCTTCTGGGCCTCCTGCGCGTCGGTCATGTACAGGCCGTCATTGCGCAGCTTGGCGTAGAGCGCCTCCTCGCTGGGGGCCTCAAGCAGTCCGCGGACGGTCTTGCCCTTCTCATTGGTGGCAGTATAACGAAAACGTGGCATGAGGGAGATTCCTCCGAAAGAAATAGATGAAAGGCTGATTCCCTTGGCCCCCTCTGGCGCAAGCGCCACCTCCCCCGTACCGGGGGAGCCTGTCTCGCAGAGGGAGGCAAGGAGTATCACAAAAACGCGCAGTACCATTCCAAAACGGGCCCGCCAAACAGCATCGCGATCACGATGCCCGCACACAGAAACGGGCCGAAGGCAAAGTGGTCCTTCTTCCCTGCCTTTTTGGCGGCCAGCAGGTATATGCCGTACATACCGCCAAAAACAATGCCGAAAAACATCGCCAGCAGCGTATTCTGCCAGCCCAGGAACAGCCCGGCGGCTGCCATCAGCTTGATGTCGCCGCCGCCGAACGCGCCGTCGATGACAAGGCAGAGCAGAAACATCGGCACACTGACGCAGAGCGCACCGATGACGTGCGGCAGCCAGTCGGCAGGGGAGAGCAGCACGCTCACCGCGCCGCAGACCGCCAGCGCCAGATTCAGCCGGTCCGGGATGGTCTGCGTCTCGGCATCAATGAGTGAAACGCTCAGCAAGATCCCGCAGACCGCCAGCGCCAGCAGCGCGGCCCAGCTCATGCCGAACAGCCCGCCCGGCAGGGCGTAGGCGGCGCCGTACCGCCAAGTGCAGCCCAGCGCCAGCATGCCGCCCAGAAGCTCCACCAGCAGGTACCGCGCCGGAATGTGCGCACCGCAGTGGCGGCACCGCCCGCGCAAGAATAACCAGCTGAACACAGGCACTAAGTCCGGCGCACCCAGCGTGTGGCCGCACTGCGGGCATACGCTGCGGCCCTTCAGCGGGTCCATGCCCCGCGGCAGCCGCCACGCGACGACGTTCATAAAGCTGAACAGCGCTGCGCCCAGCAGAAAACGAATGAGTCCCAGCAGAAGCTCAAGCAGCAGCATGGCCCACCCCCGCGCCGTATTGCAGCCGGTCCTCCGCGCGGAAAACGCGGTAACCGCCGTCGGCATCATAGATGGCGTACATGCCGTTCTCCTGATACAGGAGCCGCTGCACGGTGTAGCCGTTCGGGTCGATCTGCAAAAGCGTCACTGTGCCGGGCAGTGAGCCCAGCGTGCGGATTTCCTCGGCGATGCCGTCCGCAAAGCCGTCCGCGCTTGTCTGGTCGGCGAACGTCTGCCCGGCGGAGTAGCACTGGGCAGACACGGCACTGGCCGCCAGCCGCGCAGCCTTGACCTGAGCCAGGGCCTCCCGCGCACGGGCCTGATAGCGCAGCTCCGCCGCGCCGGTCACAATAGTATACAGGACAGCGCCCAGCGCCAGCAGTACGGCGAGCTTTTCCGCAAACGCAGCTTTGGCCCAGCGTTCCCCGGTATGGCGCAGCCATGCGCCCAGTCGTGCTGCCAGCATTGTTACACATCCTCTACCATATAATAACGCACTATTTAGTATAGCGTGCCGGGCCTGTATTTGCAAGGAATTTCGCGAAAAAAACTCTGCTTTTTGTTCAAAGATAACGGAAATTATGGCGAAATCGTGCACAACCTGCCGCTGACCCACTATATTTGGTGTAAATTTGCTGAAATCTCGCGGAGTTTCTTGCGAAAACGTCACATTCCGAGTATAATGACAATATATATAATCTGATATTGTGTCTAATTGTAACCTTTCACCGGAGAAACGACGGGAGCATCTATGGTGCAGTACAATAAAAATATAAAAAACAAAAAGAAAGGCTTTACGCTGGTGGAGCTGATGGTCGTTCTGGCTATCACGGCCATTCTGGCGGCGCTGGTCGGCGGCGGGCTGATCGCCTACACGCGGCTGGCTCGGTTCGAAAAGAACGAGGCCAACGCCCGCACGCTGTTCCAGACGGCGCAGATCTCCCTGACCCGGATGGAGACGGCGGGGGAGCTGGATGCGTTCCGTCAGCAGGTCATGGAGGAGGGCAGCACGGGCAACCACTTCCAGAACGACGTCACCGTGACCGACGCGGACGGCAAAACCCTTGTGAGCCGCACCAAGACCGAACTGGACCAGAACGTGGCCGCGCTCTACTATGACCGCACGGGCGCTGCCGCGGGCAACCATAACGCGCTGGTCAAGGAGCTGCTGGGCGATTACATCTACGACGCCTCGCTGCTGAATGCCTCGATCTGTGTCGAGATCGACGTGCAGAGCGGGCAGGTCTACTCGGTCTTTTACGATACCAAATCCGATAAGCTCCGCTTCAATCAGGACGGTGCTACGAATATTTATGACCGAAGCTATGACCACCGCCGCAATGACACCCTTGTCGGCTACTACTCTGCCGAGGACCGCGTCAACGTTGTGCAGCTGGTGCAGACGAAGCTGAAGGTCAAGAATCCCCGCCTGACGAACGGCGAGACGCTGACCCTGAGCTGGAGCGGCAACTCCAGCCTCGGCGATCTGGACACCTCCTACACGGCCACGGCCTACGATGCCAAGGATACCGACAAGACGAAACCGCTGTTTACCATCACGATCAAGCGCGACACCGCGGGTGCGGCGGATGATAACAAGCAGGTCATCACAGAGATGCCTGTTGTTATCTACCAATACGACGACGAAGGCCAGCAGACCGGTACCGAGAAGAAGAAACTCTACTTCCCGTTAAGCTACAACAAGGGCAGCTTTGTACTGACGCTGGACGCCATGGCGGACGCGGCGCTGCTGCGCGCGTGTGAGAACAGCGCTGAAGTTGCCGCCACGAGCCTGTACAGCATCACCCGCCTGCTGAACGACCCGAAGGACATCTACATTGCCATGCGCGCCGAGCCGCGGGAAAACTACAGCGACACCTACACAGCCAGCAAAGAGGAAACAACAAACGAGGAAAACACCCTGCTGGCCAAGGGCGGCACGGCGGTCACGGCAGACCTGAAATATTTCCGCCATCTGTATAACCTGCGCTGGTCTGCGGATTGGAAGATTGACGACAAGGGCACCTACACACTGACCCCCCAGGCCAGCAACAGCACCGGCCTGAACTGGACGGGCGGCGGCGTCACGCTCTACTGCGCCGCGGGCGCATGGCCTGCGGCCAAGGTGCCGTCCCTCAATGACCCTGTCGCCTGGCCGACGATCCCGGAGCTGGGTGAAAAAATCGAACTTAGGAGCAAAACAACGGGCCTTGCCAACAACAAGACGACCCGTGTGCCCATCCTCAATCTGCAATTGAGCAGCAAGTCCGTTGCAAAAACCGGCAGGGCAGAGAAGGACGTGCTGGCCGACCACTATGTCGGCCTTATCGGCGAGAACAAGGGCAAAATTTCTTACATCACACTGCGCGACCCGGACATTCAGGTCAACGTCAAGACCGAGACCGTCGCCGCCGATACGCTGCCGGAGGCAAACCAGCTCCGGCTGACGGCCACAAAATTCATCACGGCGCTGGAGGATACCGACGACGAGAACTGGCGCGATGTGCGTGCTGTCGGCGCACTCTGCGGCGTCAACACCGGCACGCTGGAAAACTGCGCCCTGACCCGCGGCACGAACTCCTCGACCAGTGCGCTGGTGGCCGCGGCGCTGGCGTTTAACAACACTACCACCGCAACGGAGCGCAATGCGCGGACGCTGGACGCTGGCAGCAAAAGCTATACCTATTATACAGACGAGCCGCGCGGCATTGGAGGTCTCGTCGGCGTTGCCATACCCGAAACGGATTCCGTCATGCAGAATCTGACCGTCGCGTCGGACGTGACGGTGGCGGGTCTGCTTGTGGACAAGGACACGAAAAACGTTACAGACACAGCGGCAGACCAGCAGGGCGAGAAGGCCCGCTACGCCGCTGCGGCGGCTGAGCCGAATGACGAGAACTCCCTCTGGCGCAGCGTCGGCGTGGGCGGCGTGTTCGGCACGGTGGACGCCGCCCAGATGACAACGAACGGCAATACGAACATCGTCAACAACGGCCTTGTCACCGGCAACGGCTTTACGGGCGGCATCGTCGGCAACCTGTTTACGACAGACACAGGTACCGGTGCCCCGAGCCTGACGGGCCTGAGGAACAACGGCACGGTCAGCGCGGGCGCCAACTATAAGGGCGATACCGCGGGCGATGCGCGCAGCCTGGTGCTGGGGCAGTTCTTCGGCGGCATTGCGGGCTACGGCAGGGGCGTGACCCTGCAAGGCTGCGAAAGCGTGACCCGCAGCGATCTGACCGAGACCCAGCTCAAGGAGCAGGTCAAGGCGGGCTTCGACGAAACCGGCACATTGACCGACGCCAGCCCCCTCAAGGGTGATTTCGTCGGCGGCCTTGTCGGCTACGGCAAGGATATTATGCTGGACAACTGCAAGACCGGCAAGGGCTACGTGCTCGGCAGCCGGTTTGTGGGCGGTCTGGCTGGTGGCTTTACCGGCAGCGGCGTACAACAGAACGATACGAACAGCAGTGACGTCTTTGGCAGCCGCTACGTCGGCGGCATCGTGTCGGTCAACGGCAGCAACAGCATAATCAGCGGCATGACCAATACGGGTCTGGTCGCGGCCTTTGGAAAGAACGCGGCCTACGTCGGCGGCATCGTCGGCGTCAATGATGCCGACTGGGGCGGCAGTCAAGACCCGAAAGCCACAGCTACCGTGCAGAACTGCGCCAACCGTATGTCCGGCGACAACGCCACCGACACCCGCCGCATCAACCTGTTAAAGGATCTGAGCATCTCCGCGGGCGGCTACGCCGACTACGTCGGCGGCATCGCGGGCTGCAACGGCAAAAACGGCGTTGTGACGTGGGATAAGGGCGGCACCCCGACGCTGGGTGCCATCCTGTACGGCAACAACTACGTGGGCGGCGTGGCCGGTTATAACGATGAAAATGCGAAAATCTCCAATACCTCCACCCAGGACCTGACCATCAGCGGCCAGATCGTGGCGGCTGACAAGGCTGTCGGCGGCATGATCGGCCTGAACTGCGCGCCGGAACTGCCCTCCGCCACTGTGAAGGTCAGCCGCGTGGCGGGTCAGCAGCTTGTCGGCGGCGTCATCGGTGCCAACCTGCCGGTGGGCGGCTTCACCGTGGCGGGCGATGGCGCGTTTATAACAGATGTGGCCTCGGGCCGCGTCGAGGCCGACGCCGTCGCGGGCGGCATCATCGGCTACAACCGTCTGCTGGCGGCCAAGCCCGCAAACGTCACGCTGGAGGCGCTGCTGCCGAAGATTGACCAGAACACCGGCGTGCTGACCGACAGCACCGACGCGAATACGGCGGACGGCACAATTACCCTGACCGATTTTAAGAACGAGCTCAATCTGCAGGCCGACATCTACGTCGGCGGCATCGTCGGCGCAAACGACGCCGACACGAAGCTGACGATTCAAAATGCAACCAACGGCGCAAAGCAGAACGCCCTGTCCGTCGGCGGCCTGAACCCGTCCAACGGCGCGTTTAAAGGCGGCGTTTTGTTGAGCGAACTGGCCGATGGCCGCTATTACTTTGACACCCCGCGCGGCGCACTGGCGGGCGGTATCATCGGCTATGCCACACCCAACACGAAGCTGGAAAACTGCATAAACTACGGCACAGTGGCTCACAAGTGCGCTGCGGGCGGCTTTGCGGGCTGGAACGAGGGCACGATTACCGACGGCAGCATGAAGGCGTCCCTCGGCAACCGTGAAACCGGGTATACCTATCTGGGCGGCGTTGCGGGCGTCAACGGCGGTCGTATTCAGTCTGCCTACCCGGCGCAGGGCTGTGCCGTGCGCGGCGACAGCTATGTCGGCGGCATTGCGGGCGTCAACCTGGGCGGTGACGCTGAGGCAAGCAAGGGCCTCATCGTCTGCACAGAGAACAACAGCACTGGCACGGTAGAGGCCAACCAGTACGCGGGCGGCGTGGCCGGTGCCAACGTCGGCAGCATTTCGCTGTCCGGCCAGCTGCAAAGCAGTGTCACCGCCACTGGCTATGCGGGCGGCGTGGCCGGTATCAATACGGATAAGGGCAGCATTTACGGCAATGAAAACACCAACGGCGCGGTCAGCGGCAGCGTCACTGCCGCCAACTACGCGGGCGGCGTGGCCGGTACGAACCGTGCCGAAATCACCCGTGTGGAGAACCGTGCCTCGGTGCGCGCCAGCACACAATATGCGGGCGGTATTGCGGGCGAGAACGCCGCGGGCGGCAAAATCAGCGCCTGCGTCCATGCCCAGAATCAGGTCTACGCCACCAACGGCGAGGCGGGCGGCATCGCGGGCAATAATAATAAAGACGCGCTGATTGAGAATGTGCAGGTCAGCGCCGCCGTCACCGCGGCCAACGGCACGGCGGGCGGCGTCACGGCCACGAACTTCGGCATCATCGGCCAAGGCAGCGGGCTGGAAAACAACAGCAGCGTAAGCAACTGCACGATTACCGGCACGTCGGAGAGCATCGGCGCTGTTGCGGCGTACAACGGCAAGGGCGCGACCATCCGCAATGTGAAGCTGGCGGCAAACGCCAACGTGCAGTTCAGCACCCCGGCGGTCACCATCGGCGGCCTTGCGGGCATGAACGATGGCATCGTCACCGGCTGTCAGGTCGAAAACGGCGCGCTGGCGCTGGACGACGGCCTGCGCGCGGGCACCAACACCGTCACGCTGGGCGGCGCGGTGGGCCGCACCACGGAGTACGGCACGGTCAGCAGCACCGACGTTCTGCTGGACCTTACACAAAATCTTGATAAATATACAAATTTGGGCGGCGTCGCAGGCCAGAACGACGGTACCCTGAAGCAGTGTACCTATTCCGGCACGATGGGCGGCGACGCGGGCGCGGACGGCCTTGTCTCCGACGGTGCACGCAGCACCGGCAGCACGGTGGGCGGCATTGCCGGTCTGAACAACAGCAAAATCACTGGCTGTGAGGTCAAATACATCAAACTGCAGGTCAGCGGTATCAGCAACATCACCACGACCCAGACCGCAGACGAAAAGCTCGCCAGTGCCAGCCATGTGGGCGGCATTGCGGGCCGCAACAATGCCGAAATCGTCAACAGCTATGTCGCCACCGAGCGCAGCAGCAGTGGCGAGGGCAGCATCATCACGGCGCGTTACGGCTTTGTGGGCGGCGTCGCGGGCTCCAACAACGGCACTATCACGGGCAGCGGCAGCAAAAAAGCGCTGGTCAGCGGCGACACAACAAAACTCGCCCTTGTTGCACAGGTTGAAAAATGGCTGGGTGCGGAAGATGCCAATGCCGGCATCAACAGCATGGCGGCAGAGCTGACCACAGGCAAGACCTACGCGGGCCTCAAGGGCGTTGACACTGTGACGGACAAGGGCTACACGAACGTTTACAACAACACAGGCCTTGCCGCCAATGATCTGCTTGTCGCCCTGCGCGGCAGCAACAACAGCGAGACCGTCCGTGCCGCCGGTTATCTGGGCGGTCTGGCAGGCTTTAACTCTCTCCGCGGTACAATTGGCACTTCCGCCACCGGCCAGTGGTTTGTCTATTCTGACAATGCGACAACGGCATCCACCGTAGGCGGTATTGTCGGCCAGAACGAATCCAACGTCACAGACAAAAGCGTGCTGGACACTGTGGTAAACTGTACCGCCGTGCGCCGGTTTACGCGCGTGTTTGATGGGGCTAAGAACAAGGATGATACAGACGATGACAACATTTACAAGAGCGAAAATCGTGTTGTTGTCCATGTGGGCGGTGTCATTGGCCAGCAGCAGAACCGCAGCGATGACCGGTGGTCTGTCAGCAAGGTAGTCAACTGCGGCAGTGTGTTCAACAGCCGCTCGGCCAATGTGGGCGGCGTGATCGCCTATTGGCTGGACTACGGCGGAACCGTGCAGAAATGCTTCAATTTTGGCAAAATCACAACAAACACGAACGACAAAAACAGCGGTTACGGTGCAGTCGGCGGTATTGTCGGCTTTATTGACCAGCCTATTTCCGGCGGCACCACAAATGTGCTTTCCTGCCGTAACTACGGTCAGATTTGGTATAAATCAAAAGGCGCAAATGACTGCGCGGGCATTATCGGTAAAATCGAGATGAAGAAGGTCACCGATATTATGACGCTGAACATCATCGACTGCGTCAATAGCGGTGCAATCAAGGCAGCGTCGCAGGCAGTCGGCATTCTGGCATGGATCGGCCCGTACGACAAGGGAAATATTGATTATGTTACAGTAAATATTGACCGCTGCCGAAACCTTAATACAGACTTTACGTGTAGCAGAAAAATCGGCATTGTTGGCAGCCGCGGTAATGGCTCTGGGTCGAATAAAGCAACCAATGTCACAAACTGCTTTGCGACGGTTGGTACAGATTGGTTCCCGATTGCCTATTTGCGCCTGAGTGGCGAGAATGTCACCGGCCACGGCAACTATTATATTGAAAATTCCTACGATGCAGGCAAGAGCTTCTTTAAGAATGATTCCCGTAAACTGACCACAGAAAAACCGAACAGTACAACAGGTAACTGGGAGAAAGCGGATAAGCAAGGAAGTGACAAGGCCTACAACGAGACAGATTGGAACTCGTCCTCGAAAAAAGTAAAAGCACACCGTCTGTACATAGGCTATAACGTCGATGACAAAACCTATCCTTATATTGCGTTCCTGCCCACTTTGGCAGACGATGGGAACGGCGCAGCGTACAGTCTGTGGTGGATTAGTGGTCGTACATCTGCGGGCTCGCCTGCCAAACCAAACTCTGCCTATATCAAGACCGACGGTAAGAAAGCCTACATTTTCGATGATACCGGCGCGGGCAATGATACCAATCCCGGCAACCAGAGAGCGACTGTGATGCTGCAATTCGGCGAAGCCGCGAACAGTACGAACCCGGACGTTGATATTACCGACATCACCGACGAGGTCATCCAGAACTACTATAAGTACGTGCTGGACAGCACCAAGCCCGCCCAGCCGGGAGATATCCAAGTCAAGGCCAGCCAGGTGCAGGACGCGGACAACAACGTCTATGGCCGCTACGAGGTTACGTGGGAAGCGCCTACCGATACGGACGCCAGCCCCGCCTCCTATTACCGTGTGGAGATTCTGCCCTGCGACGCCGCAGGCAAGATCACCGGGGCCGCCTACCTGACTGCTGACGTCTACCAGCGCAGCTATACCTTTGTGGCAGATAAAGCGTGGACCGGTAACTTCGTCGTGCGTGTAACGCCCTACAACACCAACGACGACCCGAAGCAGCCTGATAACCCCAACACCAGCGCCGTGCAGACCTTTATGCACGCCCTGCCGACACCTGAGATTGAATTCCGGCTGGTCAAACGCGAGAACGGCGGCTTTGACTGGAATCAGTGCCAGACGCCGGATGAAAAATCGAGAGAATTCAAGTATGAAGTTGTCGCGGTGCTGAAAAACTACGCCGAATACCCGACAGACGAGGCTTGGACCGTCAAGCTGACCGATGGGAAGCATACTTATTATTTCAGCAGACAGGATGGCAAGCAGTACATCCGCCTGACCCAAAATTTGGAACGCACTTTGACGCTTACGGCGCTGGCAACCCCGGACAACAGCAGCAGTACAAAGTATCTGCGCTCGGCCCAGTACAAGTCAGAGACCTATCTCCCGTCCCAGTGGCGTGACCACAACGACGATAACGGCAAGGACGAGGACGGTCTGCCGCTGGGCACGCTGAAACAGGACGGCAACACGGAGTTTGTGACCTACACCGGCCAGACAGCGGAGAGCTTTGAAGCAACCGTGAAGTTCTGCTTTACCCCGAAGGTCAAGAGCGACAGCAGCGAGCACGGCAGCCCGACCTACCGTGTCATGCTGCTGGCAAAATATCTGGGTAATGACGAAGTCAACGGCGTATCTTTGAACGGCCAGTACATCACGCTGGCCGCGCGGGAAAGCATTGTGACAGAGTCTCCCGTCACCTTCAACCTGAACAGCCTGCCGTCGGATGCTATGACGAACTACACCGACTTCCTCGTTGTCGCGGTGCCCGTCACCAGCGGCAAGGGCGATATGAAGTATCGCTGGGATGCCAAGGCAGACGAGGTGTCCGCAGCCATCGCCAGCCACGCGAGCGAGACAAACGACACCAGCAAAGAAATCTGGTGGCAGAACGGCTATGAGATCGTCCGCACGGGCGAGCACAGCTATACCTATGCCCATCTGACGCCGCTCTGCTTCTCCGACGTGAACCGCACCGATAACCCGGAATGGGCTAAACAGGCCACGCAGACGACCCCGCAGATCATCTTCAAGCAGCTGAACCTGAATGTCCTGAAAGCCCCGACGCTGGCCGAAACCATTGAGGACGGCGTAGTGGATGACAAGAATCAGCTGACCTACACGTTCAAATGGACACAGGACGACATGCAGGCCACTGACGCAGCCCCCGTCTACCAGATCAAGCTCTACGGCCTGTTGACGGACGAGAACGGCAATGTGACCGGTCAGGAGCAAATTGCGCTGAAGGACGGCGTCACCCTGACGCCGACACAAGATGGCAACAGCTTTACCCTGCCTGTCAACGTGGATACCATGCTGGCCAACGGCAGCGACAGCTGGCGCTATGACAAGGTCCGGCTCGAGGTCACCCGCGTGGCGGCAGCCGACACCGATGAAATCGGCGCGTCCGCTGTGGCGGATTACAGCGTTAAGCAGCGCCTGCCCGGCATCAGCGCGCCGAGCTCCATCACCCGCGTCAACGGCGAGACCGACAACGCGGATGCCCTGCTCTACACGGTCAGCTGGTCGCCGTCCGACGACGAGCGCATTGACCACTATGACCTGTGCGTCGTCGATGACGGCGGCAATACTGTGCTGACGCTGCCCACCACGGGCAACGTCGGTAGCCTGACGCTGGATCTGGAGCAGTATCAGGGCAAGACATTGCGCTTCCGCGTCATTGCCCGCCGCAAGGCTGGTAGCGATACCTGCTTTGACGGCCCGGACGGCGCGTTGAGCCAGTCCGAGACCATCGTCAGCCGCGCCGCTGCGCCCAAGGTTACGGCCAGCAGCTTTGCGCCCGACAGCCCGAATCAGGAGACGTTCCTGAACGACCTCAAGCTCAACATGACGCTGGACGCAGCCGCACAGGGCAATGTCTACTTTACCGGCTATATCTTCAGCGATGTGGCCAACTATACAAAAATTGCCAAACTGGCCGAGGCTTGGCAGGACGAAGGCACCGGACAGGCCAAGTACGAGGCCCAGCAGGAGCTGACCAAAGCACTGGACGAGATGCTGGCCAACGGCGACGCCGAGCTGGTCATCCCGAAGGACAGCCGCACGGTGGGCGGGAGCGCCAGCGTCAACGACAACACCGCCAGCTATACCTTTGTGCCCGACGGCAACGGCTTTACGCTGACGCCCGACCATGCAAAACAATACCTGCTGCCCGCGGTGCGCGTTATGCCCACCGACGGCAGGACAGCGTCGAACTGGTTCTACATCCTGCAGCAGGATACCAAAGCGGCACAGCTGCCGGCCATCACGCTGGACGCCCCCGTGGACGAACCGGAACGCGCACTTGGCAATGCCGTTTACAAGCAGGAAGTCAACCTGTACAACGACCCCGAGTTTGCCGTCGAGCGCGGTAAGGCCTCGCTGGAGCTGCGCCGCTTTACGGTGGAGTGGACCGCGGTGAACAAGTACACCCAGACCGACGGCACGGTGCGCAACCTGACAGACCGCTACAGCTTTACCGTCACGCCGCGGGGCAAGGACAAAACGCCCTACAGCATTACGGTGACGACCTACGACAGGGACGTGACGGACATAGACGGCAATGTCACGCATAAGCGCGGAGAAATCAAAACCGTTACCAAGACCTATGACGGCAAAACGACGGCGCTTGACAAGCAGACCACCGTTGTGGACGCGGAGACCAACAAGACCCGCACCTGGTACGACCTGAGCGTTGAGCCTGTGACCGACGAGAACAGCAACGTGACATGGGAACAGAAACCCTATGACGTCACCGGCACGGTGGAAAAGGACGGCGGTACGCTGTACTACAAGGCACAGACGGTTCCCATGCTGGAGCTGGTGCAGGAGGACGGCGCCGAGCCTGTTTACCGCATCACCCTGCCCGAGCTGCAGGAAAAGGTGCAGGACGACTCGCTCGAGCTGCAAAAGTTCACCGCAAGTGTGACGCTGCAGACGCTGGCGCACTCGGATGACAACGGTAAGACCGTCGAATCCGGCACGGTCAAGGTCCCCGTCAACGAGACGAACACCGCCGATGCGGCGGAGGATGCCCAGGGCATGGACTCCGCGGAGAGCGTCGCGCCCGCCGAGACCGCAGAAAGCATGGCGGCGGAAAGCACCCCCGCAAGCGTGCCCCCGGTCCTGATGCGGGCCCGTGCGGCACTGCCCATGGCGACCCCGGAGACCGCCGCTGCCCCGGATGAGACGGACGCGGCGGAAACCGCGCCCCCGAAACAGACGGAAACAAGCGACGCATCGTAATTTTATTTCAGGAAAGAAGGTGGCATTATGCACCGCAGGGCACGCAGCATTCTGCGCGGGGAGCAGGGACTTTCGATGATACTGGTCCTCTGCATCGGCGCGCTGTTTGTGGCGCTGTCGGCAGCGCTGGTCTATGCGGCCTCCGTGCTGACGGCCAATGCCGACCGCCAGCTGCTGGAACAGGAAGCCTACCAGCTGGCAACCAGCTTTTCCGACGTGCTGGAAGGGGAGCTGAACAAGAAGGACAGCAGCTTTGCCAAGTTCGTCAATGAGCAGTTCATGTTCTCCCAAAGCTACGGCAAGGACATCTATGATTTGGAATCCCAGCCCAAGGAGTTCGCCTGGAAACCGAACGGCAGCCAGCCTGATGGCGGGGCCGAGGCCATCACGGTAACACTGCGCCGCCGCCCGGGCGACGGTGCCGACAAGCTGAACCAAACGGCGAACAGTGACACGGCCAGCGCATTGCTTAGTGAGATTACGCCTTGGGAGGGCGGCGAAGGCCGTGGAGGCATGGCAATCGTCGATTTACAGCTGGATATTACGGTGACAGTCACGAAAAACGGCGAGAGCTTTGCCTTCACGCGGACCTATGACCGCACAGTGAAGTACGACAGCGACGGAAGCCAGGCAAAAAGCAATAAAAAATTCCCAAAGGTATACTACACAATAAACGACAGTACAACAGAGTATTACCGCATTAGCGACCTGACGTTCTACGCCCCCGGCGTCGGTGAACAGACCATTGATGACAAAAACATTGGCAGCAACCGCCTGACGTTCCACTGCGACACCAGCCAGCAGCCCGATTCCATCACCTACACCCGCGGTGCCAAACAGAGCACCGGCACAACACAGGAGTGACCCGCTATGAAACATACTTTACAAAGTCAGCGCGGCGAGACCATTGTGGAAGTGCTTGTGTCGTTCCTGCTGCTGATGATTTTTACGTCGATGTTCGTCGTTTCGCTGCGGTACGCCCGCGCCATGTCCCAAAAGGCCGAAACGCTGCGGGAGACAGCCTATGCCTTCTGCGCCGGGCTGTACCCGGCCAATAACGCGGCCCCCGACTGGAAGAAGGAGCAGGAGGGGCTGGGGTTCTCCTTTGGCGATTACAATGAATTTACGGTGAACGGCGTCGAGCTGGACAGCGTGGAGACAAGTGCAGAAGTTACGGAAAACGGCCAAAAAACGACGGAACAGCACAAGTTTTACCGCTACAGCAAGAGCACGGCAGAAGGGACGACCAACCCATGAAGCAGCGTTTGAAAAACCAGAGCGGCACAACGCTGGTGGAGCTGATCGTCTGCATGGTGCTGCTGGCAATCTTTACGCTGGCGGCGGTCACGCTGATACAGCCCAGTGCGCAGGCGTACATGGACATCCAGCAGCAGACCCGCGCCCAGAACCTGGCCGACGCGCTCATTGAGACGATCCGCGGCGAGGTGCTCGAGGCGAACGGCTATGTCCGCTTCACCGACGGCGCGACGGACCTTAATAATTTGGACAGCGTTTTTGCGTCCAAGGGTAACGACTACAGCAAAGGCACGGCACTGGAATTCAGCGTCTACCCCAACCACGTTGAGCTGATCGACAAGGACTGTGTGCCGATGCTGACAAAGACAGACGGCACAGCACTGCTGACAGCGGAACAGGCCAATGCGCTGAACGGCTACTTGCACATGCGCTTTTACCGCGATGAACTGAATGGCGCCGGGCACTACGGCAACCCGCAGCACACAAAAGAGAACAAGGACGCGGATGGCAACGTGACGGGCACGCTGCCCTACGTTGCCTACGGCTACACAACGGCCTATCCCCGGGATGCCTATATGGGGCTGTTTATCAGCGAACTGCATTTCTACGCCCGCAGCTGGACGCAGGACGGCGACGAAACCAAGACCCCGCGCATTACGGCTATGACGGTGGTGCTGACTGTGGCCAAGCGGGACGCCAACGACCAGATCGTGCCGCTATGCACCCAAAAAGCCATTGTGCAGCTGCCCGGTGAGCCGGTCATCCTGTATGGACCCGGCACCTGGGACGGCAAGGCATCGTCGGAGTCGTGAGCGGTGCCCTCCGGGACGATTTTTGAAAAGTATATTACAATCCCGGCGGATGTACTGGACAAATTCAAATGGACTTGTTATACTTTAAAACATGAATACCTGTGTGCCGGACAAAATGCAGGAACGTCATGGGCATCAGAGCAGAGAGGATGACTAGGATGGCAACAATTGAAATCAAAATGCTGGGCGGCTTTGAGATCCGTATGAACGGCAAGCCCGTGCTGGCACAGCTGGCGCAGTCCCGCAAGGCAACGGCGCTGGTGCAGTATCTCGTTTTGCGGCGCGGGGAGCGCGTCTCCCACAAGGTACTGACCGATACCTTGTGGGCAGGGGAGCGGTCCACCAACCCGGACATGGCCCTGCGCGCCATCTTGCATCGCTTCCGCCTTATGATCGACGCGGAGGGCCTGGAGGAGATGAAGGACTGCATCGTGACCAGCCGCGGCTACTACCAGTGGAGCCCCCATCTGGACTGCAGCGTGGATGTGTTTGAGGTCAACGACCTGTCGGAGCTGGCCCGCAAGGAGAGCGACGCCGAGAAGCGCAGCCGTATTTATGAACAGATCGTCAACCTGTATGACGGGCGCCTGCTGCCGCAGTCTGCGTCCGAGCCGTGGGTCGAAAGCGTCAGCGTGCGCCTGCACGGGCAGTACCGCACAGCCATTTTAAACCTGCTGGAGCTCTGCAAAAAATGGGGCGAGAGCACCCGCATCGTTACGCTGTGTACCCGCGCGCTGGAGCTGGACCCCTATGAGGAGCGCCTTTATCTGGAAAAGATCGTCGCGCTGGAGACGCTGGGCCGCCACGAGGAGGCGCAGGATCTGGCACGCCGCGGCAGCGCCATGGGCTGCCTGCATCATGCCATTGAGCCGGGCCGCGCAGGCTCTGCCTACCGCCAGATGCGCCAGGCAGACCGCAATATGGAGAGCGAGGTCTCCAAGCTGATCTCTGCTCTGCCGGATACTGAGGACACGGGGGCCTGTATCTGCGACTTTGAGACGTTCAAGGAAATTTACCGCGTACAGCGCGGCGTGCAGGTCCGCTACGGTCTGCAGGTATTCCTGGCGATCCTGACCGTGGCTCCCAGTCAGAACACCGATGCTGCCGAGACCGCTCTGATGGTGGAGCAGCTGGGCGATCTGATCCGCACGAATCTGCGCCAGTGCGATGTGGCCGCCCGCTACACCGATATGCAGTATGTTGTTATGCTGAGCGGCAGCACCGCCGAGAGCGGCACCGGCCCGCTGGAGCGCATCAAGGCCGCGTTCTACCGCATCCCTGCCCATGGCCGCTACCTGTTGAGCTATAGCCTCTATGTTCCCGAGGCCCAGGCCGACAGCGGGCGCGTCCGCCGTCGCAAAAAGACGGCGAAGAAGGAAAAATAAGTGAGCCGTTAAGCCGTACAGTGAAAGCTGTGCGGCTTTTTTGCTGCACGGACCGGCAAAGAAACGATTGGTAGGGGCGGGCATTGCCCGCCCCAGCGTGTCAAAAACCTCCCTCTGCGAGGGAGGTGCCCCGTAGGGGCGGAGGGAGAGAACCTTGCCATAGCCCGAAATATTTCGGGCAGCCGTACAGTTCTCTCCCCCACCGCCTGCGGGCGGAGCCCCCTCACAGAGGGGGCCAAGGGGTGAACGCACCTTTTTCGACAGTCTGAGGGGCGGGCATTGCCCGCCCGTGCCCGTTTGCCCTGTGATAAATTTCCCAGAAAAGACGATGCTGCGCCAAATTGGCGGGCGAGCAATGCTCGCCCCTACACTCGCTGTATGTCGAGGCACGATTTTTTACACTTTCCACAATCTTTTGCCTAAAAATTTTTACAAAAAATCCGAAAAAACTGTTTAAATTTCCACAACAATGTGGTAAAGTAGTATCAAACAGGCGGGAGTGTTCAAAAATCACTGCGCCGCAATGAAATTCTACGCCGCAGGGCTGCCGGAAGCAGCCCCGGCGCGAAAAGAGGTTTGACGATCCATGGGCTACGCAAGCAAAGACATCCGCAACATTCTGGTGGCCGGCCACGCCGGCTGCGGCAAAACGACGCTGACCGAGGCACTGCTGTACATGAGCGGCGCAACCGAGCGTATGGGCCGTGTCGAGGACGGCACCACCGCCAGCGACTTTGACCCCGAGGAGATCCGCCGCAAGGCATCGCTCAACTCGAGCGTTGTCCCCGTCGAGTACGAGGGCATCAAGTACAACCTGATCGACGCACCGGGTCTGTTTGATTTTGAGACCGGCGCTGCCGAGGGCATCATGGCCGCAGAGAGCGTGCTGATCTGTGTGTCCGGGCGTTCCGGCGTGACCGTCGGTGCCGAGAAGGCGTACCAGCTGGCGCTGAAAAACAACAAGGCGCGGATGATCTTTGTCACCAAGGCTGATTTGGAAAACGCCGACTACTTTAAGATCCTGGAGCAGATGAAGATCAAGTTCGGCCCCAGTGTCTGCCCCTGCGTCGTGCCCGTCCGTCTGGACGACGGCACCGTCGCCTACATCAACCTGTTCAGCCAGAAGGCCTTCAAATACGAAGGCGGCAAGCAGGTCCAGATCGACCTGCCCGACATCGGCCACCGCTTTGAGGGCCTGATCCAGGCCATGAGCGAGGCCATCGCCGAGACCGACGAGGCTTTGATGGAGAAGTTCTTCGAGGGTGAGGCTTTCACCACAGAGGAGATCGTCCAGGGCATGGCCTCCGGCGTGCGCAGCGGCCAGATCACGCCCGTGTTCTGCGGCTCTGCCGTCAACGCGCAGGCGCTGGATATGCTGCTCTACAACATGAACGTGCTGCTGCCCGGCGCGGACACCGCGTCCGCCGTGGGCGAGTCTGGCGGCGAGCCGGTGGAGATCACCGCCCCGCTGTGCGCCTACGTCTTTAAGACTGTGGCTGACCCGTTTGTCGGCAAGCTGAGCTTTATTAAGGTGCTGTCCGGCAGACTGACCGCGACGAGCAACGCCGTCAACGCCCGCACCGGCCAGCCGGAGCGCCTGGGCAAGACGCTGACCGTCTGCGGCAAAAAGCAGACCGACACGCCCGAAATCGCCGCCGGTGACATCGGCGCAGTTGCCAAGCTGGCCACCGCCAAGACCGGCGATACCCTGTGTGACCCCGCCCGCGTCGTGGCGCTGCCCGCACCTGTGTACCCCATCAGCAGCTACCGCATGGCCGTCAAGGTCGCCAAGAAGGGTGACGAGGGTAAGGTCGGCAGCGCGCTGGCCCGCCTGATCGAGGAGGACCCCGCCATCCGGTTCGTGGTCGACCCCGAGACGAAGCAGCAGATCATCAGCGGTCTGGGCACCCAGCATCTGGAGGTCGCGCTGGCCAAGCTGAAGAATAAGTTCGGCGTCGAGATCACGCTCGAGAATCCGCGCGTGCCGTACCGTGAGTCCATCCGCAAGAGCTGCAAGGCGCAGGGCCGCCACAAGAAGCAGACCGGCGGCCACGGCCAGTTCGGCGACGTCTGGATCCAGTTCGAGCCCATCGAGGGCGAGGGCATCGAGTTTGCCGAGAACGTGTTCGGCGGCAGCGTGCCGAAGAACTTCTTCCCGGCAGTCGAGAAGGGCGTCCGTCAGGCTGCCGAGCACGGCGTGCTGGCCGGTTACCCGATGGTCGGCATGAAGGCCACGCTGCTGGACGGCAGCTACCACCCTGTTGATTCCAGCGAAATGGCGTTCATTATGGCCGCCAAACTCGCGTATAAGGCCGCCATCCCCGAGGCCGGCCCCGTCCTGCTTGAGCCTATCGGCGCATTGAAAGCCCACGTCCCCGCCGACAACACCGGCGATATTATGGGCGAGGTCACGAAGCGCCGCGGCCGCGTGCTGGGCATGAACCCCGATGACGACGGCCTGCAGGTCGTCGAGGCCGAGGTCCCCGTGGCCGAGATGCAGGACTTCACCACCTTCCTGCGCCAGCTGACCCAGGGCCGTGGCTACTTCACGTTCGAGTTCGTCCGGTATGAGACCCTGCCGCAGATGCTCGAGAACAAGGTCATCGAGCAGGCAAAGGCATTGGGCAATTTTGCGGATGAGGATTAAACGAGAGATGTTCTTTCTTTGCAAAGAAAGAACCAAAGAAATTCTAAATAAGTAAAATAAAAGCACCTGCTGACCGGTATGCGTGTGACCGGCCAGCAGGTGCTTTTTGGTTGAGACATTTAAAGCTTCTTTGCTTACTTTCTTCTCGAAGAAAGTAAGAGAAAAGGGAGTCTGCGGAAAGGTGCCAAAGCCCCTCAGGCCTCGCAGGCTCGGCCCGAGAAAAGCCTCCCCTCACAGGGGAGGTGGCCGAGCGCAGCGATGGCCGGAGGGGCTTTTTGCCGTTACCCGCTAGCACCGGCCTTCCGGGAAGCGGCGGGCCGGGCATGCCCGGCCCCTACAACGCAGCAAAATGAAAGGCACGCCCCCCATCACGTGATCTTCAACGCCCGCTGCACGCGGTACACAATGTACTTGAACAGCCCGGCGATCAGACTGAACTCCACCCAGACATAATTGGGCAGGTTCCGCCACTTGAATTTCGGTTTGTTTATCTTCGGCAGCGCCGCCCACGCCTCGCGGAAGCCCTTCGCGTAATCCCCGCCGAAGCCGCGCAGCCGGAACATAAGCACTTTGAGCAGATACCCCAGCAGCATCGGGATAAAATTCAAAACCAACATCAAAATCGGCTGGTTCTTGTAGGGCAGCAGAATGCTGTTGCGCCCGCTCTGGATGCTCTTAAACGGGTTGTAACGCACCGCGCCGGTGGTCGCGCCGCAGATGTGGCGGCAGCGGGCCGTGGGGCAATAGACGTTCCTGTAGCCGAAATTGTTCGCACGCCAGCTCAAATCGACGTCCTCGTAATACGCGAAAAACAGCTCGTCAAACACGCCGATCTCATCCAGAATCGACTTGCGGTAGAGCGCCGCGCCGCCGCACGCGCTGAACACACGGCAGGGCTTTGTATAGCGGCTGGCCTTTAAGCCGTCGCCGCGCTTGCAGGCAAAGCCCAGGATCGTCACGTAGTCGCCCGCGTCGTCGGCCAGCTCCGGCTCATAGTAGCGCAGCATCAGGCTGCTGACCGCAAAAATTTTCGGGTCGGCGTCGGCGGTTTTGATCAGCTCCGCCAGCCAATCCGGCTCCGCAAAGGCGTCGTTGTTGAACAGCGCCATGTATTCGCCTTTGGCAATCGCAATGCCCTGGTTCACCGCATGGGAAAAGCCGGTGTTCCCGGCGTTTTCAATTAAAGTGTAGCGGTCCCGCCCGCAGTAGCTGCGGGCGATGTCCAGGCTCTCGTCGGTGGAGCCGTTGTCAATGACGATCAGCTCAAAATCCTGCTCGGTCTGCGCCCAGACGGACTCGATGGAATCCCGCAGCCAGCCCGCGCCGTTCAGGTTCGGGATGATGACAGATGCTTTCATGGCGCCTCCTCAACGGTAATAGTAGTAGGCCAGCTGGCTGTGCAGCGCGGCGGTAAACACCATCGCGGCCACAGCCACAAACAGGATGAACAGCCCCGCCACGACCAGCGCACGGATCAGGTACGCCCGGGCCAGCCGCCTGCGGGCAGGGTCCTGCGTGCCGCCAAAGCTCCACACCACCGCCAGCACGAACCCGGCGATGGGGATGGCGAACAGCAGCATGGCCGCCGTCGTCGCGCCCTGGCTCATGGCGTCGATGCGGTCCTCCTCCAAGTCCTGCTCGTACAGCGGCTCGCCGGTCTCAACGGTACCCTCCGGGGACTGACGCATGGACTCCAACAGAGCCTCGCCCATCGGGATATGCGGCAGCGGTGCGCCGCACTTGGGGCACCGCTCGTCGTGCGGGGCAGTCAGCAGACCGCAGTTTTTGCAAAAATGTGCCATAAAAACCTCGCTTATTCGTCGAATGCCAGACCGCGGTCCAGCTGGGTGTTCAGGATGATCTGGGTGTTGGTGGAGCCCATCTTCTGCATCTTGGTCAGCAGGTGCTCCAGCGCGTCAATGTCGGTGCAGCTTACCTTAATTATAAAGTTGTAGCTGCCTGTCACGCGGAAACACTGCAAGACCTGCGGCTCCTGCTCGATCATGGTCAGAAAGCTCGCGCGGGTCGCTGCGTCCACCAGTACCGAGATCAGCGCCTCGACCCGGGCGGGCGCGTCGGGGTGGCGCAGCACGACAGTGTACCCGCCGATGACGCCCTCCTGCTCCAGGCGGTGGATGCGGCTGGATACGGCGGGACTGGTCAGGCTGACCCGCTGGGCGATGTCCTTAACGGGCATACGCGCATTTTCCGCCAGCAGTTGTAGGATTTTGTGGTCCAAATCGTCCATGGATTGACTCCTTGTTGTTGTTTTGTGTAATGCGCACAAAAAAATAAAGTGAAGTATACAATCACTGTTATCTTTAACAAAATTGGAAAAGTATGCTTTTTTGTGCGCTTGCTAAATAAAATTAAGTGGGAATGACTTTATTATAATCTTTTGAAAACCAAAATGCAAGTCTGACATTTGACATTTTAAGAAAACTTGCTATAATAATATTTGTAATCAATCAAGACATTCACTGACCTTTATATACTTTCCCACCCCTCTATGCACAAAGCCCCGCAGGTATCCCCTGCGGGGTTTTGTGTTTGTGTTGGCAGGACACAATGCGGGAAAGTGTGCAAGAATTGGGGGCTTTTTGCCTTCCCCCGCGGGGGAAGGTGGCCCGCAGGGCCGGATGAGGGGCGTGTGCACGGCAACAGCTTGTAAACGGGCAGCATCTGCAAGGTCGACCCTCATCAGTCAGTGGTCGGGGCCACTGACAGCTTCCCCCTCCGGGGGGAAGCCATGCGCGCGAAAGGCTGCATTTTTACATTTTAAACTCCGCCCCGTTTGACGGCGCCCGGACTGCCGTGGTATAATATAATTTCCGACACATAACGTGCATTTTTAACGGAGGAATCAATATGCTCATCCCTGTGCTGCTTTTTATTGTCGGCCTGTTGTTCCTGATCAAGGGCGGCGACTGGTTTGTTGACGGCGCGTCCTCACTGGCCCGCCGCTTCCACCTGCCGGAGCTGCTCATCGGCGCGACGGTGGTCTCCATCGGCACGACGCTGCCGGAGGTCATGGTCTCCACGATGTCCGCGCTGTCCGGCCATGGCGAGATCGCCTACGGCAACGCCATCGGCTCGGTCATCTGCAATGCGGCACTGATCGCGGCCATCACGATTGCGGTGCGCCCCGGCAGGGTAGACCCCAAAACGCTGAAAACCCCCGTCGCCTTCTTCTTCGCGGCGGCGGCCATCTACTGCATTGCGGCCTATGTTTTCGGCAGATTCACCCGCGTCATGGGCATCATCATGCTGGCAATGTTTGTGGCGTACATGGCCGTCAACGTGCTGCAGATGAAAAACACCCCCGCCGGTGAGCAAGAGGCGTCCGAGGAGGAGGAAATGCCCCTCGCCAAGACGCTGATCCTGCTTGTGCTGGGCGCGGTGCTGATCGCCGTCGGCGCAAACCTGCTCGTGGACAACGGTACCCTGATCGCGCAGGCCCTCGGCGTGCCCGAGAGCGTCATCGCCCTGACGTTTGTCGCGCTCGGCACCTCGCTGCCCGAGCTGGTCACGGCCATCACCTCGCTGGTCAAGGGCCACAGCGACCTGTCGCTGGGCAACATCGTCGGTGCGAATGTCTTTAACCTTGTGCTGGTCAGCGGCATGTCGATCACGCTGGCACCCTTCACCATCCCGCAGAGCGCCACGCTGTTCGGCATCAATTCCAGCCTTGTGCTGGATCTGCCGGTCATGCTGGCCGTCATGTTGATCATGACGGTCCCCGCCCTCGTCAAGGGCAAGCTGCACCGCGCCCAGGGCATCCTGCTCCTGGCGATCTACGCCGCCTTCTGCGCGGTGCAGTTTGCGCTGTAAAGAAAAAGGCCTCATCGCCCATATGGACGTCCCCGCCGACGTGCGCCGCGCCTTTGCACAGCGCCAAACCGTCTGCGGCAAGGAGACCCGCGCCGTCAACCCGGCGTTCGCCACCCAAAAGACAGAATAGAATTTCCATGCCCGGCATACACTTCCGCGAGGTGGTGTGTATGCTGGGCATTTTTGGTTTGTTTTTGCAGGCGGCGGCAGGGCATATTCTGTATCTGGCGCTGCATCTCGAAAGCGGGTCCTTCCCGCGTCCGCTCCCGCCGGACAGGGAGCGCGCGGCCTTTGCCGATCTGCAAAAGGGCGGGGCAGCCGCCGCACAGGCGCGGGATACGCTGATCCGCCACAATCTGCGGCTCGTCGCGCATATCTGCAAAAAATACTATGCCGGGAACAGCGCACAGGACGACATGATCTCTATCGGCACGATTGGGCTTATCAAGGCGGTGGATACCTTCGACCCCGCCAAGGGCAAGCGCTTTGCCAGCTATGCGAGCAGATGTATTGAGAATGAGCTCCGCATGGACCTGCGGCGGGGGCGGCGGACGGGGGTGACGCTGTCGCTGCAGGAGCCGCTCGAGGCGGACGGGCAGTTGACGCTGGCGGACACTCTGCCCGATGAAGCCGACATGGAGGCCGGCTGCGAGAGCCGCGCCGACGCTGCCCGGCTGCGCGCGCTGGTGGACGCTCTGCCTGCCCGGGAACGCGCTATTATGCGGCAGCGGTATGGATTTGACGGTGCGCCCAAGACCCAGCAGCAGACGGCGCAGGCGCTGCACATCAGCCGCAGTTATGTTTCGCGGCTGGAAAAGCGCGCGCTCGAGTACCTGCGCGGCCGGTGGCCGGCGGAATGACAGGAACGGCGCAAAGAGGATGTAATCAACTAAAAAATGACGGGGGGGGGTACACGAAATACCATTTGCGGCAAAAGCGTGGCATGATGCGGCAGAACGCGCCACATATATGCCACACTTTTGTAAACTGTCGAATCTATGACATAAATCGGGAAATACACGAAGCTGCCCGCTAAATGTGCCAGATTTGTAAACTGTTATGAAATAACCAGAAAAACTTGAAAAAATTTTCGGAAACTCATTGACATTTCGCTGACAAGCGGATACTATAGAAGTGTAGACAATTTTTAAAGCGAGGTATACCAACGTGCATCTGACAAAAAGCGAACAACAGATCATGGAAATTTTTTGGCGGGCGGATCACGCGATGGCACAGACGGAAGTCGTGAAAACCTGTGTTGACCGTAAATGGAAGGAACGCTCGATTTTCTCGATGCTGAACAGCCTGATGGAGAAGGGCGTTCTGCGGGAGGTTGGCTTCGTGCGCAGCGGTAAGACCTACGCCCGCACGTTTGAGCCTGCCATGTCCCACGCTGAGTACCTGGCCTCGGTCGTTGCAGAGCAGCTGCCCGCGAAGCAGCTGCCCGAGCTGATCGCGGCCCTGATGCAGAAGGTGGAAACGACCCCTGCCATCCAGAAGGAAATGCGTGCCGCCCTGCGTGAAAACGCACAGTAATCAATGATTTGTTCAAAAAAGCACCGCCGACCCGTGACCCGGATCGGCGGTGTTCTTTGTTATGGGTGATGGCTCTGCAGGGGCGAACTTTTCGTTCGCCCGCTGGCCGTATGCGGCAGGGGCAAGGTGCCCGGGCGGATATGGAATCCGCCCCTACGCTGTAGGGAACGATGCCTGCATCGGTTCGGAGGGTCTGCGGCTGCCGCGTGTGCCCGGCGGGCAAACACAGCGCACCCCCCAGCCGCCTTAAAAAGCGGGCAATTTACCCCAGGATGCCGCTGTTTTTGATCGCCTGTACGGCCTCGCCGATCTTCTCAACGGGCATCGTCAGGGCAAAACGGACGTAGCCCTCGCCGCTCGGGCCAAAGCTCGAGCCGGGGGTGCAGATGACGCCGGCCTTGTCGATCAGGGCCAGGCAGAATTCCATGCTCGTCTTGTACCCGGCGGGTACCGGGGCCCAGACAAACATGCTGCCGTGGCTGTCGGGCACATTCCAGCCGATGCCGCGCAGACCGCCGCACAGAGCGTCGCGGCGGCGCTGGTACTCGCCGCACTGGCGCTGCACGCCGTCCAGCGGGCCGGTCAGGGCAGCGATGGCGACCTTCTGAATGGGCAGGAACATACCGAAATCGATCTGGGTGCGCAGCTTTTTGCAGGCGGCGATGACATCGCGCCGCCCCACCAAAAAGCTGATGCGCGCGCCCGTGACGTTGAAGCTCTTGCTCAAAGAGAAGAACTCCACCGCGCATTCCTCGGCACCCGGCGTGTTGAAGATGCTGCCGCCGTGGGCACCGTCAAAGATAATATCGCTGTAGGCGTTGTCATGTACCAGTAGAATGTCGTACTTACGGCAGAAATCGACGATTTCGGCGTAGAGCTCCGGCGTGCCGATGCTGCCCACAGGGTTGGCGGGCAGGCTGACCAGCATGAGCTTGGCCCTGCGGGCCACGTCCTCCGGGATGGAGGTGACGTCGGGCAGGAAGTGGTTCTCCTTCGTCAGCTTGTAGTACCACGGCTCGGCACCGCCCAGCTTGGAGCCGGTCATAAAGACGGGGTAGCAGGGGTCGGGCAGCAGCACCAAATCGCCGTCGTTGCAGAGCGCCAGGCCCAGATGGCCGATACCGTCCTGGCTGCCGGAGAAGCTCATGACCTCGTCGGGGGTGATGGTGTCCACGTTAAAGCGGCGCTTGTAGTAGCCGCAAACAGCCTCCAGCATCTCGGGCAGGTCGCGCAGGCTGTACTTCCAGTTTTCGTTGTCCTGCGCGGCGTCGATGAGCGCCTGCTTCAGGTAGTCCGCCGGCGCAAAATCCGGCGTGCCGACGCTTAAATTGTAAAGATGACGGCCCTCGGCCTCCAACGCGACCTTTTTGTCGTTGAGCGCCGCGAAAATCTCCGGCCCGAACAGGTCCAGACGACGAGAAAACTCCATATCCCAAAACCTCGCTTATTGATGTAGCTTTATACAAAAAACGCACATTTTCTTGTATAAACATCCCCATTATACGCCGCCGCGCCAGCGCTTGCAAGGGGGTTATAAAAGAGGTATAATAAAAATTAAATACGAATATATGCCGCTCGCCTTCCTTGCCTCCCTCTGCGAGACAGACTCCCCCGGGACGGGGGAGGTGGCGCGCAGCGCCAGAAGGGGAGCGGTGGCCCCGCAGGGCCGGAGGGAGAGAACTGTGCCATTGCCCGAAATATTTCGGGCTGCCGCAAACTTCTCTCCCCCAGCCGCTGCGGCGGCAGCCCCCTCGCAGAGGGGGCCAAGAGGGGTATCCCGCGAACAATCGCAAGAAACAGGAGAATAACATTCATGGACAAACGCAATAAAACCGCTCTGGCTTATCTGCTTGTCGGTGTGGCGGCGGCGGGGCGTGCCCTGCTGGCCGTGCCGGAAAATGCCGCCATACAGGAGGTCTCGCTCACCGTGCTGGCCCTTGTGGGCTATCTGCTGCTGGCCTCCAAAACCAGGCTGCCTACCGTGTTCGGCGCGGCGGGGCTTGTGCTGGAGCTGATCCTCTGCGGCAGCCAGACCGGCGGGGCGTGGGCACGGCTGGCCCCGGCGCTGCGCGCGGCAGACCTGTGGCTGTTCTGGGGCGCGGCGCTCGTGCTGGTGCGGCTGGCAGGGCGGCAGCAAAGCAAAATGCCGTACATTGCCGCCGTGCCGCTGGCCGTCTACACCGTCACGCACTTTATCCCGTCGCTGACCTCCGTCGCCGCCG
>OLOO01000686.1_pt1 | contig 27976 bp, 27 predicted proteins | sample 1672621 | NCBI WGS metagenome assembly OLOO01 (sample SAMEA3136706, study PRJEB25190) | human gut metagenome | biome: human gut; feature: human-associated habitat; material: faeces | place: Austria | collected 2013 | reverse complement strand
AAAACTGGAATCCAATATTTGCCAGTAGATTCCATGCATGCATCAAAGCATTTGTGATTAATGAGCCACTGCTTAAGATTTAGTAAATCAGGGTTTAAAGTTGAAAACGTTTCTTGGATGTATTCGGTAATACGAGTTTTCTTATTAGTAATACCGATTGTAGCCACAATGATATTCTTGTGAACATCCATGCCACAGCAGATTGGTCTAACAATCTTCATAAAAAAATCTCTCCTTTCATTGAAAGAAGAGAAGTGGCATTGACTGCTATCTAAGCTAATCACTCAGTTGATTGTACAATCGTAAGTGTCCTGGCTCTAAGTCCAACTTATTTGTGCTTGAAAAGATAGCGGCTACTTATAACAATTCAGGATATTCTATTTGAGTAGAATTGCCTACTCTCCCTCACGTGCTCTGTAGTATACCACCTCTCTTTGATTATACTATTATATCGAGAGGCACACTAGAGTTTTGGTGGATTTGAGTTTGATTATATATTTGTGTCCGCGCAACGAAGGTGCGGGGAAATGGAGGAAAATATGAAGAAATGGGAAACACCTAGTGCTATTCAGGAAGATTTTTTAGCTAATAGTGTTGTAAGTGCATGTTATGAAGTTGCATGTAATACAGAAGCTGCAAAAGCTTGGGAAAGAAATAGATATGGTAGTTGGGATCTTGTACATAATCATGAGAAGGATCACTGCGGTAACTCAAAGAATCAGGTGCTAGTAACAGATACAGACAACAATGTTACTGGTATGAAAGAAGTAGGAACTAGTGGGTGGAATGGACATGCTACTTTACCATGTACTATTTATACAGATGATACTTATAGTGTTAAAGAATCAGTTCAGAATCTTAATAATTATGTTGGTAAAACTGTTTATTGGATGACTACTAATAGATTGGGTACAGATTTCCATCATCAGGGAACTTTCAATATTATTTCATCAGATCATCCACTTAGATCTTAAACTATAAAACATTGAAAAAGCTTATGAAATATATTAATATTTCAGTAAGCTTTTTTATTTTGGAATGAAGGGGAGAATTATATGGAACCAATGGAAGATGCCAATACCGTTGAAAGAATGCTTATAAATAAAGCTGCAAGTGTGAAATCACCTGCCAACGGTAGTATAGAACTATTACCTCTATGCAATATGAACTGTGATATGTGTTATGTTCATTTAACTCATAAACAGTTAGAAGAAGCAGGAGGAAGAATTCATACAGGTAAAGAATGGTTAGAAATAGGGAAACAGATGGTAGAGAATGGAACACTATTCTTATTACTTACTGGTGGAGAACCATTACTACATCCTGATTTTAAAGAAATCTATTTAGGTCTTAAAAAGATGGGGATTGTTATTACGATTAATACGAATGCGACACTCATAGATGAATCATGGGTAGAATTCTTTAAACAGCATATGCCTAGACGTATTAATATTACTTTATATGGCTCTAGTAATGAGACATATGAAAGATTATGTCATTATAAGAATGGTTATGATAAGGTTATGAACTCTATTAAGATGTTACAGGAAGCAGATATTCCTGTAAGAGTAGGTTTCTCTCTTGCAAAGAATAACCAGAAGGACGCAGGAGATGTATTAAAGATGGTCACTGATATGGATATTCCAATCTCATTTGATACATATATGCTTCCTGCAACACGTGAAAGAAAGTTACCTTATAATCAACAGGCAAGACTTGCACCAGAAGATGCAGCTCTTACTTTCGCTCATAATCTAGATAAGATTGATTCTATTGATCATGTTGAAGAGTATGTGAATAAACAGCTTAAGTTAGTAGAAGATAGAGTGATTGGTAAAGAACAGGAAGGACAAATGGAATGTCTGGCTGGAAGATGTTCTTATACAGTAAACTGGCAGGGTGAAATGCATCCATGTGTTATTTTGACTGCACCTACCGCAAATGTCTTTGAGGTGGGCTTTAAACAGGCCTGGGAGACTGTTTCTGATGGGTGTTCAAAGATCAGATTATATTCTGGATGTTCTGTATGTAAATTAAAGCCTATTTGTCGTACATGTGCTGCAAGTCATTTGTTAGAATCTGGCAGTTATATGGGTAAACCAGAATATATGTGTACCTATACAGAAACACTCTATGAAGAATATAAGAGAATGAAGAAGGATTTCGAGAAGTAAGAATTAATAAAAAACCTCTGATTAAAGCGTCAATTTAATTGACACCATCAGAGGCCTTTTTTATATGTCAGAATAATACTACAAGACAACTCATTAAGAGTCAACCTGCACATTACCCTGATTCACTTATATTCTATAATACTTAAAGTAAAAAGTCTATTAATTTGGTTAAATAAATTTTGATTTTGTCCTTCTTTTTATCCTTATACATAAGTTCTCTACAAATATATAAAATATTATGGTAGAATGGCAATAACTATCGGAAAGGAGTAATTATGGAACGTATATATACGATTGGAACTTTCACATTTAAGTTGATCTATGATGAGAAGTTAATAAAGATTCCTCCTAACTTTCAAATATTTGAAAGTCAGGAAGAACCTGAATATACATATGAGTTTATAGTAAGTGAGACACTACCACAAATAGAAGGGAGAGTAGTCTCTCAAAGGGATGAATTATTAATCCTTGATTGTGATGGGTTAGAAACTAGATATTTAGGTGTTAAGGGCAGTGATTGGTATTATGGGGTGTATCAAGAATTAACACCTCATAGGGCAAGATCTATTATTCTAAAAGATACTTTAGGAGAATTGTATGTAGATCCATTCTTCTGTTCTTTCTTCTCTTTAGAGAAGAAGGTTATAAGCTGTATTGTGATGTTATGTATGTGTATTGTATTAGGAAGTGGTTATTTAGTGTATGAGTCTTATTATACGATTGATGTGACACAATACACAATGAAATCAGATAAGATTCATAGCCCTGTTAATATTGTCATGATAGCGGATGTTCATGATAATCATACAAAGATTAAGAAACAGGTTATAAATAAGATTAAGAAGTTAAAGCCTGATTTGATTATGTGTGTAGGGGATATTATTGATAATGAATCTAAGAGTGATCAAAGTACACTTGATTTCTTACATTCATTAGTGGGTATAGCACCTGTTTATATGAGTTATGGAAACCATGAGTTGGAGTATTATAGTCATCATGCTTTCCAGATAGAGAATATTAAAAGTACGGGTGTACACTTCTTAGATGAAAGTTATGAAGACATAACAGTGAAAGGTAATAGTATAAGAGTAGGTGGTCTCTATGATTATGCCTTCAGTAATGAAGATGGGGGTATAAGTAAAAAGTCCATGCACAATAATCATGTCTATCGTTACTTAAGTACATTTAATAAAACAGACAGTTATCGTATTATGTTATGTCATAGACCAGATACTTTTATTTATGCAGATGCCTATATGTGGAATGTAGGACTAATACTTAGTGGTCATGTCCATGGAGGACAGATTATTCTTCCTAATGGCAAGGGGCTGTATGCACCTGAGCAGGGATGGTTTCCTAAGTATGATTATGGTTTATATAGGTTAGGCATTAATAATATGATTATTACAAGAGGGGTGAGTAGTTCTGGAGAAGCACTGCCTAGGATGAATAATCCAGCAGAAATCGTTCAGATCACATTAAGATGAAGTTAGTAGATATAAATGAATATATGCCTGTATTAATAGATTTAATAAATCAGGGTAAAGATGTACGTTTTACTGTCACAGGTAGTTCTATGAATCCTTTCTTGATTCATATGCGTGATAGTGTCATAATATCTAAGCCTGTTGAACCTTTTAAGAAGGGAGATATCGTTTTCTTCCAAAGAGAGAATGGACAGTATGTGATGCATAGAATACATCATATAAAGAAGGGCATGTTATATATTATTGGTGATAATCAGACAGATATGGAAGGCCCTGTAGACCCTAAACAAGTGTTTGGAATCATACATACAGTATATAGAAAAGATAAAAAGATTACTGAAGGAGACTTCTGGTGGGTATTTTTTGAGAAGATCTGGTTGCATTTGATACCTTTCAGGCATCTGATTATGAGATTATACAAGTAAAATTAAGAATTTAGTGTAATTTTTACTCTATTCGTGCATTAAGTGTTGTCAAAACTCCCAAAATGTGTGAAAAGATGTTATACTATTCACTAAATGTAAAAAGGGGTGAACTTATGATTGATATACATAGTCATATTCTTCCTCTCGTAGACGATGGCTCTAAGAGTGTAGACATGAGTCTAGAGATGTTAGATCAGGCTTATAAAGATGGTACAGAAGAAATCATCTTAACGCCACATCTTGCCTATGCATATGGTTTTGATAATCCTAGAGAAAAGATTGAAAATCTTTTTGAAGAGTTTAGAAATATAGTATGGGATGTCGGTATTCCTATTAAACTACATCTAGGATGTGAGTTCTTATATAGTTCTAAGGAATCTTTTGAAAAACATTTCAAGGATATTACAACTCTTGCAGATACAAAATACTTATTAGTAGAATTCTATTTTGATGTCAATGAGGATGTTATTCTTGAAGCAGTAGAAAGTGTGCTTGAAAAGGGATGTATACCTGTTATTGCCCATCCGGAACGTTTTGAAGCATTCCAGACAAATACAGAACTTGCTCCACGCATTATAGAGATGGGTGGCTATCTACAGATGAATAAAGGGTCAATACTTGGAGACTATGGTTCTATAGTCAAAGATACAGTATATGACTTATTGGATAGAAGATTGATACATTTAGTAGGAAGTGATGCACATAACTTACGTAACAGATATCCTGCCATGTATGAATCATTTGAGAAGGTAAAGACTTATTTTGGTAGTTCTTATGCGAAGAGAATCTTCAATGAGAATCCAGAGAAATTATTAAACGGGGGAAAGGTATGAACAATAAGGTCAGAAACGGAATCATATTCCTAGTTATTGCGGCTTTATATTTTGGTTTCATTTATTATGATAACCATAAGCCTCAAAGAGGGGAATCACCTGTCATTAAAGTACCTACAGGTACTTTAAAGATTAAGGCAAATGCTGATGAGAAGAAGACAACCAAAGCACTATTAAAGGGTATTAAGGCCACAGATAAGGAAGATGGGGATATTACTAAGAAAGTGTTTGTACAGAATATGAGTTCTTTTGGAGAAGGTAATACAAGAATCGTTACTTTAGGTGTCTTTGATAAGGATGATAACTATACAACAGTAACGAGACAAATCCAGTATAAAGACTATATTGCACCACAGATCAACTTAAATAGTGCTCTAGTATATTCATGGATTAGTTCTAAAGCACAGTTTGGTGATTATGTGAGTGCTTATAGCTGTGTAGATGGTGATATTAGTTCTCGTGTTAAGGTATTAAGAGAATATACAGAGAATGATGATCATTATGTTGCGTTTGCGGTAAGTGATAGTACAGGAACTGAAACGAAGCTTACATTAAAGGCGTACCAGACGAATAAGGAACAGACAGTGACAATTAATCTGGATACTTATTTAATGAGAGTTAAAGTAGGTACAAAGGTGAATGCAAAGAGTCATATCCAGTCTATTATGATGGATAAGATGGATTATTCTAGCTTAAAGAATCAGGTGACTATTAATACGGACTATGATCCTAATACACCTGGTATGTATGAATTTATTTATAGAGTGAAGACAGCCAATGACGACTATGGTTTAACTAAACTTGTTGTCATTGTGGAACAGTAAGGGGGATATATATGGAAAACAATAAACAGAATGAAGATCTCCTTACCGTTATAAGTTGTATTATCGATGATGTATTTCATAGATGGGTACTTATTCTTGCAGTGATGTTTATCTGTGGGAGTATGTTTGATGTTGTAAAGACTGTCAACTATGTACCTCAATATGGTTCTAATATGACTGCTACATTAGGTAGTGGGGGAGATACATTTAAGAACCTAGATAAGATTCAGAGTTATATAAGTACTTTGAACTACTTAATGAATAGTAAAAATGCGCGTGCCTATGTAAAGAAGAAGATGGATATCTCCTCTACTACATATACAGCAACTATTAGTACACAGCAGGCAAATATTATTAACTTTAATGTGACTGCAGATACGAAGAAGGAAGCTTATTATGCGATTGGGTATTTAACTGAATGGTATGCAGGAAGTACACAGCGTTATAATTTCCCATATGCAATCAATATGTTAGATGAAAGCAGCTTCTCTACTGCACCAGTCAACTACAACAGTCATAAGGGTAACTTTATGAAGGGTGCATTAGCAAGTGGTGCTGTATTAGTATTTATTCTCGCTTTATATTACTTCTTTAGAGATACAGTAAAGAGTGATAAGGAAGCTAAACAGAAGTTAAATGCAAGACTTTATGCAAGAATTCCTTTTGAAAAAAAGAAGAAAAGAAATCCTTTCAAGAAGAACAGAAAAGCTATTCTTATTACTTCACTTAAGACAAGTTTCTTCTATAGAGAATCTATTAATAAGTTAAGAAGTAAAGTAGAAGCATCAAGTCAGAAACATGGTTATACTTCTTTCATGATTACGAGTGCTCATGAAAATGAAGGTAAATCAAGTGTAGGTGCTAACTTAGCCTTAGCACTTGCGAAGAATGGTCATAAGACTATTTTAGTTGATATGGACTTTAGAAAACCTTCATTAAATAAGATTTTTGAATTAAAGACAAATACGAGCTTAAATAATGCGATTGAAGGAAAATCCCATTGGAAGTCTCAGGTTGTTACTTTAGATCATCCAGGTTTAGACTTATTACCTTGTCAGCAGGATTTAAAGAATTCTGAAAAACTCACTGGAAGCAATCGTTTAAAAGCTATCGTAGAAGAACTAGAAGAAGAATATGATTATGTCATTGTCGATGTCAGCCCGGCTTACTTATTAAATGAACCAATGACTATCAATGAAATGATGGATGCAACATTATTCATTGTAAGACAGGATTATGCTGAAAAAGACATGATTAATGAAACTATTTCACGTTTAACTTATGTTAAGAATAACGTAGTAGGTATTGTATTCAACAGTAGAGTTTATGAACCAAGTACAATGCGTGGTACTTATGGTTATAGATATGGATATAACAGATATAGAACTAAGGGGGGAGAATAATGGATCAAACAAGTTCAGATGTACAGAAAATAGATTTAATGAAGTATTTTGACCGTTTCTTCCGTGCTTTCCGCCGTTTATGGAAATATGTTGTATTATTCCTATTGATTGGAATACTCGCATTTGAAATGAAAGAAGTACTTTTCTTTAATACAACTTATACAAGTGAAGCCGTATTTGTTCCTTCTACGAGCCAGGAGGATGTCTATTACTATGCAGATTCTAAAAATGGAGAATCTTCAAACTCATTGATTCCTACATTCAATTCATTACTGACTAGTAATGAGATGCAGAATGTTATTAAGGAAGTATTACATGTGCAGTCAGTACCTGCCACTATTACTACAACTCAGACTGAAGGAACAAACCTCGTTACTTTAAAAGTGACTGCAAGTAATCCTAAGGATGCTTATAATGTAGCTACTTGTGTTGTTAATAACTATGATAATGTAACAGCGAATGTCATGGACGATGTAACAATCACATTATTAGATAATCCTAATATGCCTAAGAGCCCTGATGCAAATCCAGACTATATTAAGGCAGCTATGAATGGTGGTATGCTAGGTCTTGTGGCAGGTATTCTATTCTTAATTATTGCTTCTATCTTTAGAAATACTATTCTAGATAAGCATGATGTTAGAAATATCCTTGGTATGGATTATATTGCGAAGATTCCTTTTGTAGAAGGTTATGATAGACGTAAAAAGACTGGTGCAAGTCTATTACTTAATTCTCCAGGTATGAAATCTGGATTCAGACATGCATTCCATAACATTAGAATTAAGATGGAACAGGCTCATAAGGCTAAAGATCAGTCAGTCTTTATGTTTACTAGTACTGTACCTAATGAAGGTAAAACATTAGTGTCAGTCAATAGTGCTATTTCATTAGGACAGAAGGGTTATAAAGTATGTCTTGTAGACTTAGACTTAAGAAACCCTGCAGTAGAAAAGACTATGAAGTATGCGAATATTAAACATACTTCATTAGATTTCTTAAATGATTCACTTATTTCATTAGAAGATTGTATTGTTCATATGGATGATATTGATGTTATATTTGGTAGTGATATTTCAATGGATGGTGCAACAGAATTATCAAGACCTAGACTTTCTATCTTAATTGAAGAACTTAGAAAGCATTATGATTATATTATTCTAGATGTACCACCTCTATTCATGATGCAGGATGCTTTATTAGTAGCAAAACAGGCTGATAGTGCCATTGTAGTAGTGAAACAGGATCACGCTACAGCAGCTGATATCTTAGATTCTGTAGATGAATTACATGATACTTTACCAAATGTTCTAGGTGCTGTATTGAATGGTTACAAGAACACATTCTTTACAACTGAATCATCGAGTGGTTATGGCTATGGTTATGGATACGGCTATGGCTATGGTTATGGGAAGAGGTAAGTTATGTATAAAAATGGGGTTAAAAGAATACTCGATTTCTTTATGAGTCTATGTGGCATTATTGTCTTATCTCCTTTACTTATTATCTTAAGTATCTGGATTAAAGTAGACTCTAAAGGACCTGTTCTTTTTAAACAGAAGAGAATTGGGAAGGATAAAACTTATTTCTCTATCTATAAATTTAGAACAATGTATGTAGATACACCACATGATATGCCTACCCACTTATTAGATGATCCTGATGCCTTTATTACAAAGGCAGGACATTTCTTAAGAAAAACATCCCTAGATGAATTACCACAGTTATTCAATATTCTTCTAGGACAGATGGCTGTCATCGGTCCTCGTCCTGCCTTATGGAATCAGGATGATCTCATTGCCTTACGTGATGAATATCATGCCAACGATGTCAGACCTGGCTTAACTGGCTGGGCACAGATTCATGGACGTGATGAATTAGAAATTACAACAAAAGCAAAACTAGATGGCTACTATGTAGACCATCTAGGATTCTTATTAGATGTTAAGTGCTTCTTTGGCACTATTACATCTGTGCTAAAACATGAAGGAGTGGTTGAAGGTGGCACAGGATCTCTTAACAAAGACTAAAATACTGATTATCACAAATCATTCCTATATGCTGTATCAGTTCCGTAAGGAACTGATACAAGCATTAATGAAGGAACATGAAGTTGTTCTCTCAATGCCTTTTGTAGGTCATGAAGAAGACTTTAAAGCCATGGGTATCAAATGTATTGATACACCTATAGATAGAAGAGGAATGAATCCTAAAACTGATTTAAAGCTTCTTCATACGTATAAGAGACTCATGAAAGAAGAATTACCTGATTTAGTGATTACTTACTCTATTAAGCCTAATATTTATGCAGGATTAGTATGTAGAAGTATGGGTATTCCTTATTGTGCCAATGTACAAGGTTTAGGTACTGCATTCCAGTCTAAGAAGATTGCGATGTTTGTCACTATGCTTTATAAGATGGCATTAAAGAAAGCAAGAACAGTATTCTTTGAAAATGAAACAAATGCACAGGAATTCATTAATAGAAATATCTTAAAACGTGATCACATCACTGTATTACATGGTGCAGGTATTAACTTAGATACGTTCAGCTATGTACCATATCCTTCTAATGATACATTTCATTTCTTATATTTAGGTAGAATCATGAAGGAAAAGGGTATAGATGAACTATTCAGCAGTATTAGAAGACTTAAAGGAGATAATGAATCTTTTATATTAGATTTAGTAGGATTCTTTGAGGATGAATATAAAGATCAGGTAGAAGAATTAGAAAAACTTGGAATTGTGAAATTTCATGGGTTCCAGTCTGATCCTAGACCATTCTATTCTTCTAGTGATGCAATTGTATTACCTTCTTATCATGAAGGTATGAGTAATGTTTTATTAGAAGGTGCTTCTACTGGTAGACCTTTAATTACAAGTCGTATTCCAGGTTGTCAGGAAGCAGTGGATGATAAGATGACAGGATACTTAACAGAAGTTAAGAATTCGGATGATTTATATGAAAAGATGAAAGATATGGTACATCTCACTTCTAGTCAAAGAGAAGAAATGGGAAAACAGGGTAGAAGTAAGATGGAACGTGAGTTTGATAAGAAACAAGTAGTAAAAGAAACAATAGATGCATTAAAGCTTTAATAAGGGGGAAAATGAATGGTACTAAGAAACTATTGGATGTTACTTATATGGCCTTTAACAGTAGGTTTATTCTTAAATATAGTAATACCTAAAACATTAGTAACGGTAGAAGGTAAGAGTGAATATAGATGGGGTAAGTTTAGTGCCTTTCTTTTAGTAGTACCCTATATTGTATGGGCAGGATATAGAAGTTGGTTTGGTGATACAGAGACATATAGGATGTCTTTTTACAAAGCAGCGAGTTCTTTATCAGCATTACCAGCTTATGCAGCATCACAAACAAAAGATACTGGCTATTATGTTATGAGCTCTCTTTTTAAAATTTTTATAAGTAGTTCAAGCGTCATCTTCTTTTTAGCGATTGCGGCTTTTCAAATATTTTTTATTATGAAAACATATAGAAAATATTCATCTGACTATTGGATGAGTATTTTCTTATTTATTGTATCTACTGATTATTTATCTTATGTGCATAATGGTATGAGACAGTTTATAGCGGTATGCGGAATCTTTGCGTGTCTTGGATGGATTATCAAAAAAGAATATTTTAAAACAATTATAGTTATTTTATTACTCTCTACTATTCATCAAACTTGTTTGATTATGATACCAATTATCTTCATTATCCAAGGTAAAGCATTTAACAAGAAAACAATGTTTTTGATATTTTTAACTTTAATAATATTGGTTGGGGTGAATGAATTTACTTCATTCTTAGAAGATGCATTAAAAGAAACGCAGTATAATGACATTATGACTAATGAGATTATGCAGAATAAAACAGGAACTAACATCTTAAGAGTTGTTGTGTATTCAGTACCTTTATTATTATCAGTTGTAGGAAAGAGATATATTGATGAGGCAAATGATCCATTGATTAACTTATGTGTCAATTGCTCAGTTATTACAACTGCATTGTACGCAATATCTGCAGTTACATCAGGAATCTATTTTGGACGTTTACCAATTTATACATCTTTAACAGGATATATTTTGCTACCTTGGCTTATTAATCATATGTTTGAGAAAAAATCAGTTGTTTTGGTTAAAATAATGATGTATGGCTTTTATTTCTTATTCTTCTATTATCAGATGCATTTTGCATGGGGGTATTTATAATGAAATATCCTATAAGAGTACTACAGGTAGTGACATATATGGGACGTGGTGGTTTAGAAACGATGTTGATGAACTATTATCGTCACATAGATCATTCGAAGGTTCAGTTTGATTTTTTAACACATAGAGAATTTGAAGCGGATTATGATAAAGAGATATTATCTTTAGGTGGTCAAATTTTCCACCTTTCGAAACTGAATCCTATCAGTGCTTCATATAAAAAAGAGTTAGATGAATTTTTTGACAGCCATCAAGAATATAAAGTTGTTCATTCACATCTTGATTGCATGTCAGGTATTCCTTTAAAGGAAGCAAGAAAATGTCATATACCTTATAGAATAGCACATGCACATTCTAGTAATCAGACAAAAGATATAAAATACCCTTTAAAACTGATTTTTAAAAGAAATATTACGAAAAATGCGAACTACTTATTTGCATGTGGAGAACAAGCAGGTAAATGGATGTTTAATACGGATAATTTTAAGGTATTAAATAACGCAATTGATGCAAAAGCATATTCTTTTAACTCTATATTTAGAAAAAGTATTAGGAAAGAATTTTATATTCCAAATGATTCTTTTGTGATAGGACATGTTGGAAGATTTATGAATCCAAAAAATCACACTTTTATTGTAGATATTTTTAATCAATTCCACAAAGATCATCCTAATAGTTATCTTATTTTAGTAGGTGAAGGTGAATTAAAAACATCTATTCAAGATAAAGTTAGAACTTTAGGACTAGAAGATTATGTAATATTTACTGGTTTAAGAAGTGATGTAAATGAGTTATTACAGGCTATGGATGTATTCTTATTTCCTTCATTATATGAAGGTTTACCAGTTTCTATTATAGAAGCACAGGCTGCAGGATTGCCTTGTCTTATTTCAGATAAAGTACCTATTGAATGTAAGAAAACAGACTTGGTATATCAGTTAAGCTTAGAAGACTCAGTTAATATATGGGCAGATAAAATACATGAATTAAGTCATATTATTCGTAAAGATACTTATGAAGAAATTAAACAATCTGGTTTTGATATAGTAGAAAATGCGAAATGGTTAGAAAACTTTTATATTGAGTTGTATAAGAAAGCATTAGGGGAGGAATAGAATATATGCCGCTATTAACAGTATTTACTCCTGCTTATAATAGAGCACATACTATTGGGAGAACATATGAGTCTTTATTAAAACAGAGTAATAAAGACTTTATATGGCTCATAGTAGATGATGGTTCTAGTGATAATACACAGGAATTAGTTAAAGATTGGATGTCTAAAGATAATGGTTTTGAGATTAGATATATTCATAAAGAGAATGGTGGTATGCATACTGCACATAATGTGGCTTATGAACATATCGATACATTACTTAATGTATGTATAGATTCTGATGATTGTTTAGCTGAAGATGGTATTAATAAGATTCTTAATAAGTGGGAAGAAGTTAAAGATTTAGGTTATGCAGGTATTATAGGCTTAGATGCAGATCTAGAAGGAAATATTATTGGGAAAGGTTTTCCGGAAGACTTAAAAGAAACTACTTTATCAGGCTATTATGCGAATGGTGGTGCTGGTGATAAGAAATTAGTATATAGAACTGATATCATTAATAAATATCCTCCTTATCCTGTGTTTGAAGGAGAAAAGTATGTTCCAACAGCATATAAATACAGATTAATAGATCAGGAATATAAATTAGCTGTACTTGATGATGTTTTATGTAATGTAGAGTATCAGCCAGATGGTTCTACAGCGACTATGTGGAAACAATATGTGAAAAATCCTAGAGGTTTTGCATTCTGGAGAAAGGTATGTATGACATATCCTGAATCTAAGAAGAGATTAGTCATCGATGCAATTCATTATTGTGCTGAATGTCAGTTAGCTGGTGAAAAACAGTACATTAGAAAGTCACCTAGAAAGTTTTTGACTTTATTATGTGTGATACCGGGCTATTTGTTAAAAAGAAAATGTATGAGGATGGCAAAATAAAAAGCAATATTTCTATGATATTATAGAATTATTGATTGATATATAATAAGGGAATAAGGACTTTTATATCAATAATGTTAAGATATAATTTAAAATAAATGACTTTATAGAGAAAGAAAAATAAAAGTACTATTACTAAAAATTTAGAATCTATCGTTTATGTAGAAAATATGGTATTAAGATATCTACAAATGCAGAAATTGGGTTTGGCTTCTATAGGGGCATCTATATAATATTATAATACGGTCTTGAGTTAAAATTGGAAGTAATTGTAATATATACAAAGGTGTCACTATTTGCAGGGTAAATACTAAAAAAAGAAGGTATATCAACTATTGGCAATGAAGTTTTTTATATTAATTCTTCAATTGTAGGTAATGTAGATATTGGAAATGATGTATAGATAGCAATTAATTAAAGTTTGATGTACCTGATTATTCTATAGTGATAGTAAATCCTGGAGTTATTCATCATAAAACAAATGCAACAGGTAGTTATATTAACTATTGTATTTTAAAGTAATGATGTAAATTAAATAGAGAGGATAGTAAAATCATATGAAAAAAATTTTATTTCTAATTCATGATTTAGGTCAAGGTGGGGCTGAAAAAGTTTTAGTTAATCTTGTAAATAATTTAGATAAGAAAAAATTTGATGTAACAGTTATGAGTATATTTGATATTGGAGAAAATAAACAATTCTTAGACTCATCAATACATTATAAATACTGTTTTAAACATATGGTTAGAGGTAACTCTCATTTTATGAAATTACTGTCTCCTAAACAATTGCATAAATGGCTGATCACAGATAAGTATGATATTGAAGTAGCGTATTTGGAGGGACCATGTGCAAGAATTATAAGTGGATGTCCTGATTTCAATACTAAACTAGTTTCATGGATTCATATACAACAGAAAGATGCAATGCAAGCTGCTGCTTCATTTAGAAATATTAAGGAAGCAACTGATTGTTATAATAGATTTAATAAAATCATCTGTGTATCAAACGAAGTAGAAGAAACATTCACGCAAGCATTAAATATAACTGCTGAAACTGATGTTTTATATAACACTAATAATACTAATGAGATTTATAGAAAAAGCAAAGAAGAAGTATCTGGTATACATATTGATTGTGACTGTATTAATATTATTGGGGTTGGTAAATTATTAACGAACAAAGGTTTTGATAGAGTAGTAAATATCATTAGTAGATTAGTTATGGATGGGTTAGATGTTCATTTATATATATTAGGTAGTGGACCAGAAGAAAACAATTTAAAGGAACAAATAACTCAATTAAACTTGGAAACAAATGTTACTCTTTTGGGATATCAACTAAACCCATATAAGTATTTAAATAAAATGGATTTATTTGTTTGTGCTAGTTATGCGGAAGGTTTCTCTACAGCGGCGACTGAAGCTTTAATACTAGGAATACCTGTATGTACTGTTCAGGTATCAGGTATGAAAGAAATGTTAGGTAATGATGAATATGGAATTATTACTGAAAATAATGATGATGCTTTATATGAAGGTTTATACAAGTTAGTTTCTAATCCTGAATTATTAGAACATTATAGAGTTAAAGCTAGCGAAAGAGGTAAAGATTTTAAAACAGAGGAAACAGTATTGAAGGTTGAAGAAATGCTTATCAATTTATAGATTTGAGAGGTGTGTCTATATGAAAACTATGTATATTCCGTTAATTCCACTTTATAGAATATATAAACAAATGTCTAACAATAGAACTATTGACGATGATATTAAAAGATTTGGATATATTGATTTTTTTCAAGCAATGAGAAATCAATGTTTTCGAAGCTTATTCTATTATAGATGTAAATTAAATAACAGTTTTCTGTTAAAAATATACAAATTACTCTATCCTAGAAAAGAAACACTTCAGATTGATTGTATTGATCAAATAGGTGGAGGAATGGTAATTTATCATGGAGATTCATCTATAGTTTATCCTAAATCTATAGGAGAAAATTTTACTGTTTATCAACAAGTGACTATAGGAAGAGGTAAAAAAATTGATAACAATGATCTTCCTATAATTGGAAATAATGTTACTGTTTATGCAGGTGCGATTATAGTTGGTGGAATTCATATTGGTGATAATGTTACGATTGGAGCTGGCGCGGTAGTTGTAAAAGATGTTCCTGATAATACAACTGTTGTTGGTGCACCGGTTAGATTGATTCCAAAAGGGGGAAAAGACTGAAAATGAATAACAATTTAATATCAGTTATAGTACCTGTTTATAATTTGGAAAACTATATTGAGAGATGTTTAGCAAGTATACAAAGTCAAACATATTCTAACATTGAAATTATTGTAGTTGATGATGGATCAATTGATAGTAGTTGGAATGTTATTAACAGAATAGCAAAAGAAGATAATCGAATTATACCAATTCATAAAGAAAATGGTGGTGTAAGTTCTGCTAGAATGTTGGGTCTAGCTAATGCTAATGGAGAATGGATTGGATTTGTAGATGGTGATGATGAGATTGAAGAAGATATGTATGAAGTGTTAATAAATAATGCTTTTGAATATGATGCAGATATCTCTCATTGTGGCTACAAGATGATTTTTAATGATGGTAGAATTACTTCATTTTATGATACGAAAGTTAAAAAGATTCAAGATAACACTACAGGGGTCATTGATCTTCTTGAAGGTGATTTAATAGAACCAGGTCTTTGTAATAAACTATATAAGAAATCTTTATTTGAAGATATTGAATTAGATACGAATATTAAAATAAATGAAGATTTATTACTCAATTATTATTTATTTAAAAATTCTCAATTATCTATTTTTGAAGACTTAACTAAATATCATTATCTTATTAGAGATAATTCTGCATCAAGGAGCAAGTTTAACGATTATAAGATTTATGATCCAATCAGAGTTAAAGAAATTATTTTAAATGATAGTAATTCTGAGATAAGGGAAATTGCTTGTAAAGTTTACTTGAGAACTATTATTTATGTTATTGATGGTTTAATATTAGAAAACTCCCATGAACATGATTTGCAATGCAGAGAACTCATTGATTTACTAAAGAAACGTAGCAAATATATTAAATATTTAAATAAGAAGTTAAAATTATCTGCTTATATGATTCTTTATTTAAATCCATTATATAAGTTACTGTATAGATTTTATGATCATATAAAAGGTAGTAACTATAATTAGTGTTTAATTTTTTAGAAAGGGTAATATGTTTTTTTTATATCAATTTAAAAACATTTAATATATATTATGAAAAAAGTTATTTATATGCATAGCGGTAGTGGAAATCATGGATGCGAGGCTTTATTGAGAACTACTTCTAAATTATTAGGTGGTCCAAAGGATACAACACTATGGTCACATGCTAAAAATGAAGATATTTTTTATGGTGCAGACGAGTATGTTGGTCAAATAGTAGAATCGGAAGAAATAAAGAAATATTCTTTATCTTATTTTAAAGCATTGGTTAAAAGAAAAATATTTAAGCAAAATGATGCAAATATGAATGTATTTTTGGAAAATACATTTAAGGATAGTGTAGCAGTTTCTATTGGTGGAGATATTTATTGTTATCCTTGGTCTGCTCAGCAATCAGTAGATTTAAATAAAAAAATAAGAAAATATTGTAAGAAAAATATTCTTTGGGGATGCTCTATCGATAAAGAAGCTTTAACTGAAGAAGTTAAGCAGGATCTAGCTGGATATGATTTAATAACTGCCAGAGAGCAAGTGACTTATGAATTATTGAAAGATATTAATCCAAATACAGTTCAAGTTGCTGATTCTGCATTTTTATTAGAAACTGAAACAACAGATCTTCCTGCGTGTTTTTCGAACAGTGATGTTGTTGGAATAAATGTGAGTCCATTAATTATGAAATATGTTGATGATGATAACTTGGTATTAAAAAATTATGAACGTTTAATTGAATTTATATTAAATACAACATCAATGAATGTATGCCTAATTCCTCATGTTGTTTGGGAAAACAATGATGACAGAAAGTCTTGTGAATATTTATATGAAAAGTTTAATAAAAATTCAAGAATTTCGATTGTGAATGATATGAACTGTAAAAAACTAAAGTATATTATTTCTAAATGTAGATTCTTTATTGGTGCAAGAACGCATTCAACTATAGCTGCGTATTCTACCTGTGTACCAACATTAGTAGTAGGATATTCAATTAAATCTATAGGAATTGCTAGAGATTTGTTTGGTACTGACAAAAATTATGTATTGTCAGTACAAAATATAGATGATGAAAATGAATTGGTTAATAATTTTAATTATTTTTTAGATAATGAAACACTGATAAAAGAAACATTAGAGAAACAAATACCTAATTATGTTTTAAAAGCAAAAAAAGCGAAAGAAGTAATAAACAAATTGTAGTATAGGAGATATTATGAGTCAGAGAAAACTTGGAACTATTTTATCCTATTTAAATATATTTTTATCAAATACTATATCACTTATTTATACTCCTTACATGCTACGCATGCTAGGGCAAAGTGAATATGGTATTTATGGCACTGCGCAGTCATTTATTTCTTACTTATCTATATTAAGTTTTGGTATTGGCGGTGCATATATTAGATATAATGCAAAATATAGAGTAAAGAATGATAAAGAAGGCGAAAAGAAACTTAATGGAATGTTTTTAGTTATTTTTTCTATTTTAGCTTTACTTGTTTTTGTAGTAGGAAGTATTTTGGTCTTTGCGGTGGGCGGTTTGGTTAGGAATACATATACCTCAACTGAATTATTTAAATTGAGAGTAGTAATGATGCTCTTGGTAATAAATATGTGTGTTACTTTTATATTTAATGTAGCAATGATGGCATTAAACGCATACGAAAAGTTTATTTTTATAAGAGCTGTATTATTAATTAATACTATCATTACTCCTATTATTAATGTTATCGCATTAAGAAATAATGGAAAGAGTATTACTATTACTGCAATAACACTTTGTTTAAGTATTTTAAGTTATTTATGTTTTTATGTTTATGCAAAGAATGAAATCAATCTTGAATTTACATTTAAAGGTTTTGATAAAGAAGTAATGATAGATTTATTTATATTCTCTTCATATTTATTTGTAAATTCAATAACTGATCAGATTACTTTCAGTACAGATAGTATTGTACTTAGTGCAGTTCATGGTACTAAAGCTGTTGCTATTTATACTGTAGGGGCAAACTTTAGAGGTTATTTCCAAAGTTTTTCAGGAAGTGTTTCTTCTGTATTTGCACCACAAGTAAATACAATGATAGCTTCTAAAATGGATTTAGAAGATGTTAACGATTTGTTTATACGCATATCAAGAATACAGTTTTATATTGTATCATTAATACTAATAGGATACACATTTGTAGGTAAACCTTTTATTATGTTATGGGCTGGATCTAATTATGCAGATGCTTATTTAATAGGATTATTATTGATTTTATCAGTTTTTGTGCCAGCATTCCAAAATTTAGGTGTTGAAATACAAAAAGCTTTAAATAAACATAAAGCCAGAAGTGTAGTGTATTTCTTTGTAGCATTAATTAATATTTTATTAACTATAGTTCTTGCAAGAGAATATTCTGGTATTGGTGCAGCTTATGCTACATTAATTTGTATGTTTGCAGGAAATGTTATTTTTATGAATCTTTATTATAATTTTGGGATTGGGCTTAATATGATAAGGTATTGGAAATCTATTTTAAGTATTCTTCCTGGCTTTATTCTACCTGCATTTGCAGGATTCATGTATTGTAATATTTTTAAGATAACTAACCTGTTATCAGTCTTATTTGCTGCGGTATTTATTACTTTGGTTTTTGTGCTTTCTATTTGGTTTTTTAGTATGAATGAATATGAAAAGCAATTAATAAAAAAGCCAATAAAAAAAATATTTAAAAGAGCATAATATTGCTATTTGAGAATGGGAGGTGAATTGAGATGCGAGATGGAGTTATATCAGTAGTTGTACCTGTTTATAATGTGGAGCCATATTTAATAGAATGCCTAGAGAGTATTATAAATCAAACTTACAGAGATTTAGAAATTATATTGATTGATGATGGATCTACTGATAAGTCTGGTGATATATGTGAGGAATATGCCAAGAAGGATGATAGAATTATTGTGATACATCAAAGTAATCAAGGATCCGCATCTGCAAAAAATGCAGGATTGCGAAAAGCTTCAGGTGAATACTTAGCTTTTGTTGATTCAGATGATTTCCTACAAGAAGATGCTTATGAATTTATGGTGAGACAGTTAGAAGAATACCACGCTGATATTATTCAGGGATATTTTAGAAAGGTATATCAAAAAAATCATAGAGATGTTAACAAAATTATTGAGATGCAAACCTTAGATACTTCTGAATTTTTAGAATTATTTACTAAAGATTGGACATGTGGATTATTATGGGACAAATTATATAAAAGACATATTTTCAAAGATATATATTTCAAAGAAGGACATAAAATTGATGATGAATTTTTTACATATAAAGGTGTAATGAATTCAAAGAAAATATTACGTGTTCCACATTATATCTATAATTATCGTCAAAGAATCTCAAGTGTAATGTTTTCAAAAGACTCTCAACTCAGAATTATAAATGATTCTTTAGAATATTTATCTATTCGTAGAAAAGATGTTACAAAATCATTCCCTCAATTAAAAAAAGTATATGATGAACACTATTTAAATATGTTAATTATTTTATCTAAGAATGAATACATAAATGCTGAACATATTAAAATAATTAAACAACATATAAAGAAATATTTTAATGAAAATGACAAACTCAAGATTTCTCTAGATTTATATATTGAATTAAGAAAAATACAATATTATCCAGCTAAATGTTTATTAAGAAACATTAAAATAGATGAAAGTTACGTTGAGAAAGATTTGTATTTTAAATAAGGAGAACTATTAAAAAATGAAATCATGGATTATTTATTTTAGATCGTTATTCATTTTGTGGGGTGTTAACTGGAAGAATGAATACTTTTTAAAAGACTTGATCAGATGGAAACAAATTTATCATCTTAATACTTCAAAAAGAAAAGTCTTTGCATGGTTAATGTATTACAAACCTGAATTTCGTAATCTGTTCATCTACAGAAACAATAATCGACCAATATATGTTAGGTTTATAAAATTATTTTACAAACCTATGGATACTCTTTTTATAGAATCCTTTGAAATTGGTGGTGGATTATTTATACAACATGGATTTTCTACAATGATTTCAGCAAAATCTATTGGAGAGAATTGTTGGATAAATCAGCAAGTTACAATAGGATATAATGGTAGTGGGAATCCACCTACCATAGGAAATGGTGTTATGATTACTTGTGGAGCTAAAGTATTAGGAGATATTTATATTGGAGATAACTCAGTTATCGGTGCTAATGCTGTTGTAGTAAAAAATGTAGATGCAGATTCTGTTATGGTAGGCATACCTGCTAAAAAAATAGAGCGAAAATCTTAATAGAATTATCATAGGGAAAGGAATATTCATATGGAATATAAAGCAACTGTAGTTATACCAGTTTATAATGCTGAGTCTACTGTTTCTAAAACAGTGGATTCTCTTGTAAATGGAGATGAAAAAAATGTTGAAATTATTTTAGTTGATGATTGTTCTACAGATAACAGCTGGCAGATATGCAAACAATTAGAAAGCGAAAATACAAATGTTGTAGCTATAAAAAATAACGTTAATAGCGGTGTTTCTCATACAAGGAATGTTGGTATAGAAAACGCAACATCTCCATATATTGTTTTTGTTGACAGTGATGATTGGGTGGCTCCAAGTTATATTACAGAATTATTATCTTCAGTTAAGCAATCTAACTTATTACCTATAGTGTGCTTTAATTTTATATGTAATAATGAGATATCAGAGTATCTTTATAATCCTTATGATAGAAATAATTCTAAGTTGGTATCTGGATTAGAGTTATTTGATGTCTTAAATAAAAACCTTCTTCAATTTTGTTGGAATAAAATATTTAAGACAGATGTAATTATGAAAAATCATATTAGATTTAATGAAAAACAAAACATGGGTGAAGATTTCGAGTTTGTTATTGATTATATGATGAGCACTAATATGGATAAATGCTTAATAATTAATAAACCTTTGTATTTTTATACAAGAACAGAGAAACAATCATTGATGACAAATTTTGGTTGGACATCTATAGATGAAGATTTTAATAGATTAGATAAATTAGCATTATTATTAAACAATACCGAAGAGGCAATTCGAAAAGCTGATTTAGAAAAGCAAAGGATGAAAGAGAATGCTGTTTATCATGTTGTTAGAACATCTAATAAAACCAAGAAAGAAAAAATACATCGAATTGAAGATATAATGCGTGATGGTAAAGCAAGTAAATATTATTATGCACAGTTAATACTTGCCTTTAAAGAAAAAATAAAGAAAAGATTCAAATGATTAGTAGTGATAATTGTAGAAAGAAGGGATAATTTATGAACTTAATACAAAGAACAGAGTGGTATATATATAAATTATTAAAAAGAAAAAGATTAAAAAATAAAACTCCAACAATTATCTCTTCAAATTGTAATGGAGAGTTTATGTATTATGATATGCGACTTCAATTCAGATCACCTACCATTAATTTATGTTTTGAAATGAATGATTATATTAAATTTTTAGAAAATATGAAATGGTATTTGGAACAACCTATAATTGAAGTGAAAAATCATGGTTTTGATTGTCCTGTAGGGCAACTTGCAGATATACAAATACAATTTACACACTATAAGACATTTAATGAAGCTGTAAATAAATGGAATGAAAGAAAAGAAAGAATAGATTGGAATAATTTATTTGTTATTGCTATTGATGGCGATGGTTGTACTTATGAAAGTTTAAAAAAATTTGATAAGTTACCATATGAAAATAAAGTAATCTTTACTCATATTCCTTATCCAGAAATTAAATCTTCTTATTATATAAGAGGATTTGAAAATGAAAAGGGAGTAGGCGTTCTTTTATATTTTAAGAAACAATTCCTAATTAGAAGATACTTAGATGATTTCGATTATGTTAGTTTCTTGAATGGGAAAGGGTGGAAGTAAAAAGATGATTTCTGTTATTGTGCCGATATATAAAGTGGAGAAAGAATTAGGCCGATGTATTAAATCTTTAGTGACTCAAACATATAATGATCTAGAAATTATACTTGTTGATGATGGCTCTCCTGATAATTGTCCTAAAATATGTGATCAGTGGGCTAAAAAAGATTCTAGAATTAAAGTAATACATAAGAAAAATGGTGGTTTATCAGATGCTAGAAATGCAGGATATATGGCTGCAAAGGGTTCATATATCTCATTTATAGATAGTGATGATTGGATTCATTATGATTTCTTTAAAATTATGATGAATGAGATGAATAGTAATGATGTAGACATTGTAGAATGTGATGTCATTAAAACGTCTTCTTATATGGAAGATTCTATATCTAATTCTGTTTCAATGCATATTTATGATTCTCAAAAAGCTCTAGAGCTTTTAATCAATGATAATACTTTTCATCAGCATGTGTGGAATAAACTGTATAAAAAGGATGTTATCGGTAATATTCTGTTTGCAGTAGGAAAACTTAATGAGGATGAGTTTTGGACATATCAAATATTTGGAGCTTCTAAGAAGATTAGTAAAATAGATGTGCCTATGTATTATTACTATCAAAGAGAAACAAGTATAATGGGACAGAATTATTCTTTAAGAAGATTAGATGCTCTCGAAGCTAAGTTCGAAAGACAACTTTATATGAGTAATCATTACCCTTCATTATTCAAACTAGCTATTACTAATTTTTATGAAACATGTATATATCAAGGACAGATGTCTTTATTATATTTAAATGATAAAGATTTAAAAGAAGCCAAAAGGATTATTAAAGCATATCTAAAAGAAATAGATTTTGGTGACTTAGATACTTCTGCATTATCTTTATCAAGAAGAATTTGGATTATGCTATCTAAAGTTAGCTTCTTTGGAACATGTGAACTTAAGAATAAGCTAAAAAAGGGTATTAATTAATATAAAGGGGGGGAATATTAATGGATAACAACGACAACAAACAAAGATCCACTTCCTTTGAATCATTAGACATATTGATTCAAAAATGGAGAGATGGTACCTTTTCAGAAATCTTAGATGACTGGAAGTGGATCTTCTCATATAGTAAAAGATATAAAGGTGCTATTATCTTTTATACTGTATTAGGTATATTAAGTACTACTCTAGGACTAGTAAGTTCTGTAGTAGGTAAATACATGATAGATATCATCACTGGTTACAAGATATCAAAACTACCAATTCTGATATGTATCATGATAGGTTCTACAGTATTTAGTTTAGTCTTTGGTAGTGTCTTAAATCGTATTACAGCTAAATTAAGTATATATATTAACAACGATATCCAGGCTGATATCTTTGATAAGATTATTGATGCAGACTGGTTAGCTATTAACCAATACAGTAATGGGGATGTATTAAACAGATTCAATAGTGATGTAGGTACAGTATCAGGTAACGCTATTAGCTGGTTACCAACTATCATTATTGCACTCTATAACTTCATTGCTACATTCTTTGTCATCTGGCATTATGATAAGATCATGGCTGCATTAGCTTTTGCCAGTGCACCATTCATGCTTATTGCCTCTCGTTTCTTAATCACTAAACAGAGACAATACAACATGAAAGTAAGAAAGATGTCTTCTGAAATGATGACATTTGAAGTAGAAACATTCTATAACTTTGATACAATCAAATCATTTGGTATATCAAAATTATACAGTAAGAAGATGAGAGACTGGCAGAAGAAGTTTAAAGATGTTTCATTAGACTATAACATGTTTACTATCTGGACGAATGTATTTATGTCTATACTAGGTACAGCTGTATCTCTTACAGCCTTTGGTTACTGTCTATTTAGACTTTGGACTAAAGATATTACTTATGGTACTATGACACTCTTCCTACAACAAAGATCAAGCCTAGAAGGAGCCTTCAGTAACGTAGTATCTATTATTCCGTCATTTCTAACAAGTTCAGTATCAGCACACCGTATCAGAGAATTAGTAGAACTTCCTAAAGAAGTTCATATTCCTGAAAGCAGTGAGTTAGATGCATATAAAGATGATGGATTTAGTGTTAAGATGAGTGATGTTAACTTTGCATATATCGAAAACAACAAAGTTATTACTGATTCTGATTTTGAAGCAAATCCAGGTGAAATTGTTGCATTAGTAGGTCCTTCAGGAGAAGGTAAGACTACTATGATTAGATTGATCTTAGGTTTAATTAGACCATCTGATGGGGGAGTAAGTATTAATGCATCTAATGGTGATGCAGTAGAAGCCAATGCGAACACAAGACACTTGTTTGCTTATGTACCTCAAGGTAATACTATTCTATCTGGTACTGTTGCAGAGAATATGAGAATGGTTAAACAGGATGCAACAGATGAAGAGATTATACATGCGTTACAAGTCTCTTGTGCATGGGATTTTATTTCTAAACTACCTGAAACTATTAATACTAAGATTGGTGAAAGGGGTAGAGGATTCTCAGAAGGACAGGCTCAGAGAATCGCTATCGCAAGAGCAATCCTCAGAGATGCACCAATCTTACTATTAGATGAAGCAACAAGTGCTTTAGATGTTACTACTGAAAGAAAAGTATTAAGAAATATTATACAGAATCATCCTAATAAGACTTGTATAGTTACTACACATAGACCTAGTGTATTAAATATGTGTCAGAGAGTATATAGAGTTATGGAGACACATGTTACTGAGTTGAGTGAAGAAGAGTCTAGTAAGATGGCTATGGATTTCTAAAATATTAAGTGCAATAAGATGACTTATTGCACTATTTTAGAAAGGAGGGGATAATATGATTTTGGATAAAATTGAAATAAGTAAGTGTAATGGATGTACAGCTTGTTCGTCTATTTGTCCTAAACATTGTATAGAAATGAAAGCAAACGAGGATGGTTTTCTTTATCCTATTGTTAATAAAGACAATTGTATAAGTTGTAATTTATGCGACAAAGTTTGTCCTGTTAATAATGAAATAAAACTAAATGATGTTCCTAATGCTTATGCTGCTATTAATAAGAAAGAAGAAGAAAGACTTCAAAGTTCTTCTGGAGGAGTTTTCTCATTAATAGCGAACTATATTCTTGATAAGAATGGTTATGTAGTAGGTGCAGCTTATAATGATAAATTTGAAGTAGAGCATATTATTATTGACTCTAAAGAAGAATTACATAAGTTAAGAGGAGCAAAGTATTCTCAAAGTAGATTAGGAGATGTGTTTGGTAAGATTAAAGAATTTCTAGATACTGATCATTATGTTTTATTTTCTGGAACACCTTGTCAGGTAGGTGGTCTGAAGTATTATTTAAGAAAAGATTATGAGAAATTAGTACTTATTGATACAGTATGTCATGGTGTACCGTCACCTCTAGTATGGAAAAAGTATGTAGAATACAGAAGTAAAACAGATAATAAAGGTGAAATACCAATTTCTATTAATTTAAGATCAAAATCTTCTGGATGGAGCAGATATAATTATTCCATTGAATTTTTCTATGGTAAAAAGCTATATTCTAAGGTAAATGGCCAGGATCCTTATATGAAAGCATTTGTAGGAAATTATTGTTTAAGAGAGTCATGTTATGATTGTTCTTTTAAATCTACACAAAGAATAAGTGATTTTACTTTAGGAGATTATTGGGGTATTTGGAATCAAAATCCTGAAATGGATGATAACAAAGGAACATCTTTATTATTAGTGCATTCTATTAAGGGAAATAAGATATTAGAAGCTATTAGCACTCAACTAAACTATGTTCAGGTAGATTTAGATGAATCAATTAAAGAGAATCCAAGTATGATTAAAAGTAGTACAATAAATAAGGATAGAAGTTTATTTATTGGTATTATTATTAGAGAAGGATTTAAACAAGCAATAAAAAAATTTCAATTAATTACTAAGATGTCTAAAAAATATAAGATGAACAGTTTTTTTACTAATTGTAAAAATAAGTTACTTTCTAATAAGTAGATCAGTCACTTAATATAGAAGTAAAATGGAGTTAAATATGGAACGACAGAGGTTATTAATATACCTGTTATTGCCAAGATTATGGAATAACTTAAAGAGAGATGTCCTCATTCCTAAATGAACAGGATTATAGATTTAACAATAAAAATGGGGAGAAGCGTAATAATTAAAATAAAGGAATACTTATAGAAATCATTTTTCATTAGTGAAGGACAGATAGTCTATACTCTGAAATATTCCTACCTGGCACTTTTTTTAATTGTTATCCGGAGATTATAGGTATTTTAATTGATTGATTATCCTATTTTTGCTTTCTTGATTAATAAGAAAATGAATCTGAAAGTGTCAATGATTCATGAAGTGAACTTATATCATAATTGTCTTGTTTATATTATAATTTAATAAATAATGATTTGATTTTAGGTGAATCTAATAAAAGAAAGTATAAGTAGATAAGAATTTAGTGATTTACTAGCATTTTTCTAAGATTAATAGAGTTGTTAGTAATCAATATTTTGAACTAGAAGGAGAAAACTATTTATGGATGTTAGAGATATTCAATTATTTAAGTTGGAGATTTTAAAAGATGTTATTAAAGTCTGTGAAAAACATAACCTTACGTATTATTTATATGGGGGAACTTTATTAGGATGCATAAGACATAATGGATTTATTCCATGGGATGATGATATAGATATAGCTTTAAAATGGAATGATTACAAAAAACTATTGAAAATATTAAAAACTGAGTGTAGTAAAAAGTATTTTGTTCAAAACTCATTTACTGATAAAGAATACCCTTGTTTATGGACACAAATAAGAGTTAATGGGACAACTAGTATGCCTGTAGAACTCAAAGAATTAAATATGCATTGGGGTATCTGCATTGATATATTTCCACTCATTTCATTAAGTAATGATGATAATGAATTTAAAAAGCAGCGTAAAGCTTTTGCCTATGCAAGAGCACTATTAGCTAAGGATTTTATAGAGGCTAAAAAAGAAAATGCTGTCGGAGGTCAGAAATTCATCAATCTTATTCCCAATAATATAAGACATTTTATTGTGAATTATATCTTTAAAAAGTATGCAAAAGAATCTAAAGATGATATATATATTTCTGACTTATATTCTGACGATTTGGTAAAAAAATACAAATATTCTGATTTTGCAGAAGTATCAGTTCATTCTTTTGAAGATAGCAAAATGGCAATTCCAAAGAATTATGATTCAATTTTAAAAGAATGTTATGGGGATTATATGAAGTTGCCTCCTATTGAGGAAAGAGGGGGCCATGAATTACAATTAGGAGAAACTATTATTGATTTTAATAAAGATTATTCATACTATAAATAAAAATCAATAATAGCTAGGTATAACTATATATTATTTCGCTAAGTTTATGAAAAATGTTGCTACTAGATCATTAAATTTAACTTAACGCCT
>OLOO01000685.1_pt1 | contig 28008 bp, 20 predicted proteins | sample 1672621 | NCBI WGS metagenome assembly OLOO01 (sample SAMEA3136706, study PRJEB25190) | human gut metagenome | biome: human gut; feature: human-associated habitat; material: faeces | place: Austria | collected 2013 | reverse complement strand
GGAGGTGGCGCGCAGCGCCGGAGGGAGAGAGCTTGCCGCTGCCACCCGATTTTCCGAGTAATGTAACACATTTAGGAGTTCAACATGGAAAAAAGCTATTCTGCCAGCTACGCCGCTGCAGGCGTGGATATTACCGCCGGGTACCGCTCTGTTGAGCTGATGAAGCAGTATGTGGCCCGCACGATGACCGAGAGCTGCATCGGCGGTCTGGGCGGCTTCGGCGGCCTGTTTGAGCTGGACTGCACCGGCATGGAGCATCCCGTTCTGATTTCCGGCACTGACGGCGTCGGCACCAAGCTGCGCATCGCCATGCTGCTGGACAAGCATGACACCATCGGCATCGACTGCGTGGCCATGTGCGTCAACGACGTCATCTGCGCCGGTGCCAAGCCGCTGGTTTTCCTCGACTACATCGCCTGCGGCAAGAACATCCCGGAGAAAATTGCCGAGATCGTCAAGGGCGTGGCCGAGGGCTGCGTCCAGGCGGGCTGCTCCCTCGTGGGCGGCGAGACCGCCGAGCACCCCGGCATGATGCCCGAGGATGAGTACGACCTGGCCGGCTTCACCGTCGGCGTCGTGGACAAGGCAAAGATTTTGGACAACTCCACGATGCAGCCGGGCGATGTCATCATCGCACTGCCCTCCACGGGCGTACACTCCAACGGTTTCTCGCTGGTGCGCAAAATTTTTGACATTGACAACAACCCCGATGTGCTGAAAAAGACATTCGACGGCATGGACAAGCCCCTGGGCGAGGCCCTGCTGGCCCCCACGAAGATCTACGTCAAGCCCGTGCTGGCTGTCATGGACGAGATCACGGTCAAGGGCGTGTCCCACATCACCGGCGGCGGCTTCTATGAGAACATTCCCCGCAGCCTGAAGAAGGGCTGTGCGGCCCGTATCGCCAAGGCCGATGTGCGCACCCCTGCCCTGTTCGACGTCATGCAGCGCGAGGGCGGCATCTCCGAGCACGATATGTTCAACACCTTCAACATGGGCGTCGGCATGGTGCTGACCGTCGCGCCCGAGGATGCGGACAAGGCCATTGCCATTCTGAAGGCTCACGGCGAGGACGCCTACCGTCTGGGCACCATCGTCGAGGGCGACGGGGTCGAGCTGGTATGAAGCGTGTAGCGGTACTGGTATCGGGCGGCGGCACGAATTTGCAGGCCCTGCTGGAAAGCGAGCGCCGCGGCGAGAACCCGAACGGCAAAATCGAGCTGGTCGTTGCCAGCAAGCCCGGCGTCTACGCGCTGGAGCGCGCCGCCAATTTCGGTGTAGAATCCGCTGTTGTCAGCCGCAGGGACTACGCTGACAGCGCAGCGTTTGACGCCGCTCTGCTGGACACCCTGCAGAAGCACAGTATTGACGTGGTCGTGCTGGCAGGCTTTTTGAGCGTGCTGGGCGAAAAGGTCATTGCGGCCTACCGCAATAAAATCATCAATGTTCATCCCAGCCTGATCCCCAGCTTCTGCGGCCCCGGCTTCTACGGACTGCGCGTGCACGAGGCCGCGCTGGCCCGCGGCGTGAAGCTGACCGGCGCTACCGTCCACCTTGTAAACGAGGAATGCGACGGCGGGCCCATTCTGCTGCAAAAGGCCGTGGCCGTGGAGCCCGGCGACACCCCCGAGACGCTGCAGAAGCGCGTCATGGTCGAGGCCGAATGGCAGCTGCTGCCCAAGGCGCTGGCGATGGTGTGCAGTGACGAGGTGTAAAATCGCAACAATGGCAAAGTTCTCTCCCCCACCGCCTGCGGGCGGATCCCCCTCGCAGAGGGGGCCAAGGCTTCCAGGCTCCCTCTGCGAGGGAGCTGTCCGCGCAGCGGACTGAGGGAGAGAGCCTTGCCACCACATCCCGTTTTATGTTTTTGTATATACCAAAACGAGGTCATTATGAAAAAAAACATCTACAAATATCTTGCCGGGAATGACTACCCCGGGCGTGGCATTGTGCTGGGCAAAAGCCCCGACGGCCAGAAGGCGTTCGTCGCCTACTGGATCATGGGCCGCAGCGCCAACAGCCGCAACCGTGTGTTTGAGCCTATCGACGGCGGCATCCGCACGGTGGCCGCTGACCCGGCCAAGCTCGAGGACCCGCACCTCATCATCTACAACGCTGTGCTGACCCTGCGGGAGACCACCGTGGTCACGAACGGCGACCAGACCGACACGATTGCCCAGTTCATGAACGGCAACCTTTTCCCCGGCTACAGCTTTGAGGCTGCGCTGGCGACCCGCACCTATGAGGACGACGCGCCGAACTTTACCCCGCGCATCTCCGGCGTCGTCGATATGCGCCGCGGCGGCTACAAGCTGTCCATCGTCAAGTCCGACGAGGGCAACGCCGAGAGCGTGCAGCGCCAGACCTTCGACTACCCGCAGCCCGTGGCCGGTGAGGGACACTTCATCAGCACTTACGTCAAGAACGGTGCGCCGATCCCCAGCTTTGCGGGTGAGCCGCTGCGCGTCGCCATCGACACGAACGACGCGGACAAGTTTGCCGACAAGCTGTGGGCGAGCCTGAACGAGGACAACAAGGTCAGCCTGTTTGTCCGCAGCATCGAGCTGGAAACCGGCGAGTACGAGGACATTATCCTGAATAAATACACCGCTGTGGAGGGTTAATATGAACGAATTTCAGCTGAAATACGGCACGAACCCCAACCAGAAGCCCGCCCGCATCTACATGGCGGACGGCAGTGACCTGCCTGTGCAGATTTTGAACGGACGCCCGGGCTACATCAACTTTCTGGATGCGTTCAACTCCTGGCAGCTCGTGCGCGATTTGAAGAAGGCACTCGGCCAGCCCGCTGCCGCCAGCTTCAAGCACGTCTCCCCCGCCGGTGCGGCCATCGGTCTGCCGCTGGATGAGACCCTGCGCGCCATGTACCACATTGCGCCGGAGACCGAGCTTTCCCCGCTGGCCTGCGCCTACGCCCGTGCCCGCGGTGCGGACCGTATGTCCAGCTTCGGCGACTGGATCGCGCTGTCCGATGTCTGCGACCTGAGCACCGCGAAGCTGATTCAGCACGAGGTCTCCGACGGCATCATTGCGCCCGGCTACGACGCCGACGCGCTGGAGGTGCTGAAATCCAAGAAGAAGGGCGGCTACGCCATCGTCCAGATCGACGCCGACTACGAGCCGAAGCCGCTGGAGACCCGCACGGTCTTTGGCGTGACCTTCGAGCAGGGCCGTCAGGACCTGGACATTTCCAATGAGACGATGCTGCAGAACATTGTGACCGAGAACAAGGTCATCAGCGACGAGCAGCGCCGCGACCTCATCATCAGCCTGATCGTGCTGAAATACACCCAGTCCAACAGCGTCTGCTACGTGCAGGACGGCCAGACCATCGGCGTCGGTGCGGGCCAGCAGAGCCGCGTGCACTGCACCCGTCTGGCAGGCCAGAAGGCTGACAACTGGCAGCTGCGCCACATGCCGAAGGTGCTGGACCTGCCGTTCCGCGCTGACATTGCCAAGCCGAACCGCGACAACGCGATCGATGTTTACATCGGCGACACGCCGGAGGATGTCATCGGCGACGATGTCTGGGCCGAGACCTTCACCGAGCAGCCGGCCCCGCTGACCGCCGAGGAAAAGCGCGCCTGGCTGGATGCCGTGACCGGTGTGAGCTTGGGCAGTGATGCCTTCTTCCCGTTCGGCGATAACATCGAGCGCGCGCGCCGCAGCGGCGTGACCGCCATTGTACAGCCGGGCGGCTCCATCCGCGACGCACAGGTGATCGACACCTGCAACAAGTACGGCATTGCGATGGCGTTCTGCGGCATCCGGCTGTTCCATCATTAAACGCAAAAAACAACTCGCCTGCGGCGATTTTTCGTCGCGGGCTGTTGTGCTGTCAAGGAGGACGCTTATGAAAATTCTGGTTGTCGGCGGCGGCGGGCGTGAGCACGCCATCATCCGTGCGCTGAAAAAAAGCCCCCGCTGCTCCGAGATCTGGTGTGCGCCCGGCAACGGCGGCATCAGCTATGACGCCCACTGCAGGGCCATCCCGGCCACCGACGTGGACGCCATGGTCAAATTTGCCAAGGAAGAAGCCTTTGACTATGTCGTCGTCGCCCAGGACGACCCGCTGGCGCTGGGCATGGTCGATGCGCTGGCCGCTGTGGGCATCCCGGCATTCGGTCCCGACAAGGCCGCGGCCCGCATTGAGGCCAGCAAGGTGTTCAGCAAGGACCTGATGAAGAAATACGGCATCCCTACGGCCAAATATGAGACGTTCGACGACCCCGAGAAGGTCATGGACTACATCAAAGCCGAGGGCAAATACCCCGTCGTCATCAAGGCGGACGGTCTGGCGCTGGGCAAGGGCGTGCTGATCTGCCAAAATGAGCAGGAGGCCGCAGACGGCGTCAAGGAGATCATGCTGGACAAAAAGTTCGGCGCGTCCGGCAACCATGTGGTCGTCGAGGAGTTCCTGACCGGCCCCGAGGTCAGCGTGCTGTCCTTCTGCGACGGCAAGACCGTCAAGCCGATGGTCTCGAGCATGGACCACAAGCGTGCTCTCGACCACGACGAGGGCCTGAACACCGGCGGCATGGGCACCGTGGCCCCGAACCCCTACTACACGCCCGCAGTCGCCGAGCGCTGCATGCAGGAGATTTTCCTGCCCACGGTTGCAGCCATGCAGGCCGAGGGCTACCCCTTCAAGGGCTGCCTGTATTTCGGCCTGATGCTGACCCCCGACGGCCCGAAGGTCATCGAGTACAACTGCCGCTTCGGCGACCCCGAGACGCAGGTCGTGCTGCCCCTGCTGGAAAGCGACCTGCTGACCGTGATGGAGGCCACAACGAACGGCACGCTGGACAAGACCGATGTCAAATTCAGCGACGGCGCGGCGGCTTGTGTCATCTTAGCCAGCGGCGGCTATCCCCTCGCCTATGAGAAGGGCAAGGAGATCACCGGCCTGACCGCGGGACAGCTGGACACCGCCGATGTGACGGTCTACCACGCCGGCACGGCCATCAAGGACGGCAGGCTCGTCACGAACGGCGGGCGCGTGCTGGGCGTGACCGCCACGGCCAACACCCTGCCCGAGGCGCTGAAAAAGGCGTATGCTGCCACGGAGAGCATCCATTTTGACAAGCTGCACAAGCGCAGTGACATTGGGGCAAGAGCGCTGGCGGCGATGCAGTAAAAAGGCTTCCCCATCGTGGGGAAGCTGTCACCGAAGGTGACTGATGAGGGCAAACTTCCCGCAGCTTTCCGTCAGCGGGATACAGCGGTACACTTTCCCCTCATCCGGCCTCGGACGGGGCCTCGGCCACCTTCCCCCCAGGGGGAAGGCTTTCCGTCCGTCACTTCCTGCAAATTTAACTCTCAGGAGGAAATACAATGGTATATCGCATTTATGTTGAGAAAAAGCCCGGCTTTGACGGCGAGGCACAGGGGCTTCTGCATGAGCTGGTCGATCTGGTCGGCATCCAGAATCTGACCGGTCTGCGCCTTTTGAACCGCTATGACGTCGAGGGCATCGACGCAGTGCTGTTCCAGCAGGCTGTGCCCACCGTGTTCAGTGAGCCGCCTGTTGACGTAACCTACGACAAGCTGCCCGACGCCAAGACTGTTTTTGCCGTCGAGTACCTGCCCGGCCAGTTTGACCAGCGCGCCGACTCTGCCAGCGAGTGCATCCAGCTGCTGAGCCAGGGCGAGCGCCCCGCGGTGCGCTCCGCCCGCGTCTATCTGCTGGACGGCGACCTGACCGACGCCGACCTGGCCGCCATCAAGAAGTACGTCATCAACCCCGTCGAGGCCCGCGAAGCAAACCTTGACGAGCGCAGCACCCTGAAAATGGAGTTTGCCATCCCGACGGAGGTCGAGACGCTGACCGGCTTTACCGCGCTGGACGACGACGCGCTGGAAGCGTTCCGCAATGAGAAGGGCCTGGCGATGGACCATGCGGACATCGTGTTCTGCCAGAACTACTTCAAATCCGAGCACCGCGACCCGACCATCACCGAGATCCGTCTGATCGACACCTACTGGTCCGACCACTGCCGCCACACGACGTTCGGCACGATCCTGGACGACGTGAAGATCGACGATGAGCTTGTGCAGGCCGCATTTGACCGCTACATGGCACTGCGCGCCGAGACGGGCCGCGACAAGAAAAACCGCACCCTGATGGACTGCGCGACCATCGGTGCCAAGGCGCTGAAGCAGCGCGGCATTCTGAAGAACCTTGACGAGAGCGAGGAGATCAACGCCTGCACCGTCAAGATCAAGTGTGACGTGGACGGTGAGCAGCAGGACTGGCTGTTCCTGTTCAAGAACGAGACCCACAACCACCCCACCGAGATCGAGCCCTTCGGCGGCGCGGCGACCTGCATTGGCGGTGCCATCCGTGACCCGCTGTCCGGCCGCAGCTATGTCTATCAGGCCATGCGCGTGACCGGTGCGGCTGACCCGCTGAAGCCTGTTTCCGAGACAATGCCCGGCAAGCTGCCCCAGCGCAAGCTGGTCACGACGGCTGCCGCGGGCTATTCCAGCTACGGCAACCAGATCGGCCTTGCCACCGGTCAGGTCGCAGAGCTGTACCACCCCGGCTACGCCGCCAAGCGCATGGAGATCGGCGCAGTTGTCGGCGCGACGCCTGCCAGCCATGTCCGCCGCGAGGAGCCCGCCCCGGGTGATGTCGTCATCCTGCTGGGCGGACGCACGGGCCGCGACGGTGTCGGCGGTGCCACCGGTTCCTCCAAGGCGCACAAACTGACGAGCCTTGAGACCTGCGGTGCCGAGGTGCAGAAGGGCAACGCGCCCATCGAGCGCAAGCTGCAGCGCCTGTTCCGCCGCGAGGACGCCTGCCGCCTTATCAAGCGCTGCAACGACTTCGGCGCAGGCGGTGTGTCCGTTGCCATCGGTGAGCTGGCCGACGGCCTGCACATCGACCTGAACAAGGTCACCCGCAAGTACGAGGGGCTGGACGGCACCGAGCTGGCCATTTCGGAGAGCCAGGAGCGCATGGCCGTGGCCGTCGCTGCCGAGGACGCCGAGACCTTTATGAAGTACGCCGCCGAGGAAAACCTTGAGGCGACTATCGTTGCCACCGTCACCGAGGAAAAGCGGATGCGCGAGGTCTGGAACGGCAAGACCATCGTTGACCTCTCCCGCGAGTTCCTGAACTCCAACGGTGCCGAGCGCCACGCTGATGCGCACATCCTGCCGGGCCATGTCTGGCAGCCCCAGTTTGCCGGTGCAACGTTTGAGCAGAAGCTGGAATCCATGGTCAGCGACCTGAACGTCTGCAGCCAAAAGGGCCTGGGCGAGCGGTTCGACTCCACCATCGGCGCAGCCACCGTGCTGATGCCCTACGGCGGCAAGTACCAGCTGACCCCGACGATGGCCATGGCCGCCAAGCTGCCCGTGGACGGTGAGACGACGACCTGCTCCGGCATGGCGTGGGGCTTCAACCCCTACCTGACCGAGGCTGACCCCTACCGCGGCGCGTATATGGCCGTGGTCGAGAGCGTGACCAAGTTGGTCTGCGCGGGCTTCCACCACGAGGATATGTACCTGACGTTCCAGGAATATTTTGAGCATATGAACGATAAGCCCGAGCGCTGGGGCAAGCCGCTGGCCGCCCTGCTCGGTGCGCTGGATGCCCAGATGGGTCTGGGCATTGCCTCCATCGGCGGCAAGGACTCGATGTCCGGCAGCTTTGAGGGCCTGGACGTGCCCCCGACGCTCGTCAGCTTTGCGACGGCCATCGGCAACACCCGCGACGTGCAGAGCCCCGAGTTCAAGAAGGCCAACAGCTCCGTTGTCATCCTGCGCCCCAACTACAAGAACGGTCTGCCCGAGATCGGCAGCCTGATTTCCATTTACAAGACCGTCGAACAGATGATCGACGAGGGCAAGGTGCTGGCTGCCGCCACGCCGGGCTACGGCGGTGTGGCCGAGGCACTGTTCAAGATGTGCGTCGGCAACCATGTGGGTCTGCAGCTGTCCAATGACATCGACCTGAACGATCTGTTCAAGCCCGCCTACGGCGCGGTCATTCTGGAGCTGCTTGATGCCTCCGCCGGTGAGTTCCTCGGCTTCACCACCGTGGACTACACGCTGGAGGCCGAGGGCAAGGCCATTGACCTGGCCCGTCTGCAGGAGCTGTGGGAGCAAAAGCTCGAGCCGGTATTCCCCTACCGCAAGGCCGGTGAGTTCGTCCCCGCGCTGGAGCATGACTGCCCCGCCAACAAGCGCGTGGCTCCCTCTGTGCGCCTGGCGACGCCGCGGGTCGTCATCCCCGTATTCCCCGGCACGAACTGCGAGTACGACACGGCCCGCGCGTTCCGCCGCGCAGGCGGCGACCCGCATGTTCTGGTGCTGAAAAACCTGACCCCCGCCAACGTGGCCGAGAGCTGCGAGGCGCTGGTGAAGGAGCTGGACGAGGCGCAGATCCTGATGCTGCCGGGCGGCTTCTCCGGCGGCGACGAGCCGGACGGCAGCGCCAAGTTCATTGCGGCGTTCTTCCGCAATCCGTCGGTGGCCGACGCAGTCAACCGTCTGCTGAACCAGCGCGACGGTCTGGCTCTGGGCATCTGCAACGGCTTCCAGGCACTCATCAAGCTGGGCCTGGTCCCCTACGGCGAGATCCGTCCCATCACCGAAAGCGACCCGACGCTGACGTTTAATACGATCCACCGCCACCAGTCCATGCTGGTGCGTACCCGTGTGGCCAGCAACAAGAGCCCCTGGCTGAGCAAATGCGACATCAACGACGAGCACCTGATCGCCATCAGCCACGGCGAGGGCCGCTTTGTCTGCAACGAGCAGCTGCTGAACCGGCTCATCGACAACGGCCAGATTGCGACCCAGTACGTTGACCTGCTTTGCCGCCCGACGATGGACATGCGCTACAATCCGAACGGCTCCGTGCTGGCAATCGAGGGCATCACGAGCCCGGACGGCCGTGTCTTTGGCAAGATGGGCCACAGCGAGCGCAGCGGCGAGCAGCTCTATAAGAACGTCACCGGTGACAAATACCAGCCGATCTTTGAGGGCGGCGTGAATTATTTCAAGCTTTGATATTTCGGAAAGTTTCTGCTATACTGGAACTATCAGCTTAAAAGATTGTGAGGATTTGACCCAATGGCACAACACGACAAATTTATTTCGCCGTTCTCTACGCGCTATGCGTCGGATGAGATGCAGTACATCTTCTCTGACGACAACAAGTTCCGCACCTGGCGCCGGCTGTGGATCGCGCTGGCTAAGGCCGAGCAGAAGCAGGGCTTGGCCATCACCGATGAGCAGATTGCCGAGTTGGAGGCGCACAAGGACGACATCAACTATGAGGACGCCATTGCGCGCGAGAAGCTCGTCCGCCATGACGTGATGAGCCACGTCTACGCCTACGGCCTGCAGTGCCCCAAGGCAAAGGGCATCATCCATCTGGGCGCGACCAGCTGCTATGTCGGTGACAACACCGACGTCATCATCATGCGCGAGGGCCTGCAGCTCGTGCGCAAGAAGGTCATCGGTGTGCTGGCAAATCTGGCCAAGTTCGCCGACGAGTACAAGGCCATGCCCTGCCTGGCCTACACCCACTGCCAGCCCGCGCAGCTGACCACCGTCGGCAAGCGCACCACGCTCTGGATGAACGAGCTGTATATGGATCTGGAGGAGCTTGACCACCAGATCTCCCAGCTGGCGCTGCGCGGCGTTAAGGGCACCACCGGCACCCAGGCCAGCTTTGTGGAGCTGTTCAACGGCGACTCCGCCAAGATCAAGGCCGTCGAGGCCGACGTCTGCGCCCAAATGGGCTTTACCAAGGTCGTGCCGGTCTGCGGCCAGACCTACAGCCGCAAGGTGGACTACAATGTGCTGTCCGCCGTGGCAGGCATCGGCCAGTCCGCCATGAAGATGGCGACGGACATCCGCCTGCTGGCGAACTTCAAGGAGATGGAGGAGCCGTTTGAGAAGAACCAGATCGGTTCCTCCGCTATGCCCTACAAGCGCAACCCCATGCGCTGCGAGCGCATCTGTGCGCTGAGCCGCTACCTGATGGTGGACGTGCTGAACCCCGCCATCACTGCCGGTACCCAGTGGTTTGAGCGCACGCTGGACGACTCCGCCAACAAGCGCATTGCGATGGCCGAGGGCTTCCTGGCTGCTGACGCCATCCTGAACATCCTGCTGAACGTCTCCGACGGGCTGGTCGTCTACCCGAAGGTCGTCCGTGCCCGCGTCATGGCCGAGCTGCCGTTCATGGCAAGCGAGAACATCATGATGAAGGCCGTCAAGAAGGGCGGTGACCGTCAGGAGCTGCACGAGCGTCTGCGTGAGCACGCCGTGGCCGCCGCTGCCGTTGTCAAGCAGGAGGGCAAGCCCAACGACATGATTGCCCGCGTCGAGGCTGACCCCGCGTTCGGCCTGACCCGCGAGGAAATCGAGTCCGAGCTCTCCCCCGAAGCCTTTACGGGCCGCAGCGCCGAGCAGGTCACCGAGTTCCTGCGCGACGTCATCCAGCCCGTGCTGGACGCCAACGCCGAGGACGTCGGTCAGCATGTGGAACTGAACGTCTGATTGATTGCATCGTAAATTGTAGGGGCGAATGTTTGCATCCGCCCGCAGGTCGATGACAAGCATCGACCCCTACAACATAGTAAAAGCCCCGCAGCGTCTTTTGTTGAACAGCACCCCACTTGTTAGATAGTATATCATACTGTCTAACAAATGGGGTGCTGTTCATTTTTTGAATTCTGGCGTATATCGTTTGTTTGGTACTCCTTTTGGCATAGCAAAACACCCCACTTGTTAGATAGTATACCATACTGTCTAACAAATGGGGTGCAGTTCACATCATCAGTGCAACTATCTTTTTAACCTTTTTAAGCATTTTTTTCATCTCCTTGCAGATTGTAAAATAGTGCCTTCACATCATCTATAAGCATTGGATTAACAGTTGCCATACTGTTATAATAAGGTTCACTTCCGTCAATAGAGAAAAGCATCTGATAACTACTTCTCCCTTGGAGAAAATACAAATCCACCCCATCATATTCAGTACCACCACGGTATTTTGCAATGAATCGCATATGTAGCGGATCTGAAACGAGGCTTGCATCCGATGCGTCCGTCACCTGATGTCTATATACAATATAGAGACAGATTGTCTTATCTGACGGCAATTCAATACATTGCCCATAAATATCAGGTCCTATCGTTTTGCATTCATCAATCCACTCATTAATTGCCGAATATTTTTTTAGTTGTATAGCAGGAACAGAATAAAAAGCTTTATGTTGATAATTTTCTCTTAGAACAAACCCACTTGCAAGTATAGCAACTACTGCCAGTATGGCAAGCCCAATAAAGCATATTCCGCCGAGAAGAATCTTCATCGGTGAATCTGTCTTCTTTCCCCTTACTTCCTGCACTACAATAGCAACTAATATTAGGACAACCGATATTGCAGGGATAAAAAACAATGCCCCAATTCCAATAGAAAAAAAGCAGAGAAATGCTATCCCAACATATACTGCCCAAAGTTCAATCAACAATCTCTTTGTTAATCTCTTTTTACAAATAGTTCTTGCATTGCCTTCATCTTCGGTAGACGATTTATTCTCCATTTCCTGTAGGCCTAGAATATCTATCAGTCTATGTGCATTTGTAACACTGGGTGTTGAAATTTCTTGTTCCCATTTTGCAATCGTTTGTCTCGATACTCCAAGTTCTGCCGCCAAGGCCTCTTGCGTTAGTCCTTTTCGCTTTCTTGCCTCGGCAATTTGTTTTCCCGACAACATGCACTACACATCTCCTTTCTATTATCTTCTTCTAATACTAATTAAATCAAGTTCGTCGCATACTTTCAAGCACTTTTATGACTACTTTATGTTAACTCCTTGATTTTTTGCTTATTATCTTAATATAGTTTCCTGCATTCTCCACAATAGTCTGATAGCATCCGAGCTAATTTCGCTCTGCCCTTTTTGGTTTTCGCTTACTCTCGCCACGATGTACGAACACGACACTGCTGCCATCAACTGCTACAATGCCACCTTGACCACAGACGGCAACTTTGCAACGGGCAGGGCCTCGGCTGGTGCCGACCGATAATGCGCAGAAATATCGCCTGTTTGAATTCATCACAAACGGAGAAAGAATTTGGATGTGTTAGACACATGTGCGTTGCGGATTTTTCTGAATCGGTGAACAACAACAATCCCCAAGGTAGCTCATGTGTAAGGCGCTGCGGGGTGTTTTTTATGCGATTTTTTTCTGTCGGCTTGTACAAAAAACACCCCGACTTTTCTGTCGGGGTGTTGGGGTTATTCTGTGGGGCTTTCGGGGTCGGTCTGCTCCTCGGGGGACGGGGTCGGCTCCGGGGCAGGTGTCGGTTCGGGGGTATCGGGGGCGAAGTAGGCGCGGATGTCGCCGTCGCTGCGCTGGGTCGAGATGTCAAGCACGCCCTTATCACCGGCGGCCAGACCCTTTTCCGGGTCAGTCAGCGCGGCAGCGGCCAGTCGCAGCTTGTAGGTGAGGTTCGTCTCACTGCCCAGCAGCACCTGAACGCGGTTTTGGTAGGTGAACTCAATATCGCTCAGATCCTGGATGTTCAGCGCCGTCGTGCCGTCAAACAGGTTGTTCTCCTGCAGGCCGTCCCGCACTTCGGTCAGCGTTTGCAGTGCGCTGGCCTGCAGACCCGCTGTCTCCGCTGTGGCCTGCTGGGTCTCGCTCAGGAGTGAGTTATAGCTCTTGGGCTCGATGTTCTGCCCCACCACGGGGGAGAAATCTGTGGGCAGCGACATGGTCAGCAGAATCAGGCCGTCCGGCTGGCTGACGTCGGTGCGCAGAATTTTGAGGGAGTCGCTCAAGACCATCCACCCGCCTGGGTACATACAGGCGAACCGCTCCGTGGCGGGCTCGACCTTGATGATGACCGCGGCGGGCAGTTGGATCTCCACAGCGACACGCTCCAAATACGGGAACTGAAGCGCCAGCTGCTGGGTCTTTTCCGCGGTGGAGAAGGCGAACAGATTGGAGTTTTTCTCGATGCCCAGCGCCTCGATCAGCTCGTCGGACGTGTAGATGCCGGTATCGACGGGCTGGGAGCGGTCATAGCTCTCTACCCGGAAGATCGTGACCTTGAACAGAAGGTTGATCGACACAAACGCACCCACGGCCAGCACGGCCAGCACGCCGAGCGCCCCCAGCAGACGGCGGCGGCGCTTTGCCCGTATGATCTCCGCCTGTGTGACGCGGCGCGTGCGCCTTGGCGTGCCGGGACGGTAGCCTGCCTTCTGGGGATTGATCTCCTGCGCAGGGCGCTGCCGCGGGGGCGCATGCGGAGCAGGCGCGGTCTTTTCAGGCGGCGCTTTGGGGCGTGGGGCGTTCCTTTTTTCAAGGCCCAAGCGGCTGCCCATGCTGCGGCGGGACTGTTGGGCGTAGGAGCCGTTTGCGGATTTTTGCCTGCGGCTGCGCTGGTTGCGGTCCATAAACGGCTCCTTTCCGGTGAATTTTGGGGCGGCTGCCCGTGGGTGGATGGTACGTTGGGCGGGCGCATATAGAATGCGCCCCTACGAGGTGTGGCCCGGCGACGCTCGTCGCAGCGGGCAGGCGAACGATGTTCGCCCCTACAGGGTATATGCAGCCTTGCTTAGCCGTTGACCAACTTCAGCAGCTTTTCGGTAATCAAATCAAGGCTGTGCGGGTTGCCGAGGGTCTTGGCGTTGGCGCCCATCTCGGCCAGCTTGCCGGGGGTGGCCAGCAGAGTCTCGACAGTTTTAACAAGACCGTCACCGGTCAGGTTCTTTTCCTCGATGACGACTGCCGCACCGGCCTTTTGCAGCTCAAGGGCATTGTAATACTGGTGGTTTTCGGCCACGTTCGGGCTGGGGATCAGCACCGATGCGCGGCCCACGGCCTCAAGCTCGGCCAGCGTCAGTGCGCCGGAGCGGGCAATGACGAGATCTGCCGCGGCCAGCAGCTGGGGCATGTTGTTGATATACTCCGTCACGACGAGGTTCTCGCCGGGGGCAAAGCCCTTTTCCCTTTCCAGCCCTTCAAACAGCTTGACGCCGCGGCTGCCGGTGGCGTGCAGGTGAAGCACGTTCCGGTGCGTCTCCTTTTCCCAGGCGCAGAGGTCGGCCACGACCTGATTGATGCGGTCCGCACCGAGACTGCCGCCGAAGCTCAAAATCACGGTGCGGTTTCCGGCGTTCAGCTTGGCGCGCGCTGCGGCGCGGTCTGCGGTCAGCACCTCGGGGCGGACAGGGTTGCCCACGACGGTGGTTTTTTCCGGCGCGCCGAGCTTTTCAACCGCGTCCGCGCTGGCGGCCAGCACAATGTTGACCTCCTTCGCCAGCAGCTTGTTGGTCACGCCCGGGAAGGCGTTCTGCTCATGGATGGCTGTCTTGATGCCGCGCCGGGCTGCCGCGCGGACGATAGGCCCGCTGACGTAGCCGCCGCAGCCGATGACAAGGTCGGGCTTGACCTCGTTCAGAATCTTCCGGGTGCGCGGGCCGGACAGCGCCAGATGCCAGATGGCTACGATGTTGCGGCCAATGTTTTCCAGGCTCAAATGGCGCTGGAAGCCGTTGATCTCAATGTGATGGAAGGGGTAGCCTGCCTTGGTGACAAGGCCGTACTCCATCCCCTCGCGGCGGCCCGCAAAGTGGATCTCCGCCGTCGGGTCCGCGGCCTTCAGGGCACCGGCAATCGCCAGCGCCGGGTTGATGTGACCGGCTGTACCGCCGGCAGCAATTAAAACGCGCATGATGGACCTCCATGAGAATAAAATATAGGCTGTGCCCGCCGTGCCGCGGGTGCCGGGCGTCCCCCTTACCGCGCGGCTCTGCTGCGGTAGCGGGTGCGCTGCAGCATCCGTTCTGTCTCGGCGCGGTGCTGCTCTGCCAGGCGCTGTTCCCGGGCATTTCCGGCGCGCGAGATGCTCAACAGCACGCCCATCTCGCTCAACAGCAGCAGCAGACTGGTGCCGCCGGAGGAGAAGAACGGCAGGCTGATGCCGGTGTTGGGGATCAGTGCCGTGCCGACGGCGATATGCAGAAACACCTGCCAGGCGATCTGCGAGATGATGCCGATGCCCAGCACCGTGCCGTACAGGTCGGGCGCGCGCAGGGCGATCATAACGCCCATGATCAGCAGCACCGCAAACGCACCGATGAGGATAACACAGCCGAAGAAGCCCAGCTCCTCACCGATGACGCCGAAGATGAAGTCGTTTTCGGCGTAGGGCAGCCACTGGTGCTTCTGCACGCTTGCGCCGATGCCCACGCCGAACATGCCGCCTGTGGAGATGGCATAGATGCTCTGAAGGGTCTGCCACCCCATACCGGCAGTATCCAGCGGCGCAAGGCCCCAGGCAGCGTCCATACGGCCCGCGGCGTAGCCTTCCCCGCTGGCCAGCCCCTTCAGGAAGTAGCTGCCGGCTACTGCACACGCCGGAACGAGCGGCAGCAGCCAGCGGCCGGGTGAGAGGGTGCAGATGAGCATCGTGGCAAAAATCAGGCAGAGCAGGATCATGGCGGAGTTGTGCGGCTCCTTGTGCAGCAGATACAGGATGGGCAGCAGCGGCAGCGCAGGCTTTATCGCGCCGTACCACAGCCTGTTCTTCTTGTCATAGTCGCGGTCCAGCATATCTGCCGTCCAGATCATGAGTGAGAATTTTGCCAGCTCCGACGGCTGGAAGGAGGCACCGCCCGGCAGATACACCCAGCGGTAGGTGCCGTTAGTGTCCTCCGGGCTGAGCAGCGCCAGGATCAGCAGCACAATGGTCATGATGTACAGACTCTCACTCATCAGACGCAGTGCGCGGTAGTTGATTTTGGACAGGATCCACATAAAGGCCAGCCCCACAATTGCAATCATGACCTGCGGTTTAATGATACTGTACAGTTTACCGCTGGTGGCGTAGGCGCTGGAATAGCTGGCCGAGAACAGCATCGTCAGCCCGAAGAACAAAATGCCCAGCAGCAGGGCGAGAAAGCCCCGGGAGACCGGCCCCCGCTCCAGCTTGGGCAGGCGTATGATGGGTATCATGCGCACAATATTTCCGATGGTATGGTCAAACAAAAGGCCCAGCAGTGTGCGCACAATGCTCACGGCAGTGCTCATGGGCAGTCACCTCCCTTAGGGGCAGAAACAGGCAGAGGCCGGGTAGGCCCGGCCCCGCTGCTTATGCCACACAGATGTAAAAAATTCCCATTGCCACACCGATGACGGCAATCAGCGCAAAAAAGCCGTCGATCTTGACCTCGCGCCAGCCGCGCATCTCAAAGGCGTGGTGGATCGGCGTCATGCGGAAGATGCGCTTGCCGTGGGTCGCCTTAAAATACGTGCGCTGGATGACGACGGTCATCGCGTCCCAGATGTAGACAATGCCGAAAAAGAGCACCAGTTCGGGGCGCTGCATCACAAAGGCCAGCGCCGTAACGATGCCGCCGAAGAACATGCTGCCGGTGTCGCCCATAAAGACCTTGGCCGGGTAGAAGTTCCAGACCAGAAAGCCCGCGCAGGCACCCGCCGTGGCAGCGGCGATCAGCGAAACATGTACAAAGCCCAGCAGACTGCCGGCCAGCAGATAGCCGATCATCGACACGAAGGTCACGCCGGTGCACAGGCCGTCCAGACCGTCTGTCAGGTTGACAGCGTTGACAAGGAAGATGATGCCGAAGAAGGCGATGGGATAGTAGAGCAAGCCCATGTCCACCAGCCCAAAAATCGGGAACTGGACCTGCGTGGTCAGCAGACCGAGGCTATGCAGGCCGAACATGAACCCGAAGGTCAACGCGATCTGCAAAATCATCTTCTGCGCCTCGGTCAGGCCGAGGTTGCGATGCTTGACGACCTTAATGAAGTCATCCAGAAAGCCGATGAGGCCCGAGCCGAACGCGAGAAACAGCACCAGCATACCGGCCTGCAGCTGCGGCATACCAAGCACCTCCGGCAGCTTAGGGCTGTACATGACCCAAACGATGCCCAGTGTGGCCAGAATGCCCAGAATAAAGCAGAGGCCGCCCATGGTGGGGGTGCCGTTTTTCTTGCTGTGCCATGTGGGGCCTTCCTCGCGGATGGTCTGGCCAAAGTGCAGCCGGTGCAGCGCCGGGATCATGAATTTGCCCGCCACCGCCGTGATGGCAAAGCCGCCGACGGCTGCCGCCGCCAACAGGGATGAGATTTGCTCCATGCCGTTGATTCCTCCAAACGTGTGTTGGGGTGCTTACCCCTGCGGCAATTCCTTATAGTATTCCTGCAGCAGCTGCTCCAGGCCCATGCTGTGGCTGGCCTTGACCAGCACAGCGTCACCGGGGCGCACGAATTGCCGTACATATTGTAGCACTTCTTCCGCCGTTTGGCAATGCACCGCTGCAACCCCGCGCGCTTTTGCGGCCTCGGCCATGGCGGCGCTGCGCGGGCCGTAGGCGATGAGTGCATCAACGCCCGCGTCAGCAGCCCACTCGCCGGTATGGCGGTGTCCCTCCTCGCTCGCACCGCCCAGCTCAAGCATATCGCCGAGCAGCGCGATCTTCCGGGCATTGGGCAGTGCCTTGAGGACAGAGAGCGCGGCCTTCATGCTGTCGGGGCTGGCGTTGTAGCAGTCCTCAATGAAAGTGATGCCGCCCTTTTCCACGATATGCTGGCGCATGCCTGTCGTCCGGTAGGTCGCCAGCGCAGCAGCGCAGCGGGCAGCGTCCAGACCCAGGCGGGTCGCGGCGGCGTAGGCAGCCAGCGCGTCGTAGACTGTGTGGATGCCCGCTGTCGGGATGGCGGCGTCGAACGTACCGTACTGCGTATCGACGATTTTGAAGGTCGTGCCGTTTGCGCCGGTGACGACATCCACCGCGCGGACATCGGCATTCGCGGCGTCAATGCCGAACCAGACCGGCCGCAGGCGGCTGGGGATGCTTGCCGTGGGCAGCAGGTCGTTGTCCGCGTTCAGGGCCAGCGGTGCGCCGTCGGGCAGGCCGGTGCAGATCTCCAGCTTTGCCTTCAGTATATTCTCGCGCGTGCCGAGATTTTCCAGATGCGAAACACCTATCATCGTGATGATGCCCGCGCTGGGCCGGGCACAGCGGGTCAGTCGCTCGATCTCACCCGCGTGGTCCATGCCCATCTCGACAACTGCGTACTCGGTGTCGTCGGTCAGGCGGAACAGCGTGTTGGGCACGCCGATGTCATTGTTCTGGTTGCCCTCGGTCTTGAGGGTCTTGCCGAAGGCGGAGAGCACCGCGTAGCAGAACTCCTTCGTCGTCGTCTTGCCGACGCTGCCCGTGACGCCGATCATTCTGGGGTTGAACAGCATCCGGTAGTTGGACGCCATGCGGATCATGGCCTTGCCGCTGTCCGGCACAATGACCGTGCGGTCCGCAGGCACGCCCTCGACGGGATGGTTGGCAACGATATATTCTGCGCCGCTCCGGTAGGCACCGGCGGCGTAGTCATGGCCGTCAACACGCTCGCCGGGGAAGCAGACAAAAACGCAGCCCGGCTCGACCTTGCGGCTGTCGGTCACAACGGCGCGGATGGTGACCGGCTCGGCCAGCGTCAGTCCGGCCAGCAGTTGATTGGCAGGAATGGTTTGCATGAAAAAGACCTCCTATACAGAAATGCAGCGTTTCGCAAAAGCCCGGGTGTCCCTGCGGGGATGCTTACCCCTCCTCGTTTGCCGGGTCGATCTCCTCGGTCACCGTCGGGGCGTCATTGGTGGTATCCTCTCCGCTGTCCATCGTCAGCGTTATGATCGTGCCGTAGGCAGCGGAGGTTCCGGCCTCGACGTCCTGCGCCACGACCTTGCCGCTGCTGTCGCCGGCGAACTGCACGTTCAGGTTGGCGGCCTTGAGCATCTGCTCGGCAAAGGTGCCGGTCTTGCCGACGACGTCGGGCGTTGTGGTCATCGAGTTCTGGTCGGTGGCCGTGTACAGGTAAATGGTGGAGCCCGCGGGCACCACGCTGCCGCCGACGGGGTACTGGTAGACGATATTGCCGCTGCTGGGGCCGATCAGCTTATGCTTGAGGCCCAGGCGGTTCAGCGTGACCTGCGCGTTCGTCCAGGTGTAGTCCAGGCAGGTCTGCACGGTCACCGTGCCGGTGGGGTTGTAGTCAGCGTCCTGCTCGATGCCCAGATAGGGCGCGATCTCGCTGATGATGTTGCCGACGACGGGGGCCACGACCTGGCTGGCATAGTCCTTGACCCAGCGCGGGTCATCCAGCAGGACGAAAACCTCGATCTCGGGATCGTCGATGGGCAGCACAGCGGCAAAGCTCATCATTTTATAATAGTCGCCGTCGCCGCGCAGATGGCGGTCCGTGCGCTCTGCCGTACCGGACTTGCCGCCGATGCGGTAGCCCGCCACGTAGGCGTTGGCGCAGGAGTGGTAGTCCCCTGCCCCGTGGACGTTGTTTTCCATCATGGACAGCAGCTGCCGGCTGACTTCTTCGGAGATGACCTGGCGGCGGATGTTCGTCTCGGTCTGGGAGATAATGTTGCCGTCCTTGTCAGAGATGGAATCCACGACATAGGGCGTAACAAGGTAGCCGCCGTTGGCGATGGCCGCTACGGCAGTGGCCATCTGCATCGGGGTGATGGACTCGTTCTGGCCGAAGGCCGCCGTGTACAGGTTTGTATCGACCTCTGCCATCTGCTCGGCGTTGTAGACGCTGGTCCAGCGGGTCTCGTTGGGCAGGTCAATGCCGGTGGGCTGGGTAAAGCCGAGCGCCTGGATATAATCGTAGAAGATCTGCGGCTTGAGCGTCTCTGCCGCCTGAATGAACCAGAGGTTGCAGCTGTGGTTCAGCGCACCTGCCATATCCAGCAGGCCGTGGACCTCGCCGTTGGCACAGCGGTAGGTGTGCTCCCACAGGTCGCTGCCCTCGTTGACTGTCAGGCTGCCGTTGCAGTAGAAGGTCTGCTCCGCACTCATAACACCGGAGTCCAGCCCTGCCGAGGCCGTGATGAGCTTGAACACCGAGCCGGGCATATACAGCTCGGTAATGTTCTTATTCTTCCACTGGGCCTCGCGCATCATACCCTGCAGCTGGGTAGCCTCGCTGGAGACCTCCTCGCCCTTCTCGTTCGTCGTCTTTTCATGGCTGATGATTCCGTCTGCAATGATGTCCTTGACGGCCTTCTCGCCCAGACGGCTTTCCAGCCAGTCAATGTCCTCCGCGTCGATCTCTGTTTTGGCCAGGATCTCGTTCATCTTGGGGTCGGTGATCGTCTTGGGGTCGTTGGGGTCAAACTGCTCAAGGGACGCCATTGCCAGGATCGCGCCTGTCTTGACGTTCATGACAATGGCGCTTCCGCGGCCATGGACCGTAAAGGTGCTCATCGCCTCGGTCAGGTACTCCTCGACGATGGACTGTACGTTCTCGTCGATGGTCAGGTTCAGGTTGCTGCCGTCAATGGCTTCATGCACGTCGGCCTGACCGCTGGCCAGCGGTTCACCGTAGGCATCCGTTTCGGCCACGCTGCGGCCCGGCGTACCGGCCAGCGTCTCGTCGTAATATTTTTCCAGTCCGTAGGCACCCGAGCCGTCCTCGTTGCAGAAGCCCAGCACCGAGGCCAGGAACTCCCCATAGGGGTAAGTGCGGGAGGCTGCCTGTTCGCTGGTCAGGTAGAGGATACGGGTTGCCTTGCCGGTTTTGGCCTCGCCGTCCTTCTTGTCCTCCTTTTCCTCGGTCTGCAGGCTCGTGTCCACCGCAGCGCCGTCCTTGAGGCGGTAACTGTCTGCATAGGCCAGGATAGCATCCGCCACGGGCTTTTCAACACTCTTTTTCACCACACGGTACTGGTACGGCTCACCGGTATCCTTGTTGGACGCCGTCAGCGCCTTGTACACAGTATCCGCCGTTGTGCCGTCGTCCAGCAGCTCGGCAATGTGCTCTGCCGCTGTGCGGATCTGGTCCTCCGTCGCCCCGCTCTCTAAAATGGAGGACGGGTCGGCCACGATGTTCCATACCGTGCTGCTCTTGGCCAGCAGCTTGCCGTTGGCGCTGTAGATCGAGCCGCGCACAGCGGGCAGCGTTGTGTCCTTCAGCTGCTGGGTCACAGCCTCGGCGCGGTAGCTCTCGGCATCACGCACCTGCCACACATACAGCTGGTAGACCAGCACGCCGTAGCAGACGAGGATAAATGCTATCATGCAAAACAGCGTCCAGTATTTTATGCGCTTGCTTGCCCGGGGACGATGCCGGGGGGAATGGTTGGGTCGTTGCTCTGTCATGGATACACCTTGTTATTTCAAAAGCCTTTTTGCCGACGGCAGCAAGGCCGTGCAGCAAAAAGGCTCGTAGCTGCATATTTTTGGTTGTTTCACGGGTTCAGGCTGTCCAGCAGGCTCAGCGCTGCCGTGCGCACCTCATCCAACAGGCGGCCCGCGGCACCGGTGTTCCGCTCAATGATGCTCTGGTCCTCCAGCTGGACGTAGGTGATCTGGCTGGGATCGGCCTTGACCAGTCCCAGCTCACCCTCGGCCACCTGCTGCAGACTGGCGCGGCTCGTGATGTCGTTCATCCGGGTGTTCAGGTAGTCGTATTCGCTCTGGGCCTCGGCCAGCTGGACGCTGACCTCATCGACCTGTGCGTTCAGTTCCATCAGCGTTGCACCGCTCATCAGGCTGCTGATTGCCAGCCCGCCAAACACGGCAAGGATCAGCACGATCACGGCAGTCCGCATCACATGGCGGACGCGGTTCAGGCCGTGGTTGCCGCCGCGCACCGCACGCACCTGCGGGCGCGGCGGGGGCTCCAGTTTCGGTGCTGCCGAGCCCTCGTGCAGCAAAACAGTTGTCATGAATAATGCCTCTTATGCTTTCTCCAACACTCTCAATTTGGCGCTGCGGCTGCGACGGTTGGTCTCCAGTTCCGCGGCGTCAGCCTCAATGGGCTTGCGGGTAATCAGCTTGGCCTTGGCCACACCTCCGCAGGTACAGATGGGCTGCTCCGGCGGGCAGGTGCAGCGCTGTGCCCAGCGGCGGAACTTGTTTTTAACGAGCCGATCCTCCAGGCTGTGGAAGGTGATGACGCAGAGCCGCCCGCCCGGGGCCAGACAGTCAAAGATGGCGTCAAGCCCCTCGTTCAGGGCGTCCAGCTCGGAGTTGACCGCAATGCGGATGGCCTGGAAGGTGCGGCGCGCCGGGTTCTTCGCCTTGCGGCGCTCTGCCGGGGGCACGGCGGCGGCGACGATCTCGGCCAGCTGCAGCGTGGTCAGGATGGGCTGCTCTGCCCGCGCGGCGACAATTTTGCCCGCGATCTGCCAGGCATACGGCTCCTCACCGTAGTCACGCAGGATGCGGGTCAGCTCCTCACGATCCAGCGTGTTGACCAGATCCGCGGCGGTGGGGCCCTGCTGGCTCATGCGCATATCGAGCGGCGCGTCGGCATGGTAAGAGAAGCCGCGGGCCGCGTCGTCCAGCTGGTGGCTGGACACGCCGAGATCGAGCAGGGCCCCGTTGACCGCCGGGATGCCAAGCTCCGCAAGGACGCGGGCGGCCTCACGGAAATTGACCTGCACCACCTGCGCCGGCAGACCCTTGAGCCTTTCGGTGGCGACTGCCACCGCATCCGGGTCCTGATCGAGCGAGATCAGACGTCCTGTGGTCAGGCGTTTGGCGATTTCTCTGCTGTGACCGGCGCCGCCGGCGGTGCCATCCAGATAGATACCGGCGGGGTCGATGTTCAGCCCGTCCAGACAAGGCTGCAGCAGTACGGGGATATGTGAAAATTCCATGTGTTATCGTCCTGTTTTGTTAAAAGTCAAGGTCTTCCATCGCAGCGGTGAAATCCTCATCGCTCGTTTCCTGGTTGGCGTTCCACGCCTCGGTGTTCCAGATCTCGGCAAAGCTGCGGCTGCCGATGATGGTCACATCGTGGTCGAGGCCCGCGTACTCCCGCAGCTTGGCGGGCAGCTGAATGCGGCCCTGCTTGTCCGGGGTGACCTCGACAGCGGAGGCGTAGAGCATACGGCTGACCTTGCGGCCCTTGACGAGGCCCTTTTCCTCAATTTTGGCGGCGACCTTTTCGAACTCCTCCGCCGGGAAGGCGGCCAGGCAGTGATCCAGCCACCGGGTCACGATGAAGGTCTCCCCCATCGCGTCCCGGAAGCGGGCGGGAAAGTTCAGACGCCCTTTTGCGTCGATTGCGTAATCATACTGACCGACGAGCATCCGGCTTCCCCTCCCTTCGTCATACTGCACAAATCTTCGGCAAGATTTTTTACGTCGCTGCGTTCAGTTTGTTAATAACTCTGTGGAGAACGTGGAAAACTACCCATTCTTCCCCACTTTTGTTGTTATTCACACCACAATTACCCACCTGTGGTAAAATAATAGTACCATTTTATTCAGCAAAAAGCAAGGGCAGGCAGGGAAAAACTGCGCCATGAATTGATTTTTCACAGTTTGTACAAAGGGATCGGGATGCAGGTCAGCAGTTTGCAGCAAATGCGCACGCGGCAAAATTCCTGCCCCCGGGCAAAGAAAAGCGCCGCACCATATTGCACGGTGCGGCGTTGTTTTTTTACATATTGTGTTGCTATGGGCAGAAATGTGCCGTGAATAACAACACCTCTGCATTTTTTTACTTGGGCATGTTATTCTTGGGGCGGGCGGCGCTGCGCAGATTCATGCGGGTGTTCTTGATGTCCGCCATGCTTCGGCCCAGCACCTCCTCGGCGTTCTTCAGGATCGTTTCGCAGTACAGGGTCGCCTTGCGGGTCAGTTCCTTGGCGCTCTTCTGGGCAGCGGACAGGATCTCCGCCGCGTGCTGCTGACTGCGCTTGACGATCTCCTGCTCGCTGGTCAGGACGCGGGCGCGCTCCTCTGCCTGCTGAATGATGCTTTCGGACTCAATGCGGGCGTTCTGCATGATTTGCTCGCGGTCATTCACGATTTTTTTGCTCTCTCGGATCTCGTCGGGCAGGTTGTTGCGCACCTCATCGATAATATCGCGCATACGGTCCACATCGACCATGCGCTTGGAAGCGGAGAACGGAACTATCGTCCCGGCCTCCAGCGTTTCCTCCATCATCTCCAACAGTTCTTCAACGTTCATACTTCTTCCCCTCTCTCATAGCGGCTGACCTTGATCTTGCCGTAGTTGTACTGCTTCACCAGCGTCAGAGCGCCCGCCTGCTCGGGCAGGTCGGCCTCGCGCTCGGTCTCGCAGAGCACGACCCCGCCGGGGGCCATCTTAGCGGCCAGCAGCGGCAGCACGGCAGCCACGGTATCATGGTGGAACGGCGGATCCAGCAGAGCCAAGTCAAACGGCCCGCGGATGTTGGCGAGAAAGCTCTCGGCCTCGCCCTGGCGTATATCACTCTGGCGGTCCACCCCTGCCGTTTTGCAGTTGGCCTTCACAACGGCGAGCGCCTCGGCGGAGCGGTCCACAAAGAGGCAGCTTTTGGCACCGCGGGACAGAGCCTCGATGCCCAGCTGGCCGCTGCCTGCGAACAGGTCCAGCACCCGTGCCCCCGGCACCAGGAACTGCACGCTGGAGAACATGGCCTCCTTCACACGGTTGATGGTCGGGCGGGTAATGTCCTCGCCCGGCAGGGCCTGCAGATTTTTGCCGCGAGCTGTTCCGGCAATCACGCGCATGGTGCCGCACCTCTTTCCTCTCAAAATTTCGTTTATACAGATTCAGTATTTATTATGGTGCTTTGAGGTAGGATTGTCAAGGGTGCAAAATGTAAAATAAAATGGCAAAAGGGTAACAGAGGCAGGAAAACACGGCCCGGTGGGCTTGACAAACACCCCCGCAGATGGGTATAATAGGTACTGTTGTTACGCGGCTGTCGTACAACGGCTAGTACATCAGCCTTCCAAGCTGAGGACGTGGGTTCGACTCCCATCAGCCGCTCCAATAAAAAATCCCTGTGTCACATTCAGACGCAGGGATTTTTTTATTGCAGAACGCAGCCGGGGCGAACAGCATTCGCCCGCCGGGCCGGTTTCCGATTACAGCTTCACCAATTCCGCCTTCAGGTTCTTCAGTTCCTTCTCCAGGCGGTCCTTGTCCTTGTTGTAGTCCTGGTAGGCCTGCAGGCGAGCTTCGACGTTGGGGTCCTCGGCGGAGAGATAGCCGCTGTTCATCGAGGCTGTGTAGCTGAACTTCTTCAGCGTGCCGTTGAAGTCGATGACCATGAACTGGCCCTCGGCGGGCCGGACCGTGCCTGCGCCGAACATTTTATGGTTGATTTTACAGCCGGTCAGGTCGGGCAGCGCAGCAGGGTTTGCCAGCAGCTCCTGCAGTTCCTGCTCACACTCGCCGATGCGGATGCAGAGCTCGGCGCGGTCCGTCTTCTCCTTCACAGCCTTTGCGCGCTCCCTGCTCGTCGAGTCGCGGGTGTAGCCCTTCGGATAGAACTGCTCGGCGTAGGCCGTGTGCAGGATGTCGTACACAAGCAGGTGCAGCGCGTCGTCGATGCCGCCCAGCTCCTGCTCCGCGTAGGCTTTGTGCAGGGCGATGATCTCCGGGTAGTTCTCCAGCGCGTGCAGCAGGTCGTTGCACATCGTGTAGTAGCGCGGCAGGTCCAGCGCCGTGCCGCCGCCAAAGTCTGCCTCATACCCAAAGTAATCTGCCCACGCCTTCGCCTCGCTGGCCTGATAGAAGTAGTTCGCGTGCGGCTCCCACAGGTTCAGGAAGAACACCGCGTTGGCCGTGTTCATCGTGTACTTGCTCATGCGCGGGAACACGCGGCGGAACCGCCCGTTGATCTGGTCAGCGAACAGCTCGGCGCGGCCCCGGCGCTTGGAAATATCACCGCCGTCCTCATTGTACAGCCAGCGGAAGCACTCGCGGACGAGTTCGATCTCGCTGTCGCGCAGCATCAGGTTCTGCAGGCCGCCGATGGGCTGCAGGGCCGGGTTGTCCAGTGTCGGCTGGGCCTGCTGCATGGCATCGGCAAACATGGCCGGAAAGTCGCTGTCCTCGATGTCCCAGTTCACGCCAAAGCAGTCCACCGCGCGCCAGACCGTTCCCTCATCGGCTGCCGCGCGGGCTTTGCAGTGCTGAACGTATTGTGCAAGGATCCCATTCAAATTCTCAGTATTCAAACCAATTCCTCCTAAAAAAATCAGCCTTCCCATTATAAAAGACCCTGCGCGGAGCGTCAAGACCGCAAAACGACAAAAAGCCCCCTCTTTCGAGGGGGCAAAATCATCAGAAAATTTACAGGCTCGAGTAGCCGAAGCTGTTGACAAGCGCATCAATTTTCTTGCCCTGCCTGCACCACGGGCAGCTGTGGGAGTCGTAGGTTTCGTAGTCGGGAAGGTCGTGGGTGTCAAAGATGCTGGCCACGGGGTAGCCTGCGCACTCCTTGACCGACGCAAAGATCGACGCGATGCCGACGGGATCGCCGCCGTAGTAGCGGATGGCCTCGACAGCGCCCTGCACGGTGAAGCCGGTGGTGACGGACGCCGCCAGCACCAGTACATGCTTACCGGCGATCATCGGGGCGGTGTTTTCGCGGAAAAGCAGCTGGCTGCCGGTGGTGTGCTCCGGCGTAACGACGTAGATCGTCTGGTGGGCATTCATATTCGTATAGCCGGCCTTTGTCAGCTCACTGGCCATGCAGGCGCCGATGACCTCGGTGCCGTCCAGGCAGAGGATCGTGTCCACAATGGTCGTAGACTTGTACTCTCGCACCAACTCGGCGGCGGCAGCGCGTGCCTCCGACAGGCGGAACTTTGTCAGGGTGACATCAATGTAGTAGTTGATATGGCTGTGGCTGGTGGCATAGTGCCCCTTGCTGACGCGCAGCTGCAAATTCGATTTGCCGGTGGGCAGTTTTACAAGATTCATCGCCATGGTGGTCTCCCCCTTAATGCTTTAACTGTTTATGGTACTATTGTACAAATTTGTGTATCAAAATACAAGGAACGCATTGCCCAAAATCCGGTGTTGATTTTTGGGCAGTTTTTCTTCGAGATTGACCAAACGGCACTTTTGTGGTATAATAAACCAACAATTTATAGTGGGGAGGTTTGCGGATATGGGCTACAAATTGGCGGCAAGCAACGGCGACACGCTGGCTGTGCCGCAGCTTGTCCTGACCCATCTGACCCAGACCGACGGCGATACGATCCGGGCCGCACTCTACATTTTGCAGACCCACGACACCGACCCGCGCACGATGGCCCGCGCACTGGCACTGCCCAGCATCGAGGCTGCCAAGCGCACCCTGCAGTACTGGGCCGGTGCCGGGCTGCTGGTCAGTGAGCGTGGGGCCGCCCCTGCCCCGGCAGCCGAGCCTGCGCGGGTCGATCTGGCCAGCGTGGCCAACGACCCCTATGTTGCCGTTCTGTGCCAGGAGGCGCAAAGCATCTTCGGTAAAACGCTGAGCCGCAGCGAGATGCAGCGGCTTGTGGGGCTGTACTTAAACGACGGCTGGCAGCCCGATGTCATTCTGCTCTGCTGCGCCGAGGTCACCCGCCTGGGGCGACGCACCATCGCCGCCGTGACCCACCTGCTGGCCCGCTGGCGGGAGGACGGCGTTGAGACCGGCGAGGACGCCGAGCGCTGGCTGCAGCGCGCCAAGCAACGCGAGGCCTGGTGCCAGGATGCCGCCGCACAGTTTGGCATTGAGCCGCGTGCACTGACGAACTGGGAGCGCCGCACGATTGCCCGCTGGCACGAGGAAATGGGCATCGGGCGCGAGATGATCGACGAGGCACTGCTGCGTGCCAACGGTAAAAACACCGTGCGGTACGTGGACGGCATTCTGCGAGCCTGGCGCGCCCAGGGCATCACGACGATCGACGCCGCGCGCCGTCAGGGCCAGCTGGAGGGCAGCAACATCGTGATGACCGAGCGGCCCAACGCCCAGCCGCCCGCCGCCAGCGCCCAGAAGGACCTGTTCAACCGCAACTGGGCGGCCATGTTTGACGAGGAGGGGTAACCTATGCGCACAAAAGACGAACTGTTCCGCGCCGCGCAGCGCGAGGTGGCAGCCTACCGCCAGCAGGCCGTAATGCAGGCCGAGACTGCCCGCCGCGCCGCCTACGCCGCTCACCCGGCGCTGGCCGAGGC
>OLOO01000654.1_pt1 | contig 29064 bp, 30 predicted proteins | sample 1672621 | NCBI WGS metagenome assembly OLOO01 (sample SAMEA3136706, study PRJEB25190) | human gut metagenome | biome: human gut; feature: human-associated habitat; material: faeces | place: Austria | collected 2013 | reverse complement strand
TGATCACCTTAAATCCAAGCAGATCCACATAAAAATGTTTTGATTTTTCATAATCACTTCCAATAATTGCAATATGATGAATGGTATCAAACATAACTCTCTTTCCTCCGTTTTTCATATGTTGATATATATTTTCTCATATTTTATCACAGTAACGATATATGTGGAATAGTCATTTCCTTTTCTACTTATCGCTCCACAAAACAGAACATTTATTTTGAATAGTGTTATTCATATGAGACCCCCTGTTCCAAAATCTCTATCAGTTGTTTGATTTGATAGGCTTTTAATTCTTTTTGTGGATGTGGCTTATGGAACAATATGCTTCCATGTTCATCGCTTACGAACATGATATCTTTTATGCAGTCTTTTTTGAAGTGCAATAGTCATAAATTCAAGATGCTCGACGTCATCCTGAGTTCTGAAACAAAATTGATCCTCGAGACGGTTTGGTAAAAGTTTTTCAATCGTTTCTTTGTCTGCATTTGGAGTTCCTGGCTCACCGGCGCCTTCACCGCTGATATAAATCTGAAGGGTAGGCTGTCTGATCGTCGGCAATCTTTCCACCGATGATATCAATTACGTTGTATTTTTTCAGGAGCTGAGGAAAGAAGTCTTTCTTTCGATTGGACGCTACAAAATGTAGCCATTCAATACTGGGTTCTTGAAAAAAGTAAGCGAGAATGTTTGGATCATAGTGAAATTTGTAGACGGATATTTGTCCGTCAGCTGGATCAAAGTTTTTTGGAACAGCACCGATGTGTTTTGCCTTGCGAACAGAAAGCTGGACATAGTTGTATGCCTGTTCATAAGATGAGGTTAAATAAAAGCCACGACCAAAATCGAGACCACCCATACAGAGACTTAAGTCGATATTAAGAATACTGACATAACTTCCGTGGTAGAGAAGCATTCCATCTTCAAGTCCTATCATACGGTAACACCTCGATTCTTGAGCAGGGTTTCAACATCATGCAAAGCACATTCGTAGCTATTCAAATGAAGAATGTCATAGCAGTCGGCGATAAATCCGAGAATGTCGTATTTCTTAAACAGCTCTGCGCAGTCGCTGGGAGACATTTTCCACTTGGATTGAGCCATCCGAAAGACCCAGCACTGCATATCGGCAATATCAGTTTTATTAAGCTTTATGTATGCAACAGGCACACGTGCACAGGAAGCGTGTGATCTTACTGTAAAATCTGTCAATTTCAGATCAACTGGTACTACTATTGATATAGTAGGAAAAGGTTCAAAAGCACGTCGCATACGTATTCCTGACACTTGTGCATCTATGCTTAAAAAATATATTAAACATCGCAGAATAGAAACAGAACCTGACAGACATATATTTTCGAGTCAGATGCATGAGCGTATGACAATATCATGCGTGGAAGAAATATACAAAAAATATATAAAACTCGCTAAAGAAAAAATGCCCAATCTTTTCAAAGAAGAACACTATTCACCTCATAGTATGAGACATACAACCGGACAACATATGTTAGAAGCGGGAGTTCCGATTATGGTAATAAAAGCTTTCCTGGGACATGCATCAGTTCAAACGACACAGATTTATACAGAAAGTCCACAGGCAACAGTTGATAAACATATCCGTGAATGGAACGAAATGAATTTTCCGCGTTCGATTTATATTGATGAAAAAGACTTGGAAGAAAGAAATGTTCCTGATTTTTTGAAGAGCCACTAATAGGATATCATTATTCGAGAAAATTTCTTAGAAAGTCTTAATTTCTAGGCTTTCCAAAAGATTATCTCGAATAATAATTCTATTCTAATGATTGAGTTTTCTCTTGGAATGCAGGACCAGGTGGAAGAGCTGACCAAACAAGTGCAGGAATTAAACAATAAGATGCAGTTGATGTTGGAACAGCTCGTTCTTTCCAATAAAAGCAGATTTGGTCGTTCCAGTGAAAAAATGTCAACGGAAGGGCAAATCTGTTTTATGGAAGTAGATGGAACAATTGTATTCTTCAATGAAGCGGAAGCGGTCTGTGACCTGGATGCACCAGAGCCGGATGACCTTGCATTAAAAGTACCAAAAAAGAAAAAACAGGCAGGAAAAAAAGTAGCTGACCTGGAAAATCTTAAGGTACAGCGAATTGACCATCACCTAAGTACAGAAGAACTGACTGCTAAGTTTGGTGAAAACGGCTGGAAGCAGCTTCCAGATGCGATTTCCAGATGTTATAAATTCATTCCTGCAAGTGTGGAAGTAGAAGAACATCATATCGGTGTGTATTCCAGCAAGCTGAATGAACATATGGTAAAAGCACCGCCTCCAAAAAATCTGCTTCATGGAAGTCTGGCTTCCCCTTCTCTTGCTGCGGCAATCATGAATAGGAAGTACGTGAATGCTATTCCACTTTATCGCCTGGAAAAAGAATTCGAGCGGTATGGTCTTGCAATTACCCGCCAAAACATGGCAAACTGGATGATTCGTCTTTGAGAAGAATATTTGGGGACGATATATAATTATCTCCATAAACTTCTATACGATTACCACGTAATCCAGGCAGATGAAACGCCAGTGCGCGTAAATAAAGATGGACGAAAGGCAGGAAGCAAGAGTTGGATGTGGGTCTATCGTTCCGGATATCTCCATCCAGAGCGTCAGATTATCCTTTACGAGTATCAGAAAACCCGAAATGCATCCCATCCCCGAAACTTTTTGAAAGATTATACTGGTGTATGTGTAACAGATGGATATCAGGTGTACCATACACCGGAGAAAGAGCGGGAGGATTTAATGATAGCGGGATGCTGGGTTCACTGCAGACGCCGATTCCATGAAGCCTTGGAAGTGATACCAAAAGCGCTTCAAAAAGAATCCATCCTAAATCTCCTCATGAAACAGATACAGGCTATCTATCGTGAGGAAGGGAAGTTATCGAAACTTTCTGCGAAGGAAAGACAGATACAGCGTCAGCTGGTGGTAAAACCACTGGTGGATGCCTTCTTTGCGTACTTAAAACAGAAGGAAGCAAGCGTAGCAAAAAGTGGAAAAACTCGAGAAGCCTTTACTTATGCCTTAAATCAGGAACGCTACTTAAGGGTGTTCCTGGAAGATGGAGAAATTCCAATGGATAATAATGCCAGTGAACGTGCCATTCGTGGATTCTGCATTGGGAAGAAAAACTGGGAAATGATTGACACGATTCACGGTGCAACCAGTTCCGCAATTATCTATAGTATTGCAGAGACAGCCAAGGCGAATAACTTGAAGCCGTATGACTATTTTGAATATCTGCTTACAGAGATTCCAAAACATGTGGAAGATAAAAATACAGGTTTCCTTGAAGAATTACTGCCCTGGTCAGAAACGCTGCCAGAGCATATCCGAAAGCCAAAGAAAACAAGTGATGAATGATTGGACCGCAAAAGCGGTCTTATCTTTGTCAAGGTACTCTTGTTTCACCGTTTACTCCAAATCAGGCATGGTCAATCGACATTACTTACATCCCCATCAAGCACGGATTCTTGTATCTGACAACTGTAATCGACTGGTACAGTCGTTGTATTGTGGGCTGGGAAGTGGATGATACTCTGGATACCAGAATGGTTCTAAATGCATTAAAAAAAGCATTTATGGTTGCAAAACCTGTTATCCTGAATTCCGACCAGGGTTGCCAGTTTACAAGCAATGAATACAAGGATTATCTCAAAGAGAACCGTGTCCGTCAAAGTATGGATGGTAAAAGTCGCTGGGCAGATAATATTATGATTGAACGCTGGTTTCGGAGTTTTAAATATGAGGAAGCCTATCTTACTCAATATAGCAATATCCGTGAAGCACGGAAAGCAATCGAAAAATATGTGCATACTTACAACTTTGAACGTTGTCATTCTGCAATTAAGAATCAGACACCCGCATCCTGTTACTATCCAATCCTGCTACTTGATAACCATGTCGCCTAGTGGAGGGGAGTTTCTCCCCTTACTCAGTTACATATATCAGTTCATTATAAAAAGCTTAAATTTTTGTCTTGACAACTGAACCACTATACTTCTTCATTATTTTTAAAATTAATTTTTTTAACAATTGTATAAAGCTATGAAAATCTCGCATCCAAAAATTTAATATAAAAAAAGCAAGTAATGTTATCAGGGCGGTAACAATGCCCGACACAAAAAAGGTTCCCCAATTTAATTGTAGCATTATTTTTTTGCATATCATCTGCGCAATTGCACATGACAGACCAATACAAAACAAATGATAAAGATATTTTCCGTAGTATACAATCGGACTTTTTTCAAAAATATAATGATATACCATCCACGCATCAAACCACCAAGTTGTTAAAAATCTACTAATGATAGTTGCTAGAATAACTCCTGCCACTCCCCAATTTTTCACCAAAATTAACGATAATACCAAGTTTAATATTGCACTGCAAGCCGGACGATATCTTCCTTTATAAAATAATCCACACGCATCCTTATAAGTAATTACTGCATTTTGTAAGCCTGATGTTGCAAGATTTGTAACCACAAGTATCGCAATTGTATTTGACAGTACAAATCTCTTTCCAAACCATAACTCAATAAACGGAGACATTAAAATATAAAGTAATACACTAAAAAATCCATAAATCCAAAAATTAGCAAAATTTAAAGTTTTAAAAAACTCTTCTACTTTTTCTTTCATTTCTGTTGCATAAAGGTTTCCAATAGAAGGTGTGTAGCTATTAAAAAACATCGTACAAATTGCAATTGCAACCATCCAGAAGTAATTATAATTCTCATACTTTCCGACCATTGCAACTCCAATAAAAGCTGAGATAATAATATTATCTGTAGAAGAAAGCACCTTACTACTAATCTTATATAAAGCCATTCCTTTAATATTATCTTTTATCTTTGTTTTTTCTTCTATTTTCAGTTCCTGTATATCTGCCTCTTTTATATATGGATAAAGTTTCTCAGCCATTCTTGCCGATATATAGTTCTTACAAATCGTTACTGCAATATTTATCGCAACGAACAGAACAAAGCTATGAAAAACTAATAATACAAGGCACTGTAAAACAGCATTTATCATCTGGCAAATCATATTCAATCTTGTAATTTTATATTCTTTCTGATCTGCTCCGATAATTGCACTTTTATAAGAAAAAAAGCAATAAGAACTAACAGCCTGTACTAAATATAGTAAATAAATTGCATTAACATTCACTAATTCTGCTTTGTCTTTAATAATATAAGGAAGAATAGGAAATAGTAAAATTCCAATTCCCAGTATTACGATTCCGATCATTACATATGATTTTTTATACAACTGCATCAAGGATTTTACTTTTTCTTTATCTTTTTCTGCTAACGGTTTATACATTGAAAAAGTAATTGCTGTACCAATCCCTAACTCTGCTAAATCTAAAATTGAAAAAATACTGGAAAATAAACCGCTAATTCCCAAGTATTCTTCTCCTAAAGTCCATAACAATATTGTTCTGTTAAAAAACTTTAATATTAAAATCAATACATTGCTCGCAATAGAAAATAGAATGTTATATAATGCTTTTTCAGTTCTTCCCATAATTTATATTCCTTATCTCGGTTATACCCTCCTTGGGTTAACAATCAGTATCTTTTTATTTTCTAATACTCGTTTTGGATTTATTTCCATTAACAACTCTGCATATCCTTCTGAATAATTTTCACTAATATATGTATAGATATTTTTTAATCCTGGCCTTCTCTCAAAACAATCATGACAATCACTTGCTATAATTTGCACCAGATTTGCATCTAATAACAAAAAGGCCGTCTCTTCTTCTCTTTTTCCAAACCTTCCTGCAAGACTTCCCTTGTTAATTTGAATTCCATAATTTAGCCGATTCCATTCGTACACAATAGATGGATGATCTTTTACCACACTATATCGTTCCGGATGTGCTATAATCGGTCGAAATCCTTGCTCACATATTTTTTTTAAAATTAAGAACATGGTTTCTGCATCTTCCTCAAATTCAAATTCTACCAACATGTATTTTGATTGTCCGATTGGAAGCACTTCATGATTCTGAATCTTCTTCTCAATATCATAGGTACCAAATACTTCCATTCCTAAATGAAGCGTTGCTCCTATTTTTCTTTTTAAGAGTTCTTCTTGCAATTTTCTGTACTGGTTTCTTAATTTAGAAAGTTCAAAATTTTCATACAGTCCCATAATATTGCCATGAGGAGTTAACAAAATTTCTTTTGTTCCATTTTTAATAGAACTGCCAATCATTTCGATTGCGGTTTCCATTGTCTCAGCACCATCGTCTACTCCAGGCAAAATATGTGTGTGCATATCTATCATGTCGGTTTACTCCCTTTAATTTTCTTCCCAAAATTGAAACTGCCCGATTAGTGTGTCTCCTTCATAACAACGAATCACTTCACTTGGATCAATCTCAAATAATTGGTCAAAACTTTGTACCTCATTATCGCTTGCTTCTGTTGAAGTCCCATCCCAACATCGGTCAACTTCAAATTCCTTTTCTTCTTTTTCCGTTACAATCTTAAGTGTTCGAGATTCCATAGAATCATTGGTTACAGAAACATAAACTTTTCCATCCTGTTCAAATACAGAAGTAACATATAACTGGTTAACATTTTGAATTTCTGACTGTTCAGGAATATCTACTTTTATTTCGCGCTTTCCATATCTGGCAGAATCTCCAATTTTAATATTGTTTATTTCATATTGCATATTTGTATATTCTTTATCCTGATTTTGCAAAATATAAAAGGAGTAATTTCCTCCATTTAAGTATAAGTCAGACAGACTGATTTTTCCATATCCTTCTTCTTCTAACTTTATAAAAACGCATGAATTTTCATAATACTTTTTTGCTATAAAAGGTTGTTCAAATCTGGTATTCCTTATTTCAATATTAATCTCTTCTTTTGTATTTGATGCTACCTGAACACCATCTGCATGAGAATCCTTTGATAAGCCGCATCCCCGCACATAACAATTTTGAATGGAGACATTCGTATCTGCTTTAAATGCATCTTGATACATATCATGAATATAACAATTTACAAACTTAAAATTCATTCCTGTATTAAACGCAGCATTGTAATAACTTCCTTCACAATTTTCTACCGTCACAGTATTCCCAGCTTTTACGTAATCATTTGTCAATTGCACTGCATAGGATAAATTTTGATTTCCAATAAATTTTGCATTTGATATTTTAAAATCACCTATCGGTTCTTTAAAATAGATACCATAGTCTTTCAGGACAAAATTTGAAATTTCATTTCCATATTCCTCTACAAACTTTTTCGTGATATAAACGAGATTATTATTAATATAAGCATCTGGATATAAAGTCAAAAAATCCGATAATTCTCCATTTGTCCCTGTGTTATAAGAATCTGGAATCGTTTCTTTAGCGTCTATTCTTTTCGCTAATTTTATTGTCGGTTTTATCTCAGCTACAAGCTGAGTACTTTCTTCATAATTACTTGTTTCTGTCTGTTTACCAGTATCAGGCTCTTTCTCATTTTTATACTTAAATTTTGAAAATAAAATAAATACTATAAGAAAAAGTAATGTTAAAAATATACATTTTTTTTTCATAATCTTCTCACCTTATTAACTGCTCTACAATTTCTTTCATTTTTTTCTGATAGCTAACCCCTTCTGTCTGTAACTCTATTCCATATTTTTCCAAAAGAGCCTGATACTCTTTAGAATTCATAACTTTTTTAATCAGTACTTCTAAATCTGTATCTTTCTTAAAAACCGGGATTTCTTTCATTAGCTCTCTTGCAATCGAATATTTCCATACTCTTGTTTCGGGAAAATCACTTAAAATCAATTTTTTACCTGCCAAAAGTGCCAGTTCATAAAATGTAGAATAATCACAAATCACGATGTCTGCAGCGATTAAATACGGTATATAATTTTCCTCCGGTTTTCTGACTATAAATCCTTCTTTTTTTAGTGAATCTACATAAGGACCAGATGGCTCAATGTCCGGATCATATTTGAAATATTCTCTTGGATGGTCTGACAAAATAAAGCGATATCCTTTTTCTTGTAATTTTTTACATTCCTCTACCAATTCAGGTCCAACACTTTGAAATAAACATTCTTTTCTCCAAGTACTAAATACCGAAACCACAATTTCTTTTTCTTTTATTCCTAATTGTTTTCTATACTGATAATAGTTCTTTTTTTCTTCCAAGATTGCTTCACTATATTTGTATCCTACATGTTGAATCACTTTTTTTAATTTTGGCTTTTCTTCTCTTAATAATTCCACATATCGTTTGTTTGGCTCACACATTACCGCAAATTTAGGCTCTCCGTCTACATCCAATGCCCAATGGTCTGTATAGGCGTATAAATTATCTCCTCCATCCAAACTGATAATATGAAGCCCATGATTAATATAAATAGCCGGCGCATCTTTATGACAAAAATGAAATGGTAAAAAGGTGTCTGCGCATACAATCAAATTCCAGCTATGAAAGACTACCTTTTTATACTCTCGAATCGGTGTAATCTCCCGATTCTCTATAACTCGCTGTATCCCAGCCTCTTGATTTTTTTTGGTATATTTATTTTCTCCATCAATATAAAATAAAAAAAAGCGAACTTCTTCCATATCATTTATATTATTATAGAAGTCAATAATATGTTCTTCCATCGTAACAGAATCACAATAGAGCAAAATATCCTTTTTTTTCTTTACCTGTTTGATAAATGGTTCTACCCTTCTAAGTGCACTTCTGATCATCCGAATTGATTTATCATAGTTATCATTCACTTTTTTTCTCCCCATCATTCGATTTCATTAAAATTTTCTATTGCATATTTCAAATCTGTCTCATCATCTATTTCAAACCAGTCTTTTTCATCTATTTTTACAATCTTTATATCATGAGTATTATAATAAATAATAGATCCTAAAACCTTTTCATAATAGCTGTTTTTATCTTCTGTCTCAATATAGAACTTTACTGCCGGAAACAAATGATCTTTTATAAAATGTTTTTTCATCTTATAAATGTTTACTGTCTTCCATGCATTCGTATAATCAAATTCTGCTCCTTGCATATCTTTTAAAACCAAGCTTTTCGCATTTCCATTCTGATCAGCCATAATAACTGTGCCGTTCATTGTCTTCTGATTATATTTACTTACTAAAATAGAACATTCAGCTTCTGAATGATTTAATTGTTTCAAGACTTCTTCCTGATAAAGTAAGTCTCCCTCTAACATTAAAATATCATCGTTAATATACTCTTGGGCTAAATAAAAACTATAGATATTATTTGTATGCTCATACAAGCAATTTTCAACATAGATAATTTTCATATTCTTGTATTCAAATCCATATTTTTCTATAATCATTTCTTTTTTATATCCGACTACAATAATTGTTTCTTTCACGCCCTGTTTAATTAACTGTTCTAATGCATTTGTTAATAAACAAATTTCATGAACTTCTATTAACACTTTTGGTTTTCTATCTGTATACTGTTTTAATCTTTTTCCCATTCCTGCTGCCAAAATTAATCCCTGCATCGTTCTCTCCTTATATCTTCATCGTTGGATTCTTAATTATCTTTTGAAACATCGTAACAAATTCTTTGTTATGCTTTCGAATATATTCTTTTGTCCTAACAAATAGAAACACAACTGCATCGCATTTAACAGTATGTAGCGCTTTTATTATACCATATACCATGAATCGATCCGAATTATCAAATTCTTTCCAAAATTGCTTAGCATTTATCTTCTTCAAATACTGCTTATAGGCTCTGTACTCTTTTTTAATCTCTTTAAAATAGCCAGAGACCCCCGAATCACAAATTCTACAATACACCATATGATATCGATAGGCTAAATATCCCATGAGATTATGCTTAATAGACGGATCTTTTATATTTTCTTCCTGCTTTATAAAATTATAAAGTGTCTTTATACATTTTTGTTCAATTATTTCATTCTCACTATGTGTTACTTTTGTAACCAAACTATTTTCATGGTTAAAATAGGAATAAACTTCCTCCGTTATATAATATACTTTATTAACATATTGAAAATATTCAAAATTAAATAACGCATCTTCGCACATATTAAGCTCACGATCAAATTGTATCTTATGCTTCATAATACACTCTGTTTTATAAAGCTTATTCCATACCACACCATAATAAAAGCTAAATGCATATTTTGAAAAGTCTAAAAACAACCTTTGCTTGTCTTGAATTCCTGTTAACTCTGATTGCCACACTTTTCTTTCCGAAAAAAACTTTCCTATCACAAGCTCTGCTTTCGAAGCCTCCGCACATTTTATCATTCGCTCCAAAGAATCAGATGGAATTCTATCATCTGCATCCAAAAAGCGAATATACTGCCCCTTTGCTTTTAAAATTCCTTTGTTTCTGGCCTGTGAAACACCACCATTTTTCAGATGATACACTTTAAACTTTGAATTTTTTGCACAAAAATGATCACATATTTCTCCACTTTTATCTGTGGAGCCATCATCAATCAAAATTACTTCATACTGATCAAAGCTTTGTTTCGCAATATCTTTCAGCAATGTTTCAATATACTTTTCGCAATTATATACCGGAACAATAATACTCACCTGGATTTTCATAGTTGTGTTTTCTCCTGACTTTTTCGAAACCAGCATAATTTTGTTATAACTTTTATTGCCCATCCAAACCTCTTCATCAAAAAGAGCTGCCGTTTTAATACTTTATTTTCGGTTTTCGCTTTTTTTAAATATTCTCTTGTTTTTTCTTCTGAAAATAGAAAACAGATTCTTTTTATTTTTTCCCAGACTGAAAATCCTTTATATTTTTTAATACTTGATGCATATACAATCTTTTTATGGATTAAATCCGCATAATAATAAGACAGATCTAACTGATATTTCGGAAGCAATTCTTCTAGCTTGTCTCCAACTCGCTCTATATATCGATCTACATTTTCATTAAACGTAGATAAAACAGATCCCTGTTGCATATAGTAGTAAGTATAAAAAGGCTGCGATACAACCGAAATTCTTCTTGCATGTTGGATTACTTCTAATGAGAATAATAAGTCTTCATAAACTTTCATATCCTCTGCAAATTTTAAATTATAACGTAATAGTAGTTCTTTTTTTATCAGCTTATTCCATGGTGCATTGATCAACCATTTTTCATAAGACTCTTTAAATCTTTCGTTCATAAACTCTTCACAGCTTCCCGCAAAATCATTTACTACATAATTACATATAAATTTTTTATTTTGTTTCAAATGAATTCCACAAATAACTACATCTGCATCATCTTTTATTGCTCGCTCCCTTAATACGGATAACATCTCCTCTGCAATTACATCATCACTGTCAATGAATAAAATATATTCTCCTTTGGCTTTTGAAATCCCATAATTTCTTGCGCTTCCCTGTCCTCCATGCTCTTTTTGTATTAATTGAATACGACAATCTTTTTGAGCCAATTTTTTTATAATTTCAATAGTAGAATCGGTACTACCATCATCAATACATAGAATTTCAAAATTTTGATAACTCTGGTTACAAATGCTTTGCAGGCATTTTACAATTTTTTTCTGCACATTATATACAGGTATTACTATTGAAACAAAACCTTTTTTCTCTTTTTTACCTTCTTTATTCATATTATTCATCTACTCATTCTTCAGAGCATCTGTTTGTAATTCACTGGGTGTCATAATACTTTCCTGTTTCTTTAAATCGCTTTTCGTATTCATTACGCCTAACGATTTATTCACACAGATTCCACCTAATGTACATAAAACTATCAATACTACGATTACTATTTTGGCTTTTAAAGATGACATTCTTTATTTCTCCTTTAACGAATAAGATTTATATCCATATTTTCGATAAGAATATTTATCATTTGTTTTCATTTTATTATCCACCGCATTTAAAACATATCCAACTCCATCTGCGCAGTCTTGATTAAGTGAATGTAGCCCTTCCTCAACCAAATGCTTATCCGTATAATCATGACGAACCACATACAGCATTGCATCAAGCTGTTTTGATAAATATCCGGCATCTGCCATATAAGCAGAAGGTGGCGTATCCACAATGATAAAATCATACTCTTCTTTCAGCTCTGTGAGCAGCTCCTGCATTTTTTTGCCCAGCAGTAAATTAGAAGAAACTGCTTTCTTTTCTCTTCCTACAAGCAAATTTATAGATGCACACTCATGAATACAATTGCTCCATTCTGTCTCTCCATTCAGATAATCCACTAACCCATTTTCCATTCCTTTCAAATGAAACATTTCTGTAAGAACCGGATGATACAAATCTCCATCCACCAATATCACTTTATAACCTTTTTGGGCTAATGAAATTGCAAGGTTAGCTGAAACTGTGCTTTTTCCCTCTCCTTGAATTGAACTTGTTATCATCAAACTTTTGTAACCTTTTTGTAGCATGGTTTTTTCTACTTTTTGTCTTAATACTTGCATACTCTGTCCATAAACTGTATTTTTTAACTTTTTAGAAGTATACTTTAATTCATCTTTTGCTTTTTTCTTACTTCGACGTTTGCTTTTTACAAGTGGAATTTCTTCTAGGCACTTCAAGCTTGTAATTGATTTCATATCTTCTTTTCTTCGGATTGTCTTACGCTTTGCAGAAGCTATAGCAATAAAACATCCACATAAAAATATTCCTATGAAAATTCCAATTTCCAAATTAAAAATTGGCTTATATGGATTAGCCGGCTCTTTTGTTACTTCCGCCTGGTCAATCACACTTAAATCTACAGTCCCAATTAACTGAGACGCATATTGCGGAAACACTTCCTGCACAATTTCAAACAAGCTTTTTGTATTATAATAATTATTTGTCGATACGGTTAAGGTCAATAAATTTGTCTCTTCATCGTAGGTCGGAACAATGCTTTTTGTGTTTAACCAATCCGGCTTTTCTTTATAGCAAGACTCAATCATTTCTTTTAGCCCGCTTGTTTCAAAAGTTTCTTCTAATGCAATTCCCATTCCTGCTGCAACGGCCGTATCTGTATTTTCATCACCACTTTTATTTACTACATACGTAACATAAGCGGCATATTCCGGCTCATAAGTAAATGCAGAACAGGACACTGCCAATTCACATATTATTATAATACTTAAAACCATAGGCAGCCAATATTTCGATACTGTAAATATTAACTTTTCTATTATATTCTTTACGTCAATTTCTATTGAATCATCATACGGCATCATACTCTTTTTATAATCATACATATCTTCTGTTCCCTCCCCTGTAATCCAGTATTATTAGGAATCCGCAAACTCTCTACTTTTTGTGTAATAATTATTATATCTATTTACTGAGAACTGTTTTGACCATACATTATTTAATACAAAGCCCATTACTTCCATCTTTTCCTGCTCCAGTTCATCAATCATATCATTAATTACTACAATTTTTGCTTTTTCCTGCTTCACAACAATCAGTGCAGCATCAACAAATCCAGATAATACCTGTGCATCTCTTGTTATACCAGATGGAGCTGTATCAATAATAATATAATCCATTACCTTCTCCATTTGTTCTAACAAGTTTTGCATTTTTCCATTTTCCAATAGCTCATCTGCATTCTCTCGAGGAGTTTTAGGAAAAGCATAATACAGATTATTTTCTTCGTCCTGCTCAATTACCTCATCCAGGTCAATTTTCCCATCAAGATAGTCTCCCAAATCTGCAAAATCTTCTTTCCCAAATACTTTATACTGAACTCTTCTCCTTAAATCTGCATCAATCAACAACACCTTTTTTCCTTGCTGTGCCATTGCAAGCGCAAGATTCGCAGAAATCGTACTCTTTCCTTCACCTTCCAATGTACTTGTAACTAAAATTGTCTTATAATCTTTCTTTGCCACAGTATAAATTACTTTTGCAGAGATCTTCTTCATAGACTCTATGTAGACCGAACTTACATTTTTATGTGTAATTAATAATTGGTTTCTTTTTTTATTTTTATTTTCATGCCTAATTGTTCCTATAAATGATGTGTCAATCTCTCTTTCTGCCTGCTTTTCATCCTGAACTTTTCCATCAAAAATTTTCATCAAAATAACCCAACCACATTCTACTACAAAAACAATCAGTCCAATCAAAATTGCCATAATCACAGATACGGATTTTGAAGTTGAAATTAAATTAACATTGCTGACTCCCAAATCCGTAATACGATAGTTTCCACTCAACTGAGAGGCTACACTTTGATAATATTTTCGGAATAGCTGAGACATCTCAAATGAAGTTCTTGGAGAATTTGAAATACATTTTACTACCACTAAATTTGAACCATAAATTGAACTAACCTCGATTTTTCCTGGAAGTTCATCTGTTTTTAAGTCTTCACAAATTTTTTTACTCATTACATCTTTATCTAAAACATTTACATATCTTGTAACGGCTGCCGCAAGTTTTCTTGATGAAAGATTATTTGCCACATTTCCTTCTGCAATTACTGATAAATTTACAGTTGTTGTATATTTCTGAGGTACCACATAATCAATAGCTACAAAGCTTAGACAACCCAAAATGATACTCATCATAAAAATTGTGATAAAATTTCTTTTTAATGCCCGGCCAATCACAGAAAAATTAACATTTATACTTAATATATTCATCTTTATCTTTGCTCCTACTCGACAATAATATATATTGTTGTTTTTCCTTTTAAACCAGTTTTAGATGATTCATAGCTATAAGTTCCTGTATATTTGCCTGGTACATTTTCATCTAAATCTGTCTCAAAATTAATTTCAGAAATATTGATCCAATTTCCTTCTCTACCTTCTGCTACCGCCTCTGTAACCAAAGACTTTGTTTTTGTTGAGGCATCTGTTACTTCAACCATATTTCCATCATCTACATATAACGTAGTGCCACTATCCTGAATATTCTTAATATACTCTTTATAATTAAAGTTTTCGCCTTTTGGAACATATACTGCATAATCAGATAATATAATCTGTGGTACCAGCAATTCTTCTGAATCACTGTTATATAACTCTATTGAAACTGGTAACTCCGATATATCTCCGACGCTGTTTTTTACTTTAAATGTACATTCATAGCTTCCTTCTTTTGCATCTAAACTGGTAATTTTATCCATACCTTCTACTAGAATATAAGGAGTTAAGTCTGCATCAAAGCAATCATATGCCTGTGCCAACTCCGATATCCCAGATACAGCATTTAGAGGAAATCGAAGCGGCTGTTTTATTGCAAAACGAGGTCCATAATAATCTTCATATTTAAGTGTTCGTTTTGCTTCTCCACAATTTCCGGCTTTATCAAATGCAATGTAGGATATATCAAACTCATTTTTAGTATTTTCTTTTTTTATAATATTTTCTACCAATACGGAATCTGTAACATTACCATCTACATCATCTTTAGCATTTACTCCTTGTAATAGCTCTTTTGTTTTAGCTTTTACACTTTTTGTAATAGAATCTTTTTCAAAGTTAATCTGAGGTGCCTTCGTATCTCTATCTGCATATTTTTTTTCGACATAAACGCCACATCCTATTATAGACAAAATACATAGCCCCGTTATAATTTTATTATATGTCTTCACTTTACATTGCTCCTAACATATTGTTTTATATTGCTCTTTTTAAAATTCGTTTTATTGTGCCTAAAAAATCTTTCAGCTTTTCATTTTTACTCGCATAAGTTTGCCATCTATACAATTTTTTTCTATCATAAGGCGGTATCTTACGAGCAAATAAACGAAGTGCCATTACTTTCCAAAACAGCGTTGCTTTTCTGCGTTTTTGGTATGGCTGCATATATTCTAATTCCTTTATATTCTTAAAATCTGTCAGTACAACTTCTTTACTTGCACGATGCAAAATTTGTTCTCCTAGCTTTGTTCTTGCAAAAACTACATTTCTCCCTTCTCTTTCCGCAAAGTCAGGAGTTTTATTTTCCTGCAAATACCAGGCATCTCCGCACGAAATATCTGCACGTTCTCCGATTCCATCTGTACAAAATCTACAACAATATTTAACATCTCTCCCTAAAATTTTCCCCCAGGAAGTTTCATAATCAATCTGTCCGGTATTTCCGTCCATGTCTGTCGCACTCGCGGCTCCCGGCCATCCATTTCCTCGATAATTCAATTCTTTACATTGATTACTTTTCTTTTTAATCAGCGCATCAATCAATTTTTCATTCGCTAAATTACTTGGTAGCCCTGCACAGAAGAAGCTTAAGGTCACTATAATCTGTTCTCTTAATTGCTTATTTTCCTGCATATAATTTTTCAAAGCCGTAACATCACATGGTTTTCCGATAAATGCATACTTTTTTCCCGGCTCCAACATCTTTTTTATATCTTTTAAAGGAGATGATATACAATATCTAGAACCGCTTCTTTCAAAAACTTCTGCTTCTGTTTTACTGCAGTACAATTCGGTTTCATACACTTTTTCTTTTGTTTTTCCTACCTGAAGAATTCCATCCACCATCTTTTCTTTTAGTAAAAAAGCTGAAAGTGCCGTAAGAACCCCTCCACTTGATGCATGAAAACGAATTTTACTATCCTTTGCATAGCCTAAGTACACTGCTTCATATTTTCCCCATATCTTATCATCTTGTAACTTCATACTCTCTTTTGCAGCAGGACATACTTTTTCACAAAACTCTATTTTTTCCTTACTGTTTAAAACAGGAGTAAGAAATCCTTTTTCATCCGTTTCATATGCAACATCTGCGTAAGCACCGCACAATCCACATCCCGTACAATACTTTTTCAAATATTTACGATTCATTTGACTATCCTTTATCCCTTTACTCTTCTTTTTATAAATTGTTTGATTAGTTCTTTGTTTTTCATCGCTTTTTCTTGTACTATTTCCTGACAAGCTAAAACTTTTTGCTGTAATTCACAGAAATGCTCAATATACTCAAATGTTTTTAATAATGCTTCGTTTAAGGTCATTCCCTGCAAATCAATTAAAACATCATATCCTACATTTTCATATAAACCTGCAAATTTTCTACTATACGCAACCGGTATCGTAGCAACTTGAGAAGAAAACGCTGCTACCGTTGCATGCATTCTTGATCCAATAAATACATCCATCTTAGAAATATAATATTTAATTTCCATAGGCGTTTCCTGCCACGGAATTGTATGACACTTCGGGTACAACTTTTGTACTTTTTCAACTGCTTCCATATCACATTTGACATGACCAATTAAATATATTTCACAGTCATCCTTTTTCAGCAATTCTGAAATCAAATCATGAATGTATTCTTTATAATCGGTCTTAAAGCTTTTTTCGCTCAAACTAGAATCTGAATTTTCTAAATATAACAGTCCTGAAACATTAATTCCTATCTTTTTTTTCTTTTCGTTATTTGAAAAAATTTCTGTTCCTTTCTGGCAAGGTAATTGGAACGCCACATCTGTTGTTAATTTAGCTTGGACATTTGCAATTTCTTTGATGTACTTTAGTGATTTCTCATCTCTGACAATCACAACCGATGATTTTTCAATAATATACTTAGCAAATTTTTTAACTCTTTTATTTTCATATGGACCATAAGTTTGAGGACCTAAAATCAAAGGGATTTTTTTCTTTATAATATATTTTTTTATATTTGACCAAAAGTAAAATCTCTTTTTTCCATAGATATCACTAAAACTGTCTCCCCCTGTCATATCAATGATAAAATCACACTTTTTAAGGTTTGCTTTCATCTCTTCATGACGTTTCCAATGAGCAAGTGCTCTTAAATTATAAACCCACGCTGTCTCTGAAAAAGAAAAATTTTGCAAATCAACATCCAACTCCCTGCTATATAGTTCTAATTTTTCTTTTCCCGGAGAAGCTTCAAATAACGTAACATCTAATTTTATTTTTTCTTCCTCTTCGATTTCTTGCAACAATCTGATTATGGAACAGGCCAGTGCCACGCAGCCCATATTTGAATTATTTAAAAAGGCTCCTATCAGCCCAACTTTCATATCGTTTTCTCTCCTTTTTCATGTGTTTGTATTCTTACATATAAAATTCCAAATAATACAAAGATATAATCCAGCGTTCCTAATGAATCGACCCACCATAAATTTAAAAAATACGCCAAAAATACGGTAAATAAAATTTTATAGAACACATCTTTGGTTTGAAACATTCCAATTACTACATATTTTATATTTGCCAGAAAGAGGAGTACAATTGTGATTAATCCAGGGTATGCAATCTTGATATATTGTCCAACATAAAAATTATCAATTGATACAATCCAGTAATCACCCACATGCCATCCAAATGAATACCCATTTCCTCTTCCTAAAATCGGGTTTAACCAATCCAGTTTAAAAATCATTGGTAAGTAGGTTCGATATTGGGAACTATCCTTCAGCGATGCAGAATGTAAGTCCAAATAAGATGCAAATGAAGTACCAAGCGCTCCATCTATCGTCGTTGCCAGTCGCCCTAAAATACTCTGAACAAGAGAGGTGTCTAAGAACAGGATGATTAATAAAGTAACTAAAATAATTACCCAACTACCAATTACCCAATATTGCTTTCTTTCTTCTTTTTTACTAAAGAACATTAAAAGCAAAATTTCTATTGCCATAATTCCAAGAGTTGAACGAGAACCTGTTAACAACACATTCAGTAATATCATTAATACCAATGGAAGATTTTTTAAAAGGTATACTTTATTTTTTTCTTCATCATAACAAATTAATGGAAATAAGATTAATAAAAATAATCCATATCCCAAAGGATGATGCGCCGGTCCCATAATTCTATAACTACCGTCACGGATAACCCTTCCAACAAACATTCCAGGAATGGTTTCCAACGCACCAAAGAACGGTTTTTTTACGATTGCTTCCAGAATACCCAGGCTACATAATGCATATCCGATTTTTGTTATAAATGCAATAAACTTTTTTACATCCCAGTATGTTTCCATAAAATAAATCGTTGTGTAAAATACAGCGATATAGTCAATCAATGGATTCATAAGTGTACCCACATCTACTCTCAAAACCATCGTATACAGACATACAAATAAATATAATACAATAAAAATATTCGTTTTATTTTCAACGATAATTCTTATCATACTTCTTTTACGAAATTCTACTTTAAAGATCCAACACCAAATAATAATTAAAAAAATTCTTTGCATATTAAATGCAACACCTAATTTAATTCCAAAATAATCTGGCATAAAGAAAATCGAGAAAAAGAAGCAAACTGACATAACATACATAGAAATTCTTATTTTTCCATCACTTACTACTTTAGGTAAATTTATTCTTTCTTCTTTCATTCTTTTATTTTCCTATAGTTGATTTAATTACGCTTCACAAAAGCCATATAAGGTTCCATTAAAAGTGATTTTACACTATGATAATATTTATAATAAAAGAAAGAATTTATAACAGCGCCTAACTTTCTCTCTTTTAATATATTAATACGAATTTGAACCGATTTTATATTCTTATCTATCAATTGCAATTTCGACGAACCCATCTGTTCTTCTGTTGCAAATTCATAAGTTTTTTTATGACTTTCAAGTAATAATGATAAGAAGCGAATCCTTTTATCCAATTTATGATATTTTCGCATAGAGACATTATCCGAATGTAATCTTCTTTTTACAAGCACTTTATGATAGCGATAACATCCATCAACACACTGAGACAGCTTCCAAACATATTCATCATGTGCCCATCCGGAGAACCAATACTTTGCTATTTTGTCGCGAAATGTTTTCCGCACACACATCACACAACCTAAACTTCCAATAAAAATATTTTTTCGATTCAATACAATTTCTTCAAGAGTTCCATCATCAAGCATACTATTCAATACTTTTTGGGATAATTTAGGCGCATCCTTTGAACTGACAAGCGGTTCAAAATCAGAGCACAATAACATAATATTTTTATGTTCCTCCATTACTTTTGTCATTTCTTCTACTTTATCTTCACACCACACATCATCTTGATCTGCAAAGAAGATATACTCACCGGTTGCCAATGCAAGACCTTGATGAAAATTATCTGCATATCCCAAATTCTTTTTATTTTTAATCAATTTCCATGAAAGATTCAGATTCTTTTCTGTTATATATTTTTCAATTATCTCTATCGTTCCATCTTTTGAACCATCATCACATATGATTACCTCATCTACTGGTTTTGTTTGACAAAAAATAGAATCTAATTGTTCTTCCAAATACTTTTCTCCATTATAAGTTGCCATTACTACCGAAGTTCTCATTTTAATCTCCCTGTTATGAAGCGAATTTTGTCAAGAGTTAATTTCAAGAAAATATTTTTTAACTCCAATCACATTTGTTTTCCTGACAGCATTGGAAAAGAGACCTAGTTTAACAGTCCCCGGCAGTTAATCACTGTGTTATACGTGGATTGGTTACCTACAGGTTAATGGTCCGCCGTTGGGTTCTACGATTTAAAAGCGTGGAGCATAGTGCTTTGTGTGCGTACATAAAGAGAACGCAGATAACCCAGACTTTACAATGACCACAGTCCTTTTCTAATACTGTCAGATTGTTTAATTGTTACATTGTGGCAGAAAAAGCAGCAATATGCAGCTTTTTCTGCTTGACTGCCCATTATTTTAAACAGCTGATTGTCAAGGGCTTATCCACCACAGTGGTGCATGCACCCTTGACTGGCAGATGACTATGATACACCTCTACGCTGCTTTCATTTCGATATTATCTGTCATCATGCCCCATATAAAACATGCCAGTTCTCTTGCTATTGCAGCTACTGCCACATTTCTTTTCTTTCCATTTCTTTTATAGTATCTGCTCCGCAATCTCATATTCGCTTTATCAGCATACGCAATTACCTCTGCCTTATTACCATTATGCCCTACAGCACCCTTGCAGATTCCGCCAGATGTTTCATCAGCAACTGCCAGTTGGTTATAAAGCGAATAATCCAGGCATCATGCCTCGTATCCACACTAGATATCGTATTCATTGTTCAATCCAAGTTTCATTTTCAGATTTTCAATAAACATCAAACTATTTTTATAAGCCGGTGTTACCTTGATCATTGCAAATACACGGTCATTCTCACTGATGATTGGTTTCATTGCGCATAATGTGTAATTTATGGTATGGACATCCATGCCGATTTTTAATATTCTTTTTATGTGAGTGTTATCCTTTTGTATGCGGTAATCCCTGTTACCTTTGTTTTTTGTCAAACTCTAGTATATAGGTAAATCACGTTGCTACAAACATGAGGTCACTTCATATTATCTAAACATATTCTCTCTCTGTTTTTCCTTTTATATGAAGCGCTTCACAAACAATTTTTAATATAAACCGATTTGCATATTTCATATAAAAATCTTTTTTCGTATTTCTAAAGTATGAATTGCTTTTCCGGTTCTTAAAATTACATTGTATCATTTTCCAAGTCTCATCTATTAATTTTTTCCGTTCCGAAGAATCCGGCACTTTACTAATTCGCTCTATCGAGCTACATAATAAAATACGAATACAGAAATATTCTACCTCTTCTCGATATTCTTTCAATCCTCTTTTCTCATAAAAATCTAAAATATTCTTAATCACAGAAAAAATCTGTGCCACCTTTACCGGCTCTACAATGGTCATTGTTGAATTTTCTCTACGCAGACGGCAAGCCAACGCTTCCTCAATATATCCAACTGATTTGATATAGGGAATTAAGTTTGCAAAAAATGCCGTATCTTCATAAATTACCCCCTCTGGAAAAAAGGCTTTTGCTTCTTTTATCACAGAACTTTTATAAAAATTAATAAATGGAGAAACTAAAGAATCTCGAAACATTTCTCTATTCGAACGACAGACTTTTTGACCGGTATACTCTTTCAAAACTACCTGCTTTCCCTCTTTATAAGTAAAATCCATATAACCACAGCCTACATAATCTAATATTTCTGCTTCTGCTTTTTTATATAACTTTTCAAACATTTCCGGTTTGACATAGTCATCAGAGTCAAGAAAGCCTATATATTTTCCTTCACAATTTTTTAATGCTAAATTTCTAGCTGAAGCTTGTCCTCCATTTTCTTTTGAAAATAATTTCACTTTATCTTTGTAGTTATTAGCATATTCTTCTAAAATTTGCTTTGAATGGTCTGTCGAACCATCATTTACAATTACAATTTCAATCTCTTCAAGTGTTTGATTTAACAAACTCTCTATGCATTTTTTCAAATATTGCTCTGTATTATACACAGGAACAATTACACTTACCTTTTTCATACTCTACTTTCCTATTTTATCATCTTTTTTAAGATTGAATCAATCTCTCTTATATAAGTTTCCGTATTTGAATGATATGGTTCTTTTTTATTTTCTTTTGACGTCTTAATACAGCTTTCCAGCTTCTTTATATCCGTACAGCCCCATATCAGATTTTGTTCCACAAACTCATTAATCAATTGTTCCTGATGGTTATCTACATGTTCCCCATACTCAGCTCTTCTTGGAACTCCAATTACTTTTTTTCCCGCTTTTACAGCGTTCGTAATCACTCCGGTTCCTCCATGCGTAATAATAAGATCTGCTTCCTTTAATTTTTCCTTAAATTCCGTTTGTCCTAAAAACCTTTTATATTCATAATGTAAAGGCTCATAGGTTGATGCCCCGATCTGTCCAAAAACAGGTTCCTTAATCACTCCCGTTTCAACTAACCGATCTATTTCTTTTATTAATCTGTCAAATGGAAACTTCTGGCTTCCTACCGCAATTAAAATCATACATCCTCCCTAATAAATGCCACCTAAATACTTTGCTTTCGGGTAAATTTTCAACATACTCTTCCACTGTACGTAAAACTCATCTGCAAATCGATACAATAGTTTTCCTGTTTCTGTAGGTGTACTTACTTTTGCATAAGATTCTATATAAATCAATTTTCCACCTTGCGCCTTACATAATAAGCACATGGGAATCATTGCAAGCACTCCGGTGCAAATCACCACATCAGGTTTTTCTTTCCACGCAATTTTACAAGATTCTATCAAAATTTTGATTAAACTTTTCATCCAGCCTTTTTCTTTTCGGTTAATTTGACTCACATAATACACTTTCCGATTTTTTATGTTCACTGAATATTCCGTTTGCTCTGTCAAAATAAAACTATCATACTGATCCATTAAAGGCTCTAAACACATAAGCTGTTCAAAATGTCCTCCTGAAGACGCCGCAAAACAAACTTTTATCTTTTTTTCCATAATTCTTCCCCCTCAACTGCTCCTAGTTTTTATTCTTCTTAATCATACGAAGCATCTCTTTTATCTGCTCTCTCTTATAATATAATAAAATAACAATACCTAAAATCAAACCATATCTAATTTTGTTATTTAAGTATGAAATACTGAAAAGAATTGTTAAAAAAACCACTCCGATTGATAATAAAATCATATTTCTATCAAACAAATTCTGTTTTGTCTTTCTTTTTACAATGACCCTCACATAGTAACAATGTAACATTGCATAAATCACATAACAGAAAAGCGAAGTATAACTTGCAGCAATGTACCCAAATAATGGAATGCAAATAAAATTTAAAATTAAATTCAAGACTGCTCCCACCATCGAAATCATTGCCGTAAACTTATTTGCATCAAAATAAAATTCGATATTTGCATAAATACTATACATAAAAATAAAAAATATACTCGAAGCAATTGGCGGAACAACATAAACGGCTTCCTGATACTTCGAACTTGCTAAAATATACATAAACTCTGGTGCAAACAGTACAAATAGCATAATACAAGCTGCTACGAAAAGCATAAATTGAAACGTATTCCTTTTTAAATCTGCTAATTCAAGCTTTTCGAGCTTTCTATACTGCCACGGAATAATTGCATTATTTAAACTATTTGTTATAATCTTGATGATTGCTCCTGCATTATACGCTACACTATATAAGGCAACTGCTTCAATTCCGCATAATTTCTGAATCATTATTCTATCTGACTGTTCTAAGATATAGGCCGAAAAATAATGTGGGATTAAAGGCAAATTAAACATCAATGCAAATTTCCAAAATCCTACATTGATTAATTTCTTTCCCTTCTTTAAATTATGCACAAAAAACCAAATACCAAATCCGGTTTGTACGATAATACAAGAAAGAATTCTTGCAGTTCCCTTATCATTTGACACTCCAACTCCTATCAATCCTAAGATTGGATTCAGAACTGCCATTAATAACGTAATAAACACTACGCTTTTGTATCTAAAATCATATCTTTCTCTCAATGACCAGAAACTGACAGATGGAGAAAAAAGCAATTCTAGAAAAATTGCCAGGATGATAACTGTTGATAATCCTGTAAAGGCATTAATCTTTTGTTGAAATAAAAAGTAAATACCTGCCATCGCTAAAGTCAACACTGCAGTCAAGCCTTGCATAGAAGATGTATATTCATCTCTTTTATCCGGATACTTTGACATTCCTTTATTAAACACTGCATAATCCAGACGGAACGTACAGACAATCATAAACACCTGTAGCCAGGAATTGTAAATACTGTACATGCCATATTCCTGTGTAGACAGCAATCTTGTAAAAATAGGAACTGTGATAAGCGATATCGCTTTTTGCACGACACTGCAAATCATAAACCAAATTGTCACTTTTACCGTAATAGGAAAATCATGATATTTTTTTAAAATCCGCTGAAAATTTATTTTATTTTTTAAATGTTGCACCTCTTTTTCTGCCCCTTTATTATATTCTCTTTATCACAGTCACTATCTTTCCTAATACTCTTTTTTGCCCGTTTTTCTTATATTTCAACTTACATTTAAGTTTCGCTATCTTTAGCCTTTTCTCGCAGTACTCATCTTGAAATTTCTTTCCATTTATTGTTTTACAAAATACATACGAATAATAGTTTGTTCCGGGCCAGGAAACATAATCTACGATTTGCATTCCTGAAGAAACATAGCCTTTTACCAGCCGTTCTGCCTCCACTGATGTATCTGCAATAAGACAAGCAATCTCCTTGTCTTTTCTTACTTTCCTCAAAAAGTTACTTGCAAGACAAAGATAAACATTTTGCTCTCGATACTCTGGAAGAACTGCAAGCTGTGTAAGCACTATATATTTTCCATCTATATACCATTTAGAATTTTCTTTTTTTTCATGAACATGATATGTCAAAGTCCCTACAATCTTTCCATCGATTTCTGCTATCATGCAGACTCCATCTTTCATTCGTGCTTTGGTTCTTTCGACAGTTTGAGTCGCTGCTGCATAACTTAAACTTTGATCCAATAGCTCTTTATATGCCAAATTTAAAACTTTTGTAATTTCCTCATAAGGAATATTCTCTTTTTCTTCATATATTTTAATCTTACCCATTTTCTATTAACCTACCATCGTTTAAATTTCCATCCAATCCAATAAAGCATTCCACCTATCACACCACCTAATGTGTTATAGCAAATGTCTGATATCTGAAATGTACCAAGTCGTAAAAACAACTGCAACAATTCAATGGTAACAGAAAACAAAAATGTAGTTGTTCCACACGCCCATATAATGGAACCAAACCAAATTTTATTTTTCACCGGTCCATCTTGCTTTTTTAAAATTAACTTTTCCTTTGCTACCCACATAAGTGAAATTGAAAATGGCACCATCAGTACAATATTCTCAAAGCACTCCGCTGTTAATATCAGTATTCCATCCGCAGATTTTTTCCAAATCCACCATCCCCCCATCACATTTGATAAAGGATTTGCCCATAACTTCCGATTCAAAAGTGTCTGGAACAGAATCATAGCTGTAACAAACACAAAACAAAACAGTTTCCTAAAAAAAGAAGATCTTTTAAAATTTAAAATCCATGCTCTACAAACCTGCTTCATTCCCTTTCCAGCATTGTCCGGCTTATACGCATACAGGTAAAAGAATAAAATAAATACTGAAAGAAGTATCGCAAACCAAACTGTATGATATACTGCGATAAAAATATCTATCATAATACGTTTTATTATTTCCAAACTTCTACCTCTTTTCTTTATGTCGCCCCATCTCTCTTAAAGACCACCAGCGCTATTTTAAACAAAATCTTGATATCCATCTCAATATCCCAATTACTAATATATTCTTTATCTAACCTTACAACTTCTTCAAAGTCTGTAATATCACTTCGACCACTTACCTGCCACATACCAGTAATCGGAGCGGTTTTCTCATTTGCAACCACTGATATTTCATGAATTTTTTCGCCTGTCCAATCTGCATCAATAACAACAACTCCTGCAAGTTCATATCTTGCATAATTATTCTCTCGCATACTCGCAATCACTTATTCAGTAATTGCTTTCGATGTAATAAAATAAGTAGCTTACGTTCTCCACCATCTTTCTTACTATTTATTTAATTTTTAGTACAAAAACTAGCCTGCAAGCATTCTTCCAAAATAAGAGCATCCTCAGGCTAGTTCAAATATTTTTGTCCGCTCATCATAATATCACTTCTCTTCTTCTCTCGCAAGAGACAAACTGTAATTTTTACACAATTTTTTCGTCATTTTAATCCCCTGTATGTTAAGATAATTATCAGTGAAAGATAATTACTTTTGTAGTAAAATAAAATCATTACATGAAGAAGACTTCACTATGAACTATAGCCTCGAATTAAAGGATGGAGTAGTCCATGATGATATTTTTGTTACTGCCAACTGGCGCTAATTGCTTAACCCTATTCCAAATCGACTGCCGATTCCGGTTGCCGTGATAAGTAATATTGTGTTCATTTTTTCACATTCTCCTCATTCGTTTTATTCATTTTATTTATAAGTCTTATTGTACTCACTCCGTTCCCGACTATCCATCCAATTTATGTTCTTGTTTAAGAACATTGAAAGATTCCAGTCACAAAATGTCACTGCCAGCGTAAAATTTCACTCGGATAATTGGAAATAAATAATAAGAGAGCACCACTTTGTGATAAAGTATTAAATACGACTAAAACACAACACAAAGAAAGATACTCTCTATGTATAACAGTATAAAATATCTTGAAAAAAACATATTCTAAAAGTTTAAAGGATAAATTTTATAAGGAGCTAAAAAAACTGACCGAATATGTGCTTGGACTGACAAAAGAACCGCATAACCTAGGCTTAAGAATGATTCAGGATTCTCTGGAGGAAATGAATCGAATGATTTAGAAAGAGTTCCAAATGCTTACAACACTGGATTGTTTAATCTCATGATACTAAGCAGTTGCTCACATCTCTGGGAACGGTTACGTTTGAAAAAGCATTATTCGCAAACAAAGTGAATACCCTTTGGAGTTTTCTATATATTTATTAATCATCTTAATAATTCTGTGTATTTCTATTATTAGTAATAGTTTTTGTTATTTATAATATCATTTACTATTTTCTTTAATTATTGTTGACGTAATACATTGATTCTGTTATTATAAATTAATTAAGCACTACAATCCTATAATCACAATGTGATATATAATAACATCGGAGGATTACTATGAAAAAAATATCTTATCAAAAAATGGCCGATACCATTATCGCCAAAAGAAAAGAATTGAAATTAACACAATCTCAACTTGCTGAGAAAACTGGTATCAACAGAGCTATGCTCAGCCGATTAGAAAGTCAGGATTATATACCATCTATTGACCAACTTCAAACCATTGCTGAAACTCTTGAATTTGAAGTCATTGACTTATTTGAAGATGAAAAAACAAGCTTAAATAAAAAATACAACATTGCCGTTGCCGGTACTGGTTATGTTGGACTTTCTATCGCTACACTTCTTTCACAGCACAACCACGTAACAGCAGTTGATATTATTGCTGAAAAAGTAGAACTAATCAATAATAAAAAATCACCCATCCAAGACGATTACATTGAAAAATATCTTGCTGAAAAAGAGCTTGATTTTACAGCTACACTCGACGGAGAAGAAGCATATAAAAATGCAGACTTCATAATCATTGCTACCCCGACAAATTATGATAGTAAGAAAAACTTCTTTGATTGTTCTGCAGTAGAAACCGTAATTGAACTGGTATTAAAAGTAAATCCGACTGCAACAATGATTATCAAATCTACAATTCCTGTTGGCTATACCGTATCTGTCAGAAAGAAATATAATACAAAGAATATTATTTTCAGTCCAGAGTTCCTACGCGAATCAAAGGCACTTTACGATAACCTCTATCCGTCAAGAATCATCGTATCCTGCGACGAAGAATCAAAAGAAAAAGCAGAGACTTTTGCAAAACTTCTTCAGCAAGGAGCAATCAAAAAAAATATTGATACTCTATTTATGGGATTTACAGAAGCCGAGGCCGTTAAGCTTTTCGCAAACACTTACCTGGCACTTCGTGTTTCTTACTTCAATGAGCTTGATACTTATGCAGAAACAAAAAGATTAAACGCACAGGAAATTATCAATGGTGTATGTTTGGATCCACGTATCGGTTCTCATTACAATAACCCAAGTTTTGGATATGGTGGATATTGTCTGCCAAAGGACACCAAACAGCTTCTGGCAAACTTCAATGATGTGCCACAGAATATGATTTCTGCTATTGTTGAAAGCAATAGAACGAGAAAAGATTTTATTGCTGATCAAGTATTAAATATGGCTGGATACTATGATTATTACAATCGTGGGGACTATGCTCCAGATCAGGAAAAGAATTGTGTAATCGGTGTTTACCGATTAACAATGAAATCAAATTCAGATAACTTTAGACAGTCATCTATCCAAGGTGTTATGAAGCGAATCAAAGCCAAAGGTGCTACTGTCATCATCTATGAACCAACATTAAAAGACGGCGAAACTTTCTTCGGATCACTGGTAATAAATGATCTAAAAAAATTCAAAGAAAAATGTCAAGCAATCATCGCAAACAGATATGATTCCTGTCTGGATGATGTTCTTGACAGTAAGCGCAAAATAATTCGACGGATTGTGTTGCCCTAAAAATCATTCCATAATA
>OLOO01000648.1_pt1 | contig 29284 bp, 22 predicted proteins | sample 1672621 | NCBI WGS metagenome assembly OLOO01 (sample SAMEA3136706, study PRJEB25190) | human gut metagenome | biome: human gut; feature: human-associated habitat; material: faeces | place: Austria | collected 2013 | reverse complement strand
GTGCCCAAGATAGTTCGCTGGAAACGGCGCGTGAAAATAGGTAGTCGCCGACTTACATGAAACCCCTGAGGAAGAAATTCCTTGGGGGTTTGTTGTTTTTGCATAGTACTTTCTTTCACTGGCAAAGAAATTGCCAAAGGTTTCTATTTCTGCCTGATTTTTTCGTACGGTGTGCTATCATAAGGCTGGAAACGCTTTTGGGAGAAACGCGTTCCCATGCAAAAAACAGTTGACAAAGGATCGGCCTGCTGTTTGACCACCACTTTTCGATCATGTGAGCATGAACTGGAAAGGAGCAGAAGAAAAATGACAAACAAGAAATTCAAGTTGGCAGCAATGTCGCTGGCCACTGCGGTTGCAGTGAGCACGGTTGGCCCCAGTGCTTCTGCGGTGACGTATTATCTGGGCGATGGCAGTGTAACTGTTGACCAGGATGAGAATCGTGGTGCGTACAGTTATCAGGGTGAGGACGGCAGTGAGGAACACCGTACCTACGTCAATGAGGATACACCGGATAAAGGTACGATCTACGTTAAGGACGGCAACGCGCCAGAAGTAGTCCCGCCAACCACTGATAACTCCGACAATGGCACAGTGGTACCCACACCTACGGATAATGACACACAATCCACTGATGCTTCTGGCAACAACACAGAGAACAGTTCCACGTCTGAGACCACAACTGAAAACACCATCACCGTTATGGAAGATGTCAAAAAGACGGAAAAGACCGATGGCACCGAAGGCAACGATGTAAAAATCGTGGTTGAGGGCGTGAATGTAGATACCAGCACCCAGACTGACCCCCCGGCTGGAGTGCCCGCAGATGCCAAAGAAGATAAAACCATCATCAAGGTGGGCGAGGGTGCAGATGTTGACCTGACAGTCAAGGGTTCCAACCTGACCACCGGCGGCAACGGCATTGATATCGGTGTGAATCTGAAAGATGATGATGAGAACAAAGAAACCAACGTTGACCTGACGCTGGATAATACCAAAATCGATCTGACCGAAAAAGATAACACCGCTGGTATTGTTGCACGGGATCACTCCACGGTGAACGTTACATTAAACGGCAAAAACACCATTGATGGCAAGGAAGCCTTGGAGGATGCCGCCCAGGAAGCAAAAATCGCGAAAAAAGAGGGCACGAGCAGCCCCAACCGCAATGTGGAAGGCATCCGCGTGGGCGGCGAAAACGCAGGTGATGACAGCAAGGGCAAGGGTGCGTCCCTGACCATCAAAGGAGACGAGACCAGCGACCAAGGCTCTCTGAACATTGATCATACTTCTACCGGAATGGTGATCTCTAACGATTCTGATGTGACCTTGACGGACAACGCCGATGTGGATATCAAGCACACAGAAGCAGGTTCCAGTACGCAGGGTGGACGCGGTATCGTACAGCGGGGCGATTTGACCGTAGAGGACAAGTCCAGCCTGACCATTGACACGGTGGGCAGCGGTGCTTATAAAATCGATAATGATCAGGAAGGCTTAGTCTACGGCAACAATGGTTATGGCATTGACAGTACCGATGACATCACGGTAACAGGTGACAGCACACTGGAGATCAAGGGAACACAGAGCTCTGCAATCTATGGCGGAACCGGTTCCAGCCTGACCGTAGAGGACAGCACGCTGAACATCGACAGCAATGGCCGTGGCATCGACTATGAGGGCGGTGCCGGTGACATCACCTTCGATAATTCCGAGGTGAATATCAGCGGCAATGGCATGGGTATCTCCGTTGCTCCCGAAGGCGGTACCAACATCACATTTGACAACTCCACCGGAAGCGTCAGTGCTCAGAATGGTACTGCCATCTACGGCCCCGAGAGTAACGGAAAGGGAAAACTTACCGTTACCAACAAGAGCGAGGTCAAATTGGAAGCTCCCACTGGCATCTACGCTGGTTTTGATGAAGTAGAAATCAGCGACAAGAGCAAGGTAACCTCCATAGGCAGTGTTGGTATGATGTTTGTTGGCGGTCAGAGTGGTGCGACCAAACTGCATGTTACCGGAGAGAGCGAATATAATCTGCAAATGAAGGGTTATGCTCATGCTCTGCGTGTTAACCTAAGCAAGAATCCAAGCAGTATTCTGGTTGATCAAAATAGCAAGTTGCACCTTTCGCAGGCTACAAAAGGCGCAAGCGCTATTGTTCTCGGTAACGGTGCAACTCTTACCATGGATAACGGCACTCTTATCACTGAGGGCAATTTCCTCAAAGGCATCTATTCTAATGGTTCAAAATCTACCACTACCGTTCGGAATGGTTCTCATGTGGATGTAAACTCTATCGTAGGCACTAAGAGTGACAAGGGCCAAAAACTCATCGTTACCGGCGGCACGCTGACCTATGATTACAGCGCCGACAACACCCTGTGGCCGGTGAACGATCAGGGCGACAAGCTGACCAATTTCCTGCTGACCAAGGATGATGCCCACGCAAACTTCGATGCCCTTTCCTATAAAGGTCAGACCTACACCTACCTCTCTGACCTGAACAAGGAGACCGGGAAACAGTATCTCTCCGTGTGGGTGCCCGCCGTCGCACTGAACTATATGCTGGATGTGGACGGTTCCCATGACCCGGAGATCATCGGCAAGGCACTGGAAGAGCTGAAGCAGGCCGGATACAAATTCGACACTGCCTACCAGACCGCTGAGAATGGCGATCAGGTCGTTATTCTGCGGGATATGGTGGTGAACGGTAAGAGCCTGAACTTCACCAAGACCACCGATGCAGAGGGCAACACCAAGCTCATCTGGGGCAACTACGAAAAACAGGCAGAGGGTGCTCCCAGCGCTTATGATATGGTCTATGGCACCGAGTACGAGTATGAGGGCAAGACCTATACCATCGTCTGGGGCTATGAGAGCCAGAACAACCCCAACACCACCGCAGCAGCGGGCGTGCTGGATGCTTTTGGCCCGGATTCCAACGTGAAGATCACCGGCGAGAACATCGATGGCACCGACTCCGCACAGTACACCGTGACCATTTACGGCGCTCTGCGGGAAGTGACCGACCCAGTGATCCCCACGAACCCGGAACCGGAAACGCCTGAGGACTCCGATCCGACTCCTCCGGCTCCCACTACGCCGACTACCCCGGCAGTGCAGGATGCACGGCCCACCACTCCCGCCGTGGAGCAGGCAGTCGCTAAGACCACGCCCGCCCCGGAGACCCCCGTGAACCCGCCGGTACAGGATGCCCGCCCGGAGAGCGGCAAGCTGATCCAGACCGGTACCACCAACTGGATGGCAGATGTTCTGGTGCGTGCAGGCGGTGTCCTGCTGGCTGCCGGTTATCTGCTGGAGCGTAAGCGCAAGAGCATGTTCCATAAGGCACAGCACTGAACACGTTCTTGTAGATGACGTAAAAAGGTAAAATATTGAACTGGCTTAGGGCCGCTGCACAAATTTTTGTGGGGCGGCCCCACTTTTTGCAGAAAAAGGCGCTCTCGTCCCGTATTAGGGGATGAAAGCGCTTTTGATTTTGCAAAAAAGGATGAGAACGAGAATGAAAACTTTACCGCGCCGCCGGAAGCACCGGCGCAGAGCCTTCCGGCGGCTGTTCTGGCTGCTGGTGCTGGCGACCCTGCTTCTGCTGCTGTGGCCCCGGCGGGTCACGCTGGATGGGCTGAACAGTCCCCATGCCATTTTACTGCGGGCCGACAGCGGAGAGGTGCTGGCCGAAAAGGATGCCGACAGCACGATCTATCCGGCTTCCATGACCAAGATGATGACGGCGTTGCTGGCCATAGAAGCAAACCCGGACCTCGACACGCCCGTGACCCTGCCCGAGGAGATCTTTCCGGCTCTGCAGGCCCAGAATGCCTCGCTGGCGGGGTTTCAGCCCGGGGAAACGGCCACGGTGCGGGATCTGCTGTACGGGGCCATGCTGCCCTCGGGGGCCGAGTGCTGCGAAGCGCTGGCCCGGGAGGTGAGCGGCAGCGAGGAAGCCTTTGTGGCCCGGATGAACCAGAAAGCAGCAGAGCTTGGGATGACCGCCACGCATTTCTGCAACCCCACCGGTCTGCACGACCCGGAGCATGTTTCCACCGTGCGGGATATGGCCCGGCTGACAGAAGCAGCCCTGCAGAATGAGACCTTCCGCAAGCTGTTTACCACGGAGCGGTATACCGTTCCGGCCACCAACTGCCACCCGCAGGGGTTCACGATGCACAGCACCCTGCTGAGCCAGCTGGACGGCACAGAGCTGCACGGTGGCCGGATCCTGGGCGGTAAGACCGGTTACACCGGGGAAGCAGGGCTCTGCCTTGCCAGTCTGGCTGAGGTGAAGGGCAGGGAATACATTCTGGTCACGGCCGGGGCAGGGGGAAACCACAGCACCGCGCCCTACCACATCGAGGATGCCGTAACGGTCTACCGCCGTGTGAGCCGGGGGTCCTGAACAGGGGAGCGGATGCGCTCCCTTTTTCTGTGCCCGGCTTTGTGGTACAATGGAACAAAACCATTCACAGAACAGGAGAACCATCATGCTCAAGGATTCACAGGTCGATCTCTGCGGCCGCACCGATTTTACCCGCACCGCGCCCCTGCTTGCCCGGGACGAGGCGTTTTCGTTTGCTTGCGCGGGCTGCGGCGGCTGCTGCCGGGGGCGGGAGGATATCGTGCTGTCGGGCTTTGACCTGTGGCGCATTGCGGCCCGCCTGCGCCTGCCGCCCCGCACCGTGGCCCGGGCGTTCTGTCGGGGAAGCATCGGGCGGGTCAGCCACCTGCCGGTGCTGCGGCTGGCCCCGCTGAAGGAGGAGCGCGGCAACTGCCCCTTCCTCACTGGGAACCACTGCGCCATCCACGATGCCGAGCCGCTGGTCTGCGCCCTTTACCCGCTGGCGCAGGAGATCACGAAGGACGGGCAGGTATCCTACTTTTTGCAGCCCACCCAGTGCGGCGGGCAGGTCATTGCGGCAAGGGTGGGGGATTATCTGGCCCGGTACGATGTGCCCGCCCGGGAGGCCACCGATGTGCGCTGGGCGCAGGTGTGCATGGAGTTGGAGGATACCGTGGAGCGGCTGGAGGCTCTGTTTGAGCCGGTGTTTGCCCGGCGGATGCAGGAAAAGCTGTGGCAGGCGCTGTATTACCGGTACGACTTTGCAAAAGAGTACCGCCCCCAGCTGGAAGAAAATCTGCTCTGGCTGGACGGTGAGCTGAAAAAGCTCGAAGGAATGCAGATGCGGCACATAACCATCGAAAAAAGTGATAGATAAAATTACTTTGATTGATAATTCGGGCTGTTCCCCGGTTGTTTTGGAGCGGAAAGTGTGATATACTTCACGAGTGTAAAGCGGCAGCGCGATGCGATTGGCCGCTTGAATACTGACTTTCATGCGGTGTCCTGCTGCCGCGAAAGTAGAATTGAGGGAGTAATATCATGCGTAAAATTTCTCGTCGTTCGTTCCTGTCTGCCGCCGCTGTCTGCGGCGCAGCTGCTGCCCTGACTGCCTGCGGCGGTTCCTCCAGCTCCACGGCTGCTTCTTCCACCGCTTCCTCTGCTGCGGCTTCTTCCGCAGCGGCTGACGGCCAGAAGTATACCGTTGGCATCTGCCAGCTGGTGGAGCACGCCGCTCTGGACGCTGCCACCCAGGGCTTTGAGGATGCCCTGACCGCACAGTTCGGCGAGAATGTCACCTTTGACTTCCAGAACGCCCAGAACGATTCCGCAACTTGCGCCACCATCGCCAACGGCTTTGTTTCCGCAGGCGTTGACCTGATCATGGCAAACGCGACCCCCGCCCTGCAGGCCGCACAGGCTGCCACCGACAGCATCCCCATTCTGGGCACCTCCGTCACCGAGTACGGTGTTGCTCTGGGCCTGACCGATTTCGATGGCACCGTGGGCGGCAATGTTTCCGGCACCTCTGATCTGGCTCCGCTGGATCAGCAGGCGGATATGATCACTGAGTGGCTGCCCGAGGCCACCAAGGTGGGCCTGCTCTACTGCTCTGCCGAGGCAAACAGCCAGTATCAGGTAGACGAGGTCCAGAAGTACCTGGAGGCCAAGGGCGTTACCGCCACCCAGTACGCTTTCTCTGATTCCAACGATCTGGCCTCTGTCTGCCAGAAGGCTGCCGACGAAAACGATGCAGTGTATGTCCCCACCGACAACACCTGCGCTGCCAACACCGGCATCATCGACGGCATCTGTCGCCCGGCCAAGAAGCCCGTGTTCGCCGGTGAGGAGGGCATCTGCTCCGGCTGCGGCGTGGCGACCCTGTCCATCAGCTACTACGATCTGGGCTACACCACCGGTGAGATGGCTGCCAAGGTTCTGACCGGTGAGGCCGATATCTCCACTATGCCCGTTGAGTACACCAACGTGACCAAGAAGTACAACAAGACCATCTGCGATGATCTGGGCATGACCGTTCCCGAGGGTTACGAGGCCATTGAGGAATAACAAGCGCTCAGTCTGTTTTGCAGAAAGCTCCCCTGATAGGGGCGCAGAGTTCACGCTGCAGTAACGAAGAGACTTTACAATAAAATCAGCGGAGAAGAGAGAATTTTTGCTCTTCTCCGCTTTCCCGTATCAGAAAAAAGTGTAGTTACAGGAGGAAAACGTTTTGGATATTCTTGCAAGACTTGCCAACCTGCCCGGTGCCTTGCCCGGTGCCTGTGCGCAGGGCCTCATCTGGGGCATCATGGCCATTGGTGTGTACCTGACCTACCGCATCCTGGATGTGGCTGACCTGACCGTAGACGGTTCCTTTGGCACCGGCGGCGCGGTCTGCGTTATGTGCCTGCTCTCCGGCATGAACGTCTGGGCAGCGCTTTTCATCGCCCTGCTGGCCGGTCTGGCCACCGGCCTTGTCACCGGTCTGCTCCACACCTTTATGGGCATCCCGGCCATTCTGGCTGGTATTCTGACCCAGCTGGCCCTCTACTCCATCAACCTGAAGATCATGGGCAAGGCCAACCAGTCCATCAACGTGGACAAGTACGACCTGCTGATCTCCCTGCGCTGGGTCAAGGAGCTTGCCCTGCACAACCCCATCATCATGGTCATTCTGGTCAGCGCCGTGGTCATCGGTGTGCTGTATTGGTTCTTTGGCACCGAGCTGGGGTGCGGCATCCGCGCCACCGGTTCCAACCCCGCCATGAGCCGCGCCCAGGGCATCAACACCAGCTTCAATGTGGTGCTGGGTCTGGCGGTCTCCAACGGTCTGGTGGCCCTGTCCGGCGCACTGCTGAGCCAGTATCAGGGCTTTGCCGATGTCAGCATGGGCCGTGGTGCCATCGTCATCGGTCTGGCCGCTGTCATCATCGGCGAAGCCCTGTTCAGCCGCATCTTCCACAACTTTGCCCTCAAGCTGGTGTCCGTTTCGCTGGGTGCCATCATCTACTACATCGTTATCCAGCTGGTGCTGACCCTCGGCTTTGATGCAAACCTGCTCAAGCTGCTGAGCGCCTCCGTGGTGGCCGTGTTCCTGGCCGTGCCCTATTGGAAGAGCAAGTACTTCGCAAAGCCCGCGGCAAAGAAGGCACAGAAGGAGGATGCAAAAAATGCTTGAGATCCAGAATGTTTCCAAGACCTTCAACGCCGGTACCGTCAACGAGAAAACGGCCCTGAATGGTCTGAACCTGAAATTGAACGAAGGTGATTTTGTCACCGTCATCGGCGGCAACGGCGCGGGCAAATCCACCATGCTGAACGCTGTGGCCGGTGTGTGGCCTGTGGACAGCGGCAAGATCATCATTGACGGCACCGACGTGACCAAACTGGGGGAGCACCAGCGCGCCGCCTACATCGGCCGCGTGTTCCAGGACCCCATGACCGGCACCGCCGCCACCATGCAGATCGAGGAGAACCTTGCCCTGGCCGCCCGGCGCGGTAAGCGGCGCGGCCTGAGAATCGGTATCACCAAGGCCGAACGGGAGCGCTACCGTGAACTGCTCAAGAGCCTGGACCTGGGCTTGGAGGATCGCCTGACCGCCCGCGTGGGCCTGCTGTCCGGCGGTCAGCGTCAGGCACTGACCCTGCTCATGGCTACCATGAACAAGCCCAAGCTCCTGCTGCTGGATGAGCACACCGCCGCTCTGGACCCCAAGACGGCGCTCAAGGTGCTGACCCTCTCGGCCAAGATCGTGGAGGAGAACCACCTGACCACCATGATGATTACCCACAACATGAAGGATGCCATCAAGTACGGCAACCGCCTGATCATGATGCACGAGGGCCACATCATCTATGATGTCTCCGGGGAAGAGAAGAAGAACCTGCATGTCTCCGACCTGCTGGCCAAGTTCCAGATCGCATCCGGCGGCGAGTTCGCCAACGACCGCATGATCCTTTCCTGATGCATTTCTGATATGGAAAATCCCCTCCGGTGTGCGCGTACCGGAGGGGATCTTTGCATCTTGTGCACTTTTGCAGGGTGTGCTACACTGAGAGAAAGAGGAGGTGTCTCTCGTGCGAAAAATCATCCGGCGGGCAGCTGCTGTGCTGTTGTCTGCGGCTCTGCTGCTGACGGGAACGGCCTCGGCAGCAGCCCAGATTGACCCGGTAGAGGAACGGCTTGCTGCCATGTCTCTGCGGGAAAAGGTGGGGCAGCTGTTCGTGGTGCGGGTCGAGGCACTGGACCCCAGTGGACAGTCTGATAGCACAAGGCTGACCTGGGCAGAACGGCAGGGGCTGAAAAAGTATCCGGTGGGCGGCATTGTGGTGTTTCGGCAGAATGTGAAAAGCCCGGAGCAGTTGAAAAAGCTTCTGGCAGATTTTCAGGCAGCATCCGGGACCGGTCTGTTGACCGCCGTGGACGAGGAGGGCGGCAGCGTGGCCCGGTTGGCCAATGCTTCCGGCTTTGATCTGCCCCAATACCAGAGTGCCCAGGCAGTAGGTACAACAGGGGACCCGGCCAATGCCCGTGCCATGGGGCAGATCATCGGAGGCTACCTCAGAACCTACGGCCTGAATCTTGACTTTGCTCCAGTGGCAGATGTGAACACCAATCCGGCCAATACCGTGATCGGGAACCGAGCATTTTCGTCGGATCCGGCAGTGGCGGCACAGATGGTGGCTTCCGCTGTACAAGGGTTTCACGATGCGGGCATACTCTGCACACTCAAGCATTTCCCGGGCCACGGAGATACCGCAGAGGACAGCCACTACGGCACGGCCAGCAGCACCAAGACTTGGGCAGAGATGCGGGAGACGGAACTGAAGCCTTTTGCGGCTGGAATCGCAGCTGGGGCCGACGTAGTAATGACCGCCCACATCACTACCCCCAATGCAACGCAGGACGGCCTGCCTGCGTCGCTCTCCTACACTATGCTGACCGAGCGTCTGCGGGGGGAGCTGGGCTTTACTGGGGTCATCTGCACCGATTCGCTGTCCATGCAAGCCATTCGTGACCACTATTCTGCAGCAGAAGCGGCTGTAGCGGCGCTGAACGCCGGGGCAGATCTTCTGCTGATGCCGCCCGACCTGCCGGAAGCCTTTGACGGTGTACTGGAGGCTGTGCAGAATGGAACCATCAGCGAGGAACGCCTCAACGAGAGCGTCCGCCGCATCCTGATGCTGAAACAGAAAGCCGGGTTGGAGCTTGACACCCGCACCCCGCTGGAAAAGATGCTGGATGTGTTTCTGTAAGATTGAAGCATAATAAGAAAATCCCCTCCGGTGTGCGCGTACCGGAGGGGATCTTTGCGTATAAAGGAATGTTACCGCTTGATGTCGTAGTTCATGTTCATCAGGTTGCGGATGGAGCTGACATCGTCGGTGATGTTGGCATCGCCGTGGATGGTGTGCTTGATGGCGCTGCTTGCCACGGCAAAGTTGATCATGTCCATGGCGCGGTAGTCGTGGAGCATGGCGTAGATCAGGCCGCTGGCAAAGGCATCGCCGCCGCCCACGCGATCCAGAATATTAAAGGTGTAGAGCTTGCTCTCAAAGGTGTGGCCGTCGTACCACATAAAGGCCTTGAGGCTGTTCTCGCTGCCGCTGTGGGCATAGCGCACATGGCGGGCAATGCACTTGAGGTTGGGGTAGCGGGCAATGAAATGCTGGAAGATCTCGTCCTGCTGCTCATAGCTGGGCTGCAGGGGCACGCCGTCCTTCCAGTCGCCCTTGCTGTGATCGTTGTCGTCCTTCCACAGGTGGTAGGGCTCAATGCCCAGCAGAACGTCAACGTAAGGCAGGCACTCGGTGCAGAAATCGCGGGCTTCCTCCCAGCTCCACAGGGTAGAGCGGAAGTTGCCGTCAAAGCTGACGGTCAGGCCCTTCTTTTTGGCTACCTTGAGCATATCGATGATGAGGCCGCGGCAGTTGGGGCCCAGTGCCGGGGTAATGCCGCTCAGGTGCAGCCAGTCGTAGCCGTCCAGCAGAGCGTCCAGATCGACCTGAGAGAAGTCATACTCGGTAATGGCACTGTGCTTGCGGTCGTAGATGACCTTGGAAGCGCGGATGCCGTAGCCGGTCTCCAGATAATAAGTACCCAGCCGGTTGGAAGGGGTCTCATTGGGCTCGGTCAGGATCATGGGGGTGCAATGCACATCGTTGGAGCGCAGCCAGCGCACCGCGCTCTTGCCCAGGCTGTTGTTGGGCACTACGCTGAAGAAGGTGCTGTCCACACCCAGGTTGGCCAGGGCCAGTGCAATGTTGGCCTCGCTGCCGCCGTAGCTGGCTTCAAAGCTGGATGCCATGCGGATCTTTTCGTAGTTCGGCGGGGTCAGACGGAGCATGATCTCGCCGCAGGTGATAAATTTCTGGCCGTTGGGCTCGCTGCCGAGGATGGGATTGTAGTGTTCCATAACGCTCCTCCTAAAAAGTCGTTTCTGGGATCCATTTCATGTGAGAACACATTGTTGTATCCATTATACCGCACAGCGCACCGGATAGCAAGCAAATGCTGTTTCGGCCGAGAGAAAAAGAAAAAGAAATTTTGGTTGTTTTGACGAAAGAACCCCTCAGTCACCTGCGGGATGACGGTGGGGTTCACACCCCCGTCAGGTCAAAGCTGGGCGTATACTCTTCCTTTGCACTGCTCTTCTGCTGCATATAGCCAGAACTGAGGCCCAGATCCATGGCGTAGTTGACCACCCGGCGGTATTCGTAGGTGGTGATGCGCCGCCCGATGCCGTGGTCTGCCGCCTGATAGAAGGGGGTGTACTGGCTCATCACGCTGGGCAGGAAGCACCCGGGGTCGGCCTTGTTCCAAGCCGCCATCTGATCGAGCACGGCAAAGCTGTCGTCCACATGGCCAGGCAGGGCAAGGTGGCGCAGGATCACGCCCCGCTGCAGGATGCCCTCGCTGTCAAAAACAGGGTGCCCGGCCTGAGCCATCATGGCTTCAATGGCGGGCCTGGCCTGTGCAAAATAGTCCGGCGCGGCGGAAAGCTCTGCCGAAAGGGCAGGAGAAACATATTTCAGGTCGGCCAGCCAGATGTCGATGAAACCGCGCCAGGCGTGCACGCTCTCCACGGTCTCGTATCCGCCGGTGTTGCAGACGATGGGCAGATGCAGCCCCTGCGTCCGGGCCAGGTCGAGGGCGGCGATGATCCAGGGCCGCCACTGCCCAGGCGTGACAAGGTTGATGTTGTGGGCTCCCTGCGCCTGCAGGTCCAGAAAGATCTCGGCCAGGCGCTCTACGGTGATCTCCCTGCCCAGCCCCTCGGCGCTGATGGGGTAGTTCTGGCAGAAGCAGCACTTGAGGGTGCAGCCGGAGAAAAACACCGTGCCGCTGCCCCGGGTGCCGCTGATGCAGGGTTCCTCCCAGAAGTGCAGGGCCGCGCGGGCCGCTTTCAGGGTGCGGCCCGCCCCGCAGAAGCCCGTCTGCCCGGCGGCCCGGTCGGCTTTGCACTGCCGGGGGCAGAGAGTGCAGGCTTCCGGCACGGCAACAGAAATGGTTTTGGGCATAATATCCAAGTCCTTTGCAAAAGATTTGACAGAATTACTCTTGTTTATTATACCATTTATGACATGGAATGTGGTATACTATGATAGAATATTATATATCATGCAAAAATACTACATATCAGACGGAGGATGTCATGCGCACCGAAAACGAGGAGATCCGGGATCATTTGAAATATCTCTCCCTGCTGGCACGGGATTACCCCTCGCAGGCGGCCGCCGCCAGTGAGATCATCAGCACCCAGGCCCTGCTCAAGCTGCCCAAGGGCACCGAACATTTTATGAGCGACCTGCACGGTGAAAACGAGGCCTTTGTCCACATCCTGAACTCGGCTTCAGGTGTCATCCGGGAAAAGGTGGACATCGTGCTGGGGGAGAGTGTGCCGGAACAGACCCGTGCCGAGCTGGCAACGCTCATCTATTATCCCAACGAGAAGCTGCCCCAGCTCAAAGCCGAGTGCGCGGATGAGGAAGCGCTTGACCACTGGTACACAGAGACCCTGCTTCAGCTTATTGATATCTGCCGGTTGGTATCCTCCAAGCATACCCGGCAGCATGTGCGCTCCTGCCTGCCGTCCAGCTGCGGGTATATTCTGGATGAGCTGCTCCATGCCCACTTTGAGGACCACGACAAGGACCTTTATTATGGGCAGATCGTGGGCAGCATCATCGAAAATGGCCGCGCCGACCGGTTCATCGTCCGGCTGTGTGAGCTCATCAAGCGGCTGGCTGTGGACAAGCTGCACATCGTGGGGGACCTGTTTGACCGCGGCCCCCGGCCTGACATCATTCTGGACCGGCTCATGCGCCACCACCATGTGGATATCCAGTGGGGCAACCATGACGTGGTCTGGATGGGTGCCGCCGCCGGAAGTCCCATCTGCGTCTGCACTGTGCTCAAAACGACACTGGCCTACCACAACCATGCCATGCTCGAGGATTGCTACGGCATCAACCTGCGGCATCTGCAGCGGATGGCCGAGCAGTTCTACGGAAATGACGACCTGACCCTCTGGATGCCCCACACCGATGCGGCGCGCGGCCCTTACACCGAGGGAATGCTCCACCGCTGTGCCGTGATGCACAAGGCCGTGACCATTCTGATGCTCAAGATGGAGTGCAAGGTCATCGACCGCAACCCGGATTTCAAGATGCAGGGTCGGGATTTCCTGCGGCACATCGATTGGAAAAAGGGAACAGTGACCCTGAACGGGCAGGCATACCCCCTGCGGGACACCAGCTTCCCCACCGTGGACCCGGCAGACCCCGCCGCCCTGAATGATGATGAGCGGCTGGTGCTCCGCAAGCTGGTGGAATCCTTCCGGCAGAGCGAGCGCTTGCAGCAGCATGTGGAATTTTTGTATGCCAAGGGCAGCGTTTACCACATCGAGAACGGCAACCTGCTCTACCACGGTGTGGTGCCCATGACCAGGACCGGCAGCTTTGCCGTGGAGCGGTTCGAGGGACACAACTACTCGGGCCGCGGCTTGATGGACTACTGTGACGAGCGGGCACGCCGCGGCTACTTTGCCCCCGAGGGCAGCGCGGCCCGGCGGAGCGGTCAGGACTTTTTGTGGTATCTGTGGTGCGGCAAGCTGTCGCCGTTGTTCGGCCGCAGCGCCATGACCACCTTTGAGCGGCTGTATATTGCCGACCCCGCCACCCACGAGGAAGTCAAGGACCCCTATTATACATGGTACAATGAAGAGGCCGCCTGCCGCCGCATCCTGGCGGAATTCGGCCTGCCCGGCACCAGCCACATCGTCAACGGCCATGTGCCGGTGCGGGAGAAGAGCGGCGAGAGCCCCATCAAGGGCGGGGGCCGTCTGGTCGTCATTGACGGCGGGTTCTGCCGCGCCTACCATGAAAAGACCGGCATTGCAGGGTACACGCTGGTGTACTCCAGCCGCACCATGTCCCTGCGGACCCATCAGCCCTTTGTCAGTGCCGAAAAGGCCGTGAACGAAAACATTGACATCGTGTCGCAGAAGAACATACTGGAAACGGAGAACCACCGCATTCTGGTGGAAGAGACGGACGAGGGCGAGAACCTGCGGGAGCGGGTACACGACCTGAAGCAGCTGGTCAAGGCCTATCAGCTGGGCTGGATCAAGGAGACCTGCAGTGAGGATTGCGTCTGGTAAGGGGCGCTGATTGTAAAATTTTTGAAATAAGAAACAAAAATATCGAATATCTCTGCAGATTCTGGGCAAAACAGAAAATAATCGGGCAGGGAAAAAGGGGGCTTTGCTTTTTGCCCGAAGTTGTGTATAATAAGATAGTTGTATCGTGAGGGTGTGTACCCAGCGGTGCGCGGAGAGATCAAGCAAGAACCCTGAGTGGCCCTGCCGCTGGCGGGCCTGCGACAAGGAGATTATAAAATTGGAAAAGTTTGTTATTACGGGCGGCAAGCCCCTGCATGGCGAAGTTACCATTTCCGGTGCAAAAAATGCGGCTGTGGGCATTCTGCCTGCCACCATTCTGGCGGCAGATGTCTGTGTGATCGAAAACCTGCCGGACATCAGTGATGTGGCAGTCAGCCTGAAGATCCTGAGCACCCTGGGTGCCAGCATCAAGATGCTGAACCGCAATACCTACGAGATCGACACCACCCACCTGAACAGCACCAACGTCCCGGACGATCTGTCCCGCCAGATGCGTGCCAGCTACTACTTCCTGGGTGCGCTGCTCTCCCGCTTTGGCAAGGCACAGGTGGCCATGCCCGGCGGCTGCAATCTGGGCCCCCGCCCCATCGACCAGCACCTCAAGGTGTTCAGCGCACTGGGTGCAGAGGACAGCGTGGACTACGGCATGATCACCGTGCGTGCCAAGGAACTGAACGGTGCCCATATCTTCTTTGATAAGGTCAGCGTAGGCGCTACCATGAACGGCATGCTCTCCGCTGTGATGGCACAGGGCCAGACCATTCTGGAAAACTGCGCCAAGGAGCCCCATGTCGTTGATCTGGCAAACTTCCTGAATATGTGCGGCGCGGATGTGCGCGGTGCCGGCACCGATGTGATCAAGGTGCGCGGCGTGGAAAAGATGCACGGCTGCACTTACAGCATCATCCCTGACCAGATCGAGGCGGGCAGCTACATGGTTGCCGCTGCTGCCACCGGCGGCGACGTTCTGATCAAAAATGTCACCCCCAAGCATCTGGAACCCATCACGGCAAAGCTCCGCCGTGCCGGTGTGGATGTGGAGGAATTCGATGATTCCGTCCGCGTCTCCCGCAAGGGCGATATCCTGCCGCTGAAGATCAACACCATGCCCCACCCGGGCTTCCCCACCGATATGCAGCCCCTGATGGGTGTGCTGCTCAGCGTGGCAAAGGGTACCTCCACCATCACTGAGAGCGTGTGGGATAACCGCTTCCGCTATGTGGACGAGCTGCGCAAGATGGGTGCAGTGGTGCAGGTGGACGGTCAGGTGGCCGTGTTTGAGGGTGTGGACAAGCTGAACCCCGCTCCCCTGCGCGCTTCTGACCTGCGTGCCGGTGCGGCCATGGTCGTTGCTGCCCTGATGGCAGACGGCACCAGCGAGATCGAGGAGATCGGCCACATTGAGCGCGGCTACGAGAACATCGTGGAAAAGCTGCGCGGCCTGGGCGCTGAGATCAGCAAGGTGGAGCGGATGCCCGCTGCACTGGAATCGGCAATGTGATCATTCAGAACCTCTCAGTCTGTTTTGCAGAAGTTCCCCTGACAGGGAGCTTTTGTGAAGCCATGACGGAGAGGTTCGTTTCTTGAGGTTTGAAATGTCTGAATTCATCTCGTTATACTCTGGTTCCTCTGGCAACTGCAGCGTGGTGCGCACGGGGGAGAAGTACATCATCATCGATATGGGAAAGGGCGTGCGCACCACCTCGGCGGCGCTCAAGGAGCTGGGCCTGAACATCAGCGATTGTGCAGGCATTCTAGTCACCCATGAGCACTCTGACCACGTCAAGGGGCTGGCCACCTTCCTCAAAAAGAATCCGCTGCCGGTATACGGTGCAGACGATACGCTGGATTTTCTGGATGCAAACGGCATTGTGCCCGCCAGCTGTGAGCTGCGCACCCTGTCCGGCGGGGAAGAGGATGTGGGAGATTTCGGCGTGACGATGTTCCCCACCAGCCACGACGTGCCCTGCGTGGGCTACCGCATCCACACCCCGGACAACAAGACCATGACCATTGCCACCGACCTGGGAGTCCTGACTCCGCCGGTGCATCAGGCCCTGAGCGGCTGTGACCTGGTGGCGCTGGAAAGCAACTACGACCTCCACATGCTCCGCAGCGGGCGGTATCCCTACTACCTGCGCTCCCGCATCGAGTCCAACCGAGGCCACCTCTCCAACGATGAGTGCTCGGCAAAGCTGCTGGAACTGATCCAGGAGGGATGCAAGAAGTTTGCCCTCTGCCATCTCTCGCAGGAGAACAACACCCCGGCGCTTGCTTTGCAGACCATGTTCAACACCCTGGGTGCGGCGGGTGTCGTGCCGGAAAAGGACTGCATCGTGCAGGCCCAGCGCCGCAATGAGATCAGCCCCACGCTTACATTTTAAGAAAAAATGGCCCTCTCCATCATTGCTTTACAAAGCATGACGGAGAGGGCTATTTTTATTGTTATCATGCTAGATCCGGCAGGATATCGGGCCAGAGGGCCTGCTCCTGCCGCAGGTCGGTGAAAACGCAGTCCAGATAGATCTTGTTTACAGCCGAGATGATGGTGCTGCGCAGGAGCGTGCGTGCATCATCAACATCCGGCTCCAGCTCGGAAAAGCTTTTGGTCAGGCCGAACACATAGGGCAGGTAATTCTCCAGCTCATCGCAAAAGGTATCATAGGCCTGCGCGGAGGTATAATGCGCCCGCTGCATCTTGAACAGACTGTCGATGTTTTCCATGGACAGGACATTTTTAGAAACTACGATGTAGATCAGGCAGGCCAGCTGATCCCGGGTATACTTCTTTTTGATGGGGTGGCTGATGATCCCTTTCTTAACGTAGTTGCTCACCATGGAAGCGGTGAGCTCCACCCCCTGAAATGTGCGGAAACACCCGTTGACAAACTGTACACTCTGATCCAGATAAAGCCCTACGGTGGGGAGTTCTGCATACCGGGGCAGGGCAAACCCTGCGGCGCAGGCCGCAACGCGGCGGTTTGATTCTAATTTCATGCGGACAGTATACCATGTTTTGGAAATGTGGTCAACAGGAAATTAAAAACTTTTGAAATAATTCAAGAAAACAGTTGACAGGTTTTTGAAAAACTGATATAGTGATTCAAACAACAGGAAAAACTGCGGCATCCTCTGCCGCCGGAATGGAGATAAATGCTTATGAACACCAAGATCGTTGTGGATTCCTCCGCCAGCCTGTACACCTTGCAGGGCGTGGATTTTGAATGCGTTCCCCTGAAGATCATCACCGACGATGCCGAATATCTGGACAACGGCACGATGGATGCCTTGGGCATGGCCCAGACCCTGCGCACCTATAAGGGCAAGACCTCGACCTCCTGCCCCAACGTCAGCGATTGGCTGGCCGCCTACGAGGGAGCCGACGAGGTGTATGCCATCACCATCACGGGCACTCTGTCCGGCAGCTACAATGCCGCCCAGCTGGCCGCCGAGGAATACCAGCAGGAGAATCCCGGCAAGCGGGTGTTTGTGCTGGACAGCCTTTCCACCGGCCCGGAGCAGCGCCTGCTGGCCGAGCATCTGCGGGATCTGCTGGCTGAGGGCAAGGAGTTTGACGAGATCTGTGAAGAGATGCTCCGCTACCACAAGCACACCCATCTGTTCTTCTCGCTGGAATCGCTGGCCAATCTGGCCCGCAATGGCCGCGTGAAGCCTGCCGTTGCTGCTGTGGCGCGGATGCTGGGCATCCGGGTCATCGGACAGGCAAGTGAGGCCGGGGAGCTGGATGTTCTCTGCAAGACCCGTGGCGAGCATGGTGCGCTGGAGCGCATCGTGCTGGAACTCAAAGAGCACGGCTACACCAACGGCAGGCTCCATATCTCTCACTGCGGCAATCCCGCCGCCGCCGAGCGCCTGAAGCACATGGTAAAGGCTGTGTTTGATGGAGCAAAGGTGGACATCAGCGAATGCGGCGGTCTGTGCAGCTATTATGCAGAGCTGGGCGGCCTGCTGGTTGGTTATGAGGACGCGGAAGCGTAAGCGAACGGCCCACGGAAAAATTCTGCCCACGATTGAATAGGCGCTCATAGCGGGGAAAGCCGTTGTGGGCGCTTTTCTGTTTGCAAAATCTTCCGCTCTGCGCTATACTAACAGCATCAAAAATCGCCGTGGGCGGCAGGGGAGGGATACCACATGTTCAGATTGCCTATCGTCAAGTTTTTCAACCGCATCTTCAACCGTGTCACGATCACAGTGGTGCTGGTGGCTTTACAGGTGCTCTGGCTGCTCTGGGCGTTCTGGTCGTTTACGGCGGGGCGGGTCTGGCTGAACGGTGCCCTGAAGGCGCTGAGCATCCTGATCGTGCTGTATCTGGTGCGCAAGGATGAAAACAGTGCTTATAAGATCGGCTGGATCGTTCTGATTGGCCTTCTGCCCCTGCTGGGCGGCGCGCTTTATCTGGCTTTTGGCAACAAGGCCCCCGCCAAGTATCTGCGGGAGCGGATGCAGAAGGTGGAACAGGCCCATCAGACTGAGCTTGCCCAGCCCGAGGGCCAGACCGATGCGCTGGATATCTCCAGCCGGAACCTGAGCCGCTATGTGGCAAAGTTCGGGCCGTATCCGGCCTGGAGGGATACCGCTGCTCACTACTTTTCCTGCGGGGAGGAGATGTATCCCCAGCTGCTGGCGGATCTGGACAAGGCGGAAAAATTTATCTTTCTGGAATTTTTTATCCTCCGTTCCGGCAAAATGTGGGACGGCGTGGAGCAGATCCTCCGCCGCAAGGCCGCCCAGGGCGTGGATGTGCGGCTGATCTACGATGATTTTGGCAGCCTGCTGGGCCTGCCCAGTGATTTTGTCATCCGCATGGAGAAGGCGCATATCCGCTGCATCCCTTTCAACCCGGTGGTGCCGCTGGTCTCGCTGGTGATGAACCACCGCGACCACCGCAAGATCGTGGTGGTTGACGGCAATGTGGCCTACACCGGCGGCGTGAATCTGGCGGATGAGTATATCAATGCAGAGCAGCGCTTTGGCTACTGGAAGGATGCGGCCATCCGGCTGGAGGGTGCCGCTGTCTGGAACTTTACCGTGATGTTCCTCAATGTATGGAACGCCTTCCGCCTGCAGGAGACCGATTACACCGCCTTTGCGCCCACCCGCCTGCCCGCAGTGCAGGATGGCGTGGTGCAGCCCTATGCGGACAGCCCGCTGGATGAGGAACCGCTGGCCGAGACGGTCTATCTGGACATTCTCTCTCAGGCCCAGAGATATGTTTATATCTATACGCCCTACCTGGCCGTGGGCGAGGAGATGCTGGATGCTCTGAAAAGTGCGGCCAAGCGCGGGGTGGACGTGCGGCTCATCCTGCCCGGGATCCCGGATAAGAAGCTGGTGTTCCGGCTCAGCCGCTCCTACTATCTGCCCCTGCTCAGGGCGGGTGTGCGCATTTATGAATTCACGCCCGGCTTCCTCCACGCCAAGTGCTATGTCAGCGATGACCGTGTGGCCGCGGTGGGCAGCATCAATATGGATTATCGGAGCCTGTTTCTCCATTTTGAGTGCGGAACACTGCTCTTCCATAACAGCCAGATCGCCGCACTGCGGAAGGATGTGGAGCGCACCCTGCCGCAGTGCCGGGAGATCATGCGCTCCGACTGCCGCACCAATCTGCCGGGCACAGCACTGGACAGCGTGCTGCGGCTGCTGAGCCCGTTGATGTAAGCGGCTGCGCGCAGCACGCGGGGAGCTTTTCCACGCAAGTGAAACGGGCCATTCCATCGCCCGCCCGATTGCCTGCGGCAACAGGGTCCCACCCCAGCGGACACTTGCTTTGGAAAACTCCCGTCGGCTGCGTAATTTTACGTTCTTCTGGACATACTATGGGGCAAAGGCCCAACGGGCCGTGTGGAAAGGGAGCGTATCTATGAATCAGAACCATCGGGCTCTTTGGAGCTGTGCCATGGCGGCGGCGCTGCTGCTGACCGCCTGCGGCAAAACGAACGCCGGGTCGGGCAGCTCCGGCAGCATGAGCGGAAGCAGCGGCACATCCTCCGCACAGACCCAGACAGCGGCATGGAAAACCGGTCTGGGTGTGGTGACAGAGGCCACCGATCAGGACAGGGCAGGGAAAATTGAACTGGCAGCGGCCGCTGTCCTGCTGGATGGTGAGGGCAAACTGGAGAGCGTTCTGCTGGACGAGCTGGAAGTGTCTGTTTCGGCGGACAGCACCGGCCATGTGACCCTGCCCACCGACTGGCGCACCAAGCGTCAGAAGGGGGACGATTATCCGCTGGCCGAGGTCTCTTCCCTGAAAAAGGGATGGGCGGAACAGGCGGATGCCTTTGCCAGTTACCTGATCGGCATGACCCCGGAACAGGTCTCCATGCTCAAAGTGGATAAGGATGGCAAGCCCACGGGTGCCGACCTGCTGAGCGGTTGCACCATTGCTGTGGACCGTTACCGGGATGCCGTGACCCGAGCCTGCGCCAATGCCAGGGCACTGGGTGCCGCCAAGGGCGACAGGGCCGCGCTGGGCATCGAAGCGGTGAACGGGACTTCGGACATCACCGCCACTGATGATAAGGATGTGAATGCGCAGGTGGATGTGAGCATCGTGGCGCTGACCACCGATGCGGACCGCCGTGTGACCAGTGCCATTGCGGATATGGCCGAGCCGGCCCTGACGGTGGTGTCGGACGGCGGTGTGACAGCCCCGGATCTCGTCAAGACCAAGCTGGAGCTGGGCGAGGACTATGGGATGCGTGGCGCATCGGCGCTGGGCAAGGAGTGGTATGAGCACAGCGAGGGCTTCTGTGATGCCCTCAAGGGCAAGACCCGCACCGAGATCGCCGGGCTTTCCGGCGGCGATGCCGACCTGAAGGCTCTGTGTACCATTGATATCACCGATCTGCAAAAGGCGGCGCTGGATGCCCTGAGCTGAGGAGGAAACCCTTTTCGGTCTCGCAATCGCGCACCGGCTCTCCCGGATAGGGGGGGGCGGTGGCATTCCGCTGCGTTTTCAGAGAGAAACCCTCTCGCCGCGTCTGGCAGCTGCCGACGCGGCGTTTTTGTTTTGTCAAAATGACCGCTTTGCCGTGGTAAAGCGGTAAAGATTTGAGCAAACTGCGAAAAATCGGTTTTCCCCCTTGCCAAATGGCAGAAAACGCGCTATTCTATAACCACAGTTTAGCAATTTATCATGGTAAAGCAATAAAACGAAGCTGCTTGCCACTGAGGGAGGAACCGTATATGAAACGTCTTGTATCCGCATTTCTGGCCGGTGCCATGGCACTGAGCCTTGCCGCCTGCGGCGGTGCCGCTTCCACTTCCACTGCCGCATCTGCTTCGGCCTCTGCTTCCGGCAGTGCTGCCGCATCCCAGGCTGCAGGCAGCGACCTGGATTACATCAAGGGCAAGGGGAAGCTGGTCATCGGCTACACTGTTTACGAGCCCATGAACTACACCGATGCCGGTGGCAACTTCACCGGTTTTGATACCGAGCTGGCTACCGCTGTCTGCGAAAAGCTGGGCGTGGAGCCGGAGTTTGTGGAGATCAACTGGGATACCAAGGTCGTGGAGCTGGATGCCAAGAGCATCGACTGCATCTGGAACGGCATGACCCTGACCGATGACATCATGCAGAACACCGCTACCACCAAGGCTTATGCAAAGAATGCACAGGTGGTCGTTGTGAAAGATGGCACCGATTATACCTCTACCGCTGACCTGGTGGGTAAGACCGTGGTCGCCGAGGCTGGTTCCGCCGGTGAGGCCGCCATTGAGGGAGACGAGAACCTGGCACAGGCTGATTACGTTTCCAAGAGCGTTCAGACCGACTGCCTGATGGAAGTTGCCGCAGGCACTGCCGATGCCGCTGTACTTGACCTGACCCTGGCCAACGCCATGATCGGTGAGGGCACTGACTATGCCGATCTGAAGATCGTGGACGAGCTGAACGCCGAGGAGTACGGCGTGGCATTCCGCAAGGGCAGTGATGCTGCCGCCGCTGTGGATGAGGCCTTTGATGCACTGAAGGCCGATGGCACCATGCAGGCACTGGCCGATAAGTACGATCTGGCACTGGCTGACTGAATTTGTTGAAAAATTCCTTCCGTCATCGCGATGCGATGCAACCTCCCTCGGTGAGGGAGGCTTTTTGTTGCCGATGCGTGAAAGGCTCCCGAGCAGAGGGAACTTTCACCGGCTGTGATGGAAGGGGAATATGGATTCTGAATAAAAAAGGTGTGTTTTTGTGTCTGTGATTCTTATGCGCCTGTCCGGCGCGTTCCTGCTCAACTGTGAACTCTTTGCCCTGACACTGCTGTTTGCACTGCCGCTGGGGCTGGTGGTCTCGTTTGGCTCCATGAGCCGCTGCAAGCCGCTGGCCGGGCTGGTCAAGACCTTTGTCTGGATCATCCGCGGCACCCCGCTGATGCTGCAGATCATCGTGATCTATCTGGGCCCCGGCCTGCTGGGCATGAACAACCCCTGGCCTTCTGGCTCCGGCGGACGGATGGTGGCGGCGGTGGTGGCTTTTGCCATCAACTATGCCTGCTATTTTTCTGAGATCTACCGCGGCGGCATTGAAGCAGTGCCCAAGGGGCAGACTGAGGCCGGGCAGGTACTTGGCATGACCAAAACACAGATCTTTTTCAAGGTGACCTTGCTTCAGGTCGTCAAGCGCATCCTGCCCCCCATGGGCAACGAGATCATCACGCTGGTCAAGGATACCTCGCTGGCAAACACCATTGCCAACAAGGAGATCATTATGATGGCCAAGGAGTATAGCGCAAAGGGCCTGATCTGGCCGCTGTTCTCCACCGCGCTCTTCTTCCTGGTGTTTGTGGGCGCACTGACCATCCTGTTCAACTGGGCTGAAAAAAAGCTCGATTATTTCCGCTGCTAAGGAGGCAGATAGATTATGGCGTTGCTCGAAGCTTCCGGTATCGGGAAAAATTTTGGCGAGACCCATGTGTTGAAGGACATCTCCCTGGATCTGGAGCAGGGTGAAGCGCTGGCGATCATCGGCTCGTCCGGTTCCGGCAAAACAACTCTGCTGCGCTGCCTGAATTTTCTGGAACGGCCTGACACGGGTGTGATCAAGGTGAACGGCGAGACCATGTGGGATGCCGCCGACCCTGCCACCCAGAAGGAAAGTGAGATCCGCAAAAAGCGGCTCCATTTCGGTCTGGTGTTCCAGAACTTCAACCTGTTCCCGCAGTACACGGCCTTGCAGAACGTGATGCTGGCAGGGGAACTGCTGGCAAAGGAACGTCCGGAATATCAGGCAAACAAAAAGGCCATCCACGCGGAGCTGGAACAGCAGGCGAGAGAACTGCTGGCGCAGATGGGCCTTTCGGAGCGGGCCGGCCACTACCCGCATCAGCTCTCCGGCGGCCAGCAGCAGCGTGTGGCCATTGCCCGCGCACTGGCGCTTCACCCGGATATCCTCTGCTTTGATGAGCCCACCAGCGCCCTTGACCCGGAGCTGACCGGCGAGGTGCTGAAGGTCCTGCGTGATCTTGCTGACCGCAAGACCACGATGATCATTGTCACCCATGAGATGCACTTTGCCCGCGATGTGGCCGACCGCATCCTGTTCATGGATGGCGGCGTGGTCGTGGAGGAGGGCCCGGCCAAACAGCTCATCGACCACCCCCGGGAAGAGCGTACCAGACAGTTCCTCGCACATTATTCAGAATGACCCGAACCGCTCCGGCGTGCAGAAACGCACGCCGGGGCGGTTTTGCTGTACAGAGCAGGTTTGGGCTGCATAACTACATTGCATTTTGTGAACGGAAATCTGAAACTTTTTCACATCTGCGAAAAAATAACGCTTTATGCAAAAACCAGTGATAATCATTTTGGATTTTGTGCTATAATTGAAACATAAATCAGACCCATTCCCAATTTGAGGAGGCTTAACAAAAAATGAAGTTGAAATATGCATTCCAACGTGGTGTTGCATCAGCACTGATCGCAGGGGTTGTCCTTACGGCGGGTCTGCCCGCACTGGCTGCCGGTGGCGCAGAGGCTGCGGAAACCGAAAGTGCGGCAGTGGTTCAGGTAGCTTCCTCTTCGGATGAGGGGGCTGCTCAGGACGAATATGGTGTGACTGCGGCGATGATCTCGGAGGATGATACGCCGTTGAGCATTCCGGATGAGGAGACCCCGCCTTCGGGCAATGCCGGAACGGGGTTCTGGAGCACGCTGTTCCAGCTGTTGAAGCATCTGGCCGGGAAGCACTGAAAAATTTGAAAAAACCTCTTGAAAATTCATCGCAACCTGATATAATACCCACATGAACAAAAACGTCCTGCCCATTGCGCGGCAGGGCGTTTTTGTCGGAAAAAATTCGTGTGATAAGGTCTGTGATGCTTTCCTAAGGAGGAACGTGCGTATGACGAAAGATATGACGCAGGGCAGCCCGCTCAAGCTGATCCTTGCCTTTGCGGTGCCGCTGATGCTGGGCAGCCTGTTCCAGCAGTTCTATAATCTGGCAGATACCATCATCGTGGGCCGCTTTGTGGGCGTGGAAGCCCTGGCGGCAGTCGGCAGTGTGGGTGGTCTGAACTATCTGGTGCTGGGCTTTGTCAATGGCATTGCCTGCGGTTTTTCCATCCCCATCTCGTGGACATTCGGTGCGAAAGACTATGTGGAGATGCGCCGCTACACAGCCAATGCCGTCTGGCTGAGTGTCTTTTTTGCCGCAGTGCTTACCGTGGTCACGGTGGCCATGACCCGTTCCATTCTGGTCTGGACCAATACCCCGGACAACATCATTGATCTGGCGGACATCTACATCCGCACCATCTTTATCGGCATCCCGTTTACGCTGCTGTATAACATGACCAGCGCCCTGATGCGCGCTCTGGGCGACAGCAAGCGGCCCCTGTACTTCCTGCTGGTGGCAAGCTTTCTGAACATCGGGCTGGACTTGCTCTGTATCATCGTCTTCAAGATGGGCGTGTTCGGTGCGGCGTTCGCCACCGTGTTCAGCCAGGCAGTAGCCGGTCTGGGCAGCCTGTGGTATATCCTCAAGCATTATAATGAGCTGCGTTGGAACAAAGAAGAAAGCCGCCTGAGCAGACAGCACTGTACCAAGCTGTGCGGCATGGGCATCCCCATGGGTCTGCAGTGCAGCATCACGGCCATCGGTTCCGTTGTGCTGCAGGGTGCAGTCAATGGTCTGGGCAGTGACATCGTGGCAGCACAGACTGCAGGCGGCAAGGCGGCACAGTTCCTGTCCGTCCCGCTGGAGAGCATTGGCACGGCCATGACCACCTACGCCAGCCAGAATATGGGTGCTCACGACCTGAACCGTGTGAACAAGGGCGTGAACACTGCCCTGGGCATCGGCTGTGTGTACAGTGTGGCATCCTTCCTGATCCTGCGCGTGCTGGATAAGGCTTTGATCGGCCTGTTCCTTGAGAGCAGCCAGACCGAGATCATGGCCAACGCCCAGAGCTTCATCTTCTGGAACAGCGTGTTCTATATCCCGCTGGCGGTCCTTATCATTTACCGCTACACCATTCAGGGGCTGGGTTATTCCAGCCTGGCCATGTTTGCCGGTGTGGCAGAGATGATCGCCCGTGCTATGGTGGGCTTCCTGTTCGTGCCGCTGTGGGGCTATTTTGCCGCCTGCATTGCAAACCCGGTGGCCTGGTTCTTTGCCTGCTTCTTCCTGATCCCGGCGTATATCGTTGTGTTCCGGAAGCTGAAACAGGAAAAAGCAAGACCGCACGCAAACTTGTAAAAATTGAGCCGCTCTTTTGCGAAACCGCAGAAGGGCGGCTCTTTTGTTGCCTAGTAGGGGGAGGCCTTGGTGAAGAAGGAAAGCCTCACGCAACGTCAAAGCTGAGAGGTTGTAAAGAGCAGGGCCTGCCCAATTCCTTTACAAATAACACTAAAACGATTATACTATAAATAATTATGTCACAAGGGGGTGAGGAGCATGGAGCTGGAACAGATCGAGGGAACGGTGGAGGACATTATCTACGAGAACCCGGATAACGGCTACACGGTGTTTGAAATTTCCGGCGGCGGCACGGTCACCGTGGTGTGCGGGATCGTGGGCGAGCTCCATGCGGGCGAGAGCGTGGTCTGCCGCGGTAAATATGAGAACCACGCCACCTATGGCCGCCAGTTCCACGCCCAGGAGTGCGAGACCGATATGCCGAAGGATCTGGAAGCGGTGTACGCCTTCCTTGCCAGCGGCTCCCTGCCTTATATCGGGGCGCGCACGGCCAATAAGATCATCGACAAATTCGGCGCGGCGGCGCTGGAGGTGATCGCCAACGACCCCGCCCAGCTTACCCTGATCCCCGGCATCTCGGCGGATAAAGCTGACCGCATCCAGCAGGAGTTCAAGCGGATGTTCGGAATGCGGGAACTGATCGCCTATCTGGCGCAGTTCGAGATCAGCCCCCGCCGCGCCATGGAGGTGTTCCGCGTCTTTGGCCCCAGTGCCATGCAGGCTATCTCCCAGAACCCTTATCTGCTCTGTGGGGAACCCCTGCAGCTGGATTTCCGCCATGCGGACAGCATTGCACAGTATTACCACATGGAAGGAGACTGCACCCAGCGGCTGGAAGCAGCGCTTCTGCGCACCCTGCGCCACAACGCGGGCAACGGCCACACCTGCCTGCCCCGTGCGCAGCTGCTGGACACGGCATCCCACTTCATCCAGCAGCCGCCCGAAAAGCTGGCCTGTGCGCTGGACCACTGCATTGAGACCGGGCAGCTTGGCGTAAAGATGCTGGAGGCGGTGCCGTATATCTATCTGCCTGACCTGCTGGAAGCAGAACAGGCCATTGCCGACCGGCTGGCCCTGCTGGCAAAGCGGGAAAAGCAGACGGTGCGGGACCTTGATAAAAACATCCAGGTGCTGGAGCTGACCCAGGGCTTTGCCTATGCGCCCCTGCAGCGGGAAGCCATCCGCAAGGCCATGACCGAAAACTGCCTTGTGCTGACCGGCGGCCCCGGCACCGGTAAGACCACTACGGTCAACGCCATCCTGCAGCTGCTGGAGCATCAGGCCGACCGGGTGGCGCTTTGTGCCCCCACAGGCCGTGCGGCCAAACGGCTGAGTGAACTGACCGGCCGCAAGGCCTCTACCATCCACCGCCTGCTGGAGGTGGACTACTCCGGCGGCGTGGTCAGCTTCATCCACAATGACAAGAACCTGCTCAAATGCGATGTGATCATTCTGGATGAGATGAGTATGGTGGATGTGAAGCTGTTTCAGGCGCTCATTGCAGCCCTGCGGTACAGCTGCCGCATTATTATGGTGGGCGATGCCGACCAGCTGCCCAGCGTGGGGCCCGGCAACATTCTGGGCGAGGTCATCCGCTCCGGGCTGGTGCCCACCGTCTGCCTGAACGAGATCTTCCGGCAGGCTAAACGCAGCCTTATTGTGGAGAACGCCCACCACATCATCAGCAGTGAGCCGCTGCAGAAGGGCGGTAAGACAGACGATTTCTTCTTTCTGGAATCGGACGGCGATGCGGCGCAGAAACTGGTGTGCGATCTTGTTACCACCCGTCTGCCCCGGAGCTATGGGTTTGATCCTGTCCGGGATATTCAGGTGCTCTGCCCCACCAAGCTGGGACCCACCGGCACCCAGGCGCTGAATGTGGAGCTGCAGAACCTGCTCAACCCGGAGCAAAAGGGCAAACCCCAGCTCCAGAGCGCCTCCCGGGTGTTCCGGGTGGGCGATAAGGTGATGCAGGTGCGGAACAACTACGAGATCGTCTGGAACCGCATTGGCGGGGAGCAGGGCGTGGGAGCCTATAACGGTGATATCGGCATTGTGGAATCCATCAACATGCGTGACCGCTCCATGGTGGTGCGGATGGATGACCGCCGCCTGCTCTACCCGGCGGAAAACCTGAACGAGCTGGAGATCGCCTACGCCATCACGGTGCACAAGAGCCAGGGCAGCGAGTTCCCGGCGGTGGTGCTGCCGGTGGCGCAGGTGCCGCCAAGGCTCTGCTACCGCAACCTCTTCTACACCGGCGTGACCCGCGCCCGCAAATTGTGCATCGTGGCCGGGCGGCGGGATGTGGTGAACCGGATGATGTCCAATGTCCGGCAGAACCTGCGGTACAGCGGCCTGTGCGAATTGCTGAAAGAGAATCTGCCGCCGGAACAGATGGCGGCAGAATAACCTCTCAGGCGCTTTGCGTCAGCTCTCCTACTAGGAGAGGTTTGGTCTATACTTTTTTACTGGCTTATGCTACAATATAAATTGATTTGATTTCCCGCCTGAACGGGCATTTACGATAGAAAACAGGGGAGCAGAGAAAGGAACGTTTCATTATGGCACAGAATGACATCGGCATCGATCTGGGCACAACGACCATTATTATTGCACAGGCAGGGCAGGGGGTCGTGCTCAACCAGCCCAGCGTGGTGGCAATGGATACCCGCAAGAACTCCGTGCTGGAGGTGGGCGACAAGGCCCTGGCCATGGTAGGCCGCACCCCCAACTATATTTCCGCCATTTTCCCGCTGAAGGACGGTGTTATCAGTGACCACACCATGACCCGGGAGCTGATCTGCCGGTTTGTGAATCAGGTGTACAGCTCCCACATGGTCAAGCCCCGGGTGGCTGTCTGCGTGCCCGCTGCCATCACCGGCATTGAGAGTGATGCCGTGGTGGAGGCCGTGATGGCCGCCGGTGCCCGTCAGGTCTACCTGATCGATGAGCCCATTGCCGCTGCACTGGGTTCCGGCATCGACATCACCCAGCCCGATGGCCGGATGATCATTGATATCGGCGGCGGCACCACCGATATCGCTGTCCTGTCTCTGGGCGGCAAGGTCAAGGCCACCAGTGTCCGTGTGGCGGGCAACCACTATGATGACGAGATTCTGAAGCATGTCCGCAACAAGTTCAGCATTGCCATCGGCCAGCGTACCGCAGAGCAGCTGAAAAAGAATGTCGCCTGCTGCCCCCAGAAGGCTGATTTTGACGAGACGATGGAGGTGAAGGGCCGCAGCCTGCTGACCGGTCTGCCCATCAAGGTGAATGTTTCCACCAGCGACCTCTACGAGCCTGTGATGATGCTGAGTGAGCAGATCGGCACTGCCGCCCATCAGGTGCTGGAAAAAACCCCGCCCGAGCTGGCAGGCGATATCTTCCGCAATGGTGTGGTGCTGACCGGCGGCGGCGCACAGCTGCACGGCCTGCCCGAATACCTGAGCCAGGAGCTCAAGGTGGATGTGACCGTCTCGCCCGATCCCGTGAACTGCGTGGCATTGGGCACTGCCATGA
>OLOO01000628.1_pt1 | contig 29865 bp, 30 predicted proteins | sample 1672621 | NCBI WGS metagenome assembly OLOO01 (sample SAMEA3136706, study PRJEB25190) | human gut metagenome | biome: human gut; feature: human-associated habitat; material: faeces | place: Austria | collected 2013 | reverse complement strand
ACTCATGCTGATTATTGGAAGGTGAATTGATGTAATGTCAAGAGATTTTTGAGTTACAGGTAAAAAAAGGGAAATTCTTTTTCTGATAAGAAATTTTCTGAAACGAAATGGAAAAGCGAGAAATACTTATTATACGCTTCAAAAATAATATGTGGAAATCATAAGAGAATCCATGAGGGTGGGGAACCTTGTGGATTCTTTTTTAAACGGAAAATTTCGAAGAAACATCCTGTTGAAAAGGTACTGCATGTTAGGAATGCACACACTTTTTGGGAGTACAAAATATAGAGCTTTACAATGCAAACTCTAAATGAGAAAAATTTCCCTTGCAATATACCCTAATGGGGTATATAATAGCCATCGTAGAGAGAAAAAATAAGAGGTGAGACGCATGGAAGAAAAGAAAGAATGTTGTCACTGTCATAAGACGAAAGAGCGTTCTGAAAAAGAATACAAGGACATGATCAACCGTCTGAGCCGGATCGAAGGGCAGGTCAGAGGTGTGAAGCGCATGGTAGAAGAAGATGCGTACTGTCCGGATATTCTGATTCAGGTGTCGGCGATCAATGCGGCGCTCAACAGTTTCAATAAAGTCCTTCTGGCGAATCATATCCGTACCTGTGTGGCAGAGGATATCCGCGAGGGAAAAGATGAGACGATCGATGAGCTGGTTGTAACGCTTCAGAAACTGATGAAATAACAGGATTGTTATAGATTTTCAGGTGAAAAGCGCAGGAAAATTTTTACAATATAAAAATGGCAGATAAAGCCAAAAAGTGAGGTGGATTTTTGTGGAACAATATACAGTAACAGGAATGAGCTGTGCGGCATGTAGCAGCAGAGTGGAAAAGGCAGTATCGAAGGTATCGGGAGTTACCAGCTGTTCGGTCAGTCTTCTGACGAATTCCATGGGAGTAGAAGGAACCGCATCCCAGTCGGAGATCATTGCGGCTGTTGAGGCAGCAGGATACGGTGCTTCAGTAAAAGGAGCAGATGCAGGAGCCAAAAAGGGCGCAGCAATGGACGAGGATACCCTGAAAGACAGGGAGACACCGATTATGAAGCGTCGTCTGATCGCATCACTGTGTTTTCTGATTCCACTGATGTACATTTCCATGGGTCATATGATGTGGAACTGGCCACTGCCGGGATTTCTGGCTGGCAATCATGTAGCAATGGGACTGATCCAGCTGTTATTTACCGGAATTATCATGGTGATCAACCAGAAGTTCTTCATCAATGGATTTAAGGGACTCCTTCATGGTGCGCCGAACATGGATACCCTGGTTGCACTGGGATCAGGGGCATCCTTTGTATACAGCACCTATGCATTGTTTGCAATGACCGATGCACAGGTGAAGATGGATATGGAAGGCGTCATGTCTTATATGCATGAGTTCTATTTTGAATCAGCAGCCATGATCCTGACGCTTATCACAGTCGGAAAGATGCTGGAAGCGCATTCCAAAGGAAAGACAACAGATGCATTAAAGAGTCTGATGAAGCTGGCTCCGAAGACAGCTGTTGTCCTGAAAAATGGTGTGGAGACAGAGGTTTCCATTGACCAGGTGAAAAAAGGCGATATCTTTGTAGTAAGACCGGGTGAAAATATACCGGTAGACGGTATCGTGCTGGAAGGAACCAGTGCAGTCAATGAAGCAGCACTTACCGGAGAGAGTATTCCGGTTGATAAAGCAGAAGGTGACAAGGTATCTGCTGCAACCATGAACCAGTCCGGTTTCCTCAAATGCGAGGCAACCAGAGTTGGGGAAGATACCACACTTTCACAGATCATTCAGATGGTCAGTGATGCGGCGGCAACTAAAGCACCGATCGCAAAGATTGCAGACCGTGTATCCGGGATATTTGTGCCGGCGGTTATTACGATTGCAGTGATTACAATTATCGTATGGTTGATCGCAGGTCAGAGTGTTGGATTCGCACTGGCAAGAGGTATTTCCGTACTCGTTATCAGTTGCCCTTGTGCACTGGGACTTGCCACACCGGTTGCCATTATGGTTGGTAACGGAATGGGCGCAAAGAACGGAATCATGTTCAAGACGGCGGTATCTCTGGAAGAGACCGGTAAAATGCAGATTGTAGCTTTGGACAAGACCGGAACCATCACAAGCGGGGAACCGAAAGTAACGGATATGATACCGGCAGAGGGTATCTCGGAGGAAGGACTTTTGGGATTTGCTTATGCACTGGAAAGAAAGAGCGAGCACCCACTGGCACATGCAATTTTACAGGAAGTCCAAGAGCGTAGACTGGATGCGGAGGAAGTAGAAGACTTCCAGGCAGTACCTGGAAACGGACTTTCTGCAGTTCTTGCAGGAACGACGATTTATGGTGGAAATAAGAAATTTATTCAGACAAAGACTTCTGTGGATGCAGGAACGCTGAAAAAGGCAGAAGATCTGGCGGCAGAAGGAAAGACGCCTTTGTTCTTTGCGAAAGAAGATCAGCTGATCGGAATCATTGCGGTAGCAGACGTCATCAAAGAGGACAGTCCAAAGGCAGTCAAAGAACTGCAGAATATGGGAATCCATGTGGTAATGCTGACCGGTGACAATGAGAGAACCGCAAAAGCGATCGGACGTCAGGCGGGTGTAGATGAAGTCATCGCAGACGTTCTTCCGGACGGAAAAGAAGCCGTTATCCGGAAATTAAAGAAAAAAGGAAAAGTTGCCATGGTTGGTGACGGAATCAATGACGCGCCGGCACTTACCAGAGCCGATATGGGAATTGCGATTGGTGCAGGAACCGATATCGCGATCGATGCAGCAGATGTTGTTCTGATGAAAAGCCGTTTAAGTGATGTACCGGCAGCCATCCGTATGAGTAAAGCAACTTTAAGAAATATCCATGAGAACCTGTTCTGGGCATTCTTCTACAATGTGATCGGAATCCCGCTTGCAGCAGGTATCTGGTATCCAATCTTCGGATGGAAATTAAATCCGATGTTTGGCGCAGCAACTATGAGTCTTTCAAGCTTCTGTGTCGTAACCAATGCACTTCGTCTGAACTGGTTTAAAATGTATGATGCCAGCAAAGATAAGAAGATAAAGTCAAAAGTCAAAGAAATAGAGGAGGAAAAGACAATGACAAAAACAATGAAAATCGAAGGTATGATGTGTGGACACTGTGAGGCAACTGTAAAGAAAACTCTGGAAGCAATCGAAGGAGTAGAGGCGGCAGAAGTAAGCCATGAAAATGGAACAGCGGTAGTAACACTTGCGGCAGAAGTAGCCGATGAGGTACTGAAAAAAGCTGTTGAAGACAAAGATTACAAGGTGACAGGGATTGAGTAGGTTTAAGTCTGAAAAATAAAGATTGTTAGAAATTACAATACTATAAAGAAGAAAAACATGGAGAAAACCATTATTTTGATTGATTTATTATGAAAAAAACAATCAAAATAATGGTTCATAAAAAAATAAAAAAAGTGTTGACACCATATAAAATCTGTGGTAAATTATAACTTGCGTAAAGCGAACAACAAAGAAGAGTATCCACTCTCACCTTAGCGCAATCGGGCGACTAACGGTTTGATATTGAATTTATAATACCGGATATAAGTATTGTATGCAATAGATAGTGGATAGTCTGCAGCTATTCACTATTTTTTATTTATTGGAGGTGCACAACAATTAGCGATTTAATGATTAACGAACAAATCCGCGACAGAGAGGTACGCGTGGTTAGCGAGAGTGGGGAACAGTTAGGAATAATGTCAGCAAGAGAGGCTATGAAGCTGGCACAGGAAGCGGAACTGGATCTGGTTAAAATCGCTCCGACAGCGAAACCGCCGGTTTGTAAGATTATCGATTATGGTAAGTACAGATACGAACAGGCAAGAAAAGAAAAAGAAGCAAAGAAAAAACAGAGAACTGTCGAGGTTAAGGAAGTGCGTCTTTCACCGAATATTGACACCAACGACCTGAACACGAAGATGAATAATGCTAGAAAATTTATCTCAAAAGGAAATAAAGTAAAGGTTACACTTCGTTTCCGTGGTAGAGAGATGGCTCATATGCAGCAGAGTAAACATATTCTTGACGATTTTGCTGAGAAGATGAAAGATGTTGCTGTCATTGAAAAGCCGGCAAAACTTGAAGGCAGAAGCCTGAGCATGGTTTTAACTGAAAAACGTTAAAAATAAATTATCTATATTAAGGAGGAAAACATCATGCCAAAAATTAAAACAAATAGAGCTGCTGCAAAGCGCTTCAAAACAACAGCTACAGGTAAACTTAAAAGAAACAAAGCTTACAAGAGCCATATCTTAACAAAGAAGTCTACTAAGAGAAAAAGAAATCTTAGACAGTCAACTATCACAGATTCTACAAATGTAAAGAACATGAAGAAAGTTTTACCATATCTCTAAGATTTGGCAGGAAAGATAGAAGGAGGATTAAGTAATGGCAAGAATTAAAGGCGGAATGAACGCTAAGAAGAAACACAATAGAACTTTAAAACTGGCTAAAGGATACAGAGGAGCTCGCTCTAAACAGTACAGAATTGCAAAACAGTCTGTAATGAGAGCCCTTACATCAGCATACGCAGGAAGAAAGCAGAAAAAACGTCAGATGCGTCAGCTTTGGATCGCTCGTATCAACGCAGCTGCAAGAATGAATGGTCTTTCTTACAGCAAGCTTATGCACGGACTTAAAGTTGCCGGTGTAGATATGAACAGAAAGATGCTCGCTGAAATGGCAGTTAATGATGCAGCTGGCTTCGCAGCTGTAGCTGAAGTTGCTAAAAAGGCACTTGCATAATTAAATCAGACGATTTCGTATAGAGTTTGAGAGAAGAGGGAAAACCTTGTGGAGAGAATCCGCAAGGTTTTTTTATGTGGATTGTTGTTATAACAACAGAATAGAATGCGGTTGTAAGCTAAAATAAGCTGGTAAAGTTAAAGGAATACAAATTTTTCGAATAGGAGGATATAAAGGAATATGATTCGTAGAATTATTCAGATAGATGAGGAGAAGTGTAATGGGTGTGGAGCTTGTGCAAAGGCCTGCCATGAGGGGGCTATTTCTATGGTAAATGGGAAAGCAAAGCTGATGAGAGATGATTATTGCGACGGGCTGGGAGACTGTCTGCCGAATTGTCCGGTGGATGCCATTCATTTTGTAGAGCGTGAGGCGGCGGCTTATGATGCGGAGGCTGTGAAGCAGAATATGCTTAAAAAGCAGCAGGAAGAGGCTGGAAAGCAGAATGCGGGAGAAGGACCTAAAGCACCGGTAAAACCATTTGCAGGGGGATGTCCTGGAACCCGCATGCGTATGATGAACAGAGAGGAGAGTATGCAGAATGCAGAGAGCGAAGAGGAAGGAAGGAAGACGGTGAAAAGCGAGAATAAGAGTATGCTTTCCCAGTGGCCGGTACAGATTAAGCTTGCACCGGTGAATGCACCATATTTTGACGGGGCGAAGCTTCTGGTCGCTGCAGATTGCAGTGCCTATGCTTATGGAGATTTTCACAATCGTTTTATCAAAGGGCATGTGACTTTGATTGGATGTCCAAAACTGGATAATGTGGATTATTCGGAGAAGCTGACGGAGATTATTAAGAACAATAATATTAAGAGTGTGACGATTGTGCGGATGGAAGTACCTTGTTGTGGCGGACTTGAGCTGGCGACTAAGAAAGCACTTCAGGAAAGCGGTAAATTTATTCCGTGGCAGGTCGTGACCTTATCGCTTGACGGACAGATCCTTGATGAATAATATCAGTAAAGTAATTTCATTACGGAAAACAGCATATGAAATATGTTGCGGTAAATCTGCAGAGTCTGCAAAAGGGCAAAGAAAAAGGCTGAAAAGTTATAAACTTTTCGGCCTTTTCTGACGCATTTACTAATGTGTTCGTACATATTCTTTGATTGCGTTAAAGCTTTCTCTGCTGATCACGTGCTCCATCTGGCAGGCATCATCTGTAGCGATTTCTTCTGGGACACCGAGTTCGATCAGCCATTTTGAAATAAATTCATGCCGTTCATAGATCATGTTCGCGATCTCTTTTCCTGAATCGGTAAGATAGATAAAACCTGCATCTGTTACGGTAATATGATTCTCCTGACGAAGTTTCTTCATGGCGATACTGACGCTTGATTTTTTGAAACCAAGTTCGTTGGCAATATCTACGGAACGTACGACAGGTAATTTTTTACTTAACATCAATATTGCTTCAAGATAATTTTCGGAAGATTCATTTTTAGCCATTTATTCCGGTCACCTCACTATTTATTCTTATATCTAATAGGATACCATGGATTATATTTTTTTTCAAATAATATTGTTCTGTAAATGCTCTTTTTGTGCAAAAAGTAGAAGCTGTAACTATTAGAAGTAAGTGATAAAGGGCAAAAATGAGTAACAGAAAACAATGGTTTAATAAAACTTAAAAAAATACTTGACAACACACAAATGTTAGCATATACTAACGAATGAACAAAAGTTGGTAATGAAAAAAATTATCATTCAAAATTCCAAATACGCAAAAGAACAGGAGGTAGGGATTATGCCTTTAACGATGGCGAATATTGGTGAAGTAAATGAGATTAAGAGAATTGGTGGAAATGAAGAAACAAGGCGATTCCTTGCAAATCTCGGATTTGTAGCAGGTGCAGAAATTACAGTTGTTTCTGCAATCGGTGGTAATGTGATCGTGAACATCAAGGATTCACGTGTTGCGGTTAATTCTGATATGGCGCGGCATATCATGATCTAGCCTCTGGCTGGTCGATGGGTCCGCTGCATATATATTCTGTATTACGAAGCTTAAAGGAAAGGAGATACGACAATGACTTTAGGTGATGCAAAGGTTGGAAGCACTGTTGTTGTGACCAAGATTGAAGGAGACGGAGCTTACAAACGCCGTATTATGGACATGGGCATAACAAAAGGAAGCGAGCTGTACATCAGAAAAGTTGCGCCTCTCGGTGATCCTGTTGAGATTACTGTAAGAGGATATGAACTTACTGTAAGAAAAGATGATGCACAGTGTGTGCAGGTAAAATAGCATATACATAATTATGCATGAGAGTAGTACAACAAGGAGGTAAAAAGGAATGGCAATTAAAATTGCACTTGCCGGAAACCCGAACTGCGGTAAAACTACCATGTTTAACGCGCTCACAGGAGCCAACCAGTATGTTGGTAACTGGCCAGGGGTTACTGTAGAGAAAAAAGAGGGTAAATTAAAAAGTAAGAAGACAAAGGAAGAAGTTATCGTAACTGACCTTCCGGGTATCTATTCAATGTCTCCATATACACTGGAAGAGGTCGTCAGCCGTGACTATGTGCTGAAAGAAAATCCGGATGTGATCATTGATCTGGTGGATGCAACCAATATTGAACGTAACCTGTATCTGACAACTCAGCTGATCGAGACAGGCGTTCCGGTTGTTATTGCACTGAACATGGCAGATCTTCTTGCGAAGAGAGGAATCAAGATTGATGTAAAGAGACTTTCAATGCTGCTTGACTGTCCGATTATCGAGACATCTGCGCTGAAAGGTGAAGGACTTGACAAACTGATCGATGAAGCAGTAAAAGTTGCTAAGAAGTCAGAAATCGATCTTCCGAAAGATATCTTCTCAGCAGAGCTGGAAGGTGCTGTAGCAGAAGTTAAGAGCGTTCTTCCGAGTTCTGTTTCAGAAGAGAAGAAGAGATGGTACGCTATAAAATTCCTTGAGAACGACAGCAAGGTAGTAGAGAGCATGAAACTTTCCGGTGCGGCAGCCCAGACGGTGGAAGCACAGAGAAAAGCTCTTGAAAAGAAACATGACGATGATATGGAAAGCATTGTAACAGACGAACGTTACAAATTCATCCAGAAGATTGTTTCAACAACTGTTCAGAAGGGAAAAGAAAAGCTGACAACTTCTGACAAGATTGACCGTATCGTTACGAACCGGTTCCTCGGAATCCCGATCTTTATGCTGGTAATGTGGATCGTATATTATGTTTCTGTAACGACAGTCGGTACCTTTGTAACAGATTGGACAAATGATGTATTTGTAGTAGCAATTCAGGATGCAGCAACAAGCGCACTTTCAGCGATTGGTGCCGGTGACATGGTTATGGGACTTGTTGTTGATGGTATCATCGGTGGTCTTGGAGCCGTTCTTGGTTTCGTTCCACAGATGGCGATTCTGTTCCTTTTCTTGTCTATCCTTGAAGACTGTGGATACATGGTTCGTATCGCATTCGTCATGGACCGTGTGTTCAGACATTTCGGACTTTCTGGAAAGAGCTTTATCCCGCTTCTGATTTCATCAGGCTGCGGTATTCCTGGAATCATGGCTTCTAAGACTATTGAACAGGACAATGACAGACGTCTTACAATTATGACAGCAACTTTTATCCCGTGTGGAGCTAAGCTTCCGGTTATCGCTCTGATGGGTGGTGTTATTTCCGGTGAAGTAGCAGGATATCAGGAAAGCTCATTTATCGCACCGCTTATGTATTTCATTGGAATTGTTGCAGTACTTGTGGCTGCGATCATCCTGAAGAAGACAAAACCGTTCTCAGGAAAACCGGCACCGTTCGTAATGGAACTTCCACAGTACCATATTCCACAGGCTAAGACAGTTCTCCTTCATGTATGGGAAAGACTGAAAGGCTTCATCATCAAAGCCGGAACAATCCTGTTCCTTGCCTGCGTCGTAATGTGGTTCCTTGGCGGATTTGGATTTGTAGACGGAAGCTTTGGCATGGTAGAAGACAGCGCAGACAGTCTTATGGCAATGATTGGTGGCGTGATCGCACCGCTCTTTGCACCACTTGGATTTGGTGAGTGGCAGCCGGTAGCAGCTTCTATCTCTGGATTTACAGCAAAAGAAGCAATTGTTTCAACAATGGGTGTACTTGCAAATGTATCTGGTGATACAGAAGATGCAGTCAACGTAGCAGCTGGTGTTGCATCTTGGTTCCCAAGCTCAATTGCAGCATTTACATTCCTGATGTTCAATCTTCTTGATTCTCCTTGCCTTGCAGCAATTGCTACAATGGCACAGCAGATGCAGTCAAGAAAATGGTTCTGGTTCGCAATTCTCTTCCAGAACATCTTCGCTTACATCGTATGCCTCTGTGTATATCAGATCGGTTCATTCGTAACAGGCGGAGCATTCGGAGTTGGTACAGCAGTTGGATTCCTTTTCCTTATCGCAATCCTTTTCATGCTGTTCAGACCAGATCCGTATAAAAATCAGAAAGTTTATTCAAAACGTTCTGTAAACGCATAAGATTTATAAGAACTTTAAGGCGGAAGCCGGATGCAGAAGCCTGTGTCCGGCTTCCAGTGTAAAGAAAGACAAGGTGAAGGTTATGATCGCAAATATTGTGATAGTGGCACTGATCGCAGCATATTGTATTTATCTGATTTACAAAGGTTATAAAAACCATAAAGAAGGAAAACCGGTCGGTTGCGCTGGATGCAGCGGTAACTGCGGTTCGTGTAGCGGATGTAGTGGAAAAACCGCACCAAAGAAGAAAGACTGAAAGGCGGAAGGCATATGGGAAGTTCAACAGGCTCTATGTTCTATGCATTCGGAGCATTCTTGATCATTTATCTTGTAGGAGTCAGCATATATCAGTTGGTTTTATGGATAAAGAAATGGCGTGAACGCCGGAAGGATGAGGAATAACATGGTTGATGCAATTATTGTTCTGATCGTGGTCGTACTTCTTATTTTTGCATTAAAAGGTACGCTTAAACATTTTAAAGGGGAAAGCCCTTGCTGTGGTGGTGGATCTGGACTGATCAAGACAGAGATTGAAGAAAAGGTTCTGGATCATCCGGCAATCGGTAAAAAGACGGTGAAGATTTCCGGTATGCATTGTGAGCATTGTGTGAAAAGTGTAACGGAAGCAATCGACAAAATCGAAGGTGCATCTGCAAAGGTGAATCTCAAAAAAGAAGAAGCAGTTGTAAGCTATGACAGAGAAATCGATGATGATGATCTGAAAAAAGCTGTCGAGGAAGCAGGATTTAAGGTAGTTGATATCAGAGCCTAACAGGAGACAGGATGGAAAGGGGCTATCATGGACGCGAAAGAAAGAATAATCGAGCAGCTGAAAAGAAGTGGCTGTAGGGTTACGAAGCAGCGGCTCATGCTGATCGATGTTATTTTGGAAGGGAAATGTAATTGCTGCAAGGAAATTTATTATCAGGCGTCTCTGAAGGATCCGAGTATCGGACCGGCGACGGTATACCGTATGGTCAATACGCTGGAACAGATCGGAGCGATCAGCCGCAAGAATATGTATCGTATTTCGGATGATGGCAATAAGATGGAATGCATGGTCGAACTGGAGGATGGAACGGTTCTTGATCTTCCGGAAGATAAATGGACAGCAGTAATTAAATCTGGTCTGGATGCCTGTGGATTTTCGGGTGGACAGAATGTGAGAAACATCACACTCAAAGAAGCATAACATTGTAAAAAAACGTTCTGAAACGGAACGGTTCGGATATGGAGGCAGGTACCGTGGTTGTATCTGTCTCTTTAAGATACCGGGAAATGAGTTTCTTCTATATAAATATGGATATAGATAACTGTGAAAAGTTATGTAAAAATTAAGGTGAAAATAGCGAATTCGTGTCAGATATAATGAAAAAAAGTTTGACAAAACTGATTTTACGCAAAAAGTGAGAAAATTTATCAGAAGCAAAAAAAAGACTGGAAATTTTCAGATTCGTGTCATATAATAGGCGTTAATGAAAAAACAGGAGGTACATAGATATGTTTGATATTACTAAAGTAAATTGGAAAAAGGTTGGAATTTTTGCATCAGGAGTTCTTTTTGGAACAGCTGGAATCAAAGCGCTTTCAAGCAAGGATGCTAAGAACGTGTACACAAATTGTACAGCAGCAGTTCTTCGCGCAAAAGACTGTGTTATGAAAACAGCTACAAATATCCAGGAAAATGCAGAGGATATTTACGCTGAAGCTAAGAATATCAACGAAGAAAGAGCTGCTGAAATGGAAGAATTTTCTGATGCAGATACAGCAGCAGAGGCTGAAGAAGCTGAAAATACAGAGTTCAACGAAGTAACAGAGTAAGAGGCGCCTGAACGTGAAGTTTATAATTAAACATGAGATGAAAGGCCGGATGAGAGTCCGGCTTTTTCAAAAAAGAATGACATATGAACAGGCTGATATATTACAGTATTATCTGCTCTGCAATGAATCAGTCAAATTAGCAAAGGTATATGACAGAACCTGTGATGCAGTCATTAATTATACCGGCGACAGAGAAGATGTAATCCGTTTTCTGCAGGAATTTCACTATCAGACAGTGGAAGTTCCGGCAGACGTACTTGCAACTTCCGGTCGTGAAGTGAATGCGCAGTATCAGGAAAAGCTGTTCAATAAAGTAGTATTTCATTATGCAAGAAAATGGTTCCTTCCGTATCCACTGAATGCATGCTATACATCGGTCATGTCACTGAAGTATATCTGGAAGGGAATCAAGTGTCTGTGGGCACGCAAAATTGAGGTTCCGGTGCTGGATGCGACTGCAATCGGTGTATCCGTTGCACGTGGGGATTTCAGTACAGCCGGATCCGTCATGTTCCTGCTTGGAATCGGTGAGATTCTGGAAGAGTGGACACATAAGAAATCCGTAGATGACCTGGCAAGGACCATGTCTCTGAACGTAAGTAAGGTATGGCTGAAGACAGAAGATCAGGAAGTTCTGGTTCCTGCATCCAAGATAAAAGCAGGAGACCGGATTGTGATTCGTATGGGAACTGTGATTCCGTTTGACGGCGATATCGTGGATGGTGAAGCGATGATCAATCAGGCATCTCTTACCGGAGAGTCAGTGTCTGTCCGCAAGACGGTTGGAAGCTATGCATATGCAGGAACGGTGGTCGAAGAAGGTGAGATCACAGTCGGAGTCAAACAGGTAAGCGGAAACAGCCGCTTTGATAAGATCGTTACGATGATTGAAGAATCTGAGAAGTTAAAATCAGGAGTAGAAAGCAAGGCAGAACATCTTGCAGACAGGCTTGTACCGTATTCACTTGGTGGAACAGCTCTTACCTATCTGCTGACGAGAAATGTCACAAAGGCCCTTTCAATCCTGATGGTAGATTTTTCGTGTGCTCTTAAGCTTTCAATGCCGATTTCGGTGCTGTCTGCAATCCGTGAAGCAAACCTTTACAATATTACCGTAAAGGGCGGAAAGTATCTGGAAGCCGTGGCAGAGGCAGATACGATCGTATTTGACAAAACTGGTACACTTACAAAAGCAACACCTACCGTGGTGGATGTGGTTCCCTTTGATGGAAGAACACCGGATGAACTGCTCCGTATTGCAGCGTGTCTGGAAGAACATTTTCCACATTCTATGGCAAAAGCAGTAGTAAATGCAGCAAAAGAGAAAAATCTGGATCATGAGGAAATGCATTCCAAGGTAGAGTATGTGGTTGCACATGGCATTTCTACAACGATTGATGATAGAAATGTAATTATCGGAAGCTCTCATTTTGTATTTGAAGATGAAAAATGTACAATTCCGGAAGGAAAACAGGAGTTATTTGACAGTCTTCCGGAAGAATATTCACATCTGTATCTTGCAATCGAGAATCAGCTTGCAGGAGTGATCTGTATTGAAGATCCATTGAGAGAAGAGGCGAAGACAGTAGTTGCCGAGCTCAAGAAAACAGGATTTGGAAAGATTGTTATGATGACAGGTGACAGCGACCGTACAGCTTCGGCGATCGCAAAGCGTGTCGGTGTGGATGAATATTATTCAGAAGTACTGCCGGAAGATAAGGCTGCATTTGTAGAAAAAGAAAAAGCAGCCGGAAGAAAAGTTATTATGATCGGCGATGGTATCAATGATTCTCCGGCGCTTTCTGCGGCAGATGTGGGAATTGCGATCAGCAATGGCGCAGAGATTGCACGTGAGATTGCAGATATTACGGTAGGTGCAGATGATCTTGGACAGATCGTGACCTTAAGACGTCTCAGCAATAGGCTGATGAAGAGGATTCAAAGTAATTACCGTTTTATCGTTGGATTCAATTCCGGTCTGATCGTACTTGGAGTAACCGGTGTGATCCAGCCGACGACATCAGCACTTTTACACAATACTTCAACTCTGGCAATTGGGCTGAAGAGTATGAAGAATCTTCTGTAAGGCAGAACAATTTAATGATAGCTCTAAACGTGGGGGGTGATTCTCTGAATCATGCCCCATTGTTGGATTAAGAGGCAAAATAGCGTTACTGTTCACTCCCGTGTCAATCACTACGCTGATTGGCACGGAGGATGCACGTTTTATCTTGAATGGCATCTCGCCCATCGCCAAAGGCGATTTAAAATGGCGAGATGCGTTGCTGGTCACAGGTACTGTGAACAGTAACAAAATAGCAGATAGTATCCAAAAGGATAAGATTGACAAATGAAGGGATAATCCATACAATGATAAATAGATTGATAAAAGGGAGGAAGAAAAAAGCGTGAAAATTGATCTGTTTTCAATAGGAAAGTTTACGATACATGGATATGGACTGATGATCGCAATCGGTATCCTTTGTTGTGTGGCAATGGCTTCTTATCGGGCAAAAAAGAATGGCCTGGATCAGGAAGCAATTGTGGATATTGGAATTTACGGTGTAATCGGCGGTTTTTTAGGTGCAAAAATTCTATATGTGATCGTGGAGTTTAAGACGTTTATCAAGGATCCGAAGACGGTACTCGGTTCAGAGGGGTTTGTCGTATATGGTGGAATTATTGCCGGTTTTCTGACAGCAATTGTATATTGCAGAATCAAGAAGCTTTATTTTCTGGAATATTTTGATCTCGCTGTGGCAAGTATTTCGATGGCACAGGGATTTGGAAGAATCGGATGTTTTCTTGCAGGATGCTGCTATGGAAGGGAGACGACCTCCAGATTTGGTGTGGTCTTCCCGGAAGGTGGGCTTGCTCCGGCAGGTGTAAAACTGATCCCGACACAGCTTATTTCGTCGGCGGGCGATTTCCTGATCATGATCGTGTTACTTCTATATTATAGAAAGAATAAAAAAGACGGTACACCGGGAAACGTAGGTTTTTTGTATATGCTGCTGTATGGTGTGGGAAGATTTCTTGTTGAGTTTTTGAGAAATGATAACAGAGGGGGAGCTTGGATGTTCTCAACCTCCCAGTGGATCTCCATGGTGATCGTAGCAGGTGGAATTGTATTGTATCTTGTAAATAAAAAAAGGCATAAATGGTAAGGAAGCGGAAGATGGGGCCAGGTTCGTCCGGTGGACGAATGCTCTGCGCCGACCGTAGCGAAGCGAAGACCTGAACCATGGGTTTAAGCTGTACGTTGGTATAAAAAAGAATTTCTAAACAAAAACGGAGAGTTTGAAAAAGGAAGGAAGCGGAAGATGGGGCGCAATTCGTCCGGTGGACGAATGCTCTGCGCCGACCGTAGCGGAGCGAAGACCTGAACCATGGGTTCAGGTCACGCTTCGGTACTATAAAAAGGAACCTCTGATAAAATCAGAGGTCCCTTTTTATAATGCGGAAGATGGGACTTGAACCCACACAAGCGCAATGCTTACAAGATCCTTAGTCTTGCTCGTCTGCCAGTTCCGACACTTCCGCACAAAAATATTTAATTACCGGATTCGGATAAATCCGAATGCGGAAGATGGGACTTGAACCCACACAGGCGCAATGCCTACAAGATCCTTAGTCTTGCTCGTCTGCCAGTTCCGACACTTCCGCATATCACTCAGTGAGCTTTGTTTTTAACTGCTCGCCGCTGACAAAAGCTATAATACTATATTCCAAACACAAAGTCAACAAAAAATTAAAAGAAATTTTAATTCGCAATATATTACAAAAAATATCGAAAAGATAAATAATTCAATAATTTTACAAATTTACTTTCTTATTATGAGAAAATATAGTAATATAATATATAATTGTGTGCGTTAAATGCGTGTTTTATCAATGAATTTGGGGATAATAAGAGCAGAAACTGGTGAAATGGAGGCATTTTATGGAGAAAAATGTAAAAATGAAGGATATAAAAGAACTGGGAGAGCAGCTTGGAGAACTGCAAAGAGTGTGCAGGGAGAAAAAAATCCCGGTGATGATCGCGTTTGAGGGTTATGGAGCAGCAGGAAAAGGACTTCAGATTGGTAATTTGATCCAGGCACTCGATCCAAGAGGCTTTAAAGTATATGCGGTAAAAAATGAAACGGAAGAGGAATGGATGCATCCTTTTATGTGGCGTTTCTGGACGAAGATCCCAGAGAAGGGAAGGATTGCGATTTTTGATACCAGCTGGTACCGGAGAGTTATGATTGAACGTTTTGAAGGAAAAACACCGGAAAAAGAGCTGGAAAAGGATTTTGCATCGATCCGTGCGTTTGAAAAACAGCTGACGGATGATGGAATGGTGATCATCAAACTGTTTTTAAAGATTGACCGGAAAGAACAGAAAAAGCGCTTTGAGAAACTGCTTGCTTCCAAGGATACTGCATGGCGGGTAAGCAAAGGCGATCTGAAGCGGAACCATGATTTTAAAGAGTATAAAGCAATCAATGAAGAGATGCTGCGGAAAACGGATGCAGATTACGCACCGTGGACAGTGATCAATGCTACAAAGAAGAAAGAAGCCAAAGTGGCTGTTTATCAGGCGGTGATCCAGGCAATGAAAGAAGCAGTCGCAAGAAAGGAACTGGAAGAAAAAGGCAGTCTGGAAAAGAAAACGGAAATGAAAAGGGAAACAGCAGAATCCATTCTGGCAAAGACGGATCTTTCCAAATCCATGCCAAAAGAGGTTTATGAGGAACGCTTAAAAGAACTTCAGAAAAAGATGGAACATCTGCATGGAGAGCTTTATCGCAGGAGAATCCCGGTTGTCCTTGGCTTTGAGGGGTGGGATGCCGGAGGAAAAGGTGGTGCGATCAAACGTCTGACTTCACATATGGATCCGAGGGGATATGTGGTGAATCCGACAGCGTCACCGAGTGATACAGAGAAAGCACATCATTATCTGTGGCGTTTCTGGCGTGCAATGCCGAAAGCCGGCCATATTGCGATATTTGACAGAACCTGGTACGGAAGAGTGATGGTAGAGAGGATTGAAGGATTTTGCACCGAAAAAGAATGGAAGAGAGCTTATGGGGAAATCAATGCCATGGAGCAGGATCTGGTAAATGCAGGAGTAATCGTGCTGAAATTCTGGATGCAGATTGACAAGGATGAGCAGGCGAGAAGGTTTAAAGCCAGACAGGAAAATCCGAAAAAACAGTGGAAGATCACCGATGAAGACTGGAGAAACCGGGAAAAATGGGATCAGTATGAGGTGGCGGTAGAAGAAATGCTGGAAAAGACTTCTATGCCACATGCACCGTGGATCGTAGTGGAAGGAAATGATAAATACTATGCACGTATTAAAGTTCTGGAATGCGTGACAGAAGCAATCGAGAAACGACTGAAAGAAGAGAGAAAATAAAAAATGACAATTAGGGAACAGATGGAAGAAAGAGAAAAGGAATATCTAAGCCCCTGTGCCACATTAAGCATGGCTTCCCGGGGGAGAAAGAGAAATGAGCCACAGTGTGACATCCGACCGGTTTTTCAGAGGGACAGAGATCGGATCCTGCACAGTAAGGCATTCCGGCGCATGAAGCAGAAGACGCAGGTGTTTCTCCTGCCAATCGGAGACCATTACAGGACACGGCTGACGCATACGCTGGAAGTATCGCAAAACGCCCGGACGATCGGAAAGGCGCTCAGGCTGAACGAAGATCTGGTGGAGGCAATTGCACTGGGGCATGATCTTGGGCATACTCCGTTTGGACATGCAGGAGAGAGAGCTCTGAACAATGTGTGTCCGTGTGGATTTAAACACAATGAACAAAGTGTCCGTGTAGTAGAGGTGTTGGAGAAACAGGGGGAGGGACTGAATCTGACCTGGGAAGTGATCGATGGAATCCGCAACCACAAAAGTGCGGGAATGCCTGCGACACTGGAAGGGCAGATCGTCAGACTGTCTGATAAGATTGCTTATGTGAACCATGATATTGATGACGCAGTAAGGGCGGGGATCATGAATGAAGAGGAACTGCCCAAAGAGCTGCGAAAAGTTCTGGGCAACAGTAAAAGAGAGCGTTTGAACACACTTACCCATGATGTGATCGTAAACAGCATGGACAAACCGAAGATCTGCATGTCAGATGAAGTCCGTGAAGCATTGATGGAGCTGCGGGCATATATGTTTACCCATGTTTATGAGAATCCACTTGCAAAGGGCGAAGAGGACAAAGCAATCCGAATGATCGAAGATCTGTATTCTTATTATGAAACGCACATGGAAAAGATGCCGGAGCAGTATCTGAAACAGCTGCAGAAGGGGGAAATACCGGAGATCGCAGTGTGTGATTACATAGCAGGAATGACGGATAATTTTGCCGTAAAAAAGTTTGAAGAAATTTTTATTCCACAATCTTGGAAATTTTAAAGGAAATAAAAAAGTTTTGTCGAATATATATTATGTAGGGGTTGCGCAAGGTGCGCGAACCCTGCCAGGAAGGTGTAGGACATAATGTATTATTCAGATGAGATTATAGAAGAAGTAAGATCGAAAAATGATATCGTAGATGTGATTTCCGGATATGTGAAGCTGAAGAAGCAGGGGAGTTCGTATTTCGGACTTTGCCCGTTTCACAGTGAGAAATCTCCTTCTTTTTCTGTGAGCAGGGATAAGCAGATGTATTACTGCTTTGGCTGCGGAGCGGGAGGAAATGTATTTACCTTCATTATGGAGTATGAGAATTATTCTTTTGTAGAAGCACTCAAGTTTCTGGCACAGCGTGCCGGTGTGGAGCTTCCGCAAGAGGAATATTCAAAAGAAGCGAAAGAAAGAGCAGATACGAGAAGTGCGCTGCTTGAGATGAACAAGCTGGCGGCCAAGTATTATTATGCGCAGCTGAAGACGGAGGGCGGAAGGCAGGCAAGAGAATACCTGCAGAACCGTCAGTTGAGCCAGGAGACGATCACCGCATTTGGACTTGGATATTCCAGCAAATACAGTGATGATCTGTTTCGATACCTGAAGATGAAGGGTTATAGTGAAGAGATGATCATCAAAGCCGGTCTGGTAAATGTCGATGAAAAGCACGGAGTTTACGACAAATTCTGGAACCGTGTCATGTTTCCGATTATGGATGTGAATAACCGTGTGATCGGATTCGGCGGGCGTGTGATGGGCGACGGGAAGCCAAAGTACCTGAACTCACCGGAGACTCTGATCTTTGATAAGAGCCGGAATCTGTACGGACTTCACCGGGCGAGAACATCAAGAAAGCCGTATTTTATTGTATGTGAAGGCTATATGGATGTAATTTCGCTCCATCAGGCGGGATTTACCAATGCAGTTGCGTCACTTGGAACTGCACTTACAGCAGGACATGCAGCATTGATCAAACGGTATGTGAATGAAGTCTATCTGACCTATGACAGTGATGAAGCCGGAACTAAAGCGGCACTCCGGGCAGCTCCGATCCTTCGGGAGGCCGGTGTGACGACCCGCGTGATCCGGATGGAACCGTACAAGGATCCGGATGAATTCATCAAGAATCTTGGAGCTGAGGCATTTGAAGAGCGGATCAGGAAAGCAAGGAACAGCTTTATGTTCGGTCTTGAGATGCTGGAAAAAGGTTATGACCTGAATGCACCGGAAGGAAAGACGGAATTCCTCAGAGAAGCGGCGAGAAGGCTGGCACATTTTGAAGAAGAAATTGAACGTGATAATTACATAGAAGCGGTGGCAAAGACTTATCACGTCGGCTGCGAAGAACTTAAGAAGCTGGTTGTCAAGGTAGCAGTCCAGAGCGGAATGGCAGCTCCGGCCACAAAGCCGAGACAGACGATCCGCCAGGAAACGCCAAAAGAGGATGGTCATATCCGGTCACAGAAGATTCTGCTTACCTGGCTGATCGACAGGGAAGAGCTGTTTGATCAGGTAAGCCGTTATGTTACGCCGGAGGATTTTACGGTGGAGCTGTACCGGAAAGTTGCTGAACTTCTGTATGAACAGCATGCAAAAGGAGAACTGAATCCTGCGCAGATCATGAATTATTTTACAGAGGAAGAGGAACACCGCGCGGTGGCAGCACTTTTCAATACGAGAATCAAAGAGCTGACGACTGCGGGAGAGCAGGAAAAAGCGATCAAGGAGACGATTCTCCGGGTAAAGGAGTACAGTATCGAAACCGCAACCCGGAATCTGGATCCGACAGACATTCAGGGGCTGCAAAGGCTTATGAATGCGAAGAAGGCAGTGCAGGACCTTCATAAACTGCATATTTCCATTAATTAGGGATAGAATATAAACAAGCGATGAGAGGAAGGACACTACATGGAAGAGAACGTAGTAAAGTTTCAGGAAAAATTAAAAAATCTGGTTGCCCTTGCGAAGAAAAAGAAGAACATTCTTGAAATTCAGGAAATCAATGATGCATTCCGGGATATGGAGCTGGAACCGACACAGATGGACAAGGTATTTGAGTACCTGGAGGCCAATGGGATCGATGTGCTTCAGATAAATGATGACTCCAATGTGGATGATGATGATCTGGAGATCATGCTTTCGGATGAAGACGAAGTGGATATGGAGAAGATCGACCTGTCTGTTCCGGACGGAATCAGCATCGAAGATCCGGTCCGTATGTATCTGAAGGAGATCGGTAAGGTTCCGCTTCTTTCAGCAGAAGAAGAGATTGATCTGGCAAAGAGAATGGCAGATGGTGATGAAGAAGCGAAAAAGCGTCTTGCAGAAGCCAACCTGCGACTGGTAGTCAGCATTGCAAAGCGTTACGTGGGACGTGGTATGCTGTTTCTGGATCTTATACAGGAAGGAAACCTTGGACTTATCAAAGCGGTAGAGAAGTTTGATTATCAGAAGGGATTTAAGTTCAGTACCTATGCAACATGGTGGATCCGTCAGGCAATCACACGTGCGATTGCTGACCAGGCGAGAACCATCCGTATACCGGTTCATATGGTAGAGACGATCAACAAACTGATCCGTGTATCCAGACAGTTACTGCAGGAGCTTGGACGTGAACCTACGCCGGAAGAGATCGCTGCAGAGTTGGACATGCCGGTAGACCGTGTGCGTGAAATCTTAAAGATTTCCCAGGAACCGGTTTCTCTTGAGACTCCGATCGGTGAGGAAGAGGACAGCCACCTGGGCGACTTTATCCAGGATGACAATGTACCTGTTCCGGCAGAAGCAGCAGCGCAGACACTTCTGAAAGAACAGCTGGATGAAGTTTTAAGTACACTGACAGAGAGAGAGCAGAAGGTTCTCCGCCTGCGTTTTGGCATGAGTGATGGAAGAGCACGTACACTGGAAGAGGTCGGAAAAGAGTTCGATGTCACCCGTGAGCGTATCCGTCAGATTGAAGCAAAAGCACTCCGCAAGCTTCGTCATCCAAGCCGCAGCAGAAAATTAAGAGATTATTTGGATTAAGAAGATGGCTGAATTATCAAAAAGATTACAGGCAGTGGCGGATCTTGTCACACCGGGAATGCGTCTTGCGGATGTGGGAACAGATCACGCTTACATCCCAATCTATCTGACACAGAACGGGCTGGTTCCATCCGCAATTGCCATGGATATTAACAAAGGACCATTAGAGAGAGCGGATACACATATCCTTGAACATGGACTGGATGGGAAGATCGTTACCCGTCTTTCTGATGGTCTGGTGAATTTGAAAATGGAAGAAGCTGACACAATGATCGCCGCCGGAATGGGCGGCGGTCTTGTCATACACATTTTGAATGAGGATCCGGCAAAAACCAGAAGCTTAAAGGAACTGATCCTGCAGCCGCAGTCAGAGCTTGCGAAAGTCCGCCGTTATCTGGAAGAACATAGATTTCGTATCGTTGCAGAGGACATGGTGGAAGAGGATGGCAAATACTATCCGATGATGAAGGTGATCCCGACAGAGCAGAAAGGTCTTTATGCGGAAGGTGTTCCGGCAGCAGAAGAAGAGCTTGAATATGGAAAATATTTATTAGAGAAGGGTCACCCGGTGATGGGAGAATATCTGAAAAAGGAACTGTCTGTGAATCAGGGCGTGTATGAAAAGCTTCGGGTGCAAGAGAGTGAACGCACGAAGGAGAGAAGTGCAGAGGTTCTGCATATGATAAAGAGAGCAGAAGACCTGCTTGACCGGTATTTTTAGGAGGAAAATGATGATTTGCAGAGAAATTATAAAAGAAATAGAAGCACGTTTTCCAAAGCACTATGCTATGGAGTGGGATAATGTAGGACTGCAGGTCGGAAGAAGCGATAAAGAAGTAAAGCGGATCTATCTTGCACTGGATGCGACGGATGAAGTGATCGAAGAAGCAGCAGACTGGGGCGCAGATATGCTGATCACACATCATCCGATGATCTTTAAAGCAATGAAAAAGATCAATGACGAGGATTTTATTGGCAGAAGAGTACTGAAGTTGATCCGGGATGACATTTCTTACTATGCGATGCATACCAATTATGATGTAATGGGAATGGCAGAGCTTGCTGGGAAGGTACTTGAACTGAGTGAACCGGAGGTTCTGGAAGTGACGGGAAGCATGCAGTCAGAATCCGGCGAAGTTCCGGTTGGAATCGGAAGAGTTGCTGATCTGGCACAGCCGATGGATTTAAAATCCTGTGCGGAAATGGTAAAAAAAGCATTTGATCTTCCGAATGTGAAAATTTTTGGAGAGCCGGATATGCAGGTACATCGCCTTGGTGTTTTTCCGGGCTCCGGGAAGAGCGCAATTTCCGTATCTTTGGAAAAAGGTGTGGATGTACTGGTGACAGGTGACATTGATCACCATGAGGGGATTGATGCGGTTGCGCAAAAAATGGCAGTAATTGATGCCGGACACTATGGCGTGGAGCATATCTTTATTGCAGATATGGAACATTTTTGCCGGGAGAAATTTCCAGAGGCAGAGATCCGGACAGCAAAGATCCGGCAGCCATTCTGGGTTTTGACGTAAGGTGTTTGGGAGCGGGGAGAAAACAGACAGATTTGTCAAAGCGCCGTAAGGCAGAAAGAAGGCGGTAAATATGGAACAGCAGATGTACAAAGTACAGATTGACGGGGAAGAGAGAAGTTTTCCGGCAGGAACCACATATCTGCAGATTGCCGGGGAATATCAGGAAAGATACCCACATGATATTGTTCTTGTATATGTAAATGGAAAGCTTCAGGAGCTTGGAAAGAAGCTGAAAAAGGACTGTGCGCTCCATTTTGTGACGACAGGCGAGACGATTGGAAATCTTACCTATCGCCGTGGTGTAAGTTTTCTGCTGGTGAAGGCAGTATATGATACAATCGGACACGATAAGATAGAACAGGTGAGAATCCATTTTTCTGTAGATAAAGGGTATTATTGTACAATAAAAGGAGATCAGAAGCTGGATCAGGAACTGCTTGCAAGGATTGAAGAACGGATGCATGAAATGGCAGATATGGATCTTTCAATCCGGAAGAGATCGGTTCATACCGATGAAGCGGTTGAAATGTTCCGCAAGTACGGTATGAAGGATAAAGAGCGTTTGTTCCGGTATCGCAGAGTGTCTACAGTCAATATTTACAGTATCAATGAATTTGAGGACTACTATTACGGCTATATGGTTCCATCAACCGGCTATCTGAAATATTTTAAATTATATTTATATGATGAGGGATTTGTAGTGCAGATGCCGGAGGCAGCTGAACCGGAAAAAATACCTCCGTTTCAGCCTCAGAATAAGCTATTCCATGTGCTGAAGGAATCTACGCGTGGCGGTGATATGCTTGGAATTGAGACGGTAGGGGCACTGAATGATTATGTGACAGGCGGCAGCGCCAATCCAAAGGAACTGCTTCTGGTACAGGAGGCAATGCAGGAGAAGAAGATTGCGCAGATCGCAGAGCAGATTGCAGGAAATCCGCAGAAAAAGTTTGTCTTGATCGCCGGTCCTTCTTCGTCAGGAAAGACTACATTTTCCAGACGGCTTTCCATCCAGCTCCGGGTAAGCGGTCTGGTTCCGCATCCGATTTCGGTGGATGATTACTTTAAGAACCGTGTGGATACACCGCTGGACGCAGAAGGAAAGCCGAATTATGAGTGTTTGGAAGCACTGGATGTGGAACTTTTTAATCACGATTTGAAAAAGCTGCTTGCAGGAGAACGGATTGAGCTTCCGACGTTCAATTTCAAGACCGGAAAACGGGAATATAACGGACATTATATGCAGCTTGGTGAGCAGGATATTCTGGTGATCGAAGGCATTCATTGTCTGAATGATGCGTTGACCCATGATTTGCCAAAAGAAAATAAATTCAAGATCTATATCAGTGCACTGACCCAGCTGAATATCGATGAGCATAACCGGATCGCATCAACAGATGGACGTCTGATCCGCCGGATGGTGCGTGATGCAAGAACCAGAGGTACTTCGGCAAAGCAGACGATCGCTATGTGGCAGTCGGTGCGAAGAGGGGAAGAGAACAATATTTTCCCGTATCAGGAAGACGCGGATGTGATGTTCAATTCAGCTCTTCTTTATGAGCTGGCAGTTCTGAAAGCTTATGCAGAACCGATCCTGTTCGGAATTGAGAAGGACTGCGCCGAATATCAGGAAGCGAAGAGACTGCTCAAATTCCTGGATTATTTTGTGGGGATCGGAAGTGAGTATGTTCCGCAGAATTCGATTTTGAGGGAATTTATTGGAGGCGGATGTTTCGATTTGTAGAATGTTGAAGCTGGTCACATGGTAAGAGAGCGATATAGATTATAGAGGCAGTTTGAATCCGTTCCGCTGTTTTTTTAGTGTGATTCGTCGTCGGAAATAAGAAATAAACAGAAGAAGAGCTTCTGGGAGAATGAATACCTTTGTTCTCTCAGGAGCTCTTCTTCTGTTTGACCGGAAAATGCATATGGGAAATTCTTCCATAAAAAGAGTATTATGTGCCGGGGAAGGGGATCACTTAAATATATTTATCAGAGTAACATATCTTCAGGCACAGGCGCTGTGAAATGCATTTCTTCTCCTGTGATTGGATGCCGGAAACGCAGATGATGTGAGTGCAGTGCCTGACGGCTGATATGGCTGTAATCCGGATTATAGAGAAAATCTCCCGGAAGCGGATGACCGATGTAATTCATATGCACCCGGATCTGATGAGTGCGTCCGGTATCCAGCTTTAAGGCAACCAGAGAGTAGACCGGATCTGTATTTGTGATGGAAAGCCTGCGGTAATGGGTGCAGGCATATTCACCATGTTTAAAATCAACCATGCGCTCGATGGTAGAACCCTCTTTTCTGGCAATTGGAGCAGTGATGATTCCGTCTTCCGGGACGATTCCCGTGGCAAGTGCCAGATATTCCCGGTGGATTTCCCGGCGTGCCATCATGGCAGAGAGGAGAGAGGCACTGTAAAGATGCCGGGCAATGATCAGAAGACCGGTGGTGTCCCGGTCAAGCCGGTTAATGCAGCGGTAGACAAAAGGCTCGCCTTTCTCTTTGAAATACCATGCACAGGCATTGGCAAGTGTGTTGTCATAATTTCCCTGGGAAGGGTGAATTGGCATTCCGGCAGGTTTATTGATGACCAGCAGGTCCGGATCTTCATATACGATCGAAAGAGGCAGATCTGACGGAACAATATTTTCGGAGAATTTTGTTTCGGTAATCCGGATGGCAAGCTGGTCGCCGGGAGTAAGAAGGGTACGTGCCAGTACCGGTTCCCCGTTCAGACGGATTCCTTCCGTATCTTCTTTGATTGCCCGGATCAGAGAAGAAGAATATCCATGAGCTTTTAAAAACTCATGGATATTGGAAGTTTTCTGTTCGGTTATTGTATAATTCAGAATTCTTTCCCACATTACTTTGATTTCACTTCCCGCCATAATTCATTATAGACAGCATCGTTTTTATCTCCAAGGAATTTGAAGGTCTCACATCCGGAGAGCTCGCTTGCATCCGGGAATGCAATCTTGCTGTTGCGGATGGACTCGTCTTCAATCAGTTCCCGTGCTGCTTCATTTGGAGTCGAGTAGGTGATGTACTCAAAGTTCTTCAGTGCGATGTCCGGACGGCAGAGGAAGTTGATGAACTTTTCTGCATTTTCCTTATGCTCTGCATTTTTCGGAATTACCCAGGAGTCGATCCAGATATTGGATCCTTCTTTCGGGATCACGTATTCCAGGTTTGGATTTTCTTTCTGTGTGTAAATGGCTTCACCGGAGTAAATAACACCGATGGCTGCTTCGTTTCCGATCATCTTGTCACGCACCTGGTCAACGACGTATGCCTGAACCAGTGGTTTCTGTTTGATCAGAAGATTCTTCGCTTCGTTCAGCTCGTCCAGGTCGGTTGAGTTCAGGGAATATCCAAGATATTTTAAGGTAACACCGAACGCATCGCGGACGCTGTCCTGCATCAGAATGCTGTCCTTGTACTTTGGATCCCAGAGAACAGACCAGGAATCAATTGGTTCGTCTACCATGGTTTTGTTGTAAAGGATCCCGACAGTTCCCCAGCAATAAGGAACAGAGTATTTATTTTCCGGATCAAATGCCTTGGACTGATCCATGTAAGTCTGTCCGATGTTTTTGATATTTGAAACATTGTCCCAGTTGATCTCGGCGAGGAGATCATTTTCGATCATACGCTGGATCATATAGTCAGAAGGGCAGACCACATCGTAGGAAATGGCGCCGGACTGCACCTTCGGGTACATGATCTCATTGGTTTCGTATTCTTCATAAACTACCTGGATACCGGTTTCTTCTTCAAAGATATCCAGGACATCCGGGTCCAGATATTCGCCCCAGTTGTAGACAATTACCTTTTCGGAGCCGGAAATCTTTGTCTTTGAATTGTAGAAAAATCCTCCTGCTGTAATAACGATCACGAGCAGTGCCGGTACGACACGTGTTACGACGAGACGCATCGTGTGGCGTGCACGGGATGGCTTGCGGATCGTGCCGTCTTTTTCGTGAACTTCTTTTTCCGGTTTTAAATTGATCAGGAAGAGAAGGAAGAGCACCGTTACAAACATGATCGTTGAGAGTGCGTAAATTTCCGGACGGATTCCTTTTCGTACTTCACTGTAAATTTTGGTGGACAGGGTATCAATTCCAGGTCCTTTGGTAAAGTGGGTGATCACAAAATCATCCAACGACATGGTAAATGAAAGCAGGAAACCGGAAAGAATTCCTGGAAGGATATCCGGAAATACGACTTTGAAAAAAGCGTAGATCGGAGAAGCACCCAGATCCAGTGCAGCTTCATAGGTCCGCCGGTTGGTCTGCTTTAGTTTTGGCATGACACTTAGGATGACATACGGGATATTAAAGGTAATATGTGCGATCAGGATTGTCGTAAATCCCATGGTCATACGGAATGCGATGAACAGCAGCATCATAGATACACCAGTCACAATATCTGCGTTCAGCATCGGAATGTTGGTGACACCCAGCATAAAGGTACGGAACTTGCGGTTCATACTCTGGATTCCAATGGAAGCCAAAGTTCCGATCACGGTTGCAATCAGCGCAGAAAGAAGTGCGATGATCAGGGTGTTGTATAAGGTGCTCATGATCGCTTCATCCTGGAAAAGGGATACATACCATTTTCCGGTAAATCCGCCCCATTTGGCACGGGTTCTGGAACTGTTAAAAGACAGAACCATCAGTGTCATGATCGGAGCATAGAGGAAGATCACGATCAGCAGTAAATATAAATTCTGTAATTTCTTTTTCATTAGAATGCTGTGCCCTCCCCGTCTTTATCGTATTTGGCGATCAGAGCCATACTTGCAATGATGAAGATCATCAGGACAAGTGAAAGTCCACTTCCTACATGCCAGTTACTTCCCTGCTGGAATTCCTGTTCGATGACATTTCCAATCAGAAGGATCTTGCTTCCACCGAGGAGATTGGAAATGACGAAGGTTGTAAGTGCAGGTACAAATACCATAGTGATTCCACTGATGATACCCGGAACACTAAGCGGAAGGATGATCTTGGTAAATGTCTGGATATTTCCGGCACCGAGATCTCTGGCTGCGGAAATAACATCTTTGTCAATCTTTACAAGTACATTGTAAATCGGCAGCACCATGAACGGCAGGAAGTTGTAGACCATACCGAGGATGATCGCTGTCGGTGTGTTGATAATGTTCCATGAAGGCAGCCCGAAGAAATGGAGAACGGAGTTGATGACACCGTTTTTCTCCAGGAGGTTCTGCCATGCAAGAGTTCTGAGCAGAAAGTTCATCCACATCGGAAGGATGAAAACAAGTACTACGAAGCTGGACTGGTTTACATTTCTTCCGGCGAGGATCATTGCCAGAGGATAGGCAAGGATCAGGCAGATCACTGTGCTGACAAATGCAAGCAGAAGTGCAAGCCCCAGAGCCTTTATATTCTCAGGTGTTGTGATTTTGGCAAGGTTCATCCAGGTGAATTTTCCGTCATTGTCAGTCAGACCATAATAGAAGATCATGATCAGAGGAATGATAATGAAAGAAACTGCCCAGAAAAGGTATGGCCCAGCCAGGAGACGTTTGCTATTCTTCAATTCCTGCAGCCTCCTCATCTTCAGATTCCGGTTTTTTCATGATCTGAATATCAAACGGGTCAACATGGATTCCAACCTCAGTGCCAACCGGGAACATATCGGTGCTGTGTACCAGCCATTCATAGTTGTTGGCAAGGACTTCCATTTCATAGTGGACTCCTTTGAAAATCAGATGGGTAACGACACCCTTTAATGTGCCTTCTTCTGGTTTTACAAGATCGATGTCCTCCGGACGGATGACCGCATCGACCGGTTTGTTGGTTCCGAATCCGGTATCCACACACGGGAATTCGGCACCGACAATATTGACCAGCTTATCGCGTACCATGATGGCATTGAAAATGTTGCTATCGCCAATGAAGTCGGCTACGAAAGCATTTTCCGGCTCGTTGTAGATATCTTCCGGTGTACCGATCTGCTGGATGTATCCCTGATTCATGACAACAATCGTGTCAGACATGGTGAGGGCTTCTTCCTGATCGTGGGTAACGTAGATAAATGTAATTCCCAGCTCATTTTTTAAACGGATCAGTTCATACTGCATGTCCTGGCGGAGTTTTAAATCCAGGGCACCGAGAGGTTCATCCAGAAGAAGAACTTTTGGTTCATTTACAATGGCGCGGGCGATGGCAATACGCTGCTGCTGCCCCCCACTTAAAGAATCCGGATAACGGTTCTGGTAACCTTCCAGATTGACCAGTTTTAATGCATAATGAATCTTATCATCGATGTAAGATTTTGATTTCCCTTTGATCTTCAGACCAAAAGCAATATTTTCAGCAATGGTCATATGGGTGAAAAGCGCATATTTCTGGAAAACAGTGTTGAGCTGTCGTTTATTCGGTGCAAGGGATGTAATGTCCTTTCCATCGAAAATTACTTTTCCGGAGTCCGGATTTTCGAATCCGCCGAGGATACGCAGAAGCGTTGTCTTTCCGCAGCCGCTAGGTCCTAAAAGTGTGAGAAATTCATTTTCTCTGATATAAAGGTTCAGGTCGTCCAGAACCAGATTGTCTCCATATGATTTGGAAACACCAACAATGTCAATCAGTTTGTTTGGCATATGTATAATCCTCCTGTGTACTTAAAAACTTGGGGGAGTGCTGACCCAGATCAGGCGTGCCCCGGAAGAAGACGATGCTTCTATATAATGCTTTGCGTGGGGAGTAAAATAAAAGGATTCTCCCTTTTTAGCTTTGTAGACCTTATTGCCTACGTGGATTTTGACGGAACCCTGAAGCACGTATCCGAATTCCTCACCTTCGTGTGGAAGATCCGGGTAGGTTGCACCGCCCGGAGCCAGGGTAAGACGGATCGGTTCCATCATATTGCGCTGGGCATTCGGAATGATCCATTCAATCGTATTCTTCAGATCAGTATCCTTTTTTTCAAAATAATCCTCATCACCGAAGACAACCTGTTCTTCCTCGTCATCGCTGAAAAATTCATTCAGATTGGTGCCGAGACACTGCAGAATATCAACCAGTGTGGCGATAGAAGGAGAAGTAAGATCCCGTTCCAGCTGGGAAATGAATCCCTTCGAAAGCTCACTCCGGTCTGCAAGTTCTTCCTGGGTAAGATTTTTCGCAATACGGAGCTCCCTTACTTTCTGTCCTATGTTCATAAATAGCTCCTTTCTGTAAATTGTTTGTAAAAATAAAAATAAACCTAGAGTTTAGTATTTCTATACACACGACAAGGTTTATTATACTATAGTTTAGAGAAAAAGCAACAGTTTTATAAGGAAAATGGAGGTCTTTTGGAAAAATAAAAATTCGGTAAGAAATGACTAATTTTAGTTAATTACAAAAAAGTTTGATTTGTTTAGTAAAGGCTGTAGCTTTACAGATGATTCTGTTATGACAATAGCAGTTGGAGAAGCTCTTCTTGCAGTCGGAACGGAAGCTACAGTAAAGGAAATAGAAGAGGCGCTAGTAACTAACATGCAGGATTGGGGAAAAAGATATCCATATGCAGGTTATGGTGGAAGATTCAGGTATTGGTTTAGAGAAAGAAATCCTAAGCCATACGGAAGTTATGGGAATGGTTCTGCTATGAGAGTGTCAGTGGCGGGATGTGGTGCTAGAATAGTGTTTGGTGAAAAGGGGGAATAGTGGTATAATTCTATTGTAGTAGATTATAGATTTAAAAAGAAATGGAGAGGCACTAGTGCGGATATTTGTAGATGCAGATGCATGTCCGGTAGTAGGTATTATCGAGACAATAGCAGAGAAATATAATATTCCAA
>OLOO01000596.1_pt1 | contig 31437 bp, 25 predicted proteins | sample 1672621 | NCBI WGS metagenome assembly OLOO01 (sample SAMEA3136706, study PRJEB25190) | human gut metagenome | biome: human gut; feature: human-associated habitat; material: faeces | place: Austria | collected 2013 | reverse complement strand
GGCTATATTTCGCTGGATTTCTTCAATCTGTTCTGGCTGTTCACCATTGGTTGTGTGTTCGGTTTGGTGATCGAAACCATCTACCATTTCATCCTGTTTGGCGAATACCAGGACCGTGCGGGCTTCCTATGGGGGCCGTTCTCGCCCATCTATGGTTTTGGCGTGGTGATCGTCACCGTGTTGCTCAACCATTTGTGGCAGTCAAATTGGTTGCTGATTTTCTGCTCAAGCGCGGTGATCGGTGGCGCGTTCGAATATTTCACCAGCTGGTTCATGCGGGCCGCGTTCGGTATTCGCGCATGGGATTACACGGGGCAATGGCTTTCGATTGACGGGCGTACATCCGGCAAATACATGTTCTTCTGGGGCGTCCTCGGCTTGGTTTGGGTCAAGTTGATTCTGCTGCGATTATTGCGATTGATCCAGCGTATTCCGTGGAAGATTCGCTATTCGTTGACGCTGGTCTGTTTCATACTCATTTTCGTTGATGGCGTGATGACGCTGATGGCGCTTGACGCTTGGTATTCCCGCATGGCTGGGGTTGCGCAGAATTCGCCCGTTTCGCAGTTCTTCGCCACGTATTTCAATGACGATTTCATGGCCCACCGATTCCAGACCATGAAGATCGACCCGTCCACTGCCGGTCGTATGTAGGCTGGTTTTTGCGTTTTGCGGGTTTTGCTAAGCGGCTGGTCGGGCGATGTTCCGGCTGGCCGCTTTGCTTTGGGTGGCTGATTTTGAACGATTTCGGACGATTGCAGTGGGGTTTTGTTGCGGGTTTTGCCGCGGGGGATTTGATTCTTCCGGATTATTGCCGTTTGGGATTCGTGCCTTCCGGCTGTCTGGATGCTTGACTGCTGTTGCCGCGCCTACGCCGCGATGCTTTGCGCCAGCTGGCGGATGAGGTCGGGGCGATGTCCGCTCCATGAGGAATTCGGTGAGATGACGACCGGAATTTGCTTGAAGCCGGCGTCCTTGATCTGTTCGAATGTGGACGGATTCTGCGTCAAATCGACCGCCACGTACCGCACTCCCAGTTTGGAAAGCTCTTGTTCGGTGGCCTCGCATTGAGGATTGTTCGGATTGGTGAAGACGGTCACGGTCATTCTTTTCCTCCCTATGCAAATCGGCTTCCTTTGGTGTGGAAAGCCTTGTCGGCCACGTTTTTTGATTTTGCCTGGCTGAGCAGGCCGTTCATCAGTATACACTACCTGTAGTGGCGTTTCGTACGTTTGCCCACTGTATATAGTGGGGAATTTCCCGTAATACCGAATCTATACGAACAAATGTTCGATATATTCGAGTCTATCATTATCCTCGATTGCGCCACGCCGGTTGCATGCGTATGGTCCGTCCGCGAATCGCCCGCGGGCTGTTCGCTATTCATTTCGGAACACATATTGCGATTTCGCTCGTTTTCTTACGATTGTGAGCGAAAGGTGGTGCCGCATAGTGCGGTAGGGGGTATAAATCGCCTTATTTTCCATACTTTTCGGCGCACGTCGCGAAATAATCGACCGAAATTGCGATTCGTGAGCGAAAGAGGGTGCGCGATATGGTGCGTTCCGTATTGAAGTGCTGAGACCTCATCCCGAAACAAATGAAAAAGTCCTGAGAACCATCGGCTTCCAGGACTTCGAACCTGTGCCCCCCGTGGGATTCGAACCCACAACCCACGACTTAAAAGGACGCTGCTCTAACCGTTGAGCTAGAGGGGCAACAGCAACACAGTATACAGCATATTCGGACCAATCGCCACCACGGGCGTCGGACGGGCGTCGAAATGGCCTTCGGAGTGTTGGTGTGCCTACAATCGAAACCATGTCATGTACCACAATTCTTGTAGGCAAAAAAGCAAGTTACGACGGTTCGACCATCATCGCCCGAGATGACGACTCTGGTTCGGGACGTTACGATCCCAAGAAATTCGTAGTCGTCGCACCGCAGGAGCAGCCGCGGCACTACCGCAGTGTGCTGAGCCACGTTGAAATCGACCTTTCCGACAATCCATGCCGGTACAGCATCGTACCGAACGTGCTTCCAAATCGTGGAATCCTTGCGGAAGCTGGCGTCAACGAACGCAACGTGGCCATGAGCGCCACCGAAACCATCGCCGTCAACGAGCGCGTGCTCGCCGCCGACCCGCTGGTCGCACTGCAGTCGGCCGACGAAGCCAATGGTAAGCCGGAAACCCCAGGCGGCATCGGCGAAGAAGACATCATCACCCTCGTGCTGCCGTACGTCAACACCGCGCGCGAAGGCGTGAAACGTCTGGCCGAACTGCTCGAAACGTACGGAACGTACGAATCGAACGGCATCATCATTTCCGACGTGGACGAAATCTGGTACGTCGAAACCATCGGCGGCCACCACTGGATCGCCCGCCGCGTGCCGGACGACAAATGCGCGATCATCCCCAACCAGCTTGGCATCGACTATTTCGATTTTGATGACGCCTTCAGCGACGCACGTGAATTCATGTGTAGCGCCGATCTGCAGGAATTCATCGAAACGCACCATCTTGGGCGCGCGGCGGGTACGCAGGGCGGCATGAACGGCGGCCACTGCAACCCGCGTATCGTATTCGGCACCGCCACCGCGAAGGACCACATCTACAACACGCCACGCGCCTGGTACATGTACCGCTATCTCGATCCGGCCGACGCGGAAAACCTTACCCCTGAATCGGACGATATTCCATGGTGTCTCGAACCGGAGAATGCCGTGACCGTCGAGGATGTCGACTTCCTGCTCGGTTCGCACTTCGAAGGCACCCCGTATGACCCGTACGGCACGCAGGGAACTGAGGAAAGCCGCCATCGCTACCGTCCGATCGGCATCAACCGCACCGGACACATGGTGGCCATGCAGATTCGCCCGTACGCGCCCGTCGAAAGCCGTTCGATCATGTGGATTTCGTACGGTTCCGGCGCGTTCACCACGTCCGCCCCGTTCTATGCGAACGTCGACGACACCCCCGCCTACCTGCGCGACACCACGCCGGAAGTCTCCACGGACTGCCTGTATTGGACGAACCGCCTGATTGCAACGCTCGCCGACGCGCACTTCTACGAGACCAGCAACGCGGTCGAGGGCTTCTCGGAAGATGTCCGTTCCTTCGGCCACCGTCTGGTGGAACGTACGGATGATGCGCTTGCGATTGGTGGGTCGGCGACTGGGGCTGGTGGCGCTGGTTCTGGTGCCGGTTCTGCGGTTGGCGGTTCTGGTTCTATGTCTGGTGCTGCGGTTGATTCCGGTTCCGATGGGCTTGCTAGTCCTACATCTGTTCCGGCCCGTCTTGCGGCGGCTAACGACGAAATGGCGGAATACCTGCGATCGCGCAATACGAAGCTGCTCGGCGACGTGCTGTACACGTCCAGCAATCTCATGCACAACAGTTTCGCCATGTCGGATCGCTGGAACTAAGCCCGCTGGTGCTTTCCGTGTCCGTTTCTCCCGAATCGGACACACAGGCATCAAAATGAAGCGCTCCTGTGTCCGAATCACCAGAAACGGACACAGGAGCGCCTAGCCGATCGCAATAATCGCAATACTCACGCAATATCGCGTAAACCCTCTATCGCGCGAAACCTGCGAAACCCGCGAAACCCGCGCGAAATCAGTTGAACCCGACCACATGTTCCGCCACGAAATATCCCTTTCGAATCACAAACCGGCCGAGCGAACCATGTAGGTTCAGCGCGCGCGACATCGCCTTCTTACGCACGTCCTTGTAAATCGTCGGCGAATATGCCTCGATATCCGCCCACATGGCCTTCTTCTTCTCGTAATTCTCCGGCTCGCGCGACAGGATCATGAAGACACTCGCCACGGAGCTTTCAATCGCAAGAAAATGAATCATATAGCGGTACAGGCCGTCCGGCACCGTACTACGTTCGGGGGTGGCGCGCACCATGCACTGGTTGACGAGCCGCAGCTGGTCCACACGTCGGATCATCACGTCCGTCTGCACGCTTTGGCCGTCGCGGCCGATGAAATAGTGGTAGAACGGCGTATCCACGTATTGCAGCGACTTGACCCACGGGAACGGCTGGTAGGCGTAGATGAAGTCCACGTAGAACGTGTGCTCCGGCAGCTGCATTTTCGATTCGCGCACCACGGCCGTACGGTAGATCAGCGCGTGCATGAGAATGTATTCGGTCAGGCCGAAATGTCCCAGATCGTCCCAAGTGAGCCGCTTGCCGGGCTCCATGGCGTGACGGAAGTTCACGACGTGCTTGTTGCGCTTGCCCACCTTGTCGTACACGTAGTTGGTGACGAGCATGTCGAGCGGCTCGTCCTTGCCGACCTCGCCGCGCAGCACGGCCATGACCTGTTCGAGCGATTCCGGGCCGACCCAATCGTCCGCGTCCACGACCTTCACGTACATGCCGCTCGCCGCCGCGATGCCGGTGTTGACCGCGCCGCCGTGGCCCTTGTTCTCCTGATGGATCGCGCGCACGATTCCCGGATTGCGCGCCTCGAACGTCTTCGCCATCTCCAGCGTGCCGTCGGACGAGCCGTCATCCACGATCAGCACTTCGATGTCGTCGTTGCGCTTCGACGCGATCAACGATTCGACGCACCGTTCCAGGTATTCCGTCATGTTGTACGCGGGCACCACGAAGGTGAGCGTCTTCTTCTCCTGCATATTCTTCCTCGGATCGGGCTCGTGTCGGGCCGTGCGGCTGGCCGACCGCTCCGGCCAAAAGCATAACGAAACTAACGTAGCACCATGTGCGGTTCCGGGGCACGGTTTTGCATACAAACGGCACCCTGAAATACGCAATCTGCACCTGAAATTTCCCCTAGGGTCATTTCGGGTGACGGTATGTCAGTTTTCGTCAATTGTTGATTGTTTTTGCGATTCGTGCGGGCTTTGCGGTTTTTGCGATTCGTTCGTCTCGTCTGATTCGTTTGATTCGTCTGCCGCTTGCGATTTGCCTACTGCTTGCGATCCGTCCGTCACGGTCGTCCCGTCCGTCGCGTCATCTCCCGCAGCAACCGCCTTCTCCTGCGATTTCGCAGCCTTCTTGCCCTGCTTCTCCTGCTTGGCGATCGCCTTCGCTTCCCGCGCGGCCTGCTTTTCCGCCTCGCGGGCGGCCTTTTCGCTTTCGTAGCGCAGTTCCGGCTTGGCTTCCATGCGGCTCAGCCCATACCATGCCAGGTTCACGATGTGCGCGGCGAGCTGCTCCTTGCTGAGCTTGCGCTGGTCGGCCCAATATTGGCAGGTGTACACGGTCATGCCGATGAGCATCTGCGCGTAATACGGCACGCTTTTGGCCGGCAGATGCTGGCGTTTGAACGCGTCGGTGAGAATGTCCTCGACGCGTACGGCAATGTCTCCAAGCAGCGAATTGAACGAGTTGGACGGGTCGGTTTTCGGCGAATCGCGCGTGAGCACGCGGAAGCCTTCGGCGTTCTCCTCCACGTAGGTGAGCAGCGCAAGCGCGGTGCGTTCCACGATTTGGCGCGGATGCGCCTGCGGGTCGGACAGCGCGTTGATGAGAACGTCGGTGAGCGCGCGCATCTCGCGGTCCACCACCACGGCGTACAGGCCTTCCTTTCCTCCGAAATGTTCGTAGACGATGGGTTTCGACACTTTTGCGGTCGAGGCGATCTCTTCCACGCTCACTGCTTCGAATCCCTTGGCCGCGAACAGCGATCGACCGATTTCGATAAGCTGTTCGCGCCGCTGGTACGACGTCATTCTGGATGTATTGGCCATACTGCCTAGTTTTTCACGCCCCGTGGATAGCCCCATTGCCTGCCCTGGCAGAGATGAGTGGCGTGTCCGTTGCGCTTTTTAGGCTGGAGCCATGGATACGAATGTGATTATTGCGATTGTCGTGGTCGTCGTTATCGCGGCATTACTTGCGATTGGCGGATGGTGGTTCGGTAAGAGCCGCAAGTCCGCCGTGGACAAGTCCACGGAAGCGGCGAAGGCGAAGGCCGATGCTCGTTTGGCTACGGAGAAGTCCGCCGCGCAATCTGCCGCCGCAAGTGCCGAAAACGCTGAGAAAACCAAGGAAACCGCGGAATCCGCGACTTCGTCTGCCACACCTGAATCGCCAGTGGCAACTGAACCAACTCCGGTCGGGTCAGCCGTAACTGAATCCGCGACCCCAGCCGTCGAAACCCCGGAAGCCGCCGGTACCCGCATGCAGCGGCTCAAGGCGCGCCTGTCGAAATCCGGCAATCCGTTCGGCAAGGCCCTGTTCAACATTCTTGCGAAGGATCAGCTCTCCGAAGCCGACTGGGAGGACGTCGAAGACACCCTCCTGCTTGCCGACGTGGGCGCGGAAGCCAGCGAACAGCTCGTTGAGGAACTGCGCAACGACGCCCGCATCGCCGGCCAATCCGACCCTGCCGAAGTGCGTGCGGCGCTGAAGGACAAGCTGCTGAAGCTCGTCGGCACCGACGTCGACCGCCGTCTCAACGCCGACAAGGAGGGCGCGAACAAGCCGAGCGTCATCATCATGGTCGGTGTGAACGGCACTGGCAAAACCACCACCGCGGGCAAGCTGTCCCGACTGCTCGTCTCCGAAGGCAAGCAGGTCATGCTGGGCGCCGCCGATACGTTCCGCGCGGCCGCCGCCGACCAGCTGGAGACCTGGGGCGCGAAGGTGGGCGTGCCGGTCGTGCGTTCCGACAAGGACGGCGCCGACCCGGCGTCCGTCGCGTTCGAAGCCAGCGCCAAAGCCAAGGAGGCGAACGCCGATGTGCTCATCATCGACACCGCAGGCCGCTTGCAGAACAAGTCCAACCTTATGGACGAGCTCGGCAAGATCCGCCGCGTCACCGAAAAGAACCTGCCGGTCGATGAAGTGCTGCTCGTGCTTGACGCCACCACCGGCCAGAACGGCATGACGCAGGCCAAGGTGTTCGCCGAAGCGATCGGCATCACCGGCGTGGTCCTGTCCAAGCTCGACGGCTCCGCCAAGGGCGGCATTGTGATCTCCGTGCAGAAGGAACTGGGCGTGCCCGTCAAGCTCGTCGGCCTCGGCGAAGGCCCGGACGACCTCGCCCCGTTCGATCCGGAAGGCTTCGTCGACGGCATCCTCGCCTGACGTTCCCATATTTTCCGGATTTGCGATTTCCGTAGCGAAAACCTCCCATCACGTTCCGTACGTGGCGGGAGGTTTTCGTGTTGCGATTACTGCTCAGCGCCAGCCGTACCGGCAGCCACAGCCCCCACTCCCGGCACCTTCCGGATCGTCAGCTTCAGCAGCAGCGGCGCGACCAGCGTCACCAGCGAAATGATGAAGATGATCGTCGAATAGTATTCGCTGCCGAGCACATGCTCGTTGAAGCCGATTTGCGCGGTAATCAACGCCATCTCGCCACGCGGTACCATGCCCGCGCCGATCATCAGCGCCGAAGCGCCGCCAAAACCGGCCATGCGGCCACCCAAACCGCAGCCGACGACCTTCGTGATCACGCCGAGAACCGTCATGATCGCAATGAACACAATCATCTTCGTATCATCCACGCCTGTGGTCTGCAGGCCGATGCCCACGAAAAACACCGGCACGAACAACGTGTCTCCAACCGGCTCGATATACCGGTCCGCGTCCTCCGCGTAATCGCTGTTGCTTACCGCGATACCGGCGAAAAACGCGCCCACCGCGTAGCTCAACCCGGCCAGATTCGACGCCCACGCCATCGCCAGGCAGATGATCACGGCCATCACCGCGATGCCGGACGGCGCCTTCAGCACGCCAGCCAGCGTCATCAGCGCCGGCGCCACCCAAACCACCACCACGGCGGCCGCCACAAAGAACAGCACCTGCTTGAGCAGAATCAAACCCAGCCCTGCCACGTCCACGCTGCCGGTGTTGACGAGCGTGCACATCACGGACAGCAGGATCACGCCGATCACATCGTCAGCCACGGCCGCGCCGAGAATCGACACGCCTTCCTTCGAATCAAGCAGTCCGGCTTCCTTCAGCACCGCCACGGAAATCGACACGGACGTGGCGGAGAACACCACGCCGATGAACGCAGCCGGAATCGGCTTGAAGCCAAACAGCAGGCTCACTCCACCCATCACCGCCACGGGGAACACCACGCCCATGCACGCGATGATGACCGCCGCCTTCGAATATTCTTCAGCAACTGCAGGTCGCAGCCGACACCGCCCAAAAACATGAGGATGATGATGCCGAGGTCGCTGAACAATGACAGCGAATCGCTCATGTGCATCACGCCCAGCAGCGAAGGGCCCACGAGAATGCCGACGAGGATCTGCCCGATCACTTCCGGCAGCTGCGCTTTGCGGCAGATCAGCCCGGAAACCGTGGTCAGCATCAAAATGGCGCACAGTGAAATGATGAACGTTGCCATGGTCCTCGCCGCTCTCTCGTTACGCGCGCCATACGTTCGCCGCACCGCGCGTTCGGTGTACATGCCACGCGCTCGCCGTACGCGGCGTTCTCTCGTCGCGTGCCACGCGTGTTCCGTAAGTTTCAGCTACCCAACTTACTCCGTCCGCAGCGTTGCCCGCCGCTTCCGTCCACCGTCGCAATTTCATATTGCGATTGCCGGGCGATTATGCCTTCCATATTTCCGTACCGCCAGTTTCGTTGGAATTCCGCCATTTTTCGGCGTAGGTTGACGTTCCGCGCGGATGGCGTTACGTTGGCGTAACACGTCGTAACGTTTTCAAAACGCGGCCGGCGTTCCATATCGTTCTGTCAGCCCCACACGATGGGGACGGAAATGTTGAACCAAATATAGAGAAAGAAAGAGGAGGGTGACATGGGCCAGCTTGATTCTGGAAATGCCGCGTGGATATTGACTTCCGCGTCCCTTGTGTTCCTCATGACGCCTGGTGTGGCGTTCTTCTATGGTGGCATGGTCCGCGCCAAGGCCGTGCTGAATATGATGATCATGGAGGCGGCCGCACTGTCCGTCACGATGATCATGTGGGTGCTGTGGGGTTGGTCGATCGCCTACGCCGGCACCTCGGTCGGCGGCATCTTCGGCGACCCGGCAACCGGCTTCCTGCTGAAGGACACCATGGTTTCCGATAAGGGCGTCTTCACATCGGCCGCACTGAACGGCAACAACTACCCGGTCAGCGTCGACGTGGCCTTCCAGTCCGCGTTCGCCATGATCACCGTCGCGTTGATCTGCGGCGCCATCGCCGAACGTGTGAAGTACTCCACGTGGATGATTTTCGTGGCGCTGTGGATCACGTTCGATTACGCTCCGCTCGCTCACATGGTGTGGAACGGTGGTCTGCTGTCCGCTGACGGCGCCATTTCCCAGGCGATCGGCGCAGCCGCCCACGATTTCGCAGGTGGTACGGTCGTCCACATCAACGCCGCAGTCGCCGCTCTGGTCATCGTGCTGATCATCGGCAAGCGTAAGGGCTTCGGCACGCAGCCGTTCCGCCCGCACAATGTTCCGTTCGTCATGCTCGGCGCCTTCCTGCTGTGGTTCGGCTGGTTCGGCTTCAACGCCGGTTCCGCCTTCGCAGCCAACGGCACCGCCGGCTACGCGTGGGTTTCCACGTCCGCTGCAACCGCTGCGGCAATGCTCTCCTGGGGCTTCACCGAGAAGATCCGCACCGGCCACTACACCGCAATGGGTGCCGCTTCCGGCATCGTCGCGGGCCTCGTCGCCATCACCCCGGCCGCCGATGTGGTCTCCCCGCTGTGGGCCATCGTGCTCGGCGCCATCGCCGGTGTGCTCACCTGCCTGGCCTGCGGTCTGAAGTTCAAGCTCGGCTATGACGATTCCCTCGACGTCGTTGGCGTCCACGGCGTTGGCGGCTTCACCGGCACCGTGCTCATCGGCTTCTTCGGCGAAGGCACCGGCCTGTTCGCAGGCGGCGACTGGAGGCAGCTGGTCGTCCAGCTCATCGTCGCTCTCGTGGCCATCGTCTGGTCCGCCGTCATCACCGGCATCATCGCCTTCGCTCTGGAGAAGACGATCGGCTGGCGCGTCACCGAAGCCCAGGAAGTCGGCGGCATCGATCTTGCCGACCAGGGCGAACGTGCTTACGATTTTGCTGGTACCGCCAGCTCCGTCCTCAAGGAGGTGAAGTGAGATGAAGCTCATTACCGCTATCATCCAGCCCCATAAACTCGACGATGTCAAGGAAGCCCTCGCAGCCGCGGGCGTGCACGGCCTGACCGTGTCCGAGGCAAACGGTTATGGCCGTCAGCGCGGCCACACCGAGGTCTACCGTGGCGCCGAATACACCGTGGATCTCATTCCGAAGATCCGCATCGAGGTGCTGTCCGACGATGCCGACGCCGAAACCCTGGTTGGCGTGATCGTCAAGTCCGCCGGCTCCGGCACCATCGGCGACGGTAAGGTCTGGGTGGCTCCGCTTGACTCGGTGACCCGCGTGCGCACCGGCGAAACCGGTTCCGCCGCCATCTGATCCGTCCGGCCTTGTGATCGGGCCGATTCGGACAAGATGAAATAAAGACCCCCGGGCTTGAAGTTCGGGTTATCAATTACGACACATCCCCGTACGTGCCTCGCGCCGTGCGGGGATTGTCATAAGTCGTCATAGGTTTCATAAGGAACGTGCGTTATGACTTCAGCAGTCGATGGTCTCAAACAACGGTTCATGGCCATGAGCCAGCCCGACGCCGACGGCGTCTACCGCAATGGCGCGGCGAAACGCAAAGCCCGCACGGAATTGGCCATGGGCAATCTCACACAGTTGTGGAACGAAGCCTGCGAGGCGGTTTCCTTCGATGTTCCGGCAACCGGCATCGGTCTCGGCGCGGTCGGTTCGCTGGCACGTGGACAGGTGGGCCCCAGCTCCGACCTTGATCTGGTGGTCATCTACGAGCCGCACGCGCTGACCGACCAGCAGCTCAACGAGCTCGCCAACAAACTGTGGTATCCGATCTGGGATTCCGGCCTCGACCTCGACCAGTCGGTACGTACCGTCGCGCAATGCGAGGCCGTCACCGACCGCGACCTGCCCGCAGCTATGGGATGGTTGGACGTGGTGCCGATCGCGGGGGACACTGGACTTATCGAAAGCACAGCCGTATCCATATTGGAACGATGGCGCAAGGCCGCACGCAAACGTCTGCCGGAACTGCTCGGCTCCGCCAAATCGCGCCTCGACGAATTCGGCCGCATGGCCTACATCAACCAGCCGGACATCAAGGAGGCACGCGGTGGCCTGCGCGACTCCGTATTGGTGTCCGCGCTCGCCGCATCCTGGCTTGCCGACCGTCCGCACGGCACGTATGACGACGCCGTCGAACGGTTGCTGGACGTGCGCGACTGCATCCATCTGGTCGCCGGCAAAGATACGAACATGCTGCTATCGCCCTACCAAGCCAAAGTCGCGGCGATGCTCGGTCTGGCCGATCCGACGCTGCCCGATGGCGAACGTGAGGCGAAGTCGATCGACGATCTGCAAACGTTGCTGGCACGTGTCGGCCGTCAGATCGCGTTCTCCCTTGATTCCACCGCGTCGCGCGCCGAGCATTCGCTGACGCACGACAAGCCGCGATTCGCCTTCTTCCAAGTGTTCCAGCCGCGCGGCGGCGGCAAACGTCAGGCACCGACCTTCGATGTGATCGCCCCCGGCGTGGCCAAGCATGAAGAGGAAATAGTGCTCGCTCCGGGCGCGGAACCGGCCGCCGACCCGAACCTCGTGCTGCGCGTGGCCGTCGCGGCCGCGGAATACGGACTGCCGATCGCCCCGGGAACGTTGCGGAATCTCAAAAAGTGCCCTATCGGCGACCGCAACTGGACGGACGAATCGCGTGAACTGTTCATACGATTGCTGGCTTCCGGCCCCGCGCTGCTCAACGTGTGGGAAGACATCGATTTTATCGACGTGCCCGGCAATCTCATCCCCGAATGGTTGGGCGTGCGCAACCGGCCGAGCGCGTCCGCCGCGCACCGCTATACGATCGACCGGCACATGGTGGAGGTCGTCACGCGGCTCGGCCGTGAAACACCCAGCGGTGGGCGGTACGACGACCGGCATTACGAGGCGCTGCTGCTCGCCGGCATCCTGCATGACATCGGCAAACGACCGGGGGTGGCCAACCATGCGGCGGAAGGCGCTCGGCATGCGACCGTGGTCGTGGAACGCATGGGATTCGACCGCGACATCGTCCGCTGGGTCACGCTGCTGGTACGCGAGCATCTGACATTGTCGGAGTTCGCCACAGGCCGCAATCCCAATGATCCCAACGTCGGCGATGATCTGGCCGGCCGGCTCGACCATAATCCCATGCTGCTCGACATGCTGTTCGACCTGACCCGCGCCGACGGCTCCTCGTTGGGGGCCACGTCCGGCGAGACCATCTCCAAACAGTACGGGTGGAGCAAATGGCGTGAAACGTTGGTGCGCACCATGTACAACGCCACCCGATACCACATGTGAGCGCCGGTTTCTCGCATGCGCCAAGCCGATATGCCCCCGTATTTCTCGTCGTTTACGGAAAAGCGGGGTGCATATCACCTTCCGTTCACTTCGGCAAATCGAAATAAGGGAATCGGGGTACATGCTTTAGGATGTCCCCAAGTTGTCCACTCAGTTATCCCCACTCTGTGGATAAGTCGAAACGTTTTCCACATGGTTATCCCCAATATGTGGATAACTCGGCTTTTTTCGACTTTCTTATCCACACCAAAGCCATTCGCGCGTGTCGTTCGGTGGATGCGGAGATTCATCCATAATCTCAATGCAACACCGGTCGTGACGGCACGCACGTATTATGGTTTTCCTCGGTATTGAACACATTCGATTGACTGCTGCGGTTGGAGGGACATGGCGGAGAACGACTCTTGGAACAACGGTTCGGCGCAGAACCGCGGATTTTCGAACGCTGGAAACGGTGCGAACGGCATGAACGGCCGATCCGGCCAAGCCGTGCGCGACGCCCTGTTCGACCGCGTGCCGCCGCATGACGACGCCGCCGAAATGGCGGTGTTGGGCGGCATGCTGATGAGCAAGGACGCCATCGGCGAAGTATCGCAGATGATCGACGTGTCCGACTTCTACCAGCCACGCAACCAAACCGTGTACGAAGCGGTCATCAAACTGTTCTCGGCCTCCCAGCCGGTCGACGCCGTGCTGGTGGCCAACGAGCTGCTCGCCGAAGGCAATCTGGAAAAAGTGGGTGGCTCCGACTATCTGCACAGCCTGGTCGCATCGGTTCCGACCGCCGCAAACGCCACGTATTACGCCGACATCGTGCATCAGCGCGCCATCCTGCGTAATGTGATCGCGGCCGGCACCAAAATCGCACAGCTCGGCTACACCGCAGAAGGCTCGCAGGCCGAAGACGTCGTCAACCTGGCGCAGGCCGAAGTATATGAGATGTCCACCGGCAAAGTGCGGCAGGACTACGCGCCGATCGGCACCGTCATCGCCGATACGCTTGACCAGCTCGACCGTCTGCAAAGCGGCGAAGTGTCCCGAGGCGTGCCGACGGGCTTCCGCGACATCGACGACGTGACGCAGGGCCTGCAGCCCGGCCAGATGATCGTCGTGGCAGGCCGACCGGCCATGGGCAAGTCCACACTCGGTGTGGATTTCGCCCGTTCCGCGGCACTGCATCACGGATTGACGACCATCATCTTCAGCTTGGAAATGAGCAAAAACGAGTTGGCGCAACGTATCATCTCCGCTGAATCCAACATTCCGCTCGCCGCCATGCGCCGCGCGGACGACATCACGCCGGAACGTTGGGCCATCCTGAACGAGTTGCAAGGCAAGCTGCAGAACGCGCCCCTGTTCATCGACGACAGCCCGAACATGAGCCTGATGGAAATCCGCGCGAAATGCCGCCGACTGAAGCAGACGAACGATTTGAAACTCGTCGTCATCGACTACCTGCAGCTCATGACCTCCGGCAAGGCCGTGGAAAGCCGCCAGCAGGAAGTATCCGACTTCTCCCGTGCGCTGAAGCTGCTCGCCAAGGAGCTGGAAGTGCCGGTGGTGGCACTGAGCCAGCTGAACCGTGGCCCCGAAATGCGTCAGGACAAGAAGCCGCAGCTGTCCGACCTGCGTGAATCCGGCTCTATCGAACAGGACGCCGACGTGGTGTTCCTCGTGCACCGTCCGGACGCCTACGACAAGGAGGACCGCCCGGGCGAGGCCGACATCATCATGGCGAAGCATCGTAACGGTCCGACCGACACGTTCAATCTTGCGTTCCTTGGCGCGTATTCGAAGTTCAAGGACATGCCCCAGGATTACCAGTCCCAGCAGGAGGCGGTGTGATATGGCTTGGAATTCCTTCGCAACCCCGTTGATCGGCAAGGCCGTGCGCGCGGCCTCCCGTTTGGCGCACGGCGGTGGCAGCGCGTTCCCCGGCAAAATCGTGGAACGCATCGACCCGCAATTCCTGTCGCGCACATTGGCGCAACTGCCGCTCGGCGTGGTGCTCGTCTCCGGCACGAACGGCAAAACCACCACCACACGCATGGTGGCCAGCATGCTGCAATCGCTCGGATTGAAGGTGTTCACCAACCCGACCGGCTCGAACTTCACCCGTGGCGTGGTTTCGTCGCTGCTTGCGGAAGTCTCGCTTTCCGGCAAACTCGACGCCGACATCGCGGTGCTGGAACTCGACGAGGCGTACGCCGTGCATTTCGTCAAGCAGGTGCCGCCCGACTACTGCCTGCTGCTCAACGTGATGCGCGACCAGCTTGACCGTTTCGGCGAGATCGACAACACCGCGCGACTGCTGTCCAAAGCTGCGGAAGCCACCACCGGTACCGTCGTGCTCAACCGTGAGGACCCGCGCATCGCCCGTCTTGCTGACGTGGCGCATACGGAAGACGGCGTGGAAGTACGCTACTTCGGCCTTGACGAATCGTTGCGCGGCTTCTTCCCGTCGGATGACGACATGAGCACCACTGTTGACGCGGAAGCGCACGACAGTGCGGAACATGGCGGAAATATTGGCGATTCGGGCAATGCCGGCGATACTGTCGATGCCGTTGCGGCTGCCGCGCCGGCCACATCGCAATCGCAGGACGGTCCCGACGCGCTGCCCGCCGACGTGACGTTGCGCGCCGTGGGCGACCACCGCGCCACCTTCGCGATCGACGGCGAAACGTATGAGACGGCCGTGAAACTGGAAGGCGTATACAACCTGTACAACGCGGCCGCCGCGCTCGCCGTGGTGCGCGCCGTCGCAGCGGACGCGCAGGCGATGTTCCTGCCGTTCGAAGACGCGCTCGCCGACAGTGTCGACGTGGACGGTGCCGATGCCGGTACCGAAACGGACGGCAACGGCTCGCATGACGCCATCGACCAGGCTGCTGCGGACGAGATTCTGCGCGCGGCAGGCGTCTCACCCCGTATGATCGCCTTCGCGCACGCCACCACGCAGGCCATGATCGACACCGCCGGCGAGGTCACACCGGCATTCGGCCGAGGCGAGGTCATCACCGTGAACGGCACCCCCGTGGAACTGCTGCTCGTCAAAAACCCCATGGGCTTCCGCCTGTCGCTGGCCTCGTTCAAGCCCGAAGGCTGCGACACCATGATCTGCATCAACGACGAATACGCCGACGGCCGCGACATGAGCTGGCTGTGGGACGTGGACTTCACCTCGCTGCGCGGCACCGGCGTCAAAGCCGTGTCCGGCGTACGCGCGTGGGACATGGCCCTGCGCCTCGAATACGATCAGGTGCCGGTCGAATCGGTCAGCACCGACCTGGAGGAATCGGTCGTGAACTTCGTGAACGCGAATTCTGGCACCCCCAAACACATCTACTGCACGTACACGGCCATGCTGAAAACGCGTGCCGCGCTCGCCAAAATCGCCGACGTGGCCGACGCCGGCGTGGGCAAGTGAGCGCCGCGCGAAACGAAACCGCGCAATCGCAAAGCAAAACAGCGGAAGGAAGACGAGGAGACGATATGAGCCAGGTCATCGACATCGTGTCGCTGTATCCGAAGGATATGAACATCTACGGCGATTCCGGCAACGTGCTCACCATCCAGCGCCGGCTCGCGCTGTACGGCTACGAGCCGCGCGTACACGCCTACAATCAGGGCTGCGACTGGCCCGAGCACGTGGACATGATTCTGGGTGGCGGCGGCCAGGACACCGGCCAGAAGAAGATCATCAGCGACTTCTTCCAACGCGCCGACCTGCTGCGTTCGCTCGCGGCGGACGGCGTGCCGATGCTGATGATCTGCGGCCTGTACCAGCTGTTCGGCGAGTATTTCGAAACGGTCGACGGCTCCCGACTCGACGGCATCGGCGTGATCGGCGCGTACACGGTCGGCCAGGAAACACGCATGATCGGCAATCTTACGGAAACCTCCGCCGATTTCGGCAAGATCATCGGCTACGAAAACCATTCCGGACAGACGTTCCTGCGTGACGGCGTGCAGCCGCTCGGCACCGTCGAACAGGACGGCACCGGCAACAACGGCGAGGACCATACGGAAGGCGCGCGCGTCCACAACGTGATCGGCACGTACATGCACGGCTCGCTGCTGCCGAAGAATCCCGCGATCGCCGATTTCCTGATCCGCACCGCCGTCGAACGCCGTTACGGCACGTTCGACCCAACCGCCGCCGGACAGACGGACGCGCAACGGGCCGCCTTGCATCGCATCGACGAAATCGCCGACCGTGCTCGCCGCGTGGCCATGTCCCGTCCGCGCTGACGGCTGCCATGCCGGTTCGCCGGCAATCGCACCGTCCGCGCTGAACGCCGGATATCCGCCACTTTTTATGCGATTGACCGGTTTCGCTCGGCGCAGATGTGAAGAAAATGCGATAGAGTGGTACCACCATCACCTAAAGGAGGACATCATGGCTGATTTTAATTTTGGTGACGGCCTGCGCAAGGTCTTTCTCGCCGGCGTCGGTGCCTTGGCGACCACTGTTGAGAAGAGCCAGGAAATCGTCGACGACCTCGTTAAGAAGGGCGAGCTGACCGTCGAGCAGGGCAAGGCCCTCAACGCCGAACTCAAGCACAAGGTCGAAGAGGCTAAGGAAGCCCCTGAAGCCAAGGAAGCAGCCCCGGCCGAAACTGAAGACAAGGCCGAGTAGCTCCAGTCTTTCGTATCGCCGTCTGCCGCGCATGTGAGCGCCCGGACGGCGATTTGCTATGCCCGCGCGACGCCGGCGAAACGTTCGTCTGGCATCGCGGGCTTTCCAGCCGATTTCCCAACCGTTTGCGAGCAGTGACATGTCTTTGAAACACCCATCCGACAAGCCGGACGCGGCACGCCCCGAAAGCGTGGAGCCCGTCACGCTGTCCGACAGGGTCAACGCGGTCATCGACCCCACGGCCGACCCTTCGCCGGACGCCGCCTCCCAAGCAAACGGACTGACGGATGAGCTTGCCCACGAATCCGCGGACGATGCCGGCGAAACGGACGATACCGGCAAAGCGGCCGGTGCCAACGCGCAATCGTCCGAAACCATCGGCATCTTCGGAGCGCGCAAAGACACGTTCTCCGCGCGCTACCATCTGACCCGCCGCGGCAAACTCCGGCGTCTTGCGCAAATCGCGCAGATCGCCAACAAATTCGACGTGGTTCACGGACTCACGCCCGTCAAAATGCGTCTCATGCTCGAAGCGCTCGGCCCCACGTTCGTCAAGGTCGGACAGATCCTGTCCATGCGCTCCGAAATCCTGCCGCAATCGTTCTGCGACGAACTGTCCAAACTGCGCGCCGACGCCGACCCCATGCCATACAGCACGGTGCTGCAGGTGCTTGAGGACGAATACGGCCGGCCCGTGGACGAGATCTTCGACCATATCGACCCCACCCCGCTCGGCTCGGCCAGCCTTGCGCAGGTGCATCGTGCGAAACTGCTCACCGGCGAGGACGTGGCCATCAAAGTGCAACGTCCGGGCGTGCGCGAAACCATGGCGCAGGACGTGTCCATCATGCGCACCATCGCGGGAATCGCCACCAAAACCATGCGCAGCGCGCAGGTGGTGGACCTGTCCGGCGTGGTCGAGGAACTGTGGGACACCTTCGAATCGGAAACCGACTTCCTCATCGAAACGCGCAATTTGGCGGAATTCAAACGATTCTGCGAACGCTACAAATACATGGACTGCCCGAAGCCGTACCCGGAACTATGCACCGAACACGTGGTGGTCATGGACTACGTGGAAGGCATCTCCGTCTCCCATCCGGACGAGCTGCTTGCAGCCGGCTACGACCTGAAGGAAATCGGCACCAAACTCGTGGATAACTACGCCACGCAGGTACTCGACGAAGGCTTCTTCCACGCGGACCCGCACCCCGGCAACATCATGGTGCGCGGTGGGCAGATCGTGCTGCTCGACCTGGGCATGACTGGCCGGCTCAACGCCAAAACCCGTTCCGTGCTGAAGGACATGATCTTCGCCGTGGCCGAGCAGGATTCCCCCAAGCTTGCCGACGGTCTGCTGCGTTTCGCCGGAGCTGAGGCCGATCCGGAGGATTATCCGGCATTGCTGGCCGATCTGGACGTGATCGTCAAGGAATTCGGCACAGTGGACCTGGCCGAACTGGACATCGCCGCCATGCTGACGGCCCTGACGCAGATGGCGCAACGCCACGGCATCGAAGTGCCGAGCACCGTCACCACGGTCGGCCGCGCGCTGGTCACGTTGGAGGGATTGCTTGACGAATTCATTCCCGACGTGAACATGATCCAGATCATCTCCGACCACATCGCGTCGAGCACGTCGAAGAAGGATTTCGCCAAGGACGAGACGAAATCGCTGGCTCTCGAAAGCCATCAGGCGCTGCACAGTCTGCTGGCCGCCGCCAACGAGATGAAAGTGGCCTCCCGCATGCTCACGCGCGGCCAGCTGCGCGTCAATATGGAGATGGTCGGTTCGCAGGAGCCGATCCACCTGCTCGCCAACATGGTGAACAGGCTTACGATGGCGCTTATCGTGGTCGGCCTGTTCATCGGCTCGTCGATTGTGTATTACGCGGGCATCAAGCCGGTGATTTTCGGCATTCCGATTGTCGGTTTCCTCGGCTACGTGATCGCGTTCATCCTGTCCGTCTGGATTGTGTTCGACATCTACTTCAAAGGACGCGATTCGAAGAAGCGGTAGCCGGGCGTCTTGCGTTGCGGGTGGCTTGTGTTGCGGCGCGCTCGCATTCGTGTTGGTGATTGCGTTCATATCTGCGTTTGCGATTGCATTTGCGTTCCCGGATTATTCGATGGGACACGGCTTTTTGCTGAATAATCAGACAAGTTGTCAATGATTTCACTCCCCCTAATATGGACCCATTGACGGGGTACTGTTTTGGTGGCATAATGCTCAATGTCGACGATGACATCACCACCCGGTTCCCATGGAGGAGAGGACATGCAGGCCGGGAAATCCCAGCGAAGCGTGCTCGCGCTCGTGATCACCTGTGCCCTGATTCTTGGATTTGGTATCCCCCTTATTCCCCTTGTCGGAGTGGATTCCGCCGAAGGGACGGAGGTTTCCGCCGCTTCCGACGTTGCCACCGTCTCCGCCGAAAACAGCCTGCAGAACGGCAGTTTCGAACAGCCGGACGTGTACCAGTACCGTGAAACCAGCGATGTTCCGTATTGGAAATCCACCACGACTTCAGGCAGCATCGAAATCGGCAGTGTCTTCAAAAACGGCAACGGAGACAATGACTCCCTGCGCATGCGCACCGGCGAGAAAGTGGCCGCGGCCGAAGGCAGCCAATTCGGCAAGCCGGCCACGTCGAACGGCAACTATTCGATCTACCAGCGGCTCGCCACCACACAAGGCGCGAAATACCGATGGTCCCTGAAGCACAGGGCGCGTCCGTCCGGTTCGAAGAGCGGTTTCGATACACTCGCGGTCATCACCGCGGACACGCATGGCGCCGAACCGCCATCGTTCTCATGGGGTAGCGGCACCGACCTGTTCCACAACATGTTCGAGTGGATGTTCGGCAACGGTTGGGACAGCCCCGGCTGGACCTTCCCCGACAGCGGCGAAGGCACGTTCAAGCTCTGCTCCGCCACCTTGGGCAACGGAACGGTCAACGGCTACCAGAGCCACTGGTACCGCGCCGGCAATGACTGCTCCGACACCGAGCATTTCCCCATCACCTGGACGATCACATTCGTCAGCAGCGTCTTCAACCAGTACACGCGCAACGGATGGAACGAATACGAAGGAGAATTCGCGGCGGACGGCGACGACACCGTATTCGCGCTGGCGCCTACAACACGCTCAACGGCAACCTCGCATACGGCAATCTCGTGGACGACGTGTCCGTTGCCGCGGAAGGCGGCGACGGCGGCAACCTCGTGACCAACGGCGGTTTCGAATCGCCATCGCTTACCAAGGACGGCGAAACGGGCTCCGCCAACGCTCCAGCCAACGCCGCAACGCAGCGGCCCGCACCCCGCATCACGCCGCCGATTGGCCGCATAGCCTCACCGTCTCAGTCCGCTAATAAAAGGCGATTAGCCAGTCTTACCGACTCGGCAATCGCCCTTCCATATTTTGTCCCGCGAAAGCCTTTCGAGGCCGACGTGGGTGCCGTTAGAGCGTGGGAATCGCCATATGCAACGACGAAACTGAATAATCGGTGAAATCGTGAGCGAAAACCGGCAAACTGGGCTACGCTCGTAACAAGTGGCTCATTGCGCGCGCAAATGCGGTGAGCAGGGTCAATCGCAAGGGAGGATACCCATGTCAAAGTCGTTTCTCAAGAAAGCGCTGCTCGGTGGTGCGGTGGCGGCGGGAGCCGCGGTGTGGGCGATCGCCCCGCGTTCCTTCTCCGACAAGCGCCGTCATTATGTGCCGGCCGTTCCGGACGTGTGGTACGCGCACCGCGGTCTGCATGACGCTGGTTCCGGCCTGACCGCGCAATACGCCAACGAAAGCGGCGAATACGTGGCGCTCGCCCGCCGCATGGCCATGAAAGCCGGGTACGGCAGCCCTGATACACCCGGCGTGATTGCCCCTGAAAACTCGCTTGCCGCGTTCGCAGCCGCCTGTGAAGCCGGGTACGGTATCGAACTGGACCTGCAGATGACGCGCGATGGCGAGGTCGTGGTGGTGCATGACGGCGACCTGATGCGCGTCGCCGGAGATCCGCGCCGTATCGCCGATCTCACGTATGACGAGCTGACTCGTATTCCGCTGTTCCCGACCGACGCTCCGGGCGCATGCAAAGCCGCGCCGCTGCCGTTGGCATTGGAGGAACCGCCGCTGGTCACCACGCCGGACAACGCGCCGGAAGGCTACTATCAGCATGTGCCGCTATTCGCCGACGTGCTCAAAGTGGTGGCTGGTCGTGTGCCGCTGATTGTGGAATATAAGTTCGATGACAACTCCAAGTGGGATCCGCGCGACGTGGAGCTTATGGAGAAGGGCGATGCGTTGCTGCAGGCATACTCCGGCAAGTATGTGATCGAATCGTTCAATCCGGCCGCCGTGAACTGGTACAAGGAGAACCGTCCGGAAGTGTGCCGCGGCCAGCTGTCTTGGTGGCCGTACGGCGAGGACAAGCCCACCGATCCGGTGGCGCTCGGCAAGGAATACGCGGCCGGCGCGCTGGTGTTCGACTGGATTTCCCGTCCTGATTTCGTCGCCTACGATTGGAAGGGCGGCAACAGCCCGCAGGTGAAGCTGGCCCGATTCATGGGTGCGGTGCCGGTGTCGTGGACCGTGCGCAGCCGCGACGAATACGCGCAGTGCTGCGACCAGTTCGACCGCCACATCTTCGAAGCGTTCGTGCCTGACGAACAGTAGCCGACTGATAGTTGCCCGGCGAGCGACAGCAGCCGGGCGCTAGTCGACGGACTATGGTCGACAGGCGACAGCCGGTTTTATATGGTTTCGGCCTGCCATCGCATGATTGGTGCGGTGGCAGGCCGAATTTTTATTCGATTGATTTATTCCGATTGGCAGCTCAGTCGATCACGCCGTACAGACGGTCGCCGGCGTCACCCAAGCCCGGCACGATGTAGCACTTGTCGTTGAGCTTCTCATCGACGGCGCACAGCACCAGCTTGAACTTGATGGACGGGTCGAGGTTTTCCTCAACGAACTTCAGACCTTCCGGAGCGCCCAGAATGCACACTGCGGTGATGTCCTTCGCACCGCGCTCGGCCAGATAGTGGGTGGCCGCAACGAGCGTGCCGCCGGTGGCGAGCATCGGGTCGATCAGGAAGCACTGACGGCCGGTGAGATCCTCCGGCAGACGGTTCGCGTACGTGATCTGCTGGGTCGGGTTCTCCTCGTCGCGCTTCATGCCGAGGAAACCGACTTCAGCGGACGGAATCATCTTGGTCATGCCGTCGAGCATGCCCAGACCTGCGCGCAGCACCGGCACGATAATCGGAGCCGGGGCGGCGATGTGCTTGCCGATCATCGGAGCCACCGGGGTTTCGATGGGCTTGTCCACGACTTCGATGTCGCGGGTGGCTTCGTAGGCCTCGAGCATCACGAGTTCGGAAACGAGCTCGCGGAACGTGGAGGACGGAGTGTTCTTGTCACGAAGAACGGTGAGCTTGTGGTCCACCAACGGGTGGTTCAAAACATGAATATCCATGGTTTCTAAGCGTAGTCCATGTATCGGCTGTTCGGCAACGCGCCGGTAGGTCGGGCAGATGAAACCCAGATGAGCGCCGATTGGATGGCAATCGAAAATCGCAAGAAAGCCAGAGAAAAATCAGGAAAACATCAAAAGAGGAGAAAAGCGCCGAACCACGAAAGCGCCTGTCGGCGCAAAGGCCGCTCGCAGCGGCAAAAAATGGAGCCCGGGGCTATGCATGGCCCGGCGCAAATTTCTATTGTACAGTCGCGCTCGACGCTTCGCAGCGCCGTGTCGCGTGGGGTATGAAACGGGGGAAAATTACGGAAAGCGGCGGTGGAAAGCAGTAGTGGAAAACGACAGTGGAACGGCCTATTCCAATCGTCCGCGCCGCCACAGATTCGCCCCGTGGCGGAAATCCTTGGCCGTGGCGAACAGGTTGCCGGCTGTGTGCATCAGTTTCGCAGCCTTCGCGCGCGCCCGCTTCTCAACGGCCGACGGGTGGCTGCCGGCCGCAGCAGACGTAGCGGAACCGTCGGAAACATCAGATGATCCGGCCTCGCTGGAACCGCTCAGCGAAGCCAGTTTGCGCGCTTCGATACGCAATCCCAACGCAACCACGTCGGTGAAGGCGGCGGCCCGCTCAAGTGCCACGGCGAAATCGCCTGTAAACGCGCCGGCCAAAATCGAATCGGCGGTACGTGCGATGTCGTCTTCCGTCGGTGCCTGGTCCACGCCGGCAATCGCGGAAGCGGTGGTGGCGACGGGCTCGCCGACGCGCCACAGTCGCGCGATCGATTCGCGGTTCTTCCGCATCCACGTACGCAGCAGATACAGTCGCCACAGAATGCCCGGCAGCGAGTCGGGGTCGGCATGGCTCCACAGTTCGGCGATCACGTCCACGCCTTCGCGGTCCACCAGCGTCAGCACACGTTCCACCAGTTCGACGTCCTGCGTGTGGTGCACGCGGTCAAGCAGCGCCGCGGCCGACGCATGGCACATTTCGTTGATTTCCGCCGGATCGGCGCCGCCGGCGATATTGTCGGCCATCATCTGGTCGAGCTGGCCGGGGCGTGCCGGACGCGGCGAACCGGTGTTCGTGAAACCGGCGGAACGGCTGGGAACGACTGAACCGGAACCGTAGTGCATGTTAGTAGACAATGGGGGAGACCTTCTGAATGTCGATGATGCTGGGGCCTTGCGGTGTGTCGATGATGAACAGCGACATGGCGGTGCCGGTAGGCATGTATGGCGATTTTGCGATGAGCTGCTTGGCAAGCTGCTTACGCGCGCACAGGCCGCGCAAATGGTCGTACATGCCGCCGATGACCGGCCGGTGCATGCAGATGGCCGTGGTTTCGCGGCTGTTGAGCGTCTGCGTGATCTGCTCGCGGAACGCCAGCCATGAGACCGCCGGATGCTCGGCGAACGCGTCCTCCGTCAACGCGTTGATGTGTTCCATCGGCCGTTCGGTCTGCCAGCTCAGCACCTGCAACGTCTCCTGGCAGCGCAGCCACGGCGAGGTGGCCAGTCGCGTCGGGTTGAAACAGGCGAGCTCGCGGTTGAGGGCGAACGCCATCGCCGCGCCTTTCGGCGTGATCGGACGGTTCGCGTCGGTGCCCTTCCACGACTTGCGCGATTCAGCCTTCGCATGGCGTACGATCAGCAGATTCTGCGCGGTCGCGGCACCCTCCTGCACGCGGTCCACGAACACTGCCAACGTGTCCTTATCGGTCGAATGAGACAGTATTTTGCGCGCCTCACGCACGGAAACCCAGACGATATCGTTGATCTCGCCCACGTCCGCGCGGTGCACCGGGCCGAACGCGTCCAGCAGATGTTCGGCGTCGTCGGCGGAAATCGGCTGCGCCATCCAATACAACGTGTGCTTGGTGTCGGCCGTGCAATCGTGCGAATGCCGGGTCTTCTTGCCCTCTTCGGACAACGGGTATTCGACTTCGCACAGATACGGTCCGAGTTTGACCGGCGACCCCGTCTCTTCGCCGATTTCACGCACCGCCGCATGCCGATGCGTCTCGTTCTGCTCGAGCTTGCCTTTCGGCCAGCTCCAATCGTCATACTTCGGACGGTGCACGATACATACTTCAATGCTGTCGAGCTGTTCCTGCGCAGATTTGCTACTGGCGATCGCAGGATCGTTCGCGATATCGCTGCCCGCCTTCCATCGCCATACGATGCCGCCGGCGGCTTCCACGATGCGTCTCATCTTTTCGCTCATATTGTCCTATTCTAGGCTGGGCCGGGCTGGCGGCGGCGCGTGACGTCCGAACATACAGAAAATGGCCGGGCCCGCAAGGTGCGGAACCGGCCATTCGCCTCGATCGATCAGTGCCTTACCGGTCGACGCGTGTGTTTCTTGATGAGGTATTCCTGGCTGTCGACCAGCGGTCGACCTTCCTCATCCTTGCAATGGCGCACATAGGTGCCATCGGCCTGCATATGCCAAGACGCGGTGGAATCGGCCATCTGCAGATCGACGTACTTGATGAGCTCGTCGATCTGCTCCGGAGCCACGATGCGGACCAGCGCTTCGACTCGACGGTCGAGGTTGCGGTGCATCAGATCGGCGGAACCAATCCACACTTCCGGACCGGCCGCAGGGCCTTCGCCGATCTGCGGGCCATCGGAGTTGGCGAACGCGTAAATACGGCTGTGCTCAAGGAAACGGCCCAGGATCGAACGCACGCGGATGTTCTCGGAAAGTCCCGGAACGCCCGGCTTGAGCGCGCAGATGCCACGTTCGACGATGTCGATCTTCACGCCGGCCTGGCTTGCACGGTACAGTGCGTCGATGGTCTTCTCGTCGACGATGGAATTGACCTTGATCTTGATCCACGCCTCCTTGCCGGCGCGTGCGGCGTCCTCCTCGCGGCGGATGCGCTGAATCAGTCCGGAACGCACGGTGCGCGGCGCCACCAGCAGACGGTGGAAGCTCGACTTCGGCGCGTAGCCGGACAGCTGGTTGAACAGGCGGGTCATATCCTGGCCGACCACCGGATCGCAGGTCAGCAGGCCCAGGTCGGTGTAGATGCGGGCGGTCTTCGGATTGTAGTTGCCGGTGCCCACGTGGCAGTAGCGGCGCAGGCCGTCGGCTTCCTGACGTACCACAAGGCTCAGCTTGCAGTGGGTCTTCAGGCCGACGATGCCGTACACCACGTGCACGCCCGCGCGTTCCAGCTTGCGTGCCCACGCGATGTTGGCGTCCTCGTCGAAACGCGCCTTGATCTCGACCAGCGCCAGCACCTGCTTGCCCGCGTGCGCGGCGTCGATCAGCGCGTCGATGATCGGCGAATTGCTGGATGTACGGTACAGCGTCTGCTTGATGGCCAGCACCTTCGGATCGGCCGCGGCCTGCGCCAGGAACGCCTGCACGGACGTCGAGAAGGAATCGTACGGGTGGTGCAGCAGGATGTCGCGCTCGCGGATGGCGGCGAAAATGTCCTGCGCACGGGACGATTCGACTTCGGCGATCTGACGATTGGTGGTCGGAATGAACGGACGGTACTTGAGATCCGGACGGTCGATGCCGCCGAGCTCGAACAGCACGGTCGCGTCAAGCGGCGCCGGCAGGCGGTAGACCTCGTCGGCGCTCACGCGCAGCTGGTCGGCGAGCAGCTGAGACAGGAACGGGCTGGTCTCGTCGGAGATCTCCAAACGAATCGGCGGTCCGAAACGACGGCGCAGCAGTTCCTTCTCCATGGCGTTGAGCAGGTTCTCTGCATCATCCTCTTCCACGTCGATGTCCTCGTTACGGGTGACGCGGAAGGAGCGGGCCTCCTTGATGATCATGCCCGGGAACAGGGATTCCAAGTGGGCGATGATCAGGTTCTCCATGGTGATGAAGCCATAGCGCACGTTGGTGCTCTCGTCTTCGGTCAGATCGTCGACCGGCACGAGTCGGTTCAGGTTGCCAGGAACCTTCACGCGGGCGAAGTGGGATTTGCCGGATGCCGGATTCTCCACCAGCACGGCGAGGTTGAGGGAACCGCCGGAAATGTACGGGAACGGGTGGGCCGGATCCACGGCAAGCGGCGTCAGAACCGGGAACACCTGCTGACGGTAGTAGCGCGACAGGCGCTCCTGCTCGGCCGCGGTGAGCTTGTCCCAGCTCAGCAGCACGATCTGTTCCTTCGCCAGGTCGGGGAGGATGTGATCGATGATGTAATGCGCGTGCTCGTCCTGCAGGCGGTGGGCCTGCTCGCTGATAGCGCGCAGCTGCTGCCTCGGGCTCAGTCCGGAAGCGGCCGTCACGGCGATGCCGGTGTCGATGCGGCGCTTCAAGCCGGCCACGCGGACCATGAAGAACTCGTCGAGGTTGTTCGCGAAGATCGCGGCGAAGCTCGCGCGTTCGATGACCGGCAGGTCCTCATCCTGTGCAAGCTCGAGGACGCGCTTGTTGAACTTCAGCCAGCTCAGCTCACGGTCGAAGAAACGGTCGTTCGGCAGCGGTTCCTCGCCTGCCTGAAGCTCGCGCTTATCGTTCTTATCGGTCTCAGCGATATGCTCAGCTATCTGGCTGCGCAGGATCGCCTTTGAGGGTGCGTCAAAAATCTGTGCCATAGTTATCTACTTTATCCTCAAGTGCTTGGAATGTCTTGCAAAACTCAGGAAAATTAAGCAGGAGTTAACATTCGTTCGCCGAGTTGGTGAAATATGCTTCCGACACGCCGTTTTTTCGGGGCAAATGAACGTGAATGAACAGGCAAGCGTTGCGATTCGCACAGCATGGAGCATTTTTGCGATTCTTACGATCGGAAAGCAACAGTTGCGATAAATACGGAACATCGTCCCGTTTCGGTTTGCACTTGCCGCAATGGCGAGCATAATTACGAAGTACAAGAACAACTGAAGAGCAGAGCCCCACAAGGTGTGTATGACCGAGATAGGTTGTTACGTTGAACGGGCATTGGATAGACTTACCGTTACGACGATGTTGTTGTGCAGCGATTCTGCTCCGAAGATTCTTGCAGGAAGGCCCGCTTCGGCGGGTCTTCCTTTTTTGTTGCGCTGCGCCGTGCTGCGTTGCGTAATGTCTTGCGATGTGCCGAATCGCGTTGCGATGTGGATAAGTGTGGATGACACGCCGAGGGTGTGGATAACCCACATTCTCCGACCACAGGTGCCGTTTCGGCTTGAATCCATGTGCGGTTTCGTTTTTCAATCGGCGGTATGAGCGATGCAATTTCTTCATTACAGGTCCCTCCGGTCCCATTGCCGTCATACGGAGGCCGTGACGCACGCGTGACGTGTTCGCCGAAAATCCGGTCGCAGCCAGCGGCCAGAGTGCGGCAGCCGACTCGATCCCAGCAAACCGTTCGGCGGGAAACAGCCCCGCCGCAACGGTTCTATACGCCACAGAACGCCATGGACGCGCGAACGTCGGCACGATGGGCCGGGCCTGCCGTGGCGGGCGGTTTCATGGGTTCGCCGTTGGAATCGTCATCCACACGGATGAAACCCGTTGAAGCGCAACCGGAACCTGCTCCACTCAACGTCGTGGTGGTCGGATCCGCCGTCGCCGGAGTCGGTGCCAGCACGTTGGCGGCGCTGCTGGCCCGCGAACTAACGGAACGTGGATGCAAAAGCGTGCTGGTAGACGCAGATCTCAACGGTGGCGGTCTTGACGTGCTGCTCGGTGTGGAAGATGAAGACGGTTCACGCTTCGGAGACATCAGCGCCCCGCTCGGCAAAGTGGACGGCAAAGCGCTGCTGCGAGAACTGCCCGTGTGGGATGGCGTGCCGCTGCTGGCCTGCAATCCCTGGCGAAGCGAAAACCCGCAATCTTGGGAGATCCAGGCATGCATCCGCGCGCTCGCGCAGGTGAAGGACGCGGTGATCGTGGACGCCGGGCAATGGCGTGGACTCGATGACGTTCCGGAACTGGCCCAGGCCACACACATCACCGTGGTTGAAATGACGGTGCTCGGACTGGCCCGAGCCAAAGTGGCCATGCAATCGCGTGGAACGGCGGAACGGCAGAAACATGGCCATATCGTCGGCGTTGAACCGCGCGGCGTGGCACGTGGACGTGGCGTGACCACGCTGGAAGAGACGGAAAACTATCTTGGTCATTCCCTCGCGGCGGTTGTCAAACCGGACGCCAAGCTGTGCGGCGAACTGCTGGACGGCCTGGGCCTGCGCAGGCCGAACCGCCAAACCGTCAAAGCCTTGGCCGCGCTCACGGATGAACTGCAGGAATCGTTGGAAGGCAAGCGGGTGAAGCATGGAACTCGGACCCCTTAGCGCCATCGCCTCGCAGCCGGGCGTCACGGACATCGCGGTGACCTGCGACGGCACGGTTTGGGCGGATTGCGGCCAAGGCATGCAGGAAGTATGTCTGCTGCGCCGATGCTTTCCGTCAGCGCAGTCGATTCGTGAATTCGCAGTGCGATTATGCTCGCAACTTGGCCGACGGCTTGACGACGCCTGCCCGATCGCCGACGCCTCCACCGTGGACGGTCTGCGCGTGCACGCCGTCATCGCACCACTGGTGCCGCAAGGCGCGGCCATCAGCATACGATTGCCCGATGCGGTCTCGCCCGATCTGGAATCGTTGGCGCGCAACGGCATGTTTCCAGCCGAATGGCTGCCCCTGCTGGCCGGACTGGTGTCCCGCAAGGCAAGCGTGCTGGTGACAGGCGGCACTGGTGCCGGCAAAACCACGATGCTCAAAGCCATGCTGATGCGATGCCCGCCGAACGAGCGCATCGTCACCGTCGAGGAAGTGCGCGAATTGGGCATGATCCAACATGCCAACCACGTGTCTCTGGTCACACGCGAAGCCAACACGGAAGGTGCCGGCGGCATAGGCCTTTCCGAACTGATCTGCGCGACGCTGCGCATGAGACCGGACCGCGTGGTGGTCGGCGAATGCCGTGGCGGTGAAGTCGTGGATCTGCTCAGAGCCTTGAATTCCGGGCATCGAGGCGGCATGACCACATTGCACGCCAATCAAGTGGAGGCGGTTCCGGCGCGATTGGTCTCATTGGGTTTGCTGGCCGGATTGGAGCCACGCGCCACGGCGGCGCTCGCCGAGGATGCGTTCGACGTGGTGCTTCATGTGGAACGTATCGCCGGCAGACGGCGCATTGCGCAGGTCGGCAGATTGGAAGCGGTGGAAGGGCGATTGCATGGGCGTCTGCTGGCCGCCTGGGATGGCCGTACGGTCCGTGCCGGCCAACGTTGGGATGGATTCATGAGCCGATGGAGCGCATGATGCGTGATGCGTGTGGTTGGGAATATTGCGCCGCATGGCTGGCGTCGATGGCCGTCTGGCTGTGGCTGAATCGGAACGCGGAATGGGCGGGATTGCGGCGATTACAGCGTGTGCTGGTTCGCTTCGGGCTTCGTTCGGCTGACGATAGCGGCGGGGCCGATGGAGATGGAACTTGTGATGATGAATCCGACGGGCATGGCAGAACAGTCCGGAACGATGGGGAAAACCGGGATGCATCGCCACGGATGCCGACCATCGGCGCTGCCGCATGCGTGGCCGCGCTGCGGGCGTCCGTACGCAGCGGAGCCACCTTGGTCCAAGCGTTCGAGGAATTACAGGGCGCTCCTTTCGCAGTGCCTGAACTGACCCGTTTCCGTATTGACATGGCCGTACGAAGCCGCTGCTCGCTTCAGGAACAACACAAGCATGTGGATCAGCTTGGTGCGGAACTTCATGCGGCCTGCACGTTGAGTCTGCAGTTGGGCTGCGAGATGAGCCGATGCCTGGAGGCCGTCGCGGCGTCGTTGAAGCGGCGACGGCTGCTCGATGACTTGCGTGCCAACGCTTTTGCCATGCCACAGGCCACGGTGAAGCTGCTGATGGCATTGCCGTTGCTGACGGTGATGCTAGGGGAATGCATGGGAGCCCATCCCTTGCGATTCCTTGTGGAAGACGTGAAAGGATGGATGTGCCTCGGCTTCGCCGGCTGCTGTTATGCCGTCGGCTGGTATTGGATTCGCAGGTTGATGCGGCAGGAGCATGTGCGATGAGCTTGGCATGGCCGATGCTGGCAGCGGTGGGCGCCGCTGGCGCGACATGGCTGTATGAATGGTCGCCAGCCAGAAATCCGCCCGATTCCGACGTGCGGTCATGCAATCTGCCATTGCCCTTGATACTGGAAATGTTGAGCGTGGCGATACGTCAAGGAGCGTCCATTCCACGCGCGTTGATTACGGTCGGAAACATTGTGGAAGGCGAGTTCGGCGGTGGATTGCGCTCGGCTGGAGAACGGCTGAATAGTGGCATGCCATGGAATGAGGCATGGCCTGACGATGATGATTGCGCCGTGGTCCGTGACGCGTTCTCCTCATCATGGTCGAGCGGCTCCTCGCCGGTGAATCGGTTGGCAACCGCAATCGAGCGGCTGGATTGGGATGAACGGTCGCGGATTGAACAGTCGGCGGCGAAACTGTCGATTCGGTTGTTGCTACCGACCGGCCTGTGCATGCTGCCGGCCTTTGTCGCCATTGGCGTGATTCCGGCGGTGATGTCGTTTCTGTAGCGGCCGATTCGCCATGGGGTAGTGCGGGTTGGTACGAATTGGCTCAAATTTGCTCGAATCGGACCGCGGTCGGAATGACGGATGATGCGCGGTCCGTTCCGTCATGCCCTAATCGCTTGTGGATAAGTGTGGATGACACGCCGAGGGTGTGGATAACCCACGTTCTTCGACCACAACCCACGAAAACCATGCCATCGCCGATGCCAATACCTGACACTGAGCGTACCCGGTCAATCGGCCGGGATTAGCCGAATGAAAGGAGCGTCATGAACGACGCAATGTCAATCAATGTCGATGGTTCGCCGGGTCTGATGGGTCGCGTCGGCCAGAAGTTATGTGCGGCCAAGGAACGTGCCAATAAGGCGGTCTGCCTATTGGACGCGCGCATGCGCCTGCTGACCGCCGAGCCGGAGAAGGGCGCGGTCACCGCCGAAT
>OLOO01000594.1_pt1 | contig 31525 bp, 37 predicted proteins | sample 1672621 | NCBI WGS metagenome assembly OLOO01 (sample SAMEA3136706, study PRJEB25190) | human gut metagenome | biome: human gut; feature: human-associated habitat; material: faeces | place: Austria | collected 2013 | reverse complement strand
CCCCCCCCGAAGGTTATTTGCCGCTGCATGCATATGCGGCTCCCTTCGCTCAGGGTTAATAGATACATCGCCGAGCGTAGGTCAGGCGCGGCAATCCGCTACGGTCTTGCCGCAACGGCATCCCAAAACGTGCCCCCGAACTCCACCATGTCACGCCCCTCGGGTCGCAAATTATCGCTACTTTATGAATCGTAGATTCTCATTACGCATATGTGGAATCTTTCCTAATATGTAAATCACCGAACGGGTAGGGAATCTAGCACCCCAATGAATGGCACTCTGTTTGGGTAAGAGGATTCATCCCGTAGGATGAATCACTCGCGGAGTATATCCTCTCGGTTGGTTTTGAACGCCAGCCGAGGGGTGATCTCCTTTTTAGTCTGCTATCTTGAAATAAAATCCCCAAGCTCTTTTACCGAAAGCGCCTTTTCATTTGTCCTACAATAGCTGATAACTTCCTATCGTTGCGCCGTTATTTCTTTTTTGGAGTAACGGCGCGTTATCTTTGTGTTATACTAAAGTTATCAATAAGGCGTACCCCAAGCGCCTTGCAAAACAGGAAGATGACAATATGCCCCAGAATCAATACGGTTCGCGTGCATCCCGTTTCCAAAATGGTGCGCGTCATGTCGACTGAAACCGAAGTAACAGAAGCCAAGACGGCAAGCCCCATAATCGCCCCGCAGCAGGAGACGATAGTCCTTACGGCCTGTATGCGATCGAAGGACGTCCGCGAAGACGTCCTCCCGATGCTGATCGAGGACGATTTCGTCAAGTCCGACCATCGCACGCTGTTCCGCGCCATCCGTGCCATGCACGAGGCGGACTATCCGATCGATGAGGTCTCCCTGCTCGACTACCTGAAATCCAGCCGCATGCTGGATGCCGCTGGAGGAGAGAAGGCCGTCCTGCGCATGTTCGAGTCAGATATGCCCTTACTGTCTTGGCAGACGGCATATGACCGGCTCATCGATGTCTCGAAGCGCAGGTCACTCGTCATGGCCATGAACGAGATCGAGGCGAAGGCCTACGAGACTCCGACCGATATGAAGGCGTTCGCCTCGAAGATCGAAAGCTCGGTAGCACAGGTGACCGAACGCCGCGACTTGCGGCCTTATCAGCATATCTCATCGTTTCTCGGCACGGCCGTGGACGAGGCCCACCACCTCGATGACGTTCCCTTCGATTCCACAATCGTGAACACTGGCTTTGCAACTTTGGACGAGATGCTGGCCGGTCTCCGCGCAGGCCAGCTCATCGTGGTGGGAGCCAGACCTGCGGTTGGCAAGACCTCATTCGCTCTCACGCTCGCGTTGAATGCGGTACGACAGGGCGTGAAGGTCGGTATCTTCTCGCTCGAGATGTCCGGCAAGGAACTCGCCCAGAGGATTATCTGTGCGGAGTCGGGTATCTCGATATCCCAATTCCGCATGGGAACCATCCCCAAGGCCTCATGGGATGCTGTCGCGGCAGCCTGCTGCGATATCCCCGGAAACGGCATTGAGATCGAGGACAGGGCGAACGTGACGATAGAGGACATCTGTGCAACCTCCGCCCGCATGCTGCGCGGTGCCGTGTGCGGCCTGATTGTCATCGACTATCTCCAGCTCATTTCATCCGCATCCGATGGTTCCAAGTTCCAAAATCGCGCAGTCGAGGTCGGCGAGATAAGCCGCCGGCTCAAGGTGCTTGCCAAGGAGCTCGGCGTCCCAGTCGTGACGTTGGCGCAGCTGAGCCGCCAGGCCGAATTCCATCCGGGAGCGCCTCGCCTGTCGGACTTACGCGAGTCCGGGTCAATCGAACAGGATGCCGATACCGTCCTGTTCCTGTCGCGCGACCCGGACGAGATTGAGGACGAGAAGTCGGGCGCAAGGCATGTCATCCTATCGGTCGCGAAGAACCGAAGCGGCCCCACGGGCGATATCGACATGCTGTTCGTCCCGACGAGCACGAAATTCTACGAGGTTGGACCTAGGAAGGAGAACCGTGATGACTAAGAGGAAGCGTCGTCGAAACACAAACAAGGTCGTCGGTCGATGCCTTGAATCGGATGCCCACGCCCAGACGATCGATGAGGGCTTCGCTTTTCTCGACCGACCGATAATCAACCCGCGCGAGGCGCTTGCCTACCAGTGGGCCCTGCGAAATCTTGCGCTGGACAATATGCGGTTTAAGTCGGAGAGCACGCGCGAGGCAATCGATATGGGCACGAGCTATTACTCCGAAGGGTCGATAAGAGTGAAGGCGCATATCCTGAGCGGCATCGCAACCGATATCAGGTTCGCCTCCGATGACCCCGAAGCGGAAATCGACCGCATCATGATGTCGTTCGTGAAGGTCTTCGACGAGCGGGGGAATTGCTGGCGTCCAGTCGATTCCCACATCTGGCTATTCATGGACAAGCTCGTCGCGCGTCCGAAAGAGGGGTGGGAGAACCGAAAAGAGGGGGAGGGCATCGGGGTCGCGCTAGGCGACCGCGTCGTCTTCCTTGCCGAGGACAGGATCTATGACGGGCCGAAGGGGATGCGCCGCCACGGTGTGGGCGAATGGTCCATCCTTTCCTCGCGCCTCATGTTCGGTATAAGCGGCAAGAAGGGGAGTCGGATTCGCGAGGTACCCAGAAAGGTGGTCAAAGACGGCTACCTGATCTACCTGTCGAAACGGGGAGAACAGGTCGGTTTCACGTTCGTGAATAACTCCGAATGGCAGGATTGCCAGGAGCGGTGCCGGACCGCCGCAGAGAAAGAACCATGGAGCCAGACGGCCTACCTGGAACACAACAGACATCCACTGAGGAAATAGAGGAGAAAACCTATGGAGAAAGAAATGAAGAGCCCGCGTTGTTCCCGAGTAGTCCTCGTCAATTCAACTAGGACTGCCCAAGGGCATACCGTTTTCAAATTCTCGATCGAGGTCGAGCATGCGATTACGGGCTTTATCGAGAAGACCGAAGGGGACAATTACATGATCTGGCGCCCGTATATCCGCTCATCGACGCAATCCGGCTATTGGAACGCCGGGCCGATGAAGCAGTTTGTCGACGGGTACAAATCGGAAGAGGATGCGATGGCGGTCCTTATCGATGAGGCACAGGATGTTCTTTGGGGCGACTGATGGACGAAATCGGGCTCGATCGGCTGCACAGACGCCTGAAACGCGCCTTGACGGCCAAGAACATCTCGCAGCGCGAGCTGGGCAGGAGGATCGGTGCGACGCAGGCGAGCGTCTCACATTATGTGAACGGAAGGCAACTTCCCGGAGCGACGACCCTCTTCAAGATTTGCAGAGAATTGGATGTCTCGGCGGACTGGCTTCTGGGACTGAAACGAAAGGAATCTGATATGAACGAATCAATTTGGACGACCGAGGGCGATGTGACGTGGCGGATGGCAGATGACTGCTCGTTGGTTGCCCGTATCGTGCCGGCAGAGGATAGGACACTCGAACTGGGAATCTTGGAGGGCGACACCGCCTGTGAATTGTTCGCCCAGCGATTCGACACCATGGATGAAGCCAAGAGGCATGCAGACGGAATCCTTGGCCGAAAGGCGCAGAGGGATAGGGACATCACATTCATCGAGAATGGGCTGGATGGCGTGCTGAGTCCCAATATCTCTGACGAGGACTATCTCGCAACCGAGACGCTCGATCGCGAGACAATGCGTATGTTGGTCGTACATGCCCTGCCTATCTGCACGGGTCCCAACAACCAGGAGGTCGCCGTGATGTTCGCTATTTCAGGACCCGACGGTATCGAGATGGAGACGGAACAGGAATCGACCGCCCTGAAGCTGGCGACCGAACGCGCCGTATTCCTCTCTGGGGTCTGGTCGGTCTACGCATCGCCGTGCGATGCGGTCGCGGCCGTGAAAGAACTCATCTCCACGCTCGGGAGGTTCTACCCCTCGCTGAATCGATAGACCAATCGCGCTACCGATCGACAGTCTCCCTATCGGAGGCCTTCCTCTCCGCGGTCTCCGCCGCAACGAGGGAGGCCTCCTCTTTCTTGTCGCCCATCATCTCATCGAGAGATTCCTCATTTTTCTTATTATTTTCCTTCTTATCATTTTCAAGGATCGAGCCGGACTTTTCGCTGAGCGATTTGGCGAACTCACCGACCTTATCTCGACCGATCGTTACATAGGTCTTGTCATCGCCGTCAACGCGAGACAGCTTGAGGTCGTACCTGCTGTTGAACATAATCTGAAGCGACCCCTTTTCCGCTGCGCTGTCGAGATACTTGTCCACCACGACCACTTTGGTCATGAACCCTTCGAGGCTGTATCCACCGACCTTTACGCCATCGGGCAGCGAGATGGTGACCGAATTGAGCACCTGCCCGTACCGGTTGGTTTTTACCTTGCCGTGCTTATCTGACATGGGTTCACTTGCAAGGATGTTTTCATAGGGGATGACAACTTTCGGGTTATCGAACTTGACATCCTTCGCCAGATTCTTGGTGCCGATGAACTGCCCATCGAGGGGTCTCTTTTCATCGGAGACACCCTTCCTGTCAGATACAGGCGCGGGCTGCGCCTTCTTATCGGCCGATTGAGGGGTGCTTTCGGGGCTTTTGTCCATCGGTTTCACATGGTTGCCGCGCTCGACTGTCTGTACGTCCCTGCCCCTGGGGATGTTGATGAGCCCCTCGCAGCACTTCTCCAAATTATCGAGGAATTCCCCGATTTTATCCTGGCCCACGGTCAGCTCGATGGCGCGGCCGTCCTTGAATCCGCTCAGCTTCAAGGGTCGCGAGTCGTTGAACGCCGCCTGCAGGATACCCGTTTTCTCCGCACGTTCGAGGTATTTATCGGGGTTGATGATCTCGACTCGCAAGCCGTCCATGCTGTAGCCGTCCAGCTCCATCTTTCGCGGGAGGCGGATGACGATACGCGACATATCCTGCCCGTAACGGCTCTTAACGGCAGTTCCGTCTCGCCGCGTCGCGGCCTCAGAGGAGATGACGCTCGAATAGGGGATGTTGATGACAGTCTTCTCGACTTTTTCAGGTCGATCTTTGGAGGCGATACCGATGACCTGCCCCTTCTGCACGGGCTGAAGATTGGAATCGACGGGGTCGACTCGCTTCACGCGGCCGATCACGAGTTTCTTCAGGAAATCGAACCCGCTGAGCGGGGTGGCTTTCTGGTTGCTGTTTTTTGGCATGTTGCCTCCTCGTTTCTCATATTCACCGATGAGGTTATCTATCGGTGGCGCGGCATGAGGGAACGGGACGAAAAAAGCGATTCGGCGGGACGATAATCCTTAATAGACTTGACGGCGTGATATACTTTTGTTATCATAAGAACCGTAATCGATAGATAGATGCGCTTCCCCAAGGCGCATCGGACAGGAGAATGACGATGCCAGATTTCACCAGGCCGAAGATCCGTTTACATACGGTCAACATTCGCGAACAGTTCGTGGCCCCGCTGATGGACGGGAAGCTCAAGGCGATAACTCGCCTGAACGGTCGCGGCTATAACGCGGGGGACTGCATCCGTTTCAGCGTGCTGCCGATGCAGTCATCGGATGTCCAGTTCTCCGTGACTACCGAGGGCGAGCGAGAAACGCTACAGAATCGGTTCTACGAGATTACGTTCGTCATGTACGGCAAGGGGCTGAAGGAGGGCTACGTGACGCTCTCCTTGGAACTTGTCCGTGAGAGGAAGACGCTGGAAGCCCTGCGATTCGAAATCGATAGGACGGGGAAGACCGAGCAGAAATTCGCAGATCCGCTCGATGCCTATGCTGATCTCTTCGACACCGCCTATCCACAGGGTTATGATTCCCAGTATACGAAACGTCATGCTGAGCCCAGCCTGGACAGCATCGCCAAGGTAGCGACCGAGGCGGCATCCGACGCGGAGCGACCGCTCAGTTGCTAATTTCAAGGAGTGCATCATGCAAGCCATCGTTCTCTTCCTTTCCGACCCCTATAACGTGGCCGGTATTCTTCTATTCACCTACATCTATTTCATGGTCTGCAAGCGGATGCTGCACTTCCGTGCGTTCAACGTCTGGAACATCAAGACCAACCCTAACGCTTGGTGGCGTTTCGACCGCAGTTCCATCAAGTATGCCTATAAGGTCGGTCGCCGCCATGTTCCCAAGAAGATTGAGGACTTCTGCATCATGGTCAATCGCGTGATGTACCGCCGCGAGATTCTGGTCAAGCTGTACGGGGAAGACGGCAATGATCTCCATATGCCCACCGTCTGGATGAAGAAATCCGACCTGACTCGGAAGGAACGCATGACCAAGACGCTCAAGTGCGTCCCCGTCTGTTCACCCGATAAGCACGGCTTTGCTTTCATTACCGAGAACCACGCCTACGTCAGCGCCGTCGAGACACTTGCCGGAAGCTCCCGCGCCGGCGGCAAGACCTGCGAGTACGTCTCCCTGTACCACTACGAGATGATTCAGATGCCGCAGGAGCTGTTCATGGAGGACGAGGTCGTGAAGGCACGCGTCGAGCGCCTGAAGGAAGACCACGCCTTCATCGTCCGCCATTACAAGCGTGCCGCCTTGTCGTATCGCTTGGCCTATGGTAGCTGCCTGCCGCTCAAGTACTTCCTGCCCCATTACCAGTACAGCCCCATCAGCCATGACATGGCTATCATCTAAGCTCTGTCCGCACCCCCTTCTATAATCATCCGATATCTAGACTAGATAGGAACCTGATATGAATACCGACACCAATCCCGAGGACCTCAATAACGGCACCGGCGCCCACGATGGCGAAGATGATCTGTTTTCGTATGATCCCACCGGCCCAATCAATGCCGGCACCACAGCCGAGCTTCCCATCGCTCATGAACTCGAGGACGCATTGGCGCCCGAAGACGATGGCGATGTTTCCGATGACACCCAAAACCCGAAACGCCCCAACAACAGCCTAAAGCGCAAGCTCGTCGCAGGCGGCGTGACCCTCGCCATCGTGGCGGCGCTCGGCATCGGCCTGTCGTTGAACCATGAGGCCGTGAACATCCCCGACAACGCCCCTGTCGCATCCCTCGTCAACGGCAAGAAGGACACCAAGACCTACACCGCCGCCGTCACGCTCGAGGCTGACGGCTGGAACGATGGGGACAGCGAGTTCTCCTACGAGGTCGTGGACGCGGACGGCAAGGCGGCGGCAAAGGGCGATATCGCCCCCGGCAAGGCCGCGTCCGTCGACCTGCCCAAGGGAGCCTACGCGCTGAACGTCACCTCCATCCCGACCGCCAAGGACGGCAAGACCACCTGGCTGGTGCCCGATGCCGTCGATTTCGTGGTCGAGGGCAAGGGGGCATCCGTTAAGGTGAGCCTCGCCAAGGTCGACATGACCGATGACGCGGCCGTCGACGCTGCGATTGAGAAGCTCCCCGAGGAGGAGCGTGCCGCAGCTAAGAAGCTCATCGAGGCGAAGCGCGAGAACCCGAACGCCGATACCGTGGCAGCGCCCGCGGCCAAGCCGAGCAAGGCGACCGTTCAGCAGGCCGCCGCAGCCAACGGATCTTCCAACAAATCCGACTCGAAACCAGCATCCAAGCCCAGCTCCGGCTCCAACTCCAACTCGAGCAAAAACGACTCCAAGCCCTCCGGCTCGAACAAGGCTGACAAGGAAGACAAGCCCGCATCCAAGCCCTCGAATTCGGGCAATTCAGGCAGCAACTCCGGATCCGGTTCCGGAAGCTCCAAGCCGGCCGAGCCCGAGAAGGTCTGGGGCGTCGTGACCCCCGCATGGGACGAGCAGGTGTACCACCCCGCCGTCACCCACACCGAGACCCAAAAGCAGAAGGTCGGCGTGCAGTATCAGGCAGAAGATGGCACAGTATTTGACAACGAAGATGATGCTTCTTGGTATGCCTTCTCAAATGGAATGGGTTATTCCTGCCTGCCAAAATACGAGGAGGTCACTGTCACCGTCACCGACCAGGCAGCATGGACCGAGACAATCCACCACGATGCCGTCTACGGCTGGGTGAACAAGTAGGATGCCCGAGACAAAAAGAGTTGTAGACTATGTCGCCACGTACCTCTATCCATGGGCTAGTAGGCGGAACCAGATCAAACGACCTGAGAGCATCGACATCGACAGGTTCCGAAGGCAGCTCAAACGGAGGCGGGAGTCCTTCGAAAGGTCGTTCACCAGAATCAAGTGAGAGGCCCACTGGAAATGATTCAGGAGAGGCTCAATGACCAAGGAACACCTGAACGGGATCATGGCGGGGCTTTGCGCAAGGCTGAAAATCGATAAAAGCGACCTGGTCGCAGTCCACGAGGCCGGGCTTGTCGCCCTGGGCGTCGATAGCAATGCAATTCCATACGGATTGGATTTCCTCGTGCTGCGGGGCGATATAGACGGCAACGACCGTGAATTTCCTTTCGCCGGCTTCGATATACGCCTTTACACGCAAGAGGAATTCGAATTAGATCAACCCATTTCCCTAGTCGCTCCAGAGGGCATGGATTTCCCAGTCCTAGCTCCCGAGGTCATCTTGGAGACGATTCACAAGTCTCCGAGCGTCAGATACCTAATGGAGCAGAGGGCCGCGTTGGCGGAGTTGCTGCACTTCGATGATATGGGCGATGACGTGCTCCGCCAATTCGCCGCCCACGTCGACCGTGATTTAATAGAATTCAGGGAGGGCTGCTGTCACATTCGCCGTCTAAGAAGGTGCCGCTTTGAAATATCTCGTCGAAGATTGCGATAACCCGGCAGATCCCGTCCAGGACTACGCCGAAGCCAAGAAGGTCGTTCGCCGGATACTCGGTTCCCATCCCACAGTAAAGCGAGCGGCCATGTTCGGATCCTTCGTCCGCGGCGAGCAGAAAGACTCCTCCGATGTCGACCTGCTTATTGAAACTGATGGAAAGGATGCCTCCGAAATCATTGATATCGGTTTCGATCTGGTCGAGAAACTCGGACGTGAGGTGGACATGCTAACGACGCTCCGTGGAGCCCAGAGCGGTTTCGTCGAGAACCTGAAAAGAGAGGGACTGCTCATCTACAGGAGGGATTAAGGAGGGGCAGGCCATGAGAACCCTTGAAGAGGCACGCGACACCCTTCAGATCTCGCAGGAGGACATCGATTTTCTCATCAGCGGCATCAGGCGAGCCGGCGAGCCAGTCGCCATCATAGCCTACGGGTCGCGAGTCCGCGGCGAAGCCGGGAAGAATAGCGATTATGACATTCTCAGCCTTTCCGAGCTGACCGGAAAGGAGTTCAAGGAGTTCTCGATTGCAGCCCATGTCCAACTGTTCAGATTCGGGAAGGATTTGGATTTCTTCATCGGCAACGTGGACGATTTCAGGGCTGCGGTCCAACGCGGCCGAAGTTTTGCCACCGAGGTCGACAGGGACGGTGTGATTCTCTATGGAACACTTTGATGAAAATGATGATTACCATGGGGGTCGGCTAGTCGTCTGCCAGCAGTTGGGGGAACAAGTAGAATAGAACTGATACCCCGATAGCGCCAAAGGAGGTGCCGCCTTGAAATATCTCGTCGAAGATTGCGAGAAGCCATCAGCCCCCGTGAATACCCTTGCGGAAGCCGTGAGCCGCTCCCGAGCGGTATTTTCCGGCTATCCTTGCGTGACCAAGGCGGTGCTTTTCGGTTCGTTCTCGCGGGGTGAGCAGACCGATGCGTCCGATGTTGATTTCTTCCTCGGACTTGATTCGTCCTGCACGTCCTCCGATTACCTAACCCTGCTCGACTCACTAGCCTCGACGCTCGGGAGGGACGTTGATGTCACGGTGAAGCTGAAGGGTGCCACAGATAGATTCGTATACAACCTCAAAACTGAAGGGAGACTCATATATGACAGAGCCAGAAATCAAGATATTCCATCAAATGCTGCTTAGATGCGATGATATTGCAGAGAAGCTCGACTACTTCGACGTCGATGAGAATCTCTGGCAACACAGTCCTTTCATTAGAGACTCCTTTCTCGTATCGGTCTCGCAAATAGGCGAACTCGTCTCCAAAATCGGCCTCGAGACGTGCTGTGGGTATTTTCCTGGTATCGAATGGCGGCAGATTAAGGGCATGCGAAACATCATCGTACATGTGTACGCAGATGTCGATTACAATATCGTATGGGATGTCATCAACAAGGGAACTCCCGAGCTCAAGCAAACCCTTCTCGAAAACGATGATATCCGCCGTGAATATGAGTCCGTACATGTGGTTGATGAGGACATCGAAGAAGACGTCCTCGGGTATTTCGGCGATTTAGACCCGATAGTCGGCGATGATACCAATGGGCGAATCCCGCAAGACGGGAATCGCCCTTAAAGATGGCAAAGCAACTCATTAAAACGAATAAGGGGACGGAGAATATCTCCGCCCCCTTATTTACTTCCTCCTGACGCCCACCACGCCATCCGAGACGACCTCGGTCCAGCGGATGTAGCGCACGGTGTCGACGGTCATCTTGACCGCGCTGGCGGCACGCGCACGGGAACGCGACCGTCCCGACACGCCCGTTTCAGAGACTTCTGCTGCCGCATTCGCCTCGTCCGCATCGAGCCACGCCTCGCACTTGTAGGTACGCCACTGTCCACCGCCGAGGTTGCGGTACGCGGTCGCGGGGACAGTGATGCGTGCGAGTTCGTCCCAGTAGTATGCCGTGTGGCCCTCGCCGGAGTCACCGATTGCCGCCAGCTCGAACTCCTTTCCCTTCGCATCGTAGCCCCTGTGCTTGGGTTCGGTGAAGGTCGGGATGAAGCCGGGGTGCGTCTCGGCGCCTTCTTCGGGCAACACCCTCATGTCCCAGCTGGAGTCGAGTGCGACCGAGCCGGGTGCGTACTCCGTACGCAGCGTGCAGCGGTTGCGGCCGTAAAATGATGTTGCGGATCCAGCGACAACATAGCTGTTCACTGCAGAATCTTTCAAAGATTTATCAAGATGCCAACCCGTGAAGCCAGTAGAAGGGTCGATGCCGAACTTGTCATTGAGGTTGCAGGTCGGCTCAAGTTCCTTATCGATAAGGCTATCAGGGAATCTATATACCGTTCCTTTGAGGAATCGCGGCGAACGATAGATAACATTCTCTTTGGCGCATCCGTCCTTCAAGAACCACGCTTGGCCCATAATCACTTTCGTCCACAGATACAGGTCCCCATTGACCTTCTTGCTTACGAACTTCCCGCCCTTGAAGATGCTCGGATCCGAGTAATCGGCATCGCCCTCGTACCAGCCGTCCAGACACTTGTCGAGCAGGCTCAGGTCCTGTCCCTCATCGCGCATGACCTGCTCGATGGCGGTGTGTGCATCGGAGTAGTCCTTCGCGTGCTCGCTCGCGGTATACGTGCTGTTGAGGGTGATGTAGACCGTATGCACCTCCTGTGTATCGTCTAGCGTGTCGACGACCATGAAGTGAACGACCGACTGGAGCCTCGTGGGCGGATTGTGGTGCTGATCGATGCCCTCGCCGACGACTACGGTGCCGAGCATACGGTCGGTCCAGACGCGCGTCTCGTCCGCATTCACGGTCGTGATGCCCATCATGGCCGCAGACCACAGCCATACGGCATCGTCACCGCTGGCGATTTTCTCTGTGACCTCAATCGTATCATCGAACGAGAACTCCTTGACGAGGCGGGACCCGCGTGGCTTGCGGATCAGATGGACATTGAGACCGCACATCTTCGCTGAGCCGGTGCCGCCGCTGGTTGGCGCGGCGGAGCCGTCATTGTCCGCATGGCCGCAGGAATAAACGGTCTTCCTCCACTTGCCGTCGATCGGGATGGAGCGGTAGCAGAGGTCATAGTTCTCGGCGAGTTCGCCGGTTAGCCAGATCTTCACCTCGGCGATGGGGGAGCCGCAGATTTCCTGACCGTCGGCGCCGGTGGCCCAAGTGGAGGAATCCCAAGGCCTCGCCGCATAGCAGATAGACCCGCCGAACTGCGAACCTTCCACATGGAGGGCGAGGTTATAGATTGAGTGCCCGCCGTGCGGGAATCCGATATGGCGGTGTGCCGGCGCCTCGGTCTGCTTTCCCCACGTGGAGACGAAGCAGTGAGCCATGATGACGGCATCGTCATCGTCGGAAATATCCACCACGTCGCGAGTCACATACCAGCGGTACATGGGCTGCGGCGGGAGGTCCTTGCGGTTGACCACGTTATGAGCCCAACCGGAGGGGGTGAGGGTAGGGGTCTCATTGGAATCCGGCATAAAGCCGACGCATTCGACCTCGTCACCGATACGGGCAGTCTTCTTACTGTTCTTCACATAGCCGCCGCACCGACCCTCGACGAGCTTCCACTGGGCGTTCTTCTGGGAACCCCATTCGCCTGGCTTGGCATTGCTGCAGACTCGGACCGCGCCTCGGTTGCCGGTTGCTCCCGCCGTATCCAGGCGCTGGCCGTCGGCATCGGAGGTGATGAAATAGCACTTATGGTTGGTTTCGCTGGTCTCGGACGGCTCATGGCACACCCACCAGGAGTTCTCCCTACCGGAAGACTGGCGGATGTCGTAAATGACGGCGGTACCGGCTTCCATATTGCCGCTCTTCCAAGCCTGGTTGACGTCGGCATGCCAGCGGTTGTTGAGGGTATGGACCAACTTGGGTCCGGCGAGATTCGCCAGGGCGAAGGTGAACGTCCCCACGCCGTCCTCGAGATAGGGCTTGAACATGAACAGCTGGTTGACGCCGTCGTAATCCTCCCAGAAGATCAGGGCGCGTTCGTTGTCATAATTGGTGATTGGATTTCCGCTGGCATCGTAGACGCCTTGGCCGAGGTCGACTCGGGCATCGGGCATGACGAGCGGCGCAAGCGAGAAGATGCCGCCGTACAGCGTCACATCGTTGTTGATTCGAATGGCCTCGGTATCGATATCGATGTTGCCCGTGACGCTCCTGAGGTCCTTTTCATACGGCGCCTGGCCGTCCTTGTTGTCCCTCATCACGTTGTTGATATCGACTTCGGCTCGAAACGTGTTCACGGCGGGGGCTGCCGCTCGGCGCAAGAAGAACTCGGGCTTGCTGTAGGCATAATCGTCGTAGCCCACATCAATCCAATCCGAATTATTTACACTCTGTCGCGCTCCCGCCGACAAGTTGAGCATATCGCCCGAGAAGGTCGAGAGCTGAGAGTTATTGAGGAAGAGGATGCCGTGGTTATCGTCCATATTGATGTTCATCCAAAGGCGGCGAGGGTGCTGGCGATTGATGTCGCCGCAGGCCATATAGGGATGAGCTTTGATATGGTCGTAGAGTTCGTTGGAGTAATCGCACTGGACCAAAAGACAAAGCGAATATCGGAGCGCCTGCAGGGAACTGGAGTTCCATCCTTGGTTTGTGTGTTTGTCGCCGGCGACCCAGGAAACCCATCCGCAGGCATATCCGAGACCATAGTTCTTGGCATTGGTGGTGCAGTCGGGATGGGTGATGCAGTGGATATAGTCGCCGGAGGTGAAGGATTGCCCGAATGCCCCTCTGCCGGGTGTGATGTGGTCGCCGCGGAACTCTAACTCATTCGCAAGCGCCGATCGCGCGGGAACGGCACCGAGTCCGGCTACCACCGCCAGCGCCGCGAAAAATCCTCGGCGTGAGAAGGCATAGTCTCGAAACGGGTCTTTAGCGAGTTCCGTCTTGTTGTCTTTACTCATCTGTATCCCCCAGACCAATAGAAAGAGAGGCGCAAATCGGGCTGCAAAGCAGCGCGGTCGCGCCGACGACCAATTCGAGTGCCGCTTCCGTGTATAGACCGCGCGAGAAGTTGATGAAGGCTCCCAGGACTTGAATCAACACAATCGCGAGAGCGGAAAGCCTATTGCTTCTCACAGCCGGGACAAGCAGGAGAAAACCCGTGAGCGGGAGCCAAAGGGTATTGAGATTGAGAATGGAAATCATCGCGGAGATTCGATTTTCGCCCATGCGGCCGCCGGTGGCGAAATCGATGCCGTGCGCGAGATTCTCGATAAGGTAGAAGGCACCGGTGCCGATGGACGGCAACAGGCCGATAAGGCTTGCCAAGAGCCCTCCCTTGAGGACGTCTTGGTTCAGAAGATGTTCGTAAGGATTGGATTTCATATCATCCTCCGCTTTCTCTTGCGATTTTTTCCGAGGATACTCATTACGTGACAGAGTCACCCCGACTTGCCGCAGCGGCAACTGCGCCATCGAAGCTGCTAAAATGTGCTCGAAGTGAGATTCATTTGGAGGAACTCGGTGATTTATATCCTTATGGCGGCGGTCGCCCTTTTAGCCATCGCCTACATCGTCTATCGCATCCTCGACCTGCTGGCCCGTAGGAAGTTCGCCCAAAGCTACGCCGCCTGGGAACCCGACCTCGAGCAGTACTATCGAAAGCATTCATCCCACCCGCAGCCGGCAGGGTGCCATACCGATAGCGAGACGCAGGATAAAAACGAAAGAATCTGCGAAATCCTAGAAGATTTATGCAGGATGCAGGGGATGCGATAGGGGACAGGTCCAACTGATCCGCCTACCGACAGTCCGATTCCCTAACAAGCCCTAGATCCTCGGACAGCTCCGCCTCGTCACGCTTCGCTTCGAGCAGGTCATCCAGCTCCTGCTCATCGAATAGCTCAGCCACGCGGTCGAAATCTAGATCATGCCACTCGGCATCCCCGCCTGCGCCGTCGCGAAAGGCATTGAAGCAGACCACATGCGACCGCGTGGCAAGCTCTACCGGGCAGGTCTGTTCGGGCTTCATTCCCAAGTCCGCCGCCTTATCGGGCAGCTCATAGCCGATCATCTCGCGCTTGCCGCGCTTAGACAGAAAGCGTGTGCATCTCTCCGGGTGAAACGCCTCGTAGGCGAGAACGCTGCTTGCATTGCACCCGAAACGCTTGGCGAATGCATTTTCACGCGCCGTCATGAAACCATTCCACTCTGCCGCAGCGGTCTGCACTTCCGCCGCCTTTTCATCTCGCTCGGCAATTTGGTCCGGCGTCATCTCAGGGAAGTCCGCACAGACCGCATCCTCGTTCAACCCGAAGAACTCGGTCTCGCGTGCAAACCGCCCCGTATGGTGCCATGACTTATATTCGAGATAGGTCTCGGCGAGCTTCGCCCTGCTCATCGTCTCAATTTTCGGATCGTAGGCGAGGTCGAAGTCGGCACAGTAGTCCTTGATGGCGGAGATGATCGCGCCGCGCGTCCACTTGGACATCGGCATCTCGCCCGACTCATATGCCGCCTGGGCGCGGACGCTCATGGATACCCCCACGTATCCGCCTTGCCCGTAACTCACGGCTCCCATGGCTACCACTCCGTATCGTCGTATGAGTTCCGCCAGTAGTCGTCGTATAGGTCGTTGCGCTCCTCATCGAGGCATTGGTTGTAGAGCGCCGCCTCATCCTTCTTGTAGCAGATGAACTCATCGAATTGCGAGGACTCGTTGTTCCACTCGGCACGCTCCTTGAGTTCTCGGTCGATTTCTTTACTCTGAACGAGGCCGAGAGCCGAGACGCCCGAATACGGGCCGCCTCGCCCGCTGAACAAATCGATGACATCCCTGCACTCGGTATCGGAAAGCGAGCATTCTAGACCCTCGTAGGGGTCATAGCCCACGATGACGATATCCCCATAAAGCACATCGGCCGGCTCGCCGACTACGACGGTCTGGCCGGTCAGGGGAGACTCGCGCCCCTCGTCGGTCATCTCCTGGGTACCCCAGATGGCGCGGTTTGCCGGGCAGGCGGAGCGGCCGGCCGAATTGACGTAGACACACACGGCTTCGCCTAGGGACTTATCGGGCAGCTTATTCGACACATTGGTGACCCTCTCGCCGAGGATTTCCTTCAACGCCTCGCCACAGTTTCCGTCTCCATCGATCGGCAACTCGATCTCGCGGCAATCGGCATTTACGGGAACCAGGACTGCACGCAACGTATCCATCATCGCTCACCGCCGGCAAGGGCATTGCTCTCGGACTTATCGGCGTCGTAGTTTACCAACTCGGCCTCGTCGCATTTCGACTCCCCGAGCTCATCGAGATTGAATTCTCGACCCTGATCTGCGAGCCTCTCATCGAAATGCTCGGCCACATCGATAATGTCGTCGATGTCGTAGATCTCATGATCATCGTTGTAGTAGAACAGTTCCCCCACGTTGAGGTCGGGATGGTCCACCACGATCTGGGCGAAGCGGTTCATGTCGGCGATGGGGTCATCCGTGCCGAAGTCGTGCCAAGAGTACTCGGAGAACCGCCCGTGGAGCTCATAGTCGCACATGACGATATCGCTCGGCTCCACACCCTCCATATCCGCGAAGGCCTTGAGGGCATCTTGAAGCTCGCCCGCATCCATCGGCAGCGTCAGCTGTTGCGAGATATCGATGCCTGCCTCCGCCATCTTGCGGCTCTCGGCACTGACGACGATGCGGTCGGCCGCGAAGTCGCGGTCGCCTTCGAAAGCTGCCTGCTCGAGCTCATCCAAATCGAATTTCATCAAGTCGATGCCCTCGGCATTGCGGTCGAAGACACCGCTGGGGGTAAGGCAGACTTCTCCACCGGACTCCATCTTGGCGCCCAATGCCTCGGCAGGTACGTTTGCGAGCAGCTCGACGACTCCGGCGAGGCTCGCCTTGGCGCCATCGGGAAGTCGGTTGTCGACAAAGCAGGTTTCAAGTTCCTCGGAAGCGCTGTCGATAAGCGTGAGTCCGTATGCCCGTTGCAGATCGACGGGGGTTGGATGCTCGTTATCGATTTCAACCGAGTAGCTCGTAAACGGTATCTGTTCTGCCTGCATGACGACGTTGCCGACCATGAGAGGGTCGACCGGTACATCGAAGTTGTCGCAGTAATCGCGGACCGCATCGTAATCGATGTCGGGATTCCTCTTGACGCACTCCGCCATGGCATTAAGAGCCCGCAGGCTCACGTTCTCGTCCTCGGCGAAGTGCAGCTTGTCGATCACGCCGGAAGTCTGGATGTCCTTGATTTCGTATCCATGCGAACCGAAGCGGGTCACCTTGTCGATGACCCCTTGCAGATCGCTGGGTGCCATCGGCAGGGTGACGCTGTCATGGGGAGCGTGCGCATAATACGCAGAATCGCTCATCGCGACATCGACCTTGATGCATCCGAGTTCATTCATCGCTCAGTCTCCTTGCTCTCAAATCGCGTTTCGCGATTTTTGTTTCCATCGACGAGATCGGCCTCGGTCAGCTTCTCATCGCAAAGGTCATCGAGACCTCGCTCCAGCCCGTCTTTAGCCGGCTCCAAGCCGAGCGTGGAGCCGTCGATCTCGATTTCTACGGCGCTGACGCGCCCGCCGGCGGGCATCTCCGCCTGTCCGCTCGCGATGGCGATGCCCTGTGCGCAGGCGTTCTCGATGCACTTGTGTCCGAATTCAAGCGCGGACTGGTCGACATCGATGCGCACGTTTGCCATTGGGATATCGAAACCCGCTTGGCGCAGGGCGCAGCGGATGGCTGCTTTCTCCTCGACCACGCGGCCCAAGCCGCGCCCCTGAAGGCCGGTGAAGCTCATCGATGGCATGCTCGGGTGCTCGTCAATGCTGACTGACACCTTGCCTTTGCCTTCGATGAAAAGGTTGCAAGATCTGTTACCCATATTCAGCCTCCTTGGCTACTTGTCTTGTTCGTTGTCGGGGGCTTCGCGTTCGCCCATCGCGCTACCCGCGACAAGGTCTGCTTCTTCGCTCTTCGCATCGCAGATATCGTCAAGACCCTGCTTACCGTGCTCGCAGTCGATTTTTTCCGTCTCGAGCTCCGCATTGAACGTGATGCCGTCGGCGAGCTCATACCGCTCGATGCACTGCTCGGCTTCCGCGAGACTGGAGGCGACCCGCTCCATATCGGCAGGCGCGAGGGTCTCTTTCATGTGTTCGGAACCGAATTCATCGACCGCATCCACCGCATCTCGGACGGAAACGAAACCGATGGGGAATTTCGTATCGGGATTGACTCCGGCAAGCGAGAAATCATCGGCGATGCGGCACTCGTTTCGCAGCGCAGGCAGGCTCAGTTCCTCAATTTCAATAACAGCTCGGGAGGAAAACTTATCGCTGAAATAATCGATATCGGCGTTCGCGTGCGAGGCCGCGCCGAGACCGATGGCGCAGCCCAGCATGAACTCGGGGGAGATTTTGCCGCCTCGGTAGTCCTCGGCGGACAGCTGGGAGTCCAGCTCGGCGGCATAGGCCTCGATTATGTCGGGGTCGTCGGCATAGATATAGCTGTCGATATATTCCGAGGCGAGTGCGCGGATAGAGTTGGCGCTGACTGAGCTGAAAGGAAACCCTTTTTGTTTATCCAACTCGTTATGTGCAATCTTGCCGACGAGCTCCATATCCAGCTCGTCGTTCTCGAACAACTCTGAAATACACGGCTTGCCATCTGCCATTGCTGCTCCATCTCTCTTGCCATCTGGTCTATCCCAGCGTACTTTCGAAGCAATACGCACACCTAAACGGGGACGAAAGTAGCCTTCGCCCCAAAAGAAAAGGGGAGGGATGGAAATCCATCCCTCCCCGCATCCAATGGCTGCTGGAACTTAACGCTGGACGTTCTGGGCACTGCGGTCCTGAGAGCCGCCATCGCGCTCACTTGCCTCGGCGGTCTTCTGCTCGCACAGGTCATCGAGACTGGTCTCCTGCTCCTGGGAGCGGTCGTGGTCCTGATGCTGGGCGCGGTACTCGACGCCGGCGGCCTCGACGGCATCGGAGAGCTTCTGCGGCTCCACGGACTCATCGTGGCGCTGTCCGTCCTGATCGTACTTGAAGAGGCTGACGTTGCGGTCGGCGTTGACGAAGACGCCCGTGCCCTTGCCGGCCTCGATATCGGCCTTGTTCCATGGCTTCTGGAACGTGGTGAAGTTGAAGCCGGAGAGATCCTTGCCATCGACCTTGGTACCGGTGGGAAGGGTGCACTTCACGGCAGGCCAAGACTCGCCCTTGCCGTTGGAGATGGTATACGGCTCGCCGTTGGCCTTCTCGGTGGTCACCCACTTCGGCGGGAAGTCGATGCGGACCTTGTCCTTGTTCTGGCTGTTCTGCTCGCTCATGGTTCCTCCATCACGCGAATTGATAACTTAACGACTAGCATGAAGCTCACGTAAACCGCTTCACGCTAGGGGACAGAAGTAGTCTTCTCCGCAGACCTACGCAACCACACGCCTACAGCGCTACACGGCTACCGAGCTACTCGCATACACAGCTACACGTAAAGCTCCCAGCAAAGCAAACGGGACGCCTTCGAAGACGTCCCGCAGTAAGGCAGCTTGTTATTATTCGTGTTCCTTAGCGTTCCTCATTGGAGACACTCAAATCCTCGTTACGCTCGCTATCTCCAGCGACTTCGACCTTTTGATTCATCATCTCATCGAGCGACTCGCCGATTTCAGACGATTCGAGCGTTTTCTCACATGCCTTCGCGGCCTCAGTGAGAAACGTATCGAAGGACTCACCGATTAACGATTCGAACATCGAACTGATAATCTCGCGCCCAGCACCATCCGCCTCGGTATAGAGGTCGAAAATCTCCGCTGCGGCAGCAGTCTGCTCGAAATCCGTCTGCTCCATCATATCCGCCAAGACCGTATCGGCATCGGTTACTCCGATGGCATCGAGGTTATCGATTTTATCCATGAGATTTTCGATATGCTCGATCGCTTCGGTCCGCTCATCAGGATTGGTCTCTACGGGCGAGAATTCCGCACTGGCTGCGGTCAGATTCGAGAAATAGCTGCCGTTCGACCAAGAACTGGTCTTTTCATCATATCCATGCGCGATACAGAACTCAGCCACTGCGCCAGGCATGAACAGCAACGCGTCATCGCCGTTTTTCTGCAGTACGATATTACCCTTCTTATCGATAGTTTCCAAAGCGTGAGCCATCTTCTGCTCTTGGTAAGTATCGGTCATGGTGATCCTCCTATATTCGAAAACGTCTTCCACAACCGATTATCGAAAAGAACCCAAACCGAAATCATCAGGGGACACAAGTAGCCTCCTCCGCACACCAACGCAGCCACGCGCCTACATCGCTACACGGCTACCGAACTACACGCCTACGCCGCTACCAGCCAAACTCCCAGCAAGGCAAACGGGACGTCCCAAAAAAACGTCCCGCAGTAAAGCGCTTTGTTATTATTCTCGTCCCTTAGCGTTCCTCATTGGAAACACCCAGATCATCACCGATCTCGCCATCCTCGGCCACCTCAACTTTCTGCTCCATCATCTCATCGAGGGATTCAGATGATTTATCAAGGGCTTCATCTTCGTGAGCAGAGGGGTCGTGCGAGAGGGATTGCCTCAGCTCGCCATACAGTCCGTTCTGGACAATGAGGGCAACCTCGCGTCCACTTCCTCGAGGACTGTCACGCTGGAAGTAATTCATGGCATCCATCATTTCGCCAGCAGATAGCGATTTATCCTCACCTGTTTCAGGATTGAAACCGGTTATGACAATGTTGCCGAATAGGAGCGATGACGGCAGCCCCGAGACCACCGGCTTTCCATCGATGGCGGAATAATATCCCTCATGTTCCATACTCTCAGTTGCATAGAAAGCGCGGTTGGGCTGGCAGCTATATAGACCTTCATCGTTGACATACATCGAGAGATTGAACGGAAGAGCATCGGGCGGTAGATACCCCGAAGCCTCATCGATTATTCCTCCCACATGAGACATGATGTCTTGGGCTCCGTTGATTTCTATAGCAACGGGATCGAAGCCGACGGGAACAAGTACAGCTTGGATTTTCCCAGAGTTATTATCCAAACCTTCCAAGTCGAATTCGGGAATATCCCCGCCTAGGAACTGCACAATTTCATCGCGACATGTCTCAGCGCTGCCGGTATGAGTCGAATCGACAGGAGCGTAGCGGGCGAAAGCACGAACAACCGCGCTAGGCAATTTATCACCGAGCATTTGTTCAAACTGCGTAAACCCATCGAGGTCATTGTCTCCAAACAGTTGCCCCGCAGCTTTCAGGAGCGTCTCGACCGAAAACCCATTCAGCTCAGTCTCGAGACTGAGCTTCTTCGGGACCTCCATCGTGAGGCTGCGCCAGCCACCAGCGGAAGCACTCGGCCATGCCATGGCCACGCGAACCGAGTCGCCATTATCCACTTGGAATCCGACACCGGGGTAGCCGTCACCGCAGATGGACGGGATTTTAGTGATCTGGGAATCCATCCAACTCAACTCCTAAATTAAGAGAACCTATTTCCTTTCCTCGATTCTCAAACCACACTCATCCCGCCGCCCCGTGCGGGACACAAGTAGAATCCTGCGTCTATCTAATTCGAAGATCGTCTCTCTAAGATCAATCACCCGTCTCTCTAACCTTAGAGAGACGCTTAGAGAGACAAACCGAAATCGCAGGCAGAGGGCTTAGGCGTTTAGAGAGACAGCCCCGTTTTACATCCACCCGTCTCAAAACAATGCGGACCCCCGAAGGGGTCCGTAAAAGGCAATCTAGACTGTCTCTACCCTAGTCCGTTTCCTCATCGCCCATGCGGACCGGCTCGCTTGCCCCGAACCCGAGCATCGTCCAGAACACGAAACCGAAGATGACAAGGCCGATAGTGTAGCCCGTCTCCTTCCCGAAGGTGCGGGACATATCGTTCAGCACGATAATGTTCATCACGAGCTGGGCGAGGGCGAGAAGTACGCCGACCGTGTCGACCCAGCAGAACGCCCACGAGCAGATGAGCACGATGAGGTACGCCATGAGAAATGTTCTTGTCTCATCGCCGCGATGTACGCGCTCGCACAGCTTGTAGTCGGCATAGACGGGGATAATCGAATACCAGCCCGGCATACCGAGTTTCCCGTACACCTTCCATTTGCCTGCGACGGGCAGAAGCCAGATGAGAATCGCCAGAACTGACAGGAATACGAGCAGGGTGAATCCGGTAGCATCGCTCATTTAGAACTCCATTCCTTACAGGCTGCCCATAGCCTGGATAGCGGACATTGCGGCAGGTGCCAGAAGCACGCCGAACAGGGCGGGGAAGATCAGGAAGATGATCGGGATGAGCATCTTGGTACCGATCTTGTTGATTTCCTCCTCCAGCTTCTGGCGGCGGTAGGTGCGAACAGTCTGTGCCTGGTTCTCGAGGACTTCAACGAACTGGGCGCCGGTCTGACGCGCCTGGATAAGCGATGCGACGAAGATGGTCAGCGGGCGGACTCCAGCATTTTCGGCGAACTGCTTCAGGGCATCGGTGATATCCATGAAGCGGGCGTTGGCGAGGACGTCGCGGAAGCCCTCCGCGAGGGCTCCATCGGAGTTTTCCGCGACCGTGCGGACGGCATCGTCGAAGGTGGAGCCTGCAGCCATGGTGATCGACATGAGGTCGAGGGCGTTCGGCAGCTCACGTTCGATATCCCCGCGCCACGCGCGGCGCTTCTGGAGAATATAGATCTCCGGCAGGATATACCCGACCATACCGCCGAGGGCGGATGCCGCCACGGTGGCAAGCCCCGTCAGCTTGGTGCCGATGAGGATGCCGACGATGATTCCCACGGCGACGCAGATGATCTTCGAGGCCCAGAACATGAGAGCGGAAATCTTGAGGCCGGAGCGCATGAGGGATTCGCGCTGGCGCTCCTCCTGCTCGCGGGACATGGCGCCGAACAGGGCGGAGCCTTTGAAGGGCTGACCGAACTTGAATCGCTCCTGCATCTCCTCGCTGCGCTGCTTGAGGGACTTCTGGTTGACGTTGCGGACGGAGATCCCGAATTTCTTCTGAACGGCGAAGGTGGTTCCGAGACCCGCAGCGAGCGAGCCGGCTCCGATAAGACCGATAGTTGTCGAATCTACAATCATGTGAACCACTCCTAATCGGTCCTGATGTCGAGCATCTTGTTGGCGATAACGTAGCCAAGAATCTCCAGAATCGCGCACAGCAGGATGACGAGCAATCCGGCGAAACTGGAATAGAACTCGCGGTACATGTCGTTACCGAGGTAGAAGACGATGCCGAGCGCAGGGGGGACGCAGACCATGAGGATGGCAGTGAAACGCGCCTGCGAGGTGCGCGAGCGCACCATCTGGCGCAGCTCGCAGCGCTGCTGGATGGTGTTTCCGACCGAGTCCACGATGTCGGCCAGAGAGCCGCCCGTGCGCATCTGGGCGCGAACCGCCGAGGCGAACAGCTTGAGGTCCGAGGAGTTGTTGCGCTCCGCCATCTTGTCAAGCGCCTTGTCGACGGGCATGCCGCGGTCCATATCGCGGCGGAGCCGCTCGAACTCTCCCTTGATGGGCTCGTCCATGTTCTCGGCGACTGGGCGGATTGCCTGGGAGAGCATCGCTCCGCCACGCAGGTTCGAGGAAATCAGGGGCATGGTCTGCCCCAACAGCTCCTCGAAGCGCTTCTCGCTGTGCTTCTTCCTGAATGACAGGGTGAATAGCGGGATGAAGGCACCCAGGGCGGCGAGAAGCATGACGACGAGGGCATCCATGTTCATGACGATACCGATAAGCGGGGGTACCGCCGTGCATGCCGCCCAGATGCTCATGAACTCATTCAGGGACAGCTTGATTCCGCTGCCCTCGATATGCTTGCGGGCGACCTCGCGCAACTCGGCAAGGATACTGAGTGATTTCTTCTTGGAACCTTCTTCGTCCTCGTTATAGATATCGCGACGCTCGGAGAGGACGCGTAGCTGCCTTGAGACGAGCAGCGCCATGACGCACAGCGTCAGGACGGCGATGATGAGGGCGTAGGTGACGCCGTAGAAGAAATAGGTGACGACCGTCTGGTCCATATCTACCACAACCCTCCGTTGTCGAACCATTCGGGCTTGATCTCGATTCCGTTGGAATAGAAGCGCTCCTTATGCTCCTCCGAGACGATGCGCGAGCCGGTCGGGCGGAACTCTCCCATGATTCGCCCGTTGCCGTCGACACTGGTCTTCTGGAACTTCATGATGGATCCGATGGTCGGGACGTTGCCCTGCATGCCGCAGACCTCGCAGATGTTGTTGACTCGGCGGCTTCCGTCCGGAAGGCGCTTGATCTCGACGACGAAGTCGACGGCCTCGGTGATGATCTTCATGATGGCATCGGGAGGCATGTTCGCACCTGCACGGCTCATCTGCACGAGGTTCTGCAGGCGGTCGAGAGCGGCACGCGGGTTGTTCGCGTGCGTGGTCGTGAGAGAGCCGTCATGGCCGGAGTTCATGGCCTGCAGCATATCGAACGCCTCGGGTCCTCGGCACTCGCCGACGACGATGCGGTCGGGGCGCTGACGCAGTGTGTTGATGACGAGCTGCTGAAGGGTGATCTCGCCCTTGCCCTCGTTGTTGGCGGGACGCGACTGCAGCGACAGAACATGGGTTTTCGCGAGGTTCAGCTCGGCCGTGTCCTCGACCGTGATGATGCGCTGGTCGTCGGGGATGTAGTTGGACAGGGCGTTAAGGAGGGTCGTCTTACCCGAACCGGTGCCGCCCTCGATGACGATATTCATGCGGGCAAGGACGAGTGCCTGCAGGAAATCAGCCATGTTCTCGTCCATGGAACCGTTGGAGATGAGCGAGGCAGGGGTGAACACGTCGTTGCGGAACTTACGGATGTCGAGCGTCCAGTGCTTCGCGATACCGAAGGCCACGGCGTTGACGCGGCTGCCGTCGAACGGTGCGCCCTCGCGGTGCAACATGCAGTCGCACAGCGGGCTCTGGTTGTCGCACCTGCGGCCGTCCGAGGAGACGATACGGGCGATGGTCCTCTGGACATGCTCCTCATCGAAGAAGTGGACGCCCGAGAGCGTGATCTTGCCGCGGCGCTCGACCATGACCTGGTCGGGCGAGTTTACCATGATTTCGGACACATCGGGGTCCCAGAGCAGCTCCTCGATGGGGCCGAGCTGGAAGAGGTCATCGACTACGTACTTGGCAGCCTGGCGCTGGATGCTCTCGTCTTCCTCGGAGAAGGCGGGGGAGCGGTGTACGTACGCCAGAGCACGGTCGCGAAGCGTATCGATGCCGTCGGACACCTGGCCGACGAGCGCAACCTGGTTCTGAAGGTCGTTCGCGCATCGGCTCATGACCTCGGAGAGGGCATTGTCGTATTTCCTATCGAGCATGGCTACTCCTCGGGCTGGACGGTAGCGGGTTCCTGGGGCTGATCGGCCTGCTGGGCGTCGACGGCGCCCTCGTCGGCCTGCACGTCCTCTTGCGCGGCGGCGTCCGCCTCCGCAGTCTCCGCATCGTCCTTGGGGTTCTCGCTGAGCGGCTGCGCGGCGAGGCTGATGGAGTCGGCGGTTCCGATTTCGCTGAGCTGCTCGGGGGTCAGCTCGAGCGTAATGGTGGAATAGCCCGAACTCTGGGAGGAGCCGTCCGTGCTCTGAAGCGTCGCGTCGGTGGCGAGCACCTTGACGTTCTGGTAGTTGACGGTCTGCTGCGTGGTGCCGTTGCCGGACTTGAAAGTCGCGGTGACCGTGACGTAGTCACCGGGCTTCAGCAACGGGGACATGCTTGCCGCGGCGTCGAGCGAAAAGGTTCGCGCCACATGGCCCGATGCGAGGGCGAGGGAGATGGACGAGGGATTGGAGGAACCCTGCACGGTGCCCATGGAGATGGGCACGCCCTTGGAGAGGTCGCCTACCGGGGACTTGCCGATCAGGTCGGACTTGCTGGATTCGTCGGCCGCATCGGCGGGGACGTAGCGCTTCGGAACCTGCGCCTCCTCGAGCATGTCCGCCGTGATGGGGGTACCGGCCTTGATGGTATCTTTCGGGACTACAATCTCGACCATATTGGATTGGGTCTTCGCGACCGTGTCCTGGGCGACGGTGAACTCCACCGCGGCGAATGCGAGCGAGCCGACCGCGACCGCGGCGCACGCGCCGCAGAGCCAGGAGAGTTGGCGGCGGCGTTTCTCGGGTGTGACGATCTTGGAGGCGGGGTCCTTTTCCTTCTTGCCCCCGAAGACTGCGAAACCCTTCTTTTTAGTCTCTTCGCCTTCCAAGGGCATTTCGGAGAAATCCTTGTCCTTCTTGTTGAACATGTCCTGTTCCTTTCCGGCGCTATCTGCGCCTGTCTCATCGCTTATAGCGCAGGTCTTAAGAGAGCTCCGCGAGTCCCTTTTCTATTGCGGCGTTCAGCGCATCGGAGATACCGGATGCGGCACTGAGCGTCTCGTATGTTTCCTGACCGATCGGCTTGCCGGCGGTCTTCGCGAGACGGCAGCCGTGGCCGTTCGCATCCTGCCGCCAGACCTCGGTCGAGGAGTACGGGTTGATGGTGAAAGTGATGGTGTTCTTCACGGGGATGGATCTGAAGCCGAACGTCTGGGCAAACACGCATCTATACGTACCGGTGACGGTGACCTCGACGCCGATCAGCCTGTTCATGCTCCCCGTCTTGGTCTCGGGAACCTCCCAAGAGGTCACGGATACCTCGGAGGACTCGATATCCTTGAGGTTCTCCGTGAGCGAGGCGTAGACGATTTCATCGATGGCACGCGTGGAGTCGGTGGCATCGAATTTGATCTCGTTGCTGCGCGACAGCGCCGACTCCTTGGCGATCTCGATGGCATCGTTCTGTCGCTGGGATTTCCACCAGCCGCCCGAGGCATCGATGGCGAGACCCAATACCATGACGAGGGCTGCGGAGACGAGGACGAACATGACGAGGGCTTGACCGCGCATCCCGCGGCTTCCGAATCTCATCATCTAGGCCACCTCCCAGCGGCGTTCCACGGTAAAGCTCTGCTTCACGGAGCGGCGGTAGGGGATTCCGCCGTTTCCGGCGAGTCCCAAGCCGCGCCCGAGATGCACGGTAATGTCCGCGCTGATGTCGAGATATGATGCCGTGGTCGTCTTGAGCTCGCTGCCGAGTTGCACGGCCGTGTCGTTGCCCAAGTCCGTGCTCCCCTTGTCCTCGAGGTGGATTTCGGCGGTATTGACCTCGATATCGTCTTCGGAAAGGCCCGAGGCCTTCGCGACGCAGCTCTTCACGACCTGCTTGGCGTCCATGCTCTCCCATCCGCTCGGGAGCTCATCGGCCATATGGGATACCTGGTAATCGAAGGACGACTTCTGGAAGGTGATGAATCCAAAGCAGAGCACGGCCATCATCAGTAGAATCAGCCAGACCCCGGCGAAGGCGAACTCGACGGTCGTCTGGCCATTCGGCCCGCGGAATCTCATCGTAGGACACCTTCTTCCGATGCATTGCCGATGACGGTGGCAGATGCCGTTGCGGTGTGCCCGCCTCCGAAAAGGGACGGCAGGAATGTCTTGATGGTCTTCTTGCAGGTAAACGCCTTGCCCTTCGTGACGGTCTTCGTCTCGGCACTCTTCCAGCCATCGGCCTGCTTGACATACATGGTGTAGTCGCTCTCCTCGGTGCCTCTGGCCTGAGATTCGAATGAGAACTCGACGCCCTCCGTTCCCTTGACGCAATTGATAACGTGCGCCTTCACGTCCGCATCGCTCGCCTCGGGACGCTTCGTGTAGTAGGTTGCCGCCTCGGTCGCGGCCGTGCGGACGCACATCGCGCTGCGGTAGTATGCCGATCCGTCGAGGACGGCGAAAAGCATGAGGATGAGAAGTGGTGCGCACAGGACAAACTCTACGAGAGACTGTCCCCGTACCGAATTATGTTTTGCAAATCTATTCATGGCATCACGCAACCAAGACGAACGCGAGGGAGGGCAGGAGGGCAAGGGGCGCGAAAGGCAGGGCGGTGTCCGAGTGCCTGGCCTTGAGTATCGCGAGCGCGACCGAGCATTCTGCTAATAGAACCAAGCATGCGGCGGATAGGGCTGGGGTGCTGTAGACAGCGGAAGCGCCGACCGCGCCGAGCAGCAATACGTCCCCGAGGCCAAAGGTCTCACGGCCGCAGAAGAACTCGGCTCCCAGGGAGGCGAGATAGAGGACTGCGGTCAGGACGAGACCTTGGATGAGCCTTGAGGTGATGCCAGCGTGACCGCCCATGAATACACCGAGCAGAGCGAGAAGGGCGATGGAGGCGAGGTCGATTCTGCGGTAACGGAAATCGTTTACGCAGATACCGATGAAGGTTGCGACCCAGCAACCGAAGAGAACTCCTTCGGTTGCACCGCCGATCGCGCCGGCTGCGGTGCCGCCGAGAAGGCAGGTGGCGAGGAGCCAGTCGGAACAGCCCGTATCGAGACGCCCGGCTTCATTCCCGCCCCAGAACTTATAGGAACGGTCGATATCGGCGATATCCTGCTCACTGAAACCGCAAGTCGAGGAGACCGCGCTGGCGACCGAGGGGGAGACGAGCCCCTTATATGCACCATCGCGAATTTCCTCGACCCACTCGGCATCGGCAGCGCCGCCCTCATCGATGGCGCTAACCTGCTCGGCATCGGTTTTAAGCGAATCTCGATTCTTCACAGCGAGGGCGAGGACTGCGCCATATGAAATCAGCGCTGCTCCGATGCCTCCTAATACTGCATTGACGATGGTCATCGGGTGTCTCCTGTCAGCCTCTGTTCCCGATAAAGAAAAAGGCACCGCCCGTCTTGAGAAACGGACGGTGCCGAAAACGCAAGCAGCCCAGCAACTAGGCGCCGAAGCCGCTGGTGGTGCCGGTGCTCAGAGTGGTGGCAATCTTGTTGAACTGGTTGCGGATGGCACCTGCGACGGCGGGGCCGGCGAAGACGACGACGAGCGAGATGACGGCGATGATCAGGACGTACTCGATGAGACCCTGGCCGGAAAGCTCGCCGGCCTTGGCGGCGCGGAAATCACGCGCGAGCTTGTTCTTGATCTGGTTCTTGGCGACCACGGCGTGGGCGCAGGCGGAGTTGACGAAATCCATTGGATGAATCCTCTCAGTTGAGAACGACAGAAGGCGAGGGGCGCGCTCCCTCGGCGAACATAATCGGACTCCGTCAAGCGGGAAAATTTGTCGTGCCGGAGCGGCAATCACATTTGCGCATTCCGCAGTGGATTTTGGATATTCGAAACAAACCACTGTTTTTATGGGTATGTAAAATAACGGGTTGGGTTTATTAGTTTCCTGGTTGAAGGAAGCCTCCTACCGTTTTGTTAAATCAATGGTTGGATTTAAAGCGAAGTGACTCATTGAACTTGTGAAATCTCTGGCTGAAATCATCTTTGCCAGAGAGGACCGAGCATAGCCGAGAAGTCCGCGTTCGACTACGTGAACGAAATTTTGGTACCGTAGACAGAACCTCGATTGCATCATCGCGAGCACCGGCCTGACGATTGGCCCGCGCATCGACGTCTCGGGAACGTTTTTCGTGACCGAGTCCGACTGCGATGACGAGATGGTGGATGAGTTCATCGACCCGAGGTCGGGAGAGAAGATAGACGCGAAAACTGGTGAGGTGCTATGAGCGCGACCGCAATTGCCAATTGGAAACCCACGCCCTCTGAGGGTTTAAAATGCGGCGACAACGAATATGGGTACCCCACCGTTGTCTACCGTACGCCCAGCAGGCTTGTGGAAGAGTGTGAAAACGCTTTCGACGAAGGGCTACTGCTCGCTGCCTTGACGCTTGTAGTGACCATCCCGGACGTATGCGCGAACATCGACGGGACAGATTACCGGACATGGTGCAAGGAATACCTGGGGCTCACGAACGACGGGAGAGAAATGACCAATGAGCGCAAGAGCGAAAAATTCCCAGATGAGATAAAGGAGGGGTTTGAGACGATAGAGGAACGAGGCATCTTTACGGCTTCTGATCTCTATCAGCTTCGCTGCGCGGTGATTCATGCGGGGTCATCGGTCATCGAGGGAGGGGGCGAAAAGTATAGCCCCTACAAAGCCATCGGGGTTTGCGTGCAGGGCAATACGTGCGGGATAATCGCGTTTTACGGGCATAAAGAAATCCGCCTTGGAAGCCAATGTGACTGTGCATTCGATTGCGTTGTCAAGCTTGAAGGGCTCATCTCTCTTATAGCAAAGGGTGTGTGCAAATTCGTCGAGGAAGACCCCGAGCGCGATCGAGAATACTCGACGGGGAAAGAACTTTCCCGCCAAGGCGTGGTGGACTTCAGGCCTTTGAACAAGAAGCAAAGTTGTTAAGCATGTGGTTGGATTAAACAGAATTCCGTGTGCTAAAACGAGCCAATCGTTTAACAACTTCCAACCACTTTTACATGCCCGTTTTCATTTGCCTTTAATACCGACAAAATAAAAACGGCTGACCGTATCGGCCAGCCGTTAAACATAGATATGTACGGGAAGTCGCTCTAAGTGAGCTTGCCGGACCCGTCCTTCTCTTTCGACTCCAGGAACGCCTTCATCAGGGATTTGGCAGATGCCAGGTCCGAACAGATGCCGACGAGCGGGCAATCTTTCGGTTCGCGTCTGAGGGAGATGAATGGCAGGCCTTCCTTATTGACCAGTACGAAATACTTCTTCACGAGATTTCTTCCTATCTATATAGGTTGATGCCGTCGCCGAAGGCGCCTTCTTCATCCACGTTGGCAATTTCGTCAATATCAGCTGCCTGAGCAGCTGTTTGACAATCTTTCCGCGGCCGATGCGCGGGCGGCCTGAACTCATCGAGCGAGACATTGAGCGCCGTAGCGATTCTCTCGATATTTGTGAACGAGGTCAGCCTGCGCCCCGTCAGCACGCGCGTGATCACGTTTTTTGACACTCCGGAGGCGAGAGCGAGCGAACTTTGGTTCATGCCCTTTTTCCGCATGATTCGCCAAATGCGGACCCCGAGTTCCTTATCCCCGGATTCGACATCGCGACCCGCGATCGTTTCCCTGCGGGTCACGTCCTTGTAGGTGTTCATAAGCAGCCGCCCGTTAAGTCGATATTTTGCACAAGTCAAAACTTACCCCAGCGGGACGTAAAACTTAAGTAGGGTCATTCTGACACCAGTTCATTATGAATGCTGTTAAGCCAAAACAAACATCTTTCCACAGATGGATAATCGTGCTTGCCGAAGGTATTCAGTCGAGACCGATTCAGTCTGCCAGCTCTTTGGAACCATAAGGCCTCCAGATGCCGTAAGGAAACCCCTCCGGCGGATGCCGGAGGGGTCAAAGTGCGTAGGTTAGAAGGAGAAAGCGGGGCAGACGCAATACGAGTACGTCGCGTTGCCGTCGTACGACGGATCGCCGTTGCTGTAGACATTGAGGAAGCTGGTGGAGAAGTTCGGACTCACCGAGCGCTCCCACCAATAGTCGCCAATCCTCAGGCAATCGTTAAACGAATAATTATTCGTCACCTTACCCTTGAAGGCCTCGTATTGGGTGCCTTCGCAGGAAGTCCAAGGACATTTGGACGCCCAATAGGAGGTTGGGACGATCTCGGAGTAGCTGAGCAGGAACAGCTTATCCGTGGTCGCAGTGACGGCGGCATTCTTGTCGGTACCGCCGACGTTGTTCGTGAGCTTCCTGACCGATTTCACCTTGGACTGGAAATCACTCGGCATCAGGTTCCAGATCTCGCCGGAGTTCATCTTCTGGCGGAGTTCGGACTTCTCCCAGCCGCCGGCGTTCGTGCCCATGGCGTTCATGCGGGAAGAAATAGTCGTCGAGGTGGTGAGGAACGTCAGGCCCGCCTTGCCCGAGCCGTCCGCGAGGTCATCGTGGTTGATGCCGACAATGCGGTAGGTCAGCG
>OLOO01000583.1_pt1 | contig 31893 bp, 29 predicted proteins | sample 1672621 | NCBI WGS metagenome assembly OLOO01 (sample SAMEA3136706, study PRJEB25190) | human gut metagenome | biome: human gut; feature: human-associated habitat; material: faeces | place: Austria | collected 2013 | reverse complement strand
CAGCATCAGTAAATCACTTCCGCGGCGGACGCGGCAGCAGCCCCCGGAATGGCGGTCCCCGCAATGGCCGCCCCGCAGGCAGCCGCGGTCCCCGTCCTTCCAGCGTGCCCGAGCGCACCTATGCTCCCCGTGACGCAGAGACTGCCGCACCCGTGGCACCCAAGCGCACCGAGCGCGTGGATGATTTTGCCGATTTCAGCTTCGGCAAGATCGAGCTGTAAACTCCGCTGAGTTTTGCACAATGCTGCCCCCTTCCGGTGGAAAACTGGAAGGGGGCTTTTTGTCTCTTTCCTTTTTCGTCGCTTCGTGATACAATAATTCTGATTTGAGAGCGGAGGGAGAGCACCAACATGGAACATTCAACGATCGCGGCCATTGCAACCGCGCCCGGCGCAGGCGGCATTGCCGTGGTGCGTCTTTCCGGCCCGGAGAGCTATGCCGTGGCGGCAAAGGTGTTCTGCCCGGCCAACCCGGCAAAGCGGGTAGAAGATGCCAAGGGCTACACCGCTCTGTTTGGGCATTTCATGGAAGGGGAGGAAGCCTTTGACGAGGGCGTGGCCCTTTTCTTCCGGGCACCTCACAGCTACACCGGCGAGGATGTGGTGGAGCTTTCCTGCCACGGCGGCAGTGCGGTGGCCCGGCGGCTGGTGGAAAGCTGCATCGCAGCCGGTGCCGCCCCCGCCGCCCCCGGCGAGTACACCCGCCGCGCCTTCCTCAACGGCAAGCTGGGGTTGACCCAGGCCGAGGCCGTTATGGACCTGATCTCTGCCGATGGCAGACAGGGTGCGGCGCTGGCCAATGCCTCCCTGAACGGCGCGCTGGCGAAGAAGATCGGGGCTGAAAAGGATGCCCTGACCGCCCTGCAGGCCCATCTGACTGCCTGGGTGGATTTCCCCGAGGAGGACGTTCCCGCGCTGGAGGATGCCCAGCTGGTATCCACCCTGACTGCCGTGAAGGAAGAGCTGGACACTCTCATCCGGAATTATGATGCCGGTGCTGTCCTGCGGGAGGGTGTGGACTGTGCCATCGTGGGGCGGCCCAATGCGGGCAAGTCCACCCTGCTCAATCTGCTGGCCGGGTTCGACCGGGCCATCGTCACCCCCGTGGCGGGCACCACCCGGGATGTGGTGGAGCAGGCCGTCCGGCTGGGGGACATCCGGCTGAACCTGTTCGACACGGCCGGTCTGCGGGAGACCGAGGATGCAATCGAGGCCGAAGGCATCCGCCGCAGCTGGAAAAAGCTGGAAGAGGCGGGACTGATCCTGGCGGTGTTCGATGGCTCTGAGCCCCTGACCCGGGAGGATCTTGCGCTGGCGCAGCGGTGTGCTGGCCGCCCGGCCATTGCACTGGTCAACAAAGAGGACAAGCCCACTCAGTTTGACGCAGAGATCATTGCAGGCGATTTTGCCATGGTGATCCCGGTCTGCTGCCAGGAAGAGGGGAGCCGCAGGGTGATTGCCGCTGCCGTTGCCCGCCTGCTGGGCACCAACAACATCGACCCCCACGCTGCCAGCCTTTCGGGCCAGCGCCAGCTTGCCGCCGCCACCCGCGCGCGGGATGCAGTGGCCGGTGCGCTGGATGCGGTCAGCGGCGGGTTCGGGCTGGATGCCGTATCGGTCTGTGTGGACGATGCGCTGGATGCCCTCTGTGACCTCACCGGTGAAAATGCGTCGGAGAATGTCATCAATGAAGTGTTTGAGCGGTTCTGTGTGGGGAAGTAATGAGGAATGTTCTCTTTTGCGTGCCAAAAGAGAACCAGAAAAGCACCCGCTACTTTCGAAGCGCGGGAGGCACGAACCAGGGGCTGCTCGCCCCTAGTGACCCCAAAGAAGTGAGCTCCAAACAAAAATGCTGGAGATTCGCGCTCCCGCGCGAAAATCTCTTAACCGCATTTTTGCTTTCCACCGATTTGAAGTCGCTGCGCGACGGGCTGTGTAGGTACAGTTTCGATTGTTCCATTGACAATAGAGGGAATCCGAAAAAGTTATGAACCATTTAGGAGATTATGATGTGATCGTAATAGGCGCGGGTCACGCTGGCATTGAAGCGGCCCACGCTGCTGCCACGCTGGGTGCCAAAACGGCGGTGTTTACCATGAGCCTGGATGCCATTGGCAACATGCCCTGCAATCCCAGCATCGGCGGAACTGCAAAAGGAACGCTGGTACGAGAATTGGATGCGCTGGGCGGTGTGATGGGCCTTGCGGCGGATGCCACCTACCTGCAGAGCCGGATGCTGAACAAGGGCAAAGGCCCTGCCGTTCATGCCCTGCGCGTTCAGACCGACCGCAAGCGCTACCACGAATATATGAAACACGCCCTTGAACTCACGCCCGGCCTTGCCATCCATCAGGCCGAGGTGGTGGGCATTGAGGTGGAGAACGGCCATGTCAAGGGCGTTGTGACCCAGCTGAATGGGGAGTACAGGGCAAAGTGTGTGGTCATTGCCACGGGCACCAATCTGGGTGGAAAGATTTTTGTCGGTGATGCGTGGTATGCTTCCGGCCCTGACGGGATGCACGCCGCCAATGCCCTGACCGAAAGCCTGAAAGCCGCCGGTCTGCCCCTGCGTCGGTTCAAGACCGGTACCCCTGCCCGCGTCCACCGGAGAAGCATCGACTTCTCCAAGCTGGAATGCCAGCCCGGCGACCCGGACAGCGAGCTGCAGCCCTTCAGCTTTCTGACGGATGCACCCATGCACAACAAGGTCGAATGCTGGATCGCCTACACCAACCCCGAGACCCACCGGATCATTCTGGACAACATCCAGCGCAGCCCGCTCTACTGCGGCATGATCGAGGGAGTTGGCCCCCGGTACTGCCCCTCCATTGAGGATAAGGTGGTGCGCTTTGCGGGCAAGGACCGGCACCCCATCTTTGTGGAGCCCTGCGGCGAGAACACAGAGGAGATGTATCTGCAGGGTGCGTCCAGCAGCCTGCCTGAGGATGTGCAGAACGCCTTTTACCGGAGCATTCAGGGCTTTGAACACATTGAAATCATGCGCCCGGCCTACGCCATCGAGTATGACTGCGTAGACCCGACCAGTCTGGAAGCCACACTGGAGAGCAAGGTGGTGCGGGGCCTGTATGGTGCAGGCCAGTTCAACGGCACCTCCGGCTACGAGGAAGCCGCAGCGCAGGGTCTGCTGGCAGGTCTGAACGCCGCCCGCAGTGCAAAAGGGGAGAGCCAGCTGATCCTGGAGCGTCAGACCAGCTATCTGGGTACGCTGGTGGATGACCTTGTCACCAAGGGGGTCATGGACCCCTACCGCATGATGACCAGCCGGAGCGAGTACCGCCTGACTCTGCGGCAGGACAACGCCGATCAGCGGCTGACCCCCATTGGCCGGGAGTATGGTCTGGTGCAAGATGACCGCTGGGCAAAATACCAGCACACCCAGAGCATTCTGGAAGCGGAGCGCCGCCGCCTGCACGAGACCCACCTGCGCACCGCTGACCTGCGCGCTGCCATGGAAGCAGCTGGGCTGACCCCTGCCGCGGAGGGCGGCATTGCCGAAGAGCTGCTCCGCCGCCCTGAGATCAGCTACCCGCTGTTGGCGGGGGTGATCGGCTGGGGCGAGGGCATCACCCCCATGCTGGCCGAGCGGCTGGAGACCGAGATCAAGTACGCTGGCTACATTGCCCGGCAGGATCGGATGATCCGTGACGTGGCCCGCCACGAAAAGACCCTGATTCCCGCAGATTTTGAGTATGCTGACCTGACCGGCCTGACGCTGGAGGCCCGTGAGAAGCTGACCCGCATCCGCCCGAAGAATCTGGGGCAGGCGGGCCGCATCCCCGGTGTGTCGCCCTCTGATGTGGCGCAGCTGAGTATTGCTTTAACAGTGAGAGAGAAAACCTGATGCACTGACGGAGAGGTTGGACGAAGGAGGGTAGAACCTCTGTACAACCTCTCAGTCGCCTGCGGCGACAGCTCCCCTGATAGGAGAGCCATTGGTAGAAAGATAAAAGAATTGCCTAAAACGAAAAGGGACAGATAAATGATCGACAAGAACAGATTAGAGCAAAAATGTTCCATGTGGAACATTGCGCTGACCGGGGAACAGCTGGACCAGCTGGATGCCTTTGCGCAGATCCTGGTGGACTACAACCAGAAGGTCAATCTGACCGCCATCACCGACCCGGAGGGCATTGAGGACAAGCACTTCCTCGACAGCCTGCTGTTTGCCAGCCAGCCCGAGGTAGCAGGGAAGATGGTGGACGTGGGTGCCGGTGCCGGATTCCCTGGCATCGTGACAAAGATCTACAAGCCCGAGTTGGAGCTGACCCTGATGGAGCCCACCGGCAAGCGGGTAGAGTTCTTGAAGTATGCCTGCGCTCAGCTGGGCCTGACCGGGGTGGAGTTTGCCAAGGAGCGCGCCGAGGAAGCCGCCCGCAAAGCATGGCGGGAGCAGTTTGATCTGGCCTCTGCCCGTGCGGTGGCGGCTCTGCCCATGCTGGCCGAGTACTGCCTGCCGCTGGTCAAGGTGGGTGGCAGCTTCCTTGCCATGAAGGGCGCTTCCGGCGAGGAGGAGCTGGCTGCAGCCCGCGGTGCCATCCGGAAGCTGGGTGGAGAGTATAAGGAGACCCGCACCCTGCATCTGCCGGGCGGCGATACCCGCACCCTCATCCTCTGCAAAAAGATTTCGCAAACTCCGACAGCCTACCCCAGAAACGGTGGAAAGATCGCAAAGTCTCCGCTGAAATAACGCAAAACCGCAAGATAAATGCCAAGCCCTGCCGAACGATTCTTCTGGCAGGGCTTTTTGATTTCTGGTACACTGGAACTGCAATGAGTAAGTTTTCCACCGTTTCCCGGGAAACAGTGGAAAACTGCGTCACATTTCAGCGAAAGGGGAAAGAATCATGTTTGAATGGAAGAAATCTGCCGGAAAGATCTACACCCTGCCTGTGGAAAGCATCCATCCCTCACCGTTTCAGGCCCGGACTGTTTTTGATGAAAAGGAGCTGGCGGGGCTGGCTCAGAGCATCCGGGAAAACGGCCTGCTTCAGCCCATCTCGGTGCGGAAGGTCGAGGGTGGTTACGAGCTGGTGGCAGGGGAGCGGCGGCTCCGTGCCTGCAAGCTGGCCAAGATGGAGACCATCCCGGCCATCCTCTGTGACTGCGGCGACCAGCGGACTGCGGCGCTGGGTCTGCTGGAAAACATCCAGCGGGAAGATCTGAACCCCTTTGAGCAGGCACAGGGGCTGCGGGATGTGATCGCCCTTTGGGACTGCACCCAGGCCGAGGCGGCCAAGCGGCTGGGCATGGCACAGCCCACCCTTGCCAACAAGCTGCGGCTGCTGCAGCTGACCACCGACCAAAGGCAGTTCGTGCTGGACAATGGCCTGACCGAGCGCCACGCCCGAGCTGTCCTGCGCCTGCCCGAGAACCGGCGGAGCGAAGCCCTTATCACCATTGCCAAGCGGCGGATGAATGCCCGGCAGACCGACCTGTACATTGAGCAGGTGCTCAATGCCGCCGCCCCGGGCAGACACCGCATCTCCATGGTCAAGGATGTGCGCATCTTTGTCAACACCATCGACCATGCCATCCGGCTGATGACGGACAACGGTGTGCCTGCCACGGCCCACAGGGAAGAGCGGGACGGCTATATCGAATACACGGTGCGCATTCCAACCGCAGCCGCGCAAAGATAAAACGCATCGCAATTTTCACAAAAAATGCAATTCCACAGGGTTTTTACGCAAAATAATCAGGAAACAGGTTCAAAAAGCCGCGCTGATGTGCTATACTAGTCTTTAAAGGGGCTTTGCTGGTGGGAAAACAGCGGGGCCCGGCCTCGAATGTTCCACGTGGAACAAATAATTTTCCCGGGAGGAAACAAAGAGCGTGGCTAAAATCGTTGCAATTGCAAACCAAAAAGGCGGCGTGGGCAAGACCACCACGGCCGTGAACCTTTCGTCCTGCGTTGCGGCTCTGGGCAAAAAGACGCTCATCGTCGATCTGGACCCGCAGGGCAATACCACCACCGGTTACGGCATTCCCAAGCGGAGTGTCGATGTGGGTACTTATGAGCTGCTGATCGGTGAGGCGGAGGCAAAGGATGCCATCCGCAAGACCGAGTTCCGCACCGATGTCATCGGTTCCAACACCCGGCTTGCGGGTGCGGGTCTGGAAATGATCGATCTGCCGGGCCGCGAGAGCCGCCTGCGCAAGGCGCTGGCCTCGGTGCAGAAGGACTACGACTTCATCTTTGTGGACTGCCCGCCCAGCCTGGATCTGCTCACCCTGAACGGTCTGTGCGCCTGCGACAGCGTGCTTATTCCCATCCAGTGTGAGTATTACGCACTGGAGGGCCTGTCGGAGCTCATCAGCACCCTCAAGACCATCCGCAAGAAGTACAACCCCTATCTGGACATCGAGGGTGTGGTGTTCACCATGTTCTCCGGGCGGTTCAACCTGACGCTGCAGGTGGTAGATCAGGTCAAAAAGTATTTTGGCTCCAAGGTCTACAAGACCACCATCCCGCGCACCATCCGCATCTCGGAAGCGCCCAGCTACGGCCAGCCCATCAATTTCTATGAGCCCAAGGGCAAGGGCAGCGAGGCCTATATGGATCTCGCCATTGAGTTCGTAAAGAACAACCGCCCGCATGAACCGGCACGCCGCCGCACAAAAGGGAACAGTGCCCCCGCCGAGCAGAAAAGCGCACTGGAACAAGTGAAGCAGGGGGAAGCGTAACCTATGGCAAAAAAAAGAGGAGGACTGGGCCGGGGCCTGGAAAGTCTGTTTGAGGACACAGCCCCCAGCTTTGAGTCCGATAACCGGATCGAGACGCTGCCCCTGCGGGAGATCGAGCCGGACCCGGCCCAGCCCCGCAAGACCTTTGATGAGGAAACGCTGGCAGAGCTGGCGGCCAGCATCTCAGAGCACGGCTTGCTGCAGCCCATCGCGGTGCGGCCCCACGGGGTGGACCGCTATCTCATCGTGGCTGGTGAGCGCCGCTGGCGTGCCTGCCGGATGGCGGGCCTGACCGAGGCACCTGTCGTCGTGAAGGATGTCACGGATGAGCAGGCCATGGAGCTGGCGCTGGTGGAAAACCTTCAGCGCGAGGATCTGGACCCGGTGGAAGAAGCACTGGGCATCCGGGAGCTGATGAGCCGCTGTGACCTGACCCAGGAGCAGGCCGCCCGCAAACTGGGCAAGAGCCGCAGTGCGCTGGCCAACAGCCTGCGTCTGCTCAACCTGCCCGAAACGGTGCTGGAGCTGCTGAAGGGCGGTTTCCTCACCACGGGCCACGCAAAGGTGGTGCTGGGCCTGCCCACCCCGGAGCTGCAGGAGCAGGCGGCACAGATCATTGCCGACCATGAGCTGAACGTCCGGCAGGCAGAGGCCCTGTGCAAGAAGCTGGCCAAGCCCCCCAAAGAGCCTGTGGAGCCCGCCCCGCGCGGCACCCTGCCTGTGGAGGTGGAGGAGAGCCTGAAGCAGGCACTGGGCAGTGAGGTCAATGTGGCCTACCACGACGGCAAGGGCAAGCTGACCGTCCACTTCTACTCGGATGAGCAGCTGAAGGCTTTTGCAAACTTATTAGGGCAATATCAGGTTGAGGATTAAATCTCTCCGTCATTGTTGTTGCCCAGTAGGAGAGGCCTTGGCAGCCGATGGAAGCTTTTCGTATACGCCAGAGGCTCCCCTGCTAGGGGAGCTGGCGGGCGCAAGCCCGACTGAGAGGTTGTACGAAGGCAAGCCTGCCCGAGAAGAAAAACATAGCGATCTAAGGCGCACGCCGCCTTTGAACGGCATGGGAAAGGGCTTATCCGCCCCATGCGAACCGAAATAGAGTAAGGAGAGTAAATCATGCTTGATATCAAATTTGTCCGTGACAACCCGGATGCTGTCAAGGAAAACATCAAGAAGAAGTTCCAGGATGCCAAGCTCCCTCTGGTGGATGAAGTCATCGAAAAGGACGCAAAGTACCGCGAGTGCCTGAAGGAAGTTGAGAGCCTGAAGGCTGCCCGCAACAAGCTGAGCAAGGCCAACGGCCCCCTGTTCGGTCAGCTGAAGAAGTGCACCGACGAGGCCCAGAAGGCCCAGCTGCAGGCACAGATCGATGCCAACAACGCCGCCGTCAAGGCCGATGCGGACAAGATGGCAGAGCTGGAAGCCGAGGAAGCCAAGCTGGCTGACCGCATCCAGGAGATCATGTACACCATCCCCCAGATGATCGACCCCAGCGTGCCCATCGGCCCCGATGACACCTACAACGTGGAGGCTCAGCGCTTTGGCGAGCCTGTGGTGCCCGATTTCCCCATCCCGTACCACACCGAGATCATGGAGAGCTTTGACGGCATCGATATGGACGCTGCTGGCCGCGTTGCCGGCAACGGCTTCTACTACCTGCTGGGCAACATTGCCCGCCTGCATGAGGCTGTGCTGGCTTATGCCCGCGACTTTATGATCGACAAGGGCTTCACCTATGTCATTCCTCCCTTTATGATGCACGGCAACGTGGTGCAGGGCGTGATGTCCTTCCCCGAAATGGATGCCATGATGTACAAGATCGAGGGCGAGGATCTGTACCTGATCGGTACCAGTGAGCACACCATGATCGGCCGCTTCATCGACCAGACCCTGGACGAGGCCACTCTGCCCCTGACTCTGACCTCCTACAGCCCCTGCTTCCGCAAGGAGAAGGGCGCACACGGCATCGAGGAGCGCGGCATCTACCGCATCCACCAGTTCGAGAAGCAGGAGATGATCGTGGTCTGCCGCCCCGAGGAGAGCGCCGACTGGTACGAGAAGCTCTGGAAGAACTCCGTGGAGCTGTTCCGCAGCATGGAGATCCCCGTGCGCCAGCTGAACTGCTGCTCCGGCGATCTGGCTGACCTGAAGGTCAAGAGCTGCGATATCGAGGCCTGGAGCCCCCGCCAGCAGAAGTACTTTGAGGTCTGCTCCTGCTCCAACCTGGGCGATGCACAGGCACGCCGCCTGCACATCCGCGTCAAGGGCAAGGACGGCAAGACCTATCTGGCCCACACCCTGAACAACACCTGCGTGGCTCCTCCGCGTATGCTGATCGCCTTCCTGGAGAATCATCTGCAGGCCGATGGCTCCGTGACCATCCCCAAGGTGCTGCAGCCCTACATGGGCGGCCTGGAAGTTATGGTTCCCACCCACAAGAAGGGCTGAGCCTGAGCTTTTCCACAAAGCACTCATAAAATGTTGAAAACCCCGCCGTCCGCGTGATGCAGACGGCGGGGTTTTGTTGTGTAGAAAAACAAAAAGAAAAAAGCTCCTGATTTTTCAATCAGAAGCTTTTTGGTGACCCGTACGGGAATCGAACCCATGTTACAGCCGTGAAAGGGCCGTGTCTTAACCGCTTGACCAACGGGCCTTAGAAATACAGAGCTTCGCTAAAACCTCCGACTTCCATCGTCCACTACTGCAGACGACCGTCCCCCTAACCTTAGCGAAACTCTGTAAAAGTGGTAGCGGTAACTGGATTTGAACCGGTGACACTTCGGGTATGAACCGAATGCTCTAGCCAACTGAGCTATACCGCCATATTTATTTTGTGCACTTGAACAGTGCTTTATTATTATATCCAATCGACCGCGATTTGTCAACAATTATTTCGCAAAAATTCAAAAATTTCTGAAATATCTCCTTTCATGGTGTAAAAAAGACGCTGTAACAGAAAAAAGTTACAGCGTCTTGCGTAAATCATTCCCGGTATTTCTCCATCATTTCCTTGAACAGCACAGCCGGAGAGGGCGGCGTGTAGGTAATGGCGTTGGCACCCGCCGCAATGGTGGCGGAAATGCTCTCGCCGGTCTTGCCGCCGCTGGCGATGATGGGCACATCCGGGAACTGCTCCCGGATCTTTGCCACCACCCGGGGCGTGTCGGTGCTGCAGGCCACATTCAGGATGGATGCCCCGGAATCAATGCGGCTCTGGATGTTGGTGTCCTCTTTTGTCACTGTGATGATGACCGGGATGTCCACCACCCGCGAGACCGCCAGCAGGTTCAGGTCAGAGATGGGGGAATTGAGCACCACGCCCATGGCACCCTGACTCTCCACGTCGCGGGCAAGGTTCAGGGTGCGCACGCCATGGGTGGTGCCGCCGCCCACACCGCAGAACACCGGGATGTAGGATGCCTTGATGATGGCATCGCTGATGGCCTGCTGGGGCGTGAAAGGATAGACCGCGAACACCGCGTCCGCGTCGCAGTTGCGGATGATGGCAAGGTCGGTGGTGAATACAAAGCTTTTCAGCCGCCGCCCGTTGATGACGATGCCGCTGGCGGCATACACCTCCTGGGGCATTTTCAGGATGTTGTGGCGCAGGCGGCTCTCTACGTTGGGGGAAGTTTTCTTTTCAGCTGCCATGGGCAAGTCCTCCGTTTCTCAATTGTTTCAAATAGGAACTATATTATAGGAAAACAGGGGAGTTTATGCAAGAAACATCCTGTGAACAGTCTGCAAATAAAAATCGACCCTCTCCGTCCGTGCTTCACAGCACCGGAGAGGGTCGTTCCTTTAATGTGTTCTAACGTATTCTAAAATATCCTCAGGCACGCCGGCCAGTGCATCGGCTCCGGCAGCAGTCAGTTCTGCGCAGCCCCGGAAGCCCCACAGCGCCCCCATGGCAGGCAGACCGGCATTGTGCCCGGTCAGGATATCTACATCGCTGTCGCCCACAAACAGGGTGCTGGCAGGGTCTGCGTGCAGGTCCTGCATCAGGCTGTAAACACCGGTGGGGTCGGGCTTGGTGGGCACGCCCGGGCGGCTGCCCCGCACCAGAACAAACCGACCTGCCCCGAAATAATGCTCGATGATCTTGCCGCACAGCGGGTCAGCCTTGTTGGAGAACACCGCGCACTGCACGCCCGCGGTGTTCAGCGCGTCAATGAGGGCAGCAATGCCCGGGTAAGGCGCGGTCTTGTCCTCCTTGTGGGCATCGTACCGGGCGGTAAACTCCGCCAGCGTAGCGGCCAGCTGTTCCGGTGTGCGGGCATCGGCGGGCGAAAACCGCTCCACGAGCTTCGGGATGCCGTTGCCCACCATGTGCTTGAACTGCTCCACCGTAAACTCCGGCCACCCGTGCTGTGCGCACACCCAGTTGCCTGCATCAGCCAGGTCGTCGATGGTGTTCAGCAAAGTGCCGTCCAAATCAAATAATACTGTATGAATCATAACAAATTTTACTTCCCCTAAGAACAAATAACTTTATCTTTATGCCAAGGGCTCCCCTTATTGGGGGAGCTGTCGCCGATCGGCGGCTGAGAGGTTTAATTCGTTTCCATAAATCTGAAAAATTTCTCCGCATCCCGCAGCGGCACGCTCCTCACCTTGAGCTTTACCCAGCCGGGAAAGGTCAGGGTCAGGTTGGTGCGGCCAACGCTGGCAGCCCAGGGGCTTTGTGCTGCGGTCAGGCAGATATCCGGGTGAAACACACAGATGCAGTGCAGGTAGAGCCCCTGCTGCCGCCGCAGGGTCATGCGGCCCTCCCGCAGCCAGAGACCCTCCCGCCGGTAGCCGGCCGCGGCTCCGGCCAGCAGTGCCCCAAAGAAGAGCGTGGGGATGAGCAGGGTCACGGTCAGCTGGGGCAGCACTGTGGCCGAGACCAGCGTCAGCAGCAGGCAGAGGGCAAAGGGAATGCCTGCCGGTGCAAAAAAGATGAGACTGCGCTGTTCGGTGCGGGCCAGCAGGTCGGGCGGCATCCGGAACTCCGGCAGCAGCTCCCGGAACAATGCTTCCTCGCCGCTGCGGTAGACGAACAGCGGCAGCTCGGGGGAGCAGCCGCCTGCCGTTACAAAGACCGGCCAGCGCTTCATCAGCCGGGCAGCGGGGGAGATGCGGACATCTGCAAAGCTGATCTCGCTTGTCCGCACCCGGCACTCGAAGTGCCCCAGCCAGCCGCCCCGGCTGCCGATCTGGTCGGCCGTGTGCCAGACAGTGTAGTGCACGGTCTGGGCAAAGCTGCGCATCAGGCTGGCCCCCAGCAGAAAGCCAGCAGCCGCCAGCAGCCACGCCGCGCCTGCAGGGAGCCACCGCGCCGCGAATCGGGCCAGAAAGCTCACCTGGATCTGGGCAAAAACGGCAGGGTTCCAGTCCGGAACATCCCGGGTCTGGCGCACGGCCAGCACGAACAGGGCCAGCGTGGAGAGGCCGTTGGCCCCCAGAAAACCCAGCGCCGCCCGCTCCCCTCCGGCGGGCCGGTGCAGGGTAGGCTTTACCAGAGGCATCAGCTGGTCTGCCACCGCCTCGGCATCGGCTTTGGGCAGGCAGACCGAAAGGGTGTGCTTTTGCGCCGCGCCCACCGGGTAAAGGGTCAGGCGGCTTGCCCCGGCCATCCGGTAGAGCAGGGGCCGGTCGATGGTCAGTGCAGCCAGCATCTCGCCCCGCAGGGCACGATCCAGCCGGATGCCCAGCCGCCAGTGCAGATGAAAGACTCCGGTGTCATCCATGCTCCAGCTGCTCACACGCAGGATGCCCCAGCTCACGGCGCAGAGCAGAAGGAACAGCAGCGCATCCTGCCGCAGCGCCGTGTGCAGGGCTGTCCAGTTCCGCTCAAACAGCACCTGAACCAGTGGCAGCAGATAGACCACCAGCGTTTTGCGCAGAAACCGCAGGACGGTAAAGGGGTGCAGGCGGCGTTCGTTCATCGGATCTCCTCCGCAAGGGCATGGGTGAGGGCAGCGGCCTGCTCTGCCGGGACCGCCGGTAAAATAAGCCGCGTGCCCGGTGCCGTGATGACGACCACCGATCCCCCTGCCAGCCGGAGCAGCGGCGTGCGCAGCCGGAACAGCCCTGTTACGGCCCTGCGGCGGATCGCCCGCCGCAGCGGGAAGACGATGCCGGAGTACACCGTCAGGGTCTCCGCGCCCAGCGCAGCGGCATAACTGCAGGCGCGCTGGTACACCACCGCCACCAGTGCGGCCCAGAGCAGGCAGAATACCATCCCGGCGGGCATGCTCTGCCAGAACACAAAGGGAGCCGCCAACAGGCCCGGGATGGCGGCCCAGCAGCAGAGCACAGCCCGGCCCCGGGGCGGGATGATGAGCGCCGTGCGGCGCAGCTCCCGCTCCGTCACTTGCTGTTCAGCTCCCAGGCATCGGTCAGCAGGTGCAGGGTATCGTCCTGCGTCAGCACCAGGATGCGGTCCCAGGGCAGCAGAACGGTGTTGCCGTGGGGGATGATGAACTCGGTGTCGCGGGTGATGCTGACCAGAATGGCATCACCGGGAATGGGCACATCCATGATGGCCTTGCCCGCAAACTTGAAGTTCTCGGGCAGCAGGATCTCGTTCAGGCTGGCCGTGCCGCCGCCCAGGCTGAGCAGCTGGCGGATGGTATCCGTCTCGATCTCCCGTTCCAGAATGTGGCTCAGGTTGTCGGTGCCGCAGACCACGGTGTCCACGCCTAAGGTGTGCAGCAGCTCCCGGTTCTTGGGGTTGGAGGCCCGGGCCACGGTACGGTCCACGCCGAACTCCCGCTTGGCGATCTGACAGGCCACGAGGTTGTCCTCGTCCGAGCCGGTCACGGCCACAAAGGCGTTGCAGCTGCCAACATCGGCGGTGCGCAGGGTGTCCACGCTGATGGAATCGCCGCAGATCACGGGGATGTCCAGCGAATCTGCCAGCATCCGGCACTGGGCCTCGATGGGTTCAATGATGACCACCGAATGGTGGTTCGTCAGCAGGCTCTGGGCCAGATACCGCCCAACACGCCCGCCGCCTGCAATACAAACTTTCATATTGATACCTCGCATTACTTTGAGTAAAACTTCTCCTGAGCTAAACCTCTCCGTCAATGCTTCGTATTGCCGGAGAGGTTTTACTCCTCACTTCGCCAGCGAACGGAACACGGCCTGTTCTGTCAGGATGGTGGGGCAGATCGTGTCCAGCTCGTAGGTCTTGTGGTAGAGCACCTGCAAATGCGGGTCAGAGACGCGGCAGATGACCTTTTCGCGCCGGAAGATGTTCTTTGCGATCTGTGCAGCCATCAGGTTCACGGAGTCATCTTCGCACACAGCGGCCACTGCGTCGCAGTTCTCCACGCCGCCCTGCTTGAGGATGTCGGGATCGGTGGGGTCGCCCACAAGGGCCGTGCCGCCAAAGGAATAATCATCAAAGCTGTCCAGCCGCTTGAGCTGCTCGGGGTCCTTTTCGATCAGGGAAATATCATGGCCGATGCGTTCCAGATCCCGCACCAGTGCCGCGCCCACCTGGTCGCAGCCGATCACCAGAATATTCATGGATGTCACCTCATTGTTCAAAATCTGTTGTTATCTGGCCCGGCATTCCGCGTCAGAAGGAAACACAGGGAAAAGCGTTGTGTCCAGTATAGCATATTTCCCGCGGCAGATAAATACAGAAAAAGCAGACAGTGCTCCTGTATAAAATTTGTGATTTCTCGTGCGCAGGCTCTCAGAATATGATATACTGGAAAGCGAACCCAATTTGAATGTGTGCAGAGCGCCTGTGCCGCTTTGCAGGGAGGAGAACCCATGTTTCTTGAAATACTGAAAGCCATCCTGATGGGCATTGTGGAGGGCATCACCGAGTGGCTGCCCATCTCGTCCACCGGCCACATGATCCTGGTGGAGCAGGTGGTCAAGTTCAACGCCAGCGAGGAGTTTATGTCCATGTTCCGCGTGGTCATCCAGCTGGGTGCCATTCTGGCCGTGGTGGTGCTGTTCTGGAATAAGCTCTGGCCCTTCGGCCTGCGCCATGGCCGCGTCTGCTCCAAACCTGCCGTCTGGCAGCTCTGGTTCAAGGTGGTGGCCGCCACCATCCCGGTGCTCATCATCAGCCCGCTGGACGACTGGTTTGAGACCCGCTTCTACAATTACATCACGGTCGCCGCCATGCTGATCCTGTATGGTGTCCTCTTCATCCTTGTGGAGAACCGCCGCACCGCCCCGCATGTCACCCGGCTGGAACAGATCACCTACCGCGAAGCCTTCATCGTTGGCGTGTGGCAGATGCTGGCCATCATCCCCGGCACCTCCCGCTCCGGTGCCACCATCGTGGGCGGCCTGCTGCTGGGTCTGTCCCGTGCCTGCGTGGCCGAGTTCACCTTCTTCCTCGCCATCCCGGTTATGGCGGGCGCGTCCCTGCTCAAGGTGGTCAAGTTTGTCCTCTCCGGCGCTGCGATGACCGGCACTGAGATCGCTGTTCTCGTGGTGGGCTGCGTGGTCGCCTTTGCGGTCAGCCTTGCCGCCATCCGCTTCCTGATGGATTACGTCAAGCGCCATAACTTCAAGTTCTTCGGTCTTTACCGCATCGTGCTGGGCCTGATCGTCCTGGGCGTGGCCGCCATCACCGCCATTGCGTAAATCGCTCCCCAAACACCCCAGCCGCCCGCCCGGGCGGCTTTTTTGCGCCATGGGGCAATTGCACCGACCCCGGCCTTGTGTTATACTGGAGCCATAAAGAGAGAACTCGGCGGCGGGAGAGTGCCGCGCCTGAAATTGTCAAAAACGGAGGAGATCCCTATGGAAGCATCGACTGTATATTACACCGACTTCCGGTGTCCTGTGGGCACCAGCCTGACCGAAAAACTGCGCCGCCTGTGCATTGCGGCGGGCATCAAGAGCATTGATATGGACGGCAAGTTCGTGGCCATCAAGATGCACTTTGGTGAGCTGGGCAACCTGGCCTTCCTGCGCCCGAACTACGCCAAGGTAGTGGCAGACCTGTGCAAGGAGCAGGGTGGCCAGCCCTTCCTGACCGACTGCAACACGCTGTACCCGGGCAGCCGCAAGAACGCATTGGAGCACCTGAGCTGCGCGCAGGAAAACGGCTTCTGGCCCATGACCACCGGCTGCCAGATCATCATTGGCGACGGCCTGCGCGGCACCGATGAGCTTGAGGTGCCTGTGCCCAACGGCGAATACTGCAAGACCGCCAAGATCGGCCGCGCCATTATGGATGCCGACATCTTCATCAGCCTGACCCACTTCAAGGGCCACGAAGCGACTGGCTTCGGCGGAGCCATCAAGAACATCGGCATGGGCTGCGGTTCCCGTGCGGGCAAGATGGAGCAGCACTCCTCCGGTAAGCCCGCCGTGCAGGAGGAGCTCTGCCGCGGCTGCCACCGCTGCGCCAAGGAGTGCGGCTCCGATGCCATCCGCTACAACGAGAACAACAAGGCGGTCATTGATTACGAAAAGTGCAAAGGCTGCGGCCGCTGCATCGGTGCCTGCAACTTCGATGCCATCTATTCCATCGACAGCAGCGCCAACGAGGAGCTGGACCGCAAGATGGCAGAGTACGCCGCCGCCGTCTGTGCAGACCGCCCCTGCTTCCACATCAGCCTGGTGCAGGATATCAGCCCCAACTGTGACTGCCACGGCGAGAACGATGCCCCCATCCTGCCGGATATCGGCATGTTCGCCTCCTTTGATCCCGTGGCGCTGGATCAGGCCTGTGCCGATGCCTGCCTGAACGCACAGCCCCTGCCCAACAGTCAGCTGGGCCAGAACCTTGCAAAGCCTGGCTGGAACTGCCACCACGACAACTTCAAGGATTCCAACCCCAATATCGAGTGGAAGGCAACGCTGGAGCAGGCCGAAAAGATCGGCATGGGCACCCGCCAGTACACCCTGAAGAAGATCTGAACATAAAAATAAGCCCGACAACGTCGGGCTTATTTTTATGTCTCTTGCATTCAGGGGCAGACGGAACGCTCAATACTCGCTGGAAGCCGGGACCAGTACGTCAATGACATCGGCCAGGGCTTTCCAGTTTTCCTCGGAACAGCCGGGCAGCTCTTTGGCATCCAGACCGGCATCCTCGATGCGGCCGGTCATGCTGTCCTTGTCGGTCAGCAGGGTCTCGGCATCGGCCTTGATGAGCGGCCAGGCATCGGCAAAGCTCTGCTGGTCATCGGCGCTCAGGCTGTCGAACCACTGGGTATAGGCATCTTTGATGTCGCTGACCGGCTGGATGCTCATGTTGCAGCCATCGGCCCATTTCAGCAGGGAAGCCGCCGCGATGACGGATTTCAGCGAGCAGCCGGACACGCCGGGGCCCCAGCCGAGGCAGGGGGCAAAGGCATCGTCCGGGTCAGAGAGGGAGAACAGGGAATTCTCGCCTGCGTCCAGCGGGCCCACCTTGCCAGTGTCGGCGGTCACGGTGGAAGAGGGGATGCTCTCGCTTGCAGAAGCGGAAGAGCTGGAAGCGGCAGTGCTGCCGGAAGAGGTGCTGCAGCCTGCCAGCACGCCGCACAGCAAGGCGGCGCAGACCAGCAGGGAAAGAATACGCTTGCGAATCATAGGAAAGCCTCCTTTTATCGTGTTCCGGCCCATCTGCCGGAGAAACTGCTCTGGTACATTTCTAGTATACTGTTCTGCCGGGCTGTTGTCAATCGGCGTGCGCAGGACGATTTTTCACCCCGGCTGTGCAAACTATACAAACTTTTGTCGTTTTTTTCTCAGTCGGGCGGGATTGACATTTTTTGCGCTGGCGCGTATAATTCTGCCATGGTCAAACTGGGGGAAATGAGTGAAGAACCGGAAAAAGGGGGAGAAACGGATGCAGAAATTTCTGCGGCGGCTGGAACGCTTTTCACAGTCGCTGCTGTCGCCGCTGTCTTATCTTTCGGCGGCGGGCCTGCTGCTGGTGCTGGGGGCGCTGCTCACCAGCAAGCCCTTGTGTCAGGCGCTGCCGGTGCTGCAGTGGGCTCCGCTGCAGCTGATGGGGCAGCTGCTCTACAACGGGATGATGGTGCTCATCAACAACCTCAGCGTCATTCTCTGCGTGGGGGTGGCTGCCGTGCGCGCTAAAACCGAAAAGCAGGATGCCGCCCTGCTGGCGCTGATGGCCTATCTGGTGTTCCTCACAGCCAACCATACCGCGCTGGAAGTGCTGGGACTGCTTGCCCAGCCGAACGGGATGACCGGCCTTGCGGGCACGGGCCAGACCACCATTCTGGGCATTCAGGTGGTGGACACCGGCGTGGCAAGCGGCATCGTGCTGGGCTTTGCGGCGGCGTGGATCTTCAACCGCACCTGCGAAAAGCAGTTTTATGGCATGATCACCCAGCTCTATTCAGGCCTGCGGTGGTCGTTTTTGTGGCTGTCGGCGCTGGCGGTGGCACTGGAGCTGGGGTTCTGCTTTGTCTGCCCGCCGCTGCAGCGGGCGGTCAGCGCCCTCACGGGCTGGATCGCGGCTTCAGGGAACGCGGGTGTGTTCCTTTACGGCTTTCTGGAACGGCTGCTCATCCCCACCGGCCTGCACCACCTCATCTATATGCCCTTCCAGTTCTCCTCGCTGGGCGGCAGCCTGACCGTAGGCTCTGTGACCTACACAGGTGCTTACGCCGTCTGCATGACCGAGTACACCATGGGCCTGCCCCTCTCGGACGGCATCGTCTGGATGTACACCGGCTTCACCAAGACCTTTGGCTATCTGGGCATTGCAGCGGCCTTCATCTTCACGGCCCGCAGGGAGAACCGTGCCCGTACCGCCGCCGCTATGATCCCGCTGGCGGTCACGGCCTCGGTGGCCTCCATCACCGAGCCCATTGATTTTCTGTTCTGCTTCGTTTCGCCCCTGCTCTGGGTGGCCCATGCGGTCATTACGGGCGGCTTTATGGTGCTGCTCCATGTCCTGCACGTCCGGGCCTTTACCTCCAACCTGCTGGGGTCGCTGGTGTTCAACCTGAGCGCCGGGGAGCAGCTGCAGAATCTGCCGCTGCTCTATCTGCTGGGCCTTGCGGAGATCCTGACCTACTTTGCCGTGTTCAGCATCCTCATCAAAGTAAAGAATCTGCCCACCCCGGGCCGGGAAGCAGACCTCTCCGCAGACCAGTCCCCGTACGCCGACCCGCAGGAGGTGTGCCGGTTCATCGCCGCGCTGGGTGGGCCGGAGAACATCGCCCAGCTGGGAAACTGCTTCACCCGCCTCCGGCTCACGGTGCGGGATGCCTCGCTGCTGGATATGGGGGCTCTGCTCTCCCTGCCCCATAAAGGTCTTGTGGTGCAGGGCACCCGGGTCCAGCTGGTCTGCGGCCTGCACGCCGCCCAGCTCCGCCATGCGCTTGAACAGCAGCTTGCCGAGATGGCCCCGGTGTGATTGCATTTTGATAAGAGAAACGGTATAATTGTGGCGAAACCTCTCAGTCGCCTGCGGCGACAGCTTCTCTAACAGGGGAGCCAAGAAAGGCCCCTGCCTCTCCTATTAGGCAACAACAACAACCGCCGCCAGTGGCGGATGAAGGGAGTTGTTGTTGGGGCAGCGGCCAACAAGGCACAAGTGCAATACTTTGCACGAAGTGAATGTTGGGAGCCGCAACCCGGACAAGTGGCATTGCGAAGCAATGACGGAGAGGTTTAGCAGCGGATCACCTGAAAATAAAGGAGAACATAAAATGCAGAATAACACCTTTTCCGTCGAAGGTCTCTTCGATTTCCTGAACGCCGGTGTCAGCGCCTTCCACTCCACGGCTGCGGCTGTGAAGATCCTGGAGGAGAACGGCTACCAGAACTGCCCCGAGAGCGCAGCCTGGGAGCTGGTGCCCGGCGGCAAGTATTACACCACCCGCAACGGCTCTGCCGTGCTGGCATGGCGGATGCCCAAGGGTGAGCTGACCGGCTGGCATGTCACCGCCAGCCACAGCGATTCTCCCACCTGGCGCATCAAGCAGCTGGACGGCGGCAAGGACGCAGTCTTTGCCAAGGCGGAGACCGAGGGCTACGGCGGCATGATCATGCCCACCTGGCTGGACCGTCCCCTGAGCGTGGCGGGCCGCATTCTGGTCCGCACGGAGAACGGCATCCGGAGCCTGCTGGTCCACCCCGACCGGGCGCTGGCTGTCATCCCCAACCTCTGCATCCACTTCAGCCATGACCTGAACAACGGCATGAAGTACAACCCTCAGGTGGATCTGCAGCCCATCTTTGGTGAGGCAGGCTCCACCCTGCGGGACGCTCTGGCTGAGGAAGTCGGGGTCAAGGCTGAGGACATCGTGGACGCTGACCTGGTGCTCTGCACCCGCGAAAAGGCCGAGCGCGTGGGCCTGAAGGGCGAATACTTTATGTCCGGCCGCATCGATGACCTGGAATGCGCCTACACCACCCTGTGGGGCTTCCTGCAGGGCCGCGGCGAGGAGGAAGGCCGGGGCGATATGTGGGTCATGTTCGACAACGAGGAGGTGGGCTCCTCCAGCCGGCAGGGCGCACAGGGCACCCTGATGGCCAACGTGCTGGCCCGCATTGAGGAAAAGCTGGGGGTCACCCGGGAGCAGAGCATCCGTGCCTGCACCAACAGCCTGCTGCTGAGCGCCGACAATGGCCACGCCACCCACCCCAACCACCCCGAAAAGAGCGATCCCGCCAACGTGGCGGTCATGGGCGGCGGTGTGCTGCTGAAGTACAATGCCCGCCAGACCTACACCACCAGCGGCTTTACCGGCGCTGCCTTTGCTGAGATCTGCAAAAAGGCCGGTGTGCCGGTGCAGGTCGCCGCAAACCGCGCGGATGTTCCCGGCGGCTCCACGCTGGGCAACCTGCTGGGCCACCAGATCCTGATCCCCATGGTGGATATCGGTCTGGCACAGCTGGCCATGCATTCCGCAATGGAGACCGCCAGCTGCAAGGATGCCGAGTACATGGCAAAGGCCGTGGCCGAGTTCTATAACACGCCCATCTCCCAGCCTGTGGACGGCGAGTGGAAGCTGGGCCTGTGAGCGCTGTGACCGGGCGCTTTGCCCCCAGCCCCAGCGGGCGGCTGCATCTGGGCAATCTGGCCTGCAGCCTGCTGGCCTGGCTCAGCGCCAGAAGTCAGGGCGGGCGCATCGTTCTGCGCATTGAGGATCTGGATGCCGAGCGCTGCCCCCGCAAATATGCCGACGCACTGGAAGAGGACCTGCGCTGGCTGGGCCTTGTCTGGGACGAGGGCGGCAGCAGCGGTGGCCCCAACGGCCCCTATTACCAGAGCGAGTGCGCCGCCATCTACACCGAGAGCTATAACAAACTGGAAGCACAGGGCCTTGTTTACCCCTGTTTCTGCTCCCGTGCCCAGCTCCATGCCGCCAGCGCACCCCACACCTCCGACGGCAATGTGATCTATCCCGGCACCTGCCGGGGGCTGACGGCGGAGCAGATCGCCGAAAAGCGCAAAAAGAAGGCCCCGGCCTATCGTCTCATGGTGCCCGATGAGGACATCACCTTCACCGATGGCTGTATGGGCCCCCACACCGAGAACCTGCTCCGCGACTGCGGGGATTTCTATCTCCGCCGCGCCGATGGCGTGTTTGCCTACCAGCTGGCTGTGGTGGTGGACGATGCCCGCATGGGCGTGACGGAGGTGGTGCGGGGCGCGGACCTGCTCTCTTCCACCGCACGGCAGCTTTATCTTTACCGTCTGCTGGGGCTGAAAGCGCCGCAGTTCGCCCATTGCCCGCTCCTGCTGGCCCCCGATGGCCGCCGCCTGTCCAAACGGGACGGGGACCAGAGCCTGGAAAATCTCCGGGCAAAGTATACGGCGGAAGAGATCGTGGGCAGGCTTGCCTTTGCCTATGGTCTCCAACCTGAACCGGCCCCCCGCACCCCGGAAAGCCTGATCCCAGACTTTTCCTGGGACAAGGTGCCAAAGCAGGATATCTGCCTGCCGGAAAATCTGTTTTAAGCGAACCCGCGATCTTTGCCATGCCCGTGCAAAGATCGTGGGTTTTTCTTTACAAAAAAACAACTTATGGTAAAATATAACTAGAGACTTTGCTGAAACAGAAAGGAGCCTGTTATGCGTAAAATGTTAAAAGCGTCGAGTTTGTTGATCTGTGCAATGCTTTTGCTCAGCGCATGTGCAAGCTCTTTGAATCTGAGACCGGGGCCTTTCCGTTCGGAAATGCAGGATGTTTTTGTTCAGCAGACAACACTTGCGGTTCCGGCCAGTCACGCCGAGCATGGGGAGGACTATGTCATTGAGTGGCAGGACCCTGTGATGGAGCAGCACGTCCGGAAATGGCTTGACCGCCCGAAGGGAGATATCTATCACAGCGATGTCTGGGATTATCAGCGAGTCTCGATAAATTCCGGAACCGGCGTAGGGGATCTCATCGTCAAAGATGCACCGGATGGGGTGGACATTGGAAGAAACGTCAACAGCAATGAGCAGCTGGCAGCCTGCGCAGTCAGCGTAGAGGGAACGTATGATCCGGTGACCTCTCTGGCAGATCTGCGGCATTTTGACAGCTTGCAGGTATTGTCGGTCAATAATAGAAGGGGAGCCCCACCCATTACAGATCTGACAGGTCTGGAAGAATGCAAAAATCTGATGCTTTTGAGTGTGCCCAGTGTGGAGAGCAGCGCATTCTCGACCTTTGCAAAGCTGGATTCCGTGGTAGAGCTGAAGTATGGCAGTGACGGGATCCGGGCGGATTCCAATGTCTCCGACCTTTCGGCGCTGGCGCAGATGAAGTCGCTGAAGATGCTGTGGATCACCGGCAGTGAGGTCGATCTGACCCAGCTGGCCGGAGCTGACTTGCGGGTCCTGAGACTGGACGTGACCCGGATCGGTTCGCTGGAACCGTTGAAGCAGATGGAAAATCTGAGCTTTCTGCAGCTGTGCCAAGGGCCGGAGATCGACAGCTTTGCCCCGCTGGCGGAGAGCAGTGTGCAGTATCTGAGTATGTCTCTCTCTCAGGGTGCGCAGGAAAGATATAAGAACATGGATTATACCCCCCTGACCCGGATGCCGCAGCTGATCTGGCTGGATCTGACCAACAACATCACGTTTGATACGGAAACCTGCAAAAGATTGCTGGCAAACGATACGGCCCTGAAATATCTGAAAATTTCCTATACATCGGCGGCCAAAGATGCCGAAGAGCTGGATACAGCGCACCTGAAAGAGTTCACTGCCCCAGCTCCGTAATACCCCAAAATGCAAAAACACCCATGCCAGCACCGGCATGGGTGTTTTTCCGTACAGATTCACAGCCGCTGCAAGGCTCTTGCGTCGCTGCGTTCCAGTGCGGTCATGCCGGTATCCAGCGCCATGGCCAGCAGGATGCCCAGCAATACGTCAATGCAGCTGTGCTGCTTGAGCAGGACCGTGGACGCAATGATGGAAACGCAGAGCACGGCGGAGGCGGGCCGCATCCAGCGGCGGCCCGGCGTTTCAAAAATGTGGCTGCGGTAATAGGCCATCATCAGGGTGACGGAGTTGAACACATGGATGGAGGGGCAGACATTGAGGGGCGTGTCGGTGGCATAGAGCATCCGCACGGCCTGAGCAAAGATGTCGCTGCCGTACACCCGGTAGGGCCGCAGGTCAAGGCCGGTGGGCAGGATGACATAGCAGGCCAGCGCAATGGTCATGCCCGCAAACAGGGGCAGGCAGAGCCGCCAGAAGTCGGCCCGGGGCGCTTTCCACAGCAGGTAGAACAGGGTGAACGGGATCCACAAAAACCACGCAAAGTAGGGTACGATGGCATATTTGCAAAAGGGAATCAGGTCGTCCAGATGGCAGTGCACCAGAACATCGGGCACGGCAATATGGACTTCGAGCCAATGGAACGCCGAAAGGTAAAACAGGAGATAAAACGCCATGAACGAAACGGGATGGCGGGAAAACCAGTTGCGCATGGAACACACTTCCTTTTCTGGAATGGGGGCCGCAGCCCCGCCTAAAGTTCTTTGCAGCGTATGATTATACCGCGCAAAGACGAAGAAAACAAGACAAAAAGCTGACAAAATCGTGAACACATCCGCGCGGAATTTGGTATGCTTTGGGGAAGCGGATGCAGGGGAGAGAAGCTTCTGCCTATTGATACGAGACAGGATGCGGGTTTCCTGCACAAAAAAGGCCCTCCCCGCCAAAACTGCAATGGCGGAGAGGGCCGGATATACGGAAACTCAGATCACCTTTTGTTCCATCCACCTGCCGCGGACAAAGCGGACGCAGAAGAACAGCGAGCGCATGGCCCAATCCAGGAACATGCCCATCCAGATGAACAGCAGGCCGCAGTGGAACTTGAGCACCATCAGGTAGCAGAAGGCCACCCGGAACACCCACATGGAGATGACGCTGACTGTCATGGTAAAGGCGGCGTCTCCGGCGGCGCGCAGGATGTTGGGCAGGGTGAAGCTGGAGGGCCACAGGATCAGCGATACAGCGTTGAACCAGACCATCAGCTCCAGTGCCATGCCGTAGGCCTCCGGCGAGAGGTTGAACCAGGAGAGCGCCAGCTTGTTCAGGAAGAACAGGCCGGAAAGGTTCATCACCCAGTCCCCGGCGTAGGCGGTCAGGAGCAGCAGGCGGGAATAGCGCTTGGCCTGCGCCTTTTCCCCGGCACCCAGACACTGGCCCACAACGGTCAGCGCGCCGATGCCCACGGCGGAGGCGGGCACGTTCAGGAAGCTGGAGATGTTGCCCGCCACGGCGTTTGCCGCAATGGCGGCGGTGCCCAGCGTGCTGGTCAGGCTGGAGACCGACAGCTTGCCGATCTGGAACATGCCGTTCTCGATGCCGGCGGGGATGCCGACTTTCAGGATGCGCTTGATGAGGTCGAGGTCGGGCTTCAGGTCGGTGAGGTGGTCGATGCGCAGCGCACAGTCCGGCTTCTGCAGCAGGAACATCACGGTGAAGCAGGCGATCATCCGGCTCACGAGGCTGGCGGTGGCCGCACCCATCACGCCCATGCCGAACCCGTAGATCAGGATGGCGTTGCCGCCAATGTTCACTACGTTCATCACCAGGCTGGAAAGCATACTGATCTTGCTGTTGCCCTGGGCGCGGAACAGGGCCGCACCGGCATTGTACACACCAATAAAAGGATAGCTCAGGGCCGAGAGCAGGAAATAGGTCTCAGCGTAGCGCATTACATCCGCGTCAATGGAGCCGAAGATGCCCCGCAGGATGGCGTGCCGCCCCACCGCCACGATGACGGCGGTGACCACGCTGAGCGAGATCATAATGAACATGATCTGTGCGGCGCTGGCCTTGGCCCGTTTGGGCTCCCGGTGGCCGATGTACTGGCTGGCGACCACCGCGCCGCCGGTGGCCAGTGCGCTGAGCAGCTGGATCATCAGCACATTGAAGGAGTCCACCAGGCTCACGCCCGAAACGGCAGCTTCGCCCACCGAGGAGACCATCAGGGTGTCCGCCAGACCGATGGAGATGCTGAGGGCCTGCTCTGCCACCAGCGGCAGGAAAAGTGAAATGAGCTGTTGACGGTTGAACAGCGGTCTGGATGTGGTCGATGCGTCTGTCATGGTGTCCTCCCTTGGCGCGTGGATTCAAACACACCCATGATAGCGCGGAATGACGTGAAAATCAAGATGTTGTATCCAACAAACCTGAAAATCAGGCGAACTCTTTGCTGGGGGTCAGGCTGGTGCCGTAATAAACAATGTAGTCGTAGGGGATCTGGGGGTTGTATGCGGCCAAATCGCCGTACTTGGCCAGAATGTCGTTCCGCAGGTTCTCCGGGGTGTAGGGCTGCCCGGCGGAAAGGGTGTCGGCGCAGACAGCGTTCCACATGCTCTCGGTAAAGGCGGCGCAGTTGAAGTAGGCCGACCAGTGGTCAGATTTGGCAAGGTTGCGGTTGACCACGTCCAGCTGGCCCTGATCCAGCGAAGTCTGGACAGCATAGATGTTCTGGTAGTAGGAATCGGCCAGATAGCGCTTGTAGTAGCCCTCCAGATTGTACCAGATGCCGGTGTGCTCCCAGCGGTTGCCGCGGGGGCTGAAGGTCATCTCGGTGTCGGGCGCGATCCGCAGGCCGCCCACCTCGATGTCGTGGTCCGAAACGTTCCGCACCGAGAGGAAGGAGTGGCCGCTGGAATTGATGGAGGCATCGCCCCGGTCCTCGGCCCGGGCGTAGATGCGCAGCAGGGCCACGGCACCCTCGGCGGGTTCTGCACCGTAGGCCTGCACGGCAGATTTATGGTCGGCCTGCTCAAAATCGTAGGGGCCGCCGGTGCTGGTGGTGAAACCGACGATGTTGCGGATCTGATCCTCAAGGGGGCTTACATCGGTGATGACACGTTCGTCCTGGGGGGCGGGCGTGGCGGCGGGAGCCTCGGCCAGCGCGGCGGTGCTGCCGGACACGCACAGGGCCAGTGTCAGGCAGAGGGAAAGGGCGCGGAACAGCTTTTTCATGGGGTGACCTCCAAAGAGAAAAAATTTCAGGTCAAGGATAGACGATTTTTGGGACGCTGTCAAGAAAAAGATATCTGCCGCCTTTACCCCCGGTGCCGGTTGTGTTAAAATGGAACTGGCAGCCGTGCCCGGTGGTTTGGGGCATGGGGCCGATCGGAAGGTAAATGAATCTGACCCAGAGAGGGGAACAACCTATGCCAAAAGAAGCACACAAGGTCGTGGTCATCGGGCACCGCAACCCCGATACCGATTCCATCTGCTCCGCCATTGCCTATGCGGAGCTCAAAAACCGCACCAGCACGCTGGTCTGTGAGCCGCGCCGTGCCGGTAAAATGAATCAGGAGACCGAGTTCGTCCTGAAAAAATTCGGTGTCACGCCGCCCCGGATGTGCACCGACGTGAACCCCAAGATCCGGGACGTGGATTACCGCGAGATGCCGGGCATCCCGGGCTCCACCAGCCTGCGCCGCGCATGGAAGATCATGCGCGACCAGCAGATCGACACCCTGTCCATTACCAGCGCGGACAACGAGCTGGAGGGCATCATCACCGTGAAGGATCTTGCCACCGCCAACATGGACGTGTTCGATACCGCGGTGCTGGCCAAGAGCCGTACCTCTTATAAGAACATCCTTGAAACGCTGAACGGCACCATGGTGGTGGGCAATGCCGACGCGGTCTGCACCACCGGCCACATCAAGATCGGCACCGCCACCCCCGAGATGCTGGAAAGCAGCGTGGAAAAGGGGGATATCGTCATTCTGAGCAACCGGTACGAAAGCCAGCTCTGCGCCATTGAAAAGGAAGCCTCCCTGCTCATCATCTGCAATGGGGCCAAGGTGGGCCGCACCATCCAGCGCATTGCCGATGAGACCGGCGTTGCCATTATGACCACCCCCGTGGATACCTACGCGGCGGGCAAGCTCATCAGCCAGTGCGCCCCCATCTCCTATTATATGACCCGGGACGATATCCTCAAATTCACCCTCGTCACCCCTGTGGCCGATGTGCTGCGGGTGATGGCAAAGGTGCGCCACCGCTATTTCCCCATCCTCGATGAGGAAGGCAAATACTGCGGCATGGTCAGCCGCCGCAACGTCATTGCCCTGCGCAAGCGGCGCATCATTCTGGTGGACCACAACGAGGCCACCCAAGCCGTGGAGGGCTTTGATCAGGCCGAGATCCTGGAGATCATCGACCACCACCGCATCGGCAGTCTGGAGACCAGCGGCCCGGTCTACTTCCGCAACCAGCCCGTGGGCTGCACCGCCACCATCATCACCCAGATGTACGATGAAAACGGTGTGGACATCCCGCCCCAGATCGCGGGCCTGCTGCTGGCGGCTATCCTTTCGGATACGCTGGCCTTCCGCAGCCCCACCTGCACCCCCGTGGATGAAAACACCGCCAAACGTCTGGCCAAGATCGCAGGCGTGGACATTGAAGAGTTTTCCACCGAAATGTTCGAGGCCGGTGAAAAACTGGACGGCAAGACCCCCGAAGAGGTCTTTTTGCAGGACTTCAAGGTGTTCATGTGCGGCGATATCCGCTTTGGCGTGGCGCAGGGCAGCTACATGACCCGCAAAAACCTGCAGGCCGCCCAGGCGCTGCTCCAGCCCTATCTGGAGGAGGCCCGCAACAAGCAGAACGTGGAGGACCTCTACATGCTGCTGACCGATGTGCCCAAGGAGGAGAGCGTGGTCATCTGCACCGGCCGCTACGCTGCCGAGGTGTTGAGCAACGGCTTTGAGAGCCGGCCCGCCGCCGACGGCAGCTGGACGCTGCCCGGTGTGGTCAGCCGCAAAAAGCAGTTCATCCCCGCCATGATGAGCGCCTATCAGGAGCTGTAACCCCCGATACAAAACACGAAGCCCCCGGAACCCTGCATGTTCCGGGGGCTGTTGTGTTTTGTAAGGGAGCGTCAGGCTGCGACTTTTAAGGGAGAGTTATCAGTCCAGATGGTGCCATCCAAAAGCTTTGTTACGGCCAATGTGCCGTTCACGCTGACCCGCGCTGGGTCCAGCGCATAGAAATCGCTCTCCCGCAGGTTTTCGGGGTCTGCTGTGGGGGAGATGCCCACCACGCACACCCAGTGTCCGTAGGTGCTGCTGGTGGCGATGTGGGGGTAATTGACCTCTTTCCAGCCGGAGCCGGAGAGGTGGTATTCATAGCTTGTCACGCGGTTGGTGTGCTTGGACACGCCGCTGACAGCGGTGTTTTTCAGATGTACGATGACGGGCCGCCCGGCCTGCAGCTCTTCATACAGGCGGGAAAGGCAGCCGGAAAGGGAGCCGCTGTAAGCGTAGTACCCGGCGGCAGACCATACCGCGCCGTTCGACCACATCCCGCTGCCTGAGCAGGGCTTACCATCCAGAATGGTGCGGGCGTAGCGCAGGGCGTACCAGCTGCACCGGCCCGAGGTCTGGTTGCCGATGGAGACGATCTGCTGGCTGTCGAAGGACAGCAGCGTGATGCCGTTCACATTCTGCAATTGTGCCGCCGCAGCCTTTGGCGCGGCCAGAAAGCTCAGGCACAGCAGAACTGCTGCCATGAAAACGCGCACCGGAGCGCGCAGGGAACCATGCTGCATGGGGCAAACTCCTTTTCCTTGTTCAGGAACGGCACCCGGCGGTTCCCATTGCTTTAAGTTTAGCACCAAATCGTGGTAGAATTGTGTAAACGCCGGAAATATTTTCCGGTTTTTGCCCCGGGTGCGGCAAAGGATCTTTGCGAAGATTCGTTCTGGAAAAAACAACAAAAGCAGGAGAAAATGTTTGGTGAAGCTGGCAATTGACAAAAGCGACAGTCGTTGGATAAAATAAAGTCAGAAGGGGCCCTGCTTCAAAATGGAAAGGCACCCCGCATATTATGAAAAACACAACAAAACGACTGGAGGTCCCGACATGAAAATGCTGAAAAAACTGGCCGTTTTGATTCTGGCGGCGACCATGGTACTTGTTCTGTTCACCGCCTGCGGCGGCGATACCGCCCAGAGCCCCGAGGCTCAGGCGGAAAATCAGGTAATGAGTGCAATCAATGCAAATCGCCCAGAGGGAAAGAAACTGGAAAACAACGCACAGTGCAGAGCGATTGCAAGCCAAAGTATTGATGAGGCAGCAAATGGAGATTTGAACTTCTCGCTGAATCTGTTTGGCTATTCGTCTAAGGTTTGGTTCAAAATTGATGGCCCCAAAGATGGTAAGTGTGCAGCTACATTTGTGACGACATTTGACTATGATGGCACAAAGCTGAATAAGTTCGTTCAGAAAATTGCCGAAGGCGGCAATCTTGGAAACGTGAATATTGCACAGAGCACGAAATGGACACAGGTTGGCGTTGTTGTCAAAGCTGTGAATGGTCAGACCTACATGGCTATCTCGGTGGCTATTGATACAAATGCCTGAGCAAAACAAATTATATGATTTTTCCCCGGAGCGTGGCTGAAAGGCCGCCCTCCGGGGCTTTTTGTATTTGTGGCAAAATCCTTCTGATTGTGGTACAATAAAGGATAGATTTTGTCGAAAGAAAGGAACCTTTGGATGCAGCTGTTTGAACTGGTCAGCCCGCGGCTGTTCCGCCCGCTGGCGGGGCCCAACTGGGCGTTTTATGCGGAGCTGCTGCTCCTGCTGTGGGAGGAGTGCCGCCACACGGCGGATTACTCCATCTCCCGGGCAGAAGCGGTGAGCCGGGCCGAGGATTACTTTGCGGCGCTGGCAAAGCCGCTGGCACTGGATGCCGATGACGCGGGCGACGAAGCCGAACAGCCCACCCGGGATCCCCATACCCTTGCGTTGGGCTTTCTGCTCCGCCTGCGCCGCACCGGCTGGCTGGAAGAGCAGCCCGGCAGCTATGAGGAAGAGCCTGCCCTTGCCTTTGTGCCCGAGGTGGCTCCTCTGCTGGAAGCGCTGGAAGAGATCCTGAACCCGCGTGTTGTCACCTACACCGGCAAGCTGTACAAGGCCTGGCAGCTGCTGCAGAACATCGGGGAGGAAAAGAGCCCCTATGAGAATGTTCTGCGGGAGGTGGCCTCCGATCTGGAAGCACTGAACAAGTCCCTGCGGGCGCTGAACGCATCCATCGGGCATTATATCGACCGGCTCACCCGCAACCGCACCCCGCAGGAGGTGCTGGAGCTCTTCGACCAGTACGAGGAAAAGGTGGTGGCTGCCGCCTACCACCGCTTCAAGACCAGTGATAACCTGTTCAATTACCGCGCCTATCTGGAGGAGGAGCTGGACGACTGCGAGGCAGAACACCTGCCCCGGCTGGCGCTGGATTACGCCCGGGTAGAGCGCTGCGCCCCCGGCGAGGCCGCCCCTGCCGTGCGTGCCCTCATCCAGAAACTGCGGGATTCGCTGGAAGAGATGAGCACCCTGATGCGCCAGATCGACCAGAGCCACATCCGCTACCGCAAGCGGGCCGTGCAGCGGGCACAGTTCCTGCTGCTGAGCGACCGCTCCTCGCAGGGCAGTGTCACCGCCCTGCTCCGCCGCTATGCCGAGGAGATCAAAACGCCCGATCAGCTGTTCGCGCCGGATGACGGCCCGGTGGCAAAGCATCTGCACCTCTACCCGGCGGCGGTGTTCGGGGCAAAGCCCCTCTACCCGCCTGCCGCGCCCCGCAGCGAAACGCCGCTGGCCCCGGTGCGGCAGGCTGGGCTGGATGCGGAGCAGCTGCGCAAAGAACAGCAATTGCTGCTGGACTACGCCCGGATGGCCGTGACTGAGGAGAACGTGGGCCTGCTGGCAAAACAGGCCCTTGCCGCCCGCAGTGCGGTGGCCGCTTCCACGCTGGCGGAGGAATACCCCCGCGATTTTGCCCGCATCATCGGCCTGCACACCTACTCGCAGTCGCCGCGCCGGGCTTACGATATCACCCTTACCGGAAACTGGGTCGAACGGGGCGGCTTCCGGTTTGAAGAGTTTATTCTGACACCCCGCAGGGAGGACGCTGACCATGGCCGAACCGAATAAAATGCTGGAAGAGACCGCAAACTATCTGCTCAACCACTGCTTTGTGCTGGGCGGCGTGGAGGATCAGCGGGCAAAATACCTCTATGTGCAGGATCATCTGCCCGAGGTGCGGGCCGTGTTCGCGCCGCTGGGCTATGCGGTAACGCTTTACCCGGCTCCGCTGCAGGCGGCGGCGCTGGTCAACGAGCATGAGGGCAGCCAGGCACGGCTGCTGAAATACGAGAGCATCCTGCTGCTGGTGCTCCGCCTGCTCTACCTGCAAAAGCGGGAGAGCCTTGCCGCCAGTGCCGATCAGGTGCTGGTCACGGTGGAAGAGGTGCAGACAGAGCTGCAGAAGATGAACCTGCCCCGGCGGCTGGACCAGCGCACGCTGGAGGAGCTGATGCGCACCCTGCGCAGGTATAATCTGGCCCGCCCGGTGGGGCGGCTGACCGGTCTGGACAGCCGCATCGAGGTGTTCCCCACCGTGCTGCTGGCTCTGCCGGACGCAGACCTTGCCGATGCCGCCGCCGAGAGCAGCCGCACCCGGGAGGAACTGGCCCTCTACGAGCGGCCTGACGGAGATGCCAGCGGGGAGGAAGAAGAATGATCGAATTAAAGCGCCTGAAGCTCATCAACTGGCACAATTTTGAAAATGTCACCTTCGATTGTGCCCGTCTGACCTATATGATCGGTGTCAACGCGGTGGGCAAGACCACCATTCTGGATGCCATCCGCTACTGCCTGACCACCAACCGCAACTTCAATGCCCTGGGCAATAAAAAGAGCGGCCGCACCCTGCAGGGCTCTGTCCACGCCAAGCAGCGCGGCGAGAACGCCTACCGCCGCCCGGGCCGCA